>ERZ869936.2375-NODE-2375-length-11219-cov-17.609817_pt1 | contig 11219 bp, 5 predicted proteins | sample MGYA00520876_ERZ869936 | MGnify/ENA primary metagenome ERZ869936 (study PRJEB32218, sample SAMN09650985) | biofilter metagenome | isolation source: enrty point of leading RO module | place: Saudi Arabia: Thuwal, RO plant located on Red Sea | collected 2016-02-17 ... | reverse complement strand
CGGGTTCCTCGATGACTGTGTCGTCTTCAAGGAATACCCGGTGGACGCCTGCGGTGCCGGAGGGGGCGAGAACGGTTGCGGGTTGATCGCCCTGGAAGTGGAGGGCGGCGCCGTCGTCGATTGCGTAGCCGGGGGCGATGCGGGCGGTGCTCAGGAGTCGATGGTAGGCGGGCCGGCGATCGGCCTCGCGGGTGTAATGGGGGCAGCAACTGCCGTCGAGGAAGCCGAGGCAGTCCAGCGATTCGAGCCGGTCTGCGAACGAGTCGGTGACTCCCTGTTCGAACCAGCAGATCGCGCCGGCGCTCCAGCCGGCAAGGACGGTGCCACGCTCCCACGCATCGTGCAGGAGTTCGGGCAGGTCCCAGTCGTTCCACGCGGCCAGCATGCTCTTTGTGTTTCCGCCGCCGATGAGCAACAGGTCCTGCTGCTGGAGGTACTCATCGATGGGCGGCGTCCGACCGAAGAGCGGGAGATGCGAAGGAACGCAGTCCAATCCGGCAAACCGCGTGTGAAAGCGATCGATGTAGGCGGGATTGTCGCCGCTGGCGGTGGCGATGAATCCGACCGATGGTTTCGAGCGGCCGGTCAGGTCGAGGAGGTAGCGGAGGAGTGCCGAGTGGTCGACGTCGACCGGGAGCCCCCCGATGGCGACGATGTGGGATGAGTTCGGCATCGACGTTCGGCACGTTAAGAAACACGAGTTCGATCAAGCGATGTGAGCAGCATCCGGGCGGCGCGAACGTCTGGCGGTCAGCCGCTCTGAGCGCGGCGATGTTCGAACGCTATGACGGGCATTAGAAGCGGTGACGCGACATGCTGTCCAGCGATCACCGCGCGGCGCTCTCGGGCCACTGGACGGCCGGCGTTTGAGTTCCGAAGATAATCTGGCCTGTCGCCGACGGTCGCCGCTGGTCAGCCTCTCCAACGCGAACTCCTAGGCTTCGTGGATCGACTTGTGACTGAAGAGAAGAGCATCCCGGAAAAGATCGGTCCCTACCGGATCGAGCGCGAGCTCGGAGCGGGCGGGATGGGAACGGTCTACTACGGCCGACACGAGACGACCGGTCTGGAAGCCGCGATCAAGGTTCTGCCCGCGTCGTTGGCGCGGGAAGAGGGCTTTGTGTACCGCTTCAAGCGGGAGATCGACGCGTTGCGGAAGGTCAAGAGTCCGCACATCGTCGAGTTTTACGAAAGCGGCGTGGATGACGACATCTCATATTACGCCATGGAGTACGTCGACGGAGAGACTCTGACCGCGCGACTGACGCGTGAGCGGCGGATACCATGGCGGGACGCGATTGACATCGCACTGCAGGTGTGCCGCGCGCTGAAGTCGGCTCACAATGCGGGCATCGTGCATCGCGATCTGAAGCCGTCGAATCTCATGCTGGGGGCCGACGGCGCGGTCAAGTTGACCGACTTCGGCGTGGCGCAGGTGTTTGCGGCGGGCCAATTGACGATGCCGGGGGGCGTGATCGGCACGGCGGAATACATGTCGCCCGAACAGGCGCGGGGGAAGCGGGCGACGAAACGGAGCGACGTCTACTCACTCGGCGCTGTGCTGTACGTCATGCTGACGGGCCGTCCGCCGTTCACGGGCCAGTCGGCACTCGAGATTTCCCAAAAGCATATCCACAACCGGTTCGACAGCCCGCGGCAGTATGTTCCGGAGTTGCCGCATTGGCTCGACGAGGTCGTCTGCAAATGCCTGGAGAAGGAGCCGGAGGACCGGTATCCGGATGCGCACGTTCTCTCGCTGCGGCTGGCCGAGATACCGAAGAAGGTCGACTACTTGCAGGAGCACGAGTCGTTCGAGTTCGGCAGCGGAGAGGGGACGGCGGAGACGATGGCCGAGTCGACCAGTGGAGCTTCGTCGATGGGGGGCGAAGTCGGCGGGACGCTGATGCGCGATCTGATGCAGGCGCATCTCGACGAACAACGCGCGGCGACGCCGGTGGGCAGCCTGCTGGACAACACGTGGGTGCTTGTGGGGCTGTTGCTGCTGCTGATTCTGGGAGGAGTGTTCTGGTACCGGTCTCGTGACGAGTCGCCGGAAGAGCTATTCGCCCGCGGAGAGAGGCTGATGCAGCGATCGGCGGGGAGCGCCTGGGAGCAGGCGCGGCGGGAGTGTTTTCTGCCGCTGATCGAAAAAGACCCGGAGACGTGGAAACCGCGAGTCGACGGGTACCTGGACCAGATCGCGGCGTATGCGGTCGAACGGGAGGTTCGGGGCGCGCAGTCGACGCGGACGGGGGACAGTGCCGCCGATGAAGTGGACCGGTTCCTGCAGCGCGCCTTCGAGCAACAGGACGAGGGAGACTATGCGGCCGCCGAAGCGACCCTGACGGCCCTGAACGTCTTGATGGAAAGTTCACCGAGATCGGATCAAGAGAGGCGGGCGGTCCGGCATCTGCTTCGAGAAGTTCGGGCCCAGGCCGAAGATCCGCCGGATCGGACAGAGCAGTATCCCTTCCTGCGCACGTCGCTTGAGCGCGCGGAAGAACTGCAACTCGCCGGTGAGGATGAACAGGCTTTGCGAATCTGGGAGAGCGTGCTGGCACTTTACGGCGATGATCCGGGCGCGGACGGCCTGCTGCATGAAGCGCGGCGTCGTGTGGCCGCCGCTCCCGCCGCACCGGAAGCCGGGGCGTCTGACTGACGGTGAGGAAACGAACGTCAAGGGCCGGCGGCCGTGACCGCCGGCTCATGGCGGCGGCTCGCCTTCGGGGCGCGTTGCCAGAGAAGGAACTCCGCCCTATTCTCTGCGCAACTCCAGACCCTCAGCCAAAGGGAGCGCATGTCGGAACCGGTCGATCTGAAGAGCTACATTCGCGACATTCCCGATTTTCCGAAGCCGGGGATTCTGTTCAAGGACATCACGCCGCTGCTGGCTTCTCCCGAGGCGTTCCGGGAAGCGGTTCGTCGGATGGCCGATCCGTTTCGTGATCGGGGCGTGCAGGCTGTGGCGGCGGCGGAAGCGCGGGGGTTCATCTTCGCCGCTCCGCTGGCGCTGGAACTCGACTGTTCGTTCGTGCCGGTGCGAAAGCCGGGCAAACTGCCGTTCGACACGAAGGCGTTTCATTACGAACTGGAATACGGCACCGACACGCTGGAAATGCATACGGACGCGGTGCGAGACGGGGACCGGGTGCTGCTGGTGGACGACCTGCTGGCGACGGGTGGAACGATGGAAGCGTGCGTGCAGTTGGCGGAGCAAAGCGGGGCGAGCATTGTGGGGTGCGCGTTTGTGGTGGAGTTGGCGTTTCTGGGGGGTCGCGACAAGCTGGCTCCTCACGAGGTTGTGAGTCTGCTGAAGTATTCAGCAGGCGAATGAGCCTCTTCGCGGCTGCGGCATGCAGTTTGCTGGCAGTTTGCATAGATTTTATGCACGCTGCGAAGTTGATCCCGAGCCACCTGCCCCACGATGACCGCCAAAGAAGTGCTTGCCCTCTGCCGGCAGAAGGAAATTCAGGCGGTCGATCTGCGCTTCATGGATTTTCCGGGAACCCAGAAGCACTTCACGATTCCCGTAAAGGTTCTCACGGAAAAGACTTTCGAAGAGGGGCTGACATTCGGCGCCTCGTCGATGTACGGCTGGCAGGCGATCAACGAGAGCGACATGCTGGTGGTTCCCCAGGCCGAGACGGCGATGGTGGACCCGTTCATGCATTCGACTCTGGCGATGGTGTGCAACATTCAGGATCCGATTACGCGCGAGGACTATGCCAAAGATCCGCGCAATGTTGCCCGGAAGGCGGAAGCCTACATGCACTCGACCGGAATCGCCGATCGGGCGAATTTCGGGCTGGAGGCTGAGTTCTTCGTGTTCGACGACGTGCGGTTCGACCAGAATGCGCGGGAATCGTATTACCACGTCGACAGCGTGGAAGGGGAATGGAACCGGGGACGGTCCTCCGCGCCGCAGCCGGGTTCGTCCGAAGTGAGCAATGCGGGCTACCGGATTCGGACGCGGGAGGGCTATTTCCCCATGCCGCCGGCCGACACACTGCAGGATCTGCGGACGGAGATCATGCTGACGCTGCAGGGGTGCGGCGTGGCGGTGGAAGGTCAACACCACGAAGTAGCGACGGGCGGACAGTGTGAGATCGACATGGGGTACGGTCCGCTGCTGCAGACGGCGGACAACCTGCTGCGTTACAAGTACATCGCGAAGAACGTGGCGGCCCGCCGGGGGAAGACGGCGACGTTCATGCCGAAGCCGCTGTTTGGGGACAACGGGTCGGGCTTGCACATGCACGTTTCTCTGTGGAAGGGGGGCGAGACATTGTTCGCCGGATCGGGGTACGGTGGACTTTCGGAGGTCGCCGTGCATGCGCTGGCGGGCATTCTGCATCACGCTCCGGCGCTGTTCGCCTTCTGCTGCCCGACGACCAACAGTTACAAGCGATTCATTCCCGGCTTTGACTCACCGGTGAACCTGACGTACAGCTTCCGGAATCGTTCGGCGGCGATTCGCATTCCGGTGCACAACTCGTCGCCTGCGAGCAAGCGGTTCGAGTTTCGTTGTCCCGATCCGTCGTGCAATCCGTACCTGGCGATGTCGGCCGTGCTGATGGCGGCGCTGGACGGAATCCAGAATCGACTCGATCCCGGTCCACCACTGGACAAGGACGTGTACGATCTTCAGCCGGACGAACTGGACGACTTTCCCGGCGTCCCCGGATCGCTCGATGAAGCGCTCGACGCGCTGCGGAGCGATCATGACTTCCTGCTGCGGGGAGACGTGTTCACCGAAGACGTGATCGACACGTGGATCTGGTTCAAGCGGACGCGTGAGGCGAGCGAACTCCGGCAGCGGCCTCACCCCTGGGAATTCATGGCGTATTACGACGTGTGAATTCCCGGCTTGCGATGTGTTGTCTCCGCCTGCGAGGTGCGGGCGTCCCATTCCTGGATCGTCCGCACGTGGAGGCGGTCCTGGGCGGCGCAATATTTGAGCGCGCGGGCCATGGCGACGCAACCGGGCAGCGTGGTGACGCAGGGGACGCCGTAGGTGACGGCGTCGGCTCGGATCTTGCCCTCTTCCGTCCGGCTGCCCTTGCCGCTGGGCGTGTTGAGGATGAGTTGCACGTCTCCGTTGGTGATGTAGTCGCGGATATTCGGGCGGCCCTCCTGGACCTTGCGAATGATTTCGACTTCGAGACCCGCTTGCCGCAAGACCTCGCCTGTTCCGGAGGTGGCGAGGATCTCGAAACCGAGTTCGGCCAGTTGCCGGGCCGGTCCGACGATCAATTGTTTATGGGCTTTCGCCACGCTGATGAAGACCTTGCCTCCGGTCGGCAGATCGATCCCTGCGGCAAGCTGGCTCTTCGCGAAGGCCGCTTCGAAACTCTCGTCGATGCCCATGACTTCGCCGGTGGACCGCATCTCGGGACCGAGAATGATGTCCACGCCGACGAATCGCGAAAAGGGAAAGACGCTTTCCTTGACGGAGGTATGCTCCGGCCAGATCTCTTCGAGCACGCCCTGTTCCTTGAGTGAGCGGCCGACCATGATTTTGGCGGCGATTCGCGCCATCGAGAGACCGGTCGCCTTGGAAACGAAGGGTGCGGTCCGGGAGGCCCGCGGGTTGACTTCCAGGACGTAGACCGCGAATTTTGCGTCCGCCGGGAGCGGCAGCGGCGAGGAGGGCTGGTCGGCGGGAGAGGACTGAGCGTCGCCGTTGGGCGGACGCTCGATCTTGACGGCGAACTGGATATTCATCAGTCCCCGGACCTGAAGTTCCTTCGCCAGCGCATAGGCCGCCTGCTTGATCTCATCGATGACGGCGTCGGGCAGGGAGTACGGGGGGAGGGCGCAGGCGGAGTCGCCGCTGTGGACGCCGGCTTCTTCGATGTGCTCCATCACGCCGCCGACCAGGGTCGTCTCTCCGTCCGAGATGGCGTCGACGTCGACTTCGATGGCGTCCTGGAGGAACTTGTCGATGAGGACGGGGTGATCGGGGGAGGCATCGACCGCCTCGTTCATGTATCGGGTCAATTGTTGCGGATCGTCGCAGATCTCCATCGCGCGGCCGCCGAGAACAAAGCTGGGCCGCACCAGGACGGGGTAACCAATGCGCCCGGCATTGCGGCGCGCCCCCTCGACGTCGACGGCGATGCCGTTGGGAGGCTGCTTGAGCCCCAGCCGCTGGAGGACGCGCGTGAATTTCTCGCGGTCTTCCGCGGCGTCGATCATGTCGACGTCGGTGCCGACGATGGGCACACCGGCCGCTTCCAGTCCGCGGGCGAGATTCAGCGGGGTTTGCCCGCCGAACTGGACAATCACGCCGTCTGGCTTGAGCCGATCGTAGATGTTAAGCACATCCTCGGTCGTCAGCGGTTCGAAGAAGAGCAGATCGGACGTGTCGTAGTCGGTCGAGACCGTTTCGGGGTTCGAATTGACCATCACGCTTTCGATGCCGAGTTCCGCCATCGCAAAGGCGGCCTGGCAACAGCAGTAGTCAAACTCGATTCCCTGGCCGATCCGGTTGGGTCCGCCGCCGAGAATCATGATTCTGCGCAGCGAGTCCTGTTGGCCGTTGGGATCGAGAGGCCCGGGCGCTTCGCACTCGGACTCATAGGTGGAGTAGTAATAGGGTGTGTAGGCTTCGAATTCGGAGGCGCAGGTGTCGACCTGCTTGAAGGTGGCGATGACGCCTCGCTGTTTGCGATGGGAACGGACGTCCATTTCGGTGGAGGCCCACCAGCCTGCCAGTTGCCGGTCGGAGAAGCCATTTCGTTTCGCGCGGAGCAGGAGTTCGTCGCCCGCGTCCTCCAGACGGGACACCCGGCGGATTTCGTCCTCAATACCGACCAGGTCGCGAATATTGCGGAGGAACCAGGGATCGATGCCGGTGAGGCTGTTGACCTCTTCGACCGTCATGCCGGCTTTGAAGGCGTACCTCAGGAAGAAGACGCGGCCGGCATTCGGGGTGGCGAGGTTGCGGCGGATGTCTTCGATGGCGGGTTGCTGTTCGGTCCCCCAGAGGTCTTTGCTGCCGCCTCCCAGCCCGAACTGGCCGATCTCCAGTCCGCGGAGCGCCTTCTGCAGGGACTCTTTGAATGTCCGGCCGATGGCCATTGTTTCGCCGACCGATTTCATCTGGACGGTGAGGGTCGGATCGGCATCGGGGAACTTCTCGAACGTCCAGCGGGGGATTTTGGTGACGATGTAGTCGATAGTCGGCTCGAAGCAGGCCAACGTTTCGCGGGTGATGTCGTTGGGGATTTCATCGAGCCGGTATCCGACCGCGAGTTTGGCGGCGATCTTGGCGATGGGAAAACCGGTCGCCTTGGAGGCGAGCGCGCTGGACCGACTGACGCGGGGATTCATCTCGATGATGACCATGCGGCCGGTTTCGGGATTGACCGCGAACTGCACGTTCGATCCGCCGGTCTCCACGCCGATTTCGCGGATGCAGGCGAAGGTGGCGTCGCGCATCCGCTGGTATTCTTTATCGGTCAGCGTGAGGGCGGGAGCGACGGTGATGGAGTCGCCGGTGTGGACGCCCATGGGGTCGAAGTTTTCGATCGAGCAGATGATGACGCAATTGTCGGCGCAGTCGCGCATCACCTCCATTTCATATTCTTTCCAGCCGATGACCGATTCATCGAGCAGGACTTCGGTGGTGGGGGAGAGCTTGAGCCCGTTGCGGACCTTTTCTTCGAACTCCTCCCGGTTGTAGGCGATCCCGCCGCCGGTGCCGCCGAGCGTGTAACTGGGACGAATGATGATGGGGAGGCCGATTTCCTCCAGCGCGTCGCGGGCCTCGGGCATGTTGTGGACGACGACGCTGCGCGGCATGTCGAGGCCGATTTTCTCCATGGCGTTCCGAAAGGACTCGCGGCCCTCCGCCTTGTCGATGACGTCCGAGCGGGCGCCGATCATTTCGACGCCGAACTTTTCCAGAACGCCGTGGCGTTCGAGATCCATGGCGGTGTTCAGTCCGGTCTGGCCTCCCAACGTGGGGAGCAGCGCGTCGGGGCGTTCCTCCTCGATGATTCGCGCCACGTATTCCCAGGTGATCGGCTCGATGTAGGTGCGGTCGGCCGTTCCGGGATCGGTCATGATGGTGGCGGGGTTCGAATTCACCAGAACGACCTCGTAACCTTCGTCGCGAAGCGACTTGCAGGCCTGGGTGCCGGAATAATCGAACTCGCAGGCCTGTCCGATGACGATCGGACCGGAGCCAATGATCAGAATCTTGTGGATGTCGTCGCGGCGTGGCACGGGATCAGCGTAAAAACAGAGGAGAGAAGGGGTTGGATGGCAGTCTCGGGCGTCTCGTCCGCCGGGGCTCTGGCGGACCGCGACGATGATACACGAAGCCGCAGTCCTGCTACACCGTCTCCACGAGGTATTTTGCCGAGTCGGATTGATGCCGCGGCGGCGCGGCCCCGTGCGTCTCGCAGAGCACAGTGAAACCGTTGCGAGGCGGTGCTTGAGCCTTCCGTCTGTTCACCGAACTACGGCAGAAAATGGAGGATTCATCTGCGGCTTGGTATGCTTGGACCGTAATAAGAAGTGATGCGGCGGCGCGCGGCAGCCAGGACTCCGACTTGATGATCCGCCGCGAACACAGGTGCAGAGCGATGTTCGCAGCCCGAAAACCGAGTGCGCAGGCGATCGTCGTCCTGGCGATTCTGTTTCCTCTTGCAACCGAAGGCGCCTTGGCGGGGCCCGGGCAGGGTGAGGAGACGTCGGCTGCCGCCGGCGCGGAAGAGTACGACCTCGTCTACCTTGGTCCGCAGGGTCCGGTGTTTCTGACGCTGCAAATCAGTTCGGGTCCGCGGGGTGTGACGGCGGTGCGGCGGGAATATGCAGAGATCGTCCTGCGAACACTGGACTCCGACGGAGACGGTTTGCTTGACGCAGAAGAAGCGGGGCAGATTCCCCATGACGGGCAGCTCTTTGCCTCTGCCGAAACGCTGGGGGAGGACTGGAAGTCGCTCGACGTCGCTCCGGCGGATGATCAGATTTCTGCGGACGAGTTGTTTGCGTTCGTTGACGAGAATCTGGGGGAGCGATTTCGGGTGGAGTTGAAGACCCGGCTGCAGGAATCGGTGCGACTTTTTTCACCGCTCGATGCGGATCGCGACGGGTTGGTCTCTCGTGAAGAGATTGAAAAGGGATTCAGGTCGCTCCGCGCGTTTGACTTCGACGACGACGAAACGCTGAGCGTGGCGGAACTGCAGCCGTTTCCGACCTCGATGCTGCAGGCCCGATCGCAGCAACCGGGTGACGACGCGGCGCAGTTGCCGGTTATTGTTCTCACGACCGAGGCGCAGCGCAAGGAGGCGTTGGACCGGATCGTCTCGCTGTATGGTGTGAGCGGCGAAGAAGGCAAGGGGCGAGGGATCGATCTGGATCGGATCGGGGCGGATCAGGAGTCGCTGGCCGTTTGTGATGGCGACGGAGATGGACGGATCGATGAGTCGGAGTTGTTCGATCTGCTGGTTGATCCTCCCGGTTTGCCGGTGGCTGTGAACATCTCCCGCAGCCGAGTGAGCGTGGAGGAGTGGGAGGGGTACGGTCCGCTGGTTGTGGAACGTCCCCGAACCGAGCGGGGCCGGGTGAACTGCCTGCTCGCGGGAATGTCGGTGAAGTTGAGGGCGCTGAACGACGTGCAGGGGGGGATGTCGGACGCGGTCGCGATGCAGAAGTTCTATCTCCAGAGGTTCACTCAGTTCGATCAGGACAAGAACCGGTATCTGGACATGACCGAGTTCGCATCGCTCGAATTGCCGGACGTGCAGTTTGTCTCGGTCGACGGAAACGGGGACGACATGGTCACGCGAGATGAACTGGAAGCTCACCTGGAGGTTTCAGCGAGTCTCAGTCAGTCGTTGATTGTGTTGACGATCTCGGATGAGGGAAAGACGCTGTTCGATATTCTCGACGCCGATGAAGACAACCGATTGGATCCGCGAGAGTTTCTGGAGGGTTACGGCAAGGTTCGAAGGCAGGACCTGAATCGCGACGGCCTGCTGGCGGCGGCGGAACTCGACAGCGAACTCCAGTTCACCGTGGCCCTTGCCAAGCCGGAGATCCTGCGGCTTCGGTTCGCCCAACCGACCATGACCGCCGGCGCCAGGCAACCGAGGATTCAGGAGGAGACGTCCGGGCCGAGGTGGTTTCGCAAGATGGACCGCAATCTGGACGGCGACTTAACGTGGCGGGAGTTTCTGGGGACGCGCGAGGATTTCGAACAGATCGACCTCGACCGCGACGGTCTGATCGATCTGGACGAAGCGGTCGCGGCGGAGTGAACCTGGGTAGCGCGGGGGACAGACGGAAATAGTTGGCTGCGTCGAGTTTTTCTGTCGCAGCGATTGCGTATTACGGCGAGTTCAATCGGTGTAAGTCGGCGCAGACGCATGCCACGGAGTATTGCTTATTGGAGACGCCCCAATGGAACTTTTTCCTGAACCATCGACGCCGTCGGTGACGCGGCTTTGCGAGATGCAGCCAGGTGAGGTGGGGATTTGTTTTGTTGTCCTGGCGGCGAAGGAGCGGGGGAAGACTCGGGACGGTAAGCCGTATTACCGGGCAATCTTTCGCGACTCCGGGCGGACCGCCACGGCGATGATCTGGAGCGACGGGGGCCTGTTCGCCGATTGCGAACAGGCATGGCAGGCGGGACGGTTCTATAAGGTGCGGTGCATTTACGCGGAGAACCAGTACGGACCGCAGATTGACATCGACCGCATTCGCGAGGCGACGGAGGAGGACCGCGGCGAGGGGTTTGATCCGGGCGAATTCTTCGAGCGCAGCCGGTTTGATCCGGACGAAATGTTCGACGAGCTGACGGGGTTGGCCGAGTCCAACATCGACGATGAGCCGCTGCGTCAGCTTGTGCTGGAACTGCTCGAGGTACACGCCGAGCCGATCAAGTCTTTTCCGGCGGCGAGTCGGAATCACCATGCTTTTCAATCGGGGTTTCTGGAGCACGTGCTCTCAGTGACCCGCACGGCGGTCTATCTGGCTGAGAAGTACCGCGACTATTACACCGGGATGCAGCCGCCGCTGAGCAAGTCGCTGGTGACAGCGGGGGCGATTCTGCACGACATCGGCAAGCTGATCGAACTCGATGGCCGGCCAGAGGGAGCGGGGTACACGCCGCCGGGACGGCTGATCGGGCACATCCTGCTCGGCCGGGACATGGTGCGGGAGAAGGCCGCGACTGTTGACGGGTTGGATCCGGAACTTCTGCTGCG
>ERZ869936.2374-NODE-2374-length-11220-cov-7.206359_pt1 | contig 11220 bp, 4 predicted proteins | sample MGYA00520876_ERZ869936 | MGnify/ENA primary metagenome ERZ869936 (study PRJEB32218, sample SAMN09650985) | biofilter metagenome | isolation source: enrty point of leading RO module | place: Saudi Arabia: Thuwal, RO plant located on Red Sea | collected 2016-02-17 ... | reverse complement strand
CAATCAGCAGAGAAGGAGATGTAAAAAGTCTGTCGGATGAACCCTCAGATGATTTTAAATCTTCCGACCCCCCCTCCCCGCCTCCGGTTTTGTCGGAAACGGGAAAATCCGTTTAATCAGACAAGTCTCCCAAGGGAACTTTTTCGGGAGGGGTTGGAAACAACAAGAGTTCGGATCCGGATTTAAATCAGAAAAGATCGAAGGAATTAGAAAAAGAAAAACAGGAGCTGAATAAACCGGTCGACGGTCCAAAAAAAGATGCAAACCTGAAAACGGATAAAATTACGGAGGTAAATATTCAGGATGAGGAGAAATCTGTTTCGCGTAGCGAAAAAACAACCCCCGGAAAAAAACAAAAATCGGCAAATAATGATGCCCCGAATTATTCCCCGGTTCAGTCCTCTGCTCCCCAACCAGAAATTTCAGCGCCTGAGAAATTCAGTACGGGTACCATTGCGCCCCTTGAAACCCTAAAAGATTCTGTTTCCACAGGAGACAATGGTTTTGGTTATTATAATCAGCAAAATTATGCCCTTGCGATTAAGGAATTCGAGTCGCAGTTAAAGCTAAATCCAAACGATGAAAAAGCAAGGCTTTATTGCGGGGTTTCTTATTTGAGTATGGGCAAACCTGCGGAAGGTCTTGTTCACCTTAACAAAATCCTTTCAAACAAGAAGAGTCCTTATTATCAGGATGCCCAATGGTATTCAGGCATGGCCCAGTTACAGCAAAAGGAAACTAAAAAAGCCAGAAAAACATTCCGTACCCTTTCAGACCAACCCGGGAAATATCAGGAGAAGTCGAAAAACGTATTGAAGTCGCTGGAATAAAAAAAGGCCCCGCAATGCGGGGCCTTCGTTCATTTTTACATTCTTTTTAGAACACTATTACTTTCTTAACCGTCTGGTTTTGGGTGTTCCTCACTGTAATCATATAAACTCCCTTTCCATTTCCTGAGATATCCATTTTCCGCACGTATTGGCCGGAAAAGTTGGAAAGCACTTCAGAGAAAACAAGCTGACCGGCCATATTGGTAATTTCAATGGTGTAATCATCTGCATTGGGAATTCCAAGAATCAGGTCGAACTGTCCGTTGTTCGGGTTCGGGAAAATGGTAAAGGCATCCAGATTTAACTCAGGTACACCGGTAAGAACCCCGTTAAAGGGTGCTGAGGTTGCAGTACATCCAAAACTATTAGAAACAACCACGGTATAGGATCCGCTGGCGGTCATGGTATAGCTCTGGTTAGTAGCACCCGGAATCAGTACGGCATTAAGATACCATTGATATGTTGTAAATGTAGGATTACAGGTCAGCACGTTTCCGGCCTGGGTAATAACAGGAGTTCCCGGACTGGGGTTAACGGTAACGGTAATCACAGTGGTGCTGGTACAACCACCGGAAGTTCCTGTTACGGTATAAGAGGTGGTTGTAGCGGGGTTTGCCGTTACGGTACCACCGGTTGTGGCACTAAGTCCCGTACCTGGGGACCAGGTATAGGTGGTAGCACCGGTTACGGAAAGGCTTACACTGCTTCCAGCACAAATTGTTGGGTTAGGCTGTGAAGCAGTAACGGTTGGGTTGGGATTAACAGTAACCGTTTGGGAGGTGGTGTTGGTGCATCCATTGGCGCCTGTTCCGGTGATGATATAAGTTGTAGTAGCTGTAGGAGTTGCCACAACACTGCTTCCGGTAGTTGCGCTAAGGCCTGTAGCCGGTGACCAGGTATAGGTGCTTGCTCCTCCGGCAGTCAACGTAACATTGCCTCCAGTACATACCGAAGGACTCGCAGGAGAAGATGTAACCGTAGGCAATGGATTTACAGTAACCAGTTTGGTTGTGGTGTTGGTACATCCATTGGCTCCCGTTCCGGTAATTGTATAAGTGGTAGTGGCCGTTGGAGATGCCACTACGCTACTTCCGGTAGTTGCGCTAAGGCCTGCAGCAGGCCCCCAGGTGTAGGTAGTTCCGCCTGCTGCGGTCAGGGTTACGTTACCCCCAGCGCAAATTGTTGCAGTGGCAGGCGTTGCCGTAATGGTAGGCAGGGGATTAACAGTTACAGTTCTTGTGCTGGTTCCGGAGCAACCATTGGTGGTTCCGGTAATGGTATACGTTGTAGTTGTTATTGGATTCGCAATTACGCTTGCTCCGGTGGTTGCACTAAGACCGGTAGCAGGGCCCCAGGTATAAGTAGTAGCACCGCTGGCGGTAATGGTTACGCTACTTCCGGAACAAATTGTTGGGTTAGCAGGAGTAGAACTCACCGTTGGATTTGCGTTTACCGTAATCGTTGTAGTGCTGGTGCTGGTTGAACTACCATTAGAAGCGGTTAAGGTTACGGTATAGGTACCGGGTGTGCTATAACAAATGTTGGAAGGGTTTTGCTGTGTTGAGGTAGCAGGCGTTCCTCCTGGGAAGGACCAGTTCCAGGTAGTTGGATTTCCGGTAGAGTTGTCGGTGAAATTCACGCAACCGTTCGGACAAATACTGGTAGAGCTGGCCGTAAAGTTTGCCACAACTCCGGGAGGCGCAGTTCCCTGCAAATTAATGTTGTCAACATAAACATTATTCCCCCACCGTCCGCGGTTCTGGAAAACAACCATAAAAGTTGCCTGACCGGCATAGGAGTTAAGATTAACAACCTCCGTTTTCCATTGGGTGGCCGTAGGTGTAAAGGCATTCGTGTTATCAGGTGCCGTGGCAAGCGTGGTTCCTCCCTGCATCCAAACCTGGGTAAAGGTTTGGCCGCAGTCGGTGGAAACCAAAACGGCAAGCGTGTCGGAGTACTGTGCGTTATATCGGGCATAAGCCACATCAAAACTCAGGGTACATGTGGCCACGGTTGCAAGATTATATTTCGGCGACCACATTTCGTCGCGGTTGCCGTTTGAGTTTAGGGTATAGTTATCAAACCACATGCAGGCCGTGCTCGTAGCATATCCACCCGTAGCTGTGGTTCTGGCCCAAACAATTGCATCTCCGCCGGCATCCTGATTTAGCCAGTTGGCAGGAGGGAAAGTGGCATTCTGAAATCCTTCCACAAGGGGCAATGGACCGGCAGATGAAATTGTAATATACGAGGTCTTGGTTTCAGTATCGGTTCCATTAGCATTTGTAGCTGTAAGTGTAACCTGATAGGTTCCTGGTGTATTATAGGTTACAAGAGGATTTTGAGCTATTGAAGTTGCAGGTGTCCCACCGGGAAAACTCCAGCTCCATGCAGATGGATTGAAAGAGGTAAGGTCGGTAAACTGAATTTGAATACCGGGGCAACCGCTGGTGTAGTTAGAAGTAAAATCGGCCACGGGAGGGAGGTTTCCGGAAGAGAATAAATCAGACTCCCACATGCCTCGCCCGTAAGTGGCGGCACGAATTTTACCGGCTCCGTATTGAATTTCCAGTTCGTTTACTATTACATTGGGAAGTCCTGTGCTGTAGGAAACCCAGGTTGTCTGGTTATCGTCGCGGTAATAAACGCCCACATCGGTTCCCACATAAACTCCATTGGGAGATCCGTTCTGGAACACAATGCAATTAACTGGAAGATTGGGAAGGCCTGTTGAATAATTTGTCCAGGAAGTTCCGCCGTTGGTGGACATGAAAACTTTATTGGCACTGTTGTATCCGCTGTAGGTAACATAAACACGATTAGGATCGGTGTTTGAAACCGTAACATAGGTCATAGCACTGGTAGTAGGAAGTGTTCCGGTGATGTTTGTAAATGACGTTCCACCGTTGGTGGATTTAAACATCGCATTTTGCTTATGGCAATAAATAATCTGGGTGTTGGAAGGCGCATAGGCAATTCCTACCATATTTCCGGATCCTCCTGTTGTTGCTCCAAGTGTGGTCCAGGTGGTACCACCATTAGTACTTTTATACATGGCTCCCTTACCCACCAAAAGCTCCTGATTGTTTGAGGGGCTCATCACATAAGGAGTAACCCAGTTTCCATTACTATTAACTCCGGTTCCTCCGGTGTTTACAATAGTGGTAAATGAGGCGCCACCATTGGTTGACTTCCGGATATTTCCGTAGTACAACTCTCCGTACATAATATTTGCATTGGAAAAATCAATGATACATTCCATCCCGTCGCCACCAATCACACGGGTCCATGTAGTTCCTGAAACTCTGTTGGTTCCATTATCCTGCCATCCGGAAAGATTTAAATTGTTTACGGTAGCAGAGGTTCCCAGCCTGTACATTTGAGCAATTTGAAGTCCGTTGGAAAGGTCGGTCCAGCTTCCTCCGTTATTGGTGGTTCGGAATAGCCCGCCATCGTTCCCGTTTAATACGGTTGTTCCGTTAACGTAAACCAGGTCGTGATGATCTGCGTGAACATAAGGAGCACCTGATCCTGTCCAGTGCCCATTCAGTGTCCATGATGAACCTCCATTAGTGGTTCTCCAGATATTAACTCCTCCCGCAACTAATTCGTTTGCATTCGTAGGAGATGCTGCAAGCGCTAAATCATACCATCCTTGTCCGCCGGTATCATTTCCTGCACTGGCCCAGCCCAAAATGTTAGATGGAGAAGAAACGGTTATTTGGGTAAATGTGCCACCTCCATCGGTGGAACGGTAAAATCCATAGAAACCGTTGTTGGCTGAAGCGCTGGCCAGCAAGTATACATATTGATTGTTGGCAGGTGTAACAGCAATAGCGTATCGGTTAACACCTGCTCCGGGCAAGCCGGCTGTTATTGCAGTATAAGAGGCTCCGCTATTTGTTGACCTGTAAAAAGTGGTTGTTGTAACGGCATAAATGGTAGCCGGAGTTCCGGGACGAAGTTCTGCGTCTTTGAAATTACCTGCCTGTATCTGACTCCAGGTTGTTCCTCCATCGGTAGTTCGGTACATTCCATTGCTGGTTGCAGCATGAACGGTGTTCGGGTTGGAGGGATCGATTAAAAGTTTTGAAATCCTACGGGTCTGGGTTACTGTCCAGTTAAGTCCGGTAGTATTCCATGTTACGCCACCATCGGTTGACTTTAAAACGCCAATGGAATATGTGTCTCCTGCATCACCATCACCGGTGGCCAGATACATAATTTGAGAGTTCGTCGGGTGAATGGCAATATCAGTAACTCCAATAGCTGTGAGATTGTCTGTATTCCACATGGTCCATGATCCACCCTGGTTGGTAGATTTCCACAAGCCGCCGCCGGGTGCACCAACATAATAAACGTTGGGGTTTGATGGATCAACTCTGATACAATTTGCGCGCCCTGCACCACCTCCTGAGGAAGGAATTACAGAGGTTGGACCAATCAAAGTCCAGTTTCCTGCCTGGGGTGTAGGAAGATTTGGATTCAAGGCTTTTTGCATTTCCTCCTGTTGCTTTTGCTGGTAATAATCGGCAATCGCATTAAACATTAAATCTCTGTTACCACTGGGATAAACCCGTGGAGCCATAAAATTTTCCCAACGCTTAAATGCTTTCCAGCCTTTTCCTTTTTCCGTAGCGTCGTGGGTTTCCCAGTAGTTGTTAAATGTGTTAACCACCGTATAAAAATTTACGGTCGGGTCTTCCATTTGGCGAACCCACTCTTGCGAAAAAATGCTCAGGGGGAAAACAAAAAGCAAACAAACAATTGCTTTTTTGAGGAGGTTTAAAGAATTCATATGGGGCTATTTTTGGTTAGTTGGTCTGAATGGATTTAGTTTTTCCTTGTTTGGAACATACTAAGTAATAAAAAAAACGAGGGAAATCCAACACTTTAGGAGAACCATTCGACCAAGGGGTACAAGTCTGGTGACAAAACAATAAAACCCTTAGGCAAAAGGCTTATTTCTTTCGATGAATCCTAAATTCGGTCCTTCTGTTTTGTGCATGTTCTTCTTCTGAACATTCAACGCCGTCTTTACAATGATTTTTAAGGCGGCTTTCGCCGAACCCGGTTGCAGTAAGCCGCTGTTTTTCAATGCCTTTGGAAATAATATAGTCGACAGCTGCCTGAGCTCTTTTCTGGGAAAGTTTCAAATTGAAATCATCGGTTGACCGGCTATCTGTATGGGATTGAAGTTCAATGGTTACTCCCGGGTTTTCTTTCATTACCTGTACCACTTTATCCAGGGTAATTTTTGCTTCAGCCAGAATATCCCATTTTCCGTAATCGTAATAGATGTTTTCGATGATGGTAAGCGTGTCTTTCTTAACGGTTTTTAGTTTTTCAACCTTCAGCCAGGGGTCATCCAGATAAATTTTTGCAAGATCTTTCTGATCTGAAGGAAGCATTGCCCAATTAAATTTCCCACTTAGCAAATGAAACTTTCCTAAAATTTTTCCGCGCTCATCCACAATCATCAGGTTTTTAAACTTTGTGGCCCCGGCATCTTTTTCGTCGATCTGAAAAAGATATTTTTTGTCGGTAGGAAGACTAACAAAAACGAACTCACCTTTTTCGTTGGTTGTAACGGTTTGTATTACATCTCCCTTTTCATTTACGACCAGCAGTTTGGAGTTAGCCAGCGGAGAATTGTTGTCGCCGAGAATTTTCCCTTTCAAATCCATTCGGAGGTCGGCATCTTTTACGGACAAAAGGCCCAATGTGGTTTTGTCGGTGGAGAGGATCTGAAATTTAAAGCCTTTGTCGTTTACCGCAATTTCTTTCCCGTTTTTGTTTACAAAGAAAATTTTCTTGCCATCGAGATCTTTATCTTCTGCATCGAGCGTAATTAAATAATTCTGATCAGTGGGGATGTTGGCAAACACGAATGAGCCAAAGGCGTTGGTTGTTGTTGATTGAACTATTTCCCCCTGATCATTTTTCAGCTCTACCTTAATGTTTGAAAGCGGAATTTTTTCCTCTCCGACCAAAAAATTTCCGGCAATAGAACGGAAATCTGCATCTTCTTCAACAATTTTATTAAGCTTGGTAAGATCCGAAGGGAGTTTTTCAAACATGAACACTCCTTTTCGCCCTATTACTGTTTTGGCAACAATTCGGTTTGATGCGTCAGCGAGATAATAGTTTTCCTTCAAGTCGGAACCGTTGCTGGTTTCTTCCAATTTAATGTAATAGTTGTACCCTGAGGGTATATGATTAAACAGGAAATATCCTCCATCATCGGTGGTGGTAGTTTGAAGCACATCGTTTTTTTCGTTCAACAGGGCGACCGTTGAATTTGGCACTCCGGTTTTTGCGGTTTTAGTTTCCAATATCCTGCCGGCCAGTTCGCTGGAGGCATTTACTTTGTAAAAGCCGTAAATGTCATCGCTGCCTTTTCCGCCGGATCTGTTGGACGAAAAATACCCGCTCTTTGAATCTTTCCAGAAAATTCCGAAATCGTCTGCAGCGGAATTAATGGGGTATTGCAAATTTGCGGCTATTTCAAACTTTCCATCCAGAAATCTGGAGGCATAAATATCGAGTCCGCCAAATCCCATTCTTCCGTCGGAGGAAAAATAAAGGGTTCCGTCTTCGGCTACAAAGGGAAAAGACTCGTTACCCGGAGTATTAATTGCCGAGCCTGCATTTACAGGTTTACCCCAGGATCCTCCGGTTTTTTCACAATACCAGATGTCGGTGCCTCCCAAACCTCCGGGCATGTCAGACACAAAAAAGAGTCGCTGACCATTTTTTGAAAGGCTGGGATGTGCGAAAGAAAATCCATCTGTATTATGTTCAAAGGGTTGAATGTTTGCCGGTTTATTACCTTTCATTTTCCCGATATAAATCCGGGGACGGTTAACAAAGCCGCTTGATTTTTTCCGCACATAGTCGGTTCGGGTAAAATAGATTTCCGACTGGTCGCTGCTAAACGAAACCGGTCCGTTTTGTGCATCATCGTCGAATCGGGAAGAAAATATTTTTGGTTTTTTAAATACGAGGCTATCTCCCTTTTTAGATCCTCTGGCCATAAAAACGCAGAGGTTGGGATTTCCGTTCCAATAGTTTTTGTTTCCTGAGAATTGGTCTTTTTTACTTTCAGAGGCAAATATCAGATTGTTGTTAAAAACAACCGGTGAAAAATCCGAAAAGGGCGTATTTACCTTTTCCAGCGGATATACCTTATAAACAACAGGACCCACGGTCCATGTCTGCAACTCATCGCAGGCCCGGATTTGGGTTTTCCCTTTTTTGTCACCCGGGTTTTTTTCCAGATAAAGGGCAAGGTTTTTTCTTGCTTCGGCATATTTTTTATTATGCATTAAGGCTTCTGCATAATAGTAATAGGCTTTCGGGTCTTTAGGATTGCCTGCAACCAGTTTTGAAAAAACTTTTTCGGCTTTATCAAACTTTTTCATTTTTCTGTAGCATTCTCCTAACTTGAACAAAGCATCTTCTTTTCGTTTGCCAAAGGCGGCTTTTTTATACAACCTGGCGGCCTGTTCGTATTGGTAGTTCTGATAGAGCTTTTCAGCCTTATTATACCTCGATTGAGAAAAGGCCGCTGCAGAAAACCCTACAAAGGTTAAAAGGAGGAAGAATTTTATTTTAAACAATGTCCACATAAATCCGTACAAATATCTGAATATTAAAGGTATCGTGGAGTAATTGAAGGAGTTTTAAATACCGGCAAGCCATACCCTAGCACCACTTCATGGGAGCCCCTTCCGGCGGTTCCAATCCGGTTCAAACCATAATCATAAGAATATCCTATCCTGAAGTTCTCCCGGATATTCCACATGGCCAAAAAACTGATACCATACCCGCTTCTTACCCCCGCCCCAATCCAAAACTTTCCATCAATCTGAAAGTTGCAATTGATGTCTGTAGAAACGGGAGCTCCTTCCGCAGCCTTAACTAAAATGGAAGGGTTAATAACAAGGTTCTCATTAACCTGCCATGCATATCCTGCCGGGATAAAAATATGAGGAACCAGAGACCCCTCCCCGAATGACTCGTGGATGCTATAAATAGTGGGATAGTTCAGGTGAGTCATTGCAAAGCCGGCATAAAAGGTTTTGGTGTAATAATACATTCCGAAATCTGCCGAAAAAACTGTCCACTGATTTTGCTCCGGTTTATAGTAGGGGTCGTTTCTGTCCCGCATTTTTATCAAACCCCAATCGTAAACATAGGAATAAAGCCCTGTCCGTAATCCAAATGCCAGTTTACCGGAACCGGCTTTAATCCGGTACGAATACGACAAGGCCCCACCGCTGATTCTTTTGGGTCCGATTGTTTCAGAACCGATCTGCAATCCAAGTCCAATTTTCTTTTTGCCAACAGGACCCTGAATAACCAATTGTTGGGTTCTGGGAGCTCCTTCATTAAATCCTGTCCATTGATTCCTGGCCACCAATAAAACATCCAGCACTTCTTTCGTGCCTGCATAGGCAGGATTCAAGGCAAGATGGTTAAACATATATTGACTGAATTGGGCGTCCTGTTGAGACAGGCCTGCGGCCCAAACAAAAATCCCGAACACAATTGCTTTGACTTTTTTCATGGTCCTTCGTTTAATTAACGCAATAGTTCAACCCAGCCCTTATGAGAGCTTCGGTCGGTAGTTATAAAATAGAAATAGGTTCCTGTAGGCAATTTAGACCCGTCATGGGTAGTGCCATCCCAAACAATGGTAGTGTTGTTATAGTTTTTACCCTCCCAAATTAAATTCCCCCAACGGTTATAAATAAACACATGGTTGTCGGTGGAGTCTAAAAAATCCAGAATCCAGATATCGTTCATGCCGTCGCCATTTGGGGTAATGGCATTGTGAATAATAAGTACTGTGTCAGTTCCCGGGGGTGGGGTAGCCATAATGCTCTGAGGCTGATTAAATCCCTGAGTAATAAAATTCCCGGTATTTGAAAGTGTAGAGCCTGCGGGCTGTCCGGTAGTAAATGTAATTGAGGTTCCTGAAACACTTCCAAATCCCCCTCCGCTGCAAATTACAAACGGAGTTATGGTTTGGGCCTTTAATCCAAAGCCAAACAGGGCCACAAATACCGGAAAAATGATTTTTGTTGTTGCGTTTACCATATTTCCTTTATTGTAACATTAGAGATAGGCCAGCATCCCGGATCATAATAAACTCCGGTGGCAGTTCCCGATGGAGAGTATACAAAAAGTTGGACTGTAACCGGTCCTGCCGGAACTGTAGGGAATGTTGCATACAAGGTTACCTGATTGTAGCCTGAGGGAATTAGTGATCCATTATTGTCAATGGAATAAATAGTTTTCCCTGCATTTGCGGTAGCCGGGCTTCCATTGACTCTTAGTTCGTAAATAACCCCGTTGCTTGCTATTAAGTCCTCAACACCAATATGCGTTTGAAATGTTATTTCCAGTTTGGTTCCAGCATTGACCTTGGTGTAAGTGGTGAGGCTTGAGGGAAAGGCAGTTGGTGTATTTCCTACGGTTCCCACCATCTGGCAGGAAGGAGGCGTGGTGCTTGAAATAATACTTGGAGTTTCCCATTTTGCTAACCCCTGAGAATTGTTCGATACCAGAATCTTTCCAATTCCCTCAGAGCCGTCGGTTATTTTTATGTTACCAATAATATCAAGACGGGCGGCCGGTCCCGTTGTACCGATTCCAACATTTCCCATGTTGGTAACAGAAATTCGATCTGCACTATTTACCGATAAACGCCAATCGCCTGATGGATTCACATAATGCCAGGCTCTGATATTTCCGGTTGTTTTATAGCCATAAAAAGGAGATCCGGTTGAAACTGTGGCGTTGGTATAAATTCCCGCCCAGGATGCATCGGAGCCATCGACCTGAATTCCGGGGAAGCCGGCAGAAAATACGTGCAAGGGAAATCCGGGACCGGTGGTTCCTATTCCGATGTTGGAACCGTTATTAAAAAAGTTAGTGCCATTTACCACCCATGAGCTTCCGTTCCAGTAGGGAGTATTTCCTGCTGCGCTTCCGTTTTGCAAAAATCCGGTAGGGCCTGTTGCTCCGGTAATTCCTGTCGGGCCGGTGGGCCCAATAGCACCGGTTAATCCCGTTGGGCCTGTGGCTCCTGGAGTTCCAGATGGGCCAGCAGGGCCGGTGGCTCCAATGCTACCCGTAGGTCCCGTGGATCCGTTAGCGCCGGTTAGTCCGGTCGGTCCCGTTGCTCCGGCTGTTCCTGTGGGGCCTGCAGGTCCGGTTGCTCCAATGCTACCCGTAGGTCCCGTGGGTCCGTTAGCGCCGGTTAATCCAGTTGGGCCGGTGGCTCCATTGAGTCCCTGAGGACCTGTCGCTCCTATAGGTCCTGTTGGGCCGGGGCTACCGCTGGGTCCTGCAGGTCCGGTTGCGCCACTTAAACCACCAG
>ERZ869936.2373-NODE-2373-length-11227-cov-4.880326_pt1 | contig 11227 bp, 16 predicted proteins | sample MGYA00520876_ERZ869936 | MGnify/ENA primary metagenome ERZ869936 (study PRJEB32218, sample SAMN09650985) | biofilter metagenome | isolation source: enrty point of leading RO module | place: Saudi Arabia: Thuwal, RO plant located on Red Sea | collected 2016-02-17 ... | reverse complement strand
GTGTGAGGTAAACGCTAGAGAATAAATGGATGTTAAAATCACAGGTATAGGAGAGGTGAAGTACAAAGGAAACCCTAAAGACTTTAATCAATCTATCAATGGGGCAGGTAAGGTTATAAAGGTTGATTAGAATAAAAATAGATTTACATTTGCATATTAATACTTATTAGGAATGCCAAAATTATCAGAAAGAAGTCAGCAAATGCCACAGTCACCAATACGTAAATTGGTACCGTATGCTGAAGAAGCTCACAGACAAGGTAAAACCGTTTATTACTTAAATATAGGTCAGCCTGATATTGAAACCCCACAAACAGCGCTTGATGCCATTCACACCTTTGATGCTAAGGTGATTGAATACAGTCATTCAGCCGGATTTGAAAGTTATAGACGAAAATTAGCAGGATATTACCAAAAGCATCAACTTCCCGTTGAGTTTCAAGATATTATTATAACCACTGGTGGTTCAGAAGCATTGATTTTTGCGTTTAGTGTGTGCTTTAATCCCGGTGATGAAGTAATTATTCCAGAACCTTTCTATGCTAACTATAATGGCTTTGCTACCTCAATGGGCGTAAAAGTGAAGCCCGTTACTTCTTATATTGAGAATGGTTTTGCGCTTCCACCAATTGAAGACTTTGAAAAGCTGATTACTCCCAAAACAAAAGGGATTATGATTTGTAATCCGGGTAATCCAACAGGATATTTATACTCTAAAGAAGAATTGGAAGTATTGAGAGAAATTGTGAAAAAGCATGATTTGTTTTTGTTTGCCGATGAAGTGTATCGTGAGTTTTGCTATGAAGGTAAAGCGCACCACTCTGTTTTAACCATGGAAGGTATTGAAGAAAATGTAGTAGTGATTGATTCGGTTTCTAAAAGATACAGCATGTGTGGCGCACGTATTGGTGCTTTGGTAAGTAAAAACAAAGCATTAATGGCTGCAGCTCTAAAATACGGACAAGCTCGTCTTTCTCCACCAACCATTGACCAAATTGCGGCAGAAGCTGCTATTGGAACTCCCGATAGTTATTTTGAAGCCGTGATTACAGAATACCAGAAGAGAAGAGATGTATTATTAAACGGAATAAATCAAATAGAAGGAGTATTCTGTCCAAAGCCCGGTGGAGCATTTTATGCGGTAGCATCTTTACCTATTGATGATAGTGATAAGTTTTGTCAATGGTTGTTAAGCGATTTCCATCACAATAACGATACGGTAATGCTGGCTCCTGCAAAAGGCTTTTATGCTACTCCCGGCTTAGGAATGAATGAAGTACGTATTGCCTACGTGCTTAATGAAATATCATTACGAAAAGCAATTGAATGTTTGCAGTTCGCTTTAGCCGAATATCCTAATAAAGTAGAAAATCCTGTGCTGGCAAAAGTTCATTAATTGGGTTAATTTTTAGTAGGGTTGTAATAAAAAACACCTAAATCTCTCATTTTTTGTATATTCGCTTTTCTCATGAAGCGGTTATTAGGCATTTTAGGGGTTGTCTATACATTGTTTTGTGCCAATTCTTTGTTGGCATTTCATAACAATAATAACAACAACAATAACACAAAAAAGGACACTTTACCAGCTTTAGTGGTGAATACCTCATTGCCTGAATTTGAGAACTTTAAAGACTTTTCGGGAGAGGATATTGTTAACCTTATCGATTCTTTATTAGACTCTGAGTCTATTCCTTATGAACTGATAAAAGAGATTAATGAATATGCCGAAAAAAGACATTTGGAGCATGACTTTTATGTCTCTCTGACTGCCTTTTATGATTCATCTGCTATTCCTGCCAGTAGCTTTTATGGTTTGTGGGATAATAATAACCCTCATCCGTATGATGAAACTATTTGTGCTCATGATACTTCTCTACTATTAGTATTAAGAGATTCAGCTCATTTTTGTGATTATGTTCATCCGTTTCCGGGCGTTATTACTTCAAAGTTTGGCTGGAGAAATGGCAGAAACCACAACGGTATTGATATTGATTTAGAGGTTTGGGACCCTGTAGTCGCTGCATTTGACGGCATGGTAAGAGTTTCTAAATATCATGATGGTTATGGAAGAGTAGTAATTATCCGTCATTATAACGGATTGGAAACCGTTTACGCTCACTTACACCGACTAAAAGTTAAACCCGGAGATATTGTGCAGGCCGGTCAGGTTGTTGGATTGGGAGGTAGCTCAGGCACATCAACAGGAAGTCATTTGCATTTTGAGGTTCGATTTAAAGGAAAAGCCTTAAATCCACAACATATTATCAACTTTAAAACACAGCAATTGTATAGTGATACCGTTGTGTTGGAAAAACAAAAGTGGAATTATACCGCTGTTCCTGAAGGAGTAAAATTTCACACCATTGAGTATGGCGATTTCTTATATAAAATAGCTACCCGTTATGGATTAACGGTAAACGAACTATGTGACCTGAACGGCATTAGCCGAAAGCATAAGCTATATGCCGGAAGAAAACTAAGAGTGAGCGAATGATTGAGGAGGAAGGATTATTAAGGATTACTAATTACAAAAAACATCCCGGTAATCCGTATTATACCGTATTAAATAAAAAAAAAAAAGAAAGAGCAGATTTTTTTCAGCAAAAGCTAACGGAAAATAACATTTGGTTTGAAGCTGACACCGATGAAAAAGAAGGAAAAACCTATTACTATTTTGCCGTTAAAAAACCCGATACTAAACAAGCTATGTATTGGAATAATTATACTATTGGTAAGTTTCGTAAGCCTTTTATTGCCGATAAAAGCCTGAGAGTTTTTGTTATTTTATTGTCTATTTTAATAGTAGGATTGACTATTTTAAGCTATGTACTTTCTCAATCTGCTAATTGATAAATATCAGCCTAAACCATAGCCATATACTTGTCTTAAATTTTACATTTGTTGCATGATTACAAGAGAAGAAATTACAGCGTTTTTTAAATGGCTTCAGCAAGACATTATTAGTCAACTGGAAGAAATGGACGGTAAAGGTAAATTTGTGTCAGACCCTTGGGATAGACCCGGTGGCGGTGGCGGTATTACCAGAGTGTTGGCCAATGGCAACATCATTGAAAAAGGTGGCGTTAACTTTTCTGCCGTTTGGGGCGAAATGCCTCAAAACATTGCCAAAAAACTTCAACTGGAAGCGAATGAGTTTTATGCTACCGGAGTAAGTATTGTTTTACATCCTGAAAATCCTATGGTGCCTATCATTCACATGAATGTAAGGTATTTTGAAATGGGAAATGGTGAGTACTGGTTTGGTGGCGGCATAGACTTAACCCCTCACTACATTGTAGATGAAGATGCTAAGTTCTTTCATGAAGAATTAAAGAAAACCTGTGATAAGCATAACCCTAACTTTTACACCGATTACAAAAAGTGGGGAGATGATTACTTTTACCTCACTCACCGCAAAGAAACCAGGGGAGTGGGCGGTATTTTCTTTGATCGATTGAAGCATAACGATAGCATTACCAAAGAACAATTATTTGAATTTGTAAAAGATGTGGGCAATACCTTTTGCAAGGTATATGTGCCTATTGCCAGCAAACATGCTAACGACAGCTATACCGATGCGCATAAAAAGTGGCAAAAGGTGAGAAGAGGCAGATATGTAGAATTTAACCTGATTTACGATAAAGGAACTAAGTTTGGAATAGATACGGACGGGCGTACCGAATCTATCTTTATCAGCTTACCGCCTGAGGTAGAATGGCACTATAATTATCCCGTAGCTGATGGCTCTGAAGAGGCCGTTACCCAAGCTAAGTTGGTGAAAGGGAAAGATTGGATATTGTAACACCTCTCTAAATATCCCGAGTGTTCGGGACAAGTTCTCCAAAGGAGAGACTTTTTATGCTCTTAAAAAACGTCATTCTGAGTGTAGCGAAGAATCTAAACTGTCAGTTCGAGTATCAGTTTTAACTGAATATCGAGAAATCTATCGTTTTTACGGCTTTTTACTTCTTTTTAACCTAAAAACGGCCTAAAAAGCCAAAAAATGACAGTTTGTCATGCTTTTTGCATCCTCTGACATGTTTTTTGCATCATCGTTCATGCTTTTTGTATGTCCGATCTTGTTCAGAACATCATCGTTCATGCTTTTTGTATCTCCGACCTTGTTCAGAACATCATCGATCATGCTTTTTGCATCTCCGACCTTGTTAGGAACATCATCGTTCATGCTTTTTGCATCTCCGACCTTGTTCAGAACATCATCGATCATGCTTTTTGCATCTCCGACCTTGTTCGGAACATCATCGTTCATGCTTTTTGTATGTCCGACCTTGTTCAGAGCATCATCGAATATGCTTTTTACATGAAGCTTGATACTTTTTGCACCAACGTTCATACTTTTTACATGAACCGACCTACTTTTTTGATGAACGATGATGGTTTTAGGAGGAAAGCTTATAAAATCAATAAGTAATTTTTTAAACTAAACATCTACTAAGATAAACTAATCATTACTACCTAAGAAATAAATTGGGTGTAATGGTAAGATATTTTTTTGTTCATCATCCATTTTACTGTAGTATTCAACCCAAAGGGAAATGAGCCTTTCAAAGTCAATTAGCTCAATATGCTCTCTTGAGTCTCTAGCCTCTTTAATAGCAGGCTTTGAAAATTGACCTGAGGTAACAAAAATTCCAACATCTGTATTTCTTTTTAAAGTTCCAGAAAGCTTCTGTATTTCATCAGAAGATATACTATCGTTTGGGCGATGTTTTACTTGGACAATAATTCTTGGCTGTTTAGTTCCAAGAGGGTCGGTGTAAGCAATTATGTCAATGCCACCATCGGGTCCTCTCTGTGCAATGTCAGAAATATGATATCCCATAGCATTTAGTAAAGCAGCAACTAAATCCTGGAACTCGTATGGATTTTTATCTAAAATAAAATTCCTTAGCCCATTACTGGCTTCATCTTCAAATTGGCTTAACAGCGCCTTTTGTTGTTGCCCTTTATCTTCCTGTATTTCATCAAGGTCTTCTTCAATTTGATCTTCTTTTTTCCTCTTAGCATCCCATTCTCTATATATTTTAGTGGCATTACTTAGCAACTTTTCAGGGCCAAGGTTAATAGCCTTTTCCCCTTCATCAGTCAATATCCATAGACCTTTACTTTTTCTAAGATATCCGGCTTTAATACAATCAATTGTATAAAAGTGTAAAATATATTTCTATCTAGTATATCCTGTTTTTTCATATTTATGCTTTTCATATTCATCAAAATCAACAGTTTCGGATATCTTATCAATTACATCTTTACCCCTTAATTCACCTCCAGCATTTTTTAAAACATTAAAAGCTGCATAAATAACTTTTTCTGCTATTTTTTTAGATTTTGACTTACTCATTTCATTAATATTTAATGTCTAATTTATAACTATTTTTCTTTTAACCTTCTAAAATCACCTTCAATTTGAGTTAAAATACTTTCTACTTCGGCAGAAGTAATGGCGGTGGGTTCACCGTATTTTAAGCTGGATTTGTGTGGTAATATCCAGTTATCTCCTTTGGGCATGGCTTTTCCCATTCCTTTCATGTGTGCGGGTACATACTTTATATGTGGTCGCTCTCTTAACACCAATGCCACTCCGGGTTTTAAAGGTTGCTCTTTTTCGGGTTCGCCTCTGGTGCCTTCCGGGAACAATATCAAAGAATAGCCCTCATCCAATGCTTTTATCATTTTATGAATCGGGTCGTTTTCAGGGTTTTCTTTGTCCCGCTTTCTTGGTATCAGCAATGCATTAATAAAAAACCCGCTTAACTTAGATTGGATACCTGATTTTCCAAAGTGGTCGGCAGCGGCTACGGGCTTTACTTTATGTAAAATTTTGCTGGGTAAAGAAGCCATTAAGGTCATGGTGTCTAGGTGGCTGTTGTGGTTAGCCACAATAATAAACTGCTTTTCTTTTACCAGAAACTTAGCTTTTGGAAACTGTACGCCAATAATTAGTTTTAAAAACCAACGCACAAAAAAGCTGTAAATTACGGTTAAAACTATCTTTTGCATTTAGTACGCCAAATAATAAACAATGTGAAAAAAAGCGGGAGCAGAGTACGCCAGAGAATCTATTCTGTCTAATATTCCTCCATGCCCGGGAATGGTTTCTCCGGTATCTTTTACGCCCACATCCCTTTTAATGGAAGACATGACAATATCACCTACAAAGCCTGAAAAGGCAATCATAAAACTTACAAATATTACTTGATAGTCTGTAAGTGGTGTTAAAAAGCCCAGAAAGTAACCAATAATGGTGGTAGATATTAATCCGCCCACAAATCCTTCCCATGTTTTGTTGGGGCTTACTTTAGGTATAATTTTGTGTCTGCCCAATAATTTCCCCCAGGTAAACTGCATCACATCATTTATTTCAGTTAAGAAAACCAAAAACAAGAGCAAGCCTCTGCCGCCTGAGCTAAAGCCTTCAAGTGTTGGTAATGAAAGTAGATAAGCCATGTGGCTGATACCAAAAACGGTAAGCATTAGCGTCCAATGTAAACTTGCCATTGACTTGGTAATGCCGATGGTATCGCCTTTTAGCACTAAACGCAAAGGCAATAACAAAAACATCACTACAGGAATAAAAATGATGTACGCACCATACCAGCCAATGTAGGCTAAATAATACTGAATGGGAATGGAAAAAATAGCCCAAAAGATGGCTCGCCTGTCAGAATCTCTAAAGCCCAGCATGGAATACAATTCTCTAAACGCCACAAAGGATAAAAAAGCAATGGCTACATACGAAATTTTAGTACTGAAAATAGTAGCTCCAATAAACATAACAGCCATTACCCACCATGATTTGGTACGGTCTTTTAGTTCTTTTACATTGGCATTGGGTTTTACTTTTCCAACGATAAAAAAGAGGGTAGAGGCAAAAATCAGAATTCCGAAAATTAAGGCAACAACAATAAGAATATCGTTGTTTTCAAAAAACTTAAAATGGATGATGTCTTTCATTTCGCTAATGATTTTTTAACCCGTATTCCGGTGCTGATTAGCAGTAATGCATTAATTACCAAAAATATCCAAAAAGAGGCCTGACTTAAATCTACTTCAAAAAAGCAAAGTAAACCATAAATACTAATTACAAAAGCACGGTCGCTTTTTCCCATCGGTCCGTCATATCTTCTGTCATTACTTACTGATTTGCCTAATATTCCGGCAAATTCGTTAATAATGCTTAATCCCATAAAAATAACAACAAGCAGTAACTGTTTAGCTTCATGAATAATCAATGGAAGAAAAATGGCAAAGTCAGAAACAATATCACCCAACTCATTTAATACTTCTCCTGTTTTTGATTGTTGGTTATACGTACGAGCCATCATACCGTCAAGTGCATTTAGCGCCATTCTGATGAGTAAACCAATAGGTAAAGCTAAAAAAAGTAAAGTGTAATCTTTCGCATACCAAAAGCAAAGACTAATGGCAAACGACAACAAAATAGCCGAAACAGTAATTTGATTGGCGGTAATTCCCAGTTTGTGCAAGCCTTTCAGAACAGGCAAAAGCAACTGCTGAAACTTAGGTTTTATCTTGTAGATAGAAATCATTACAAGGTAAAGATAGCAGAATTTGGAATTTAGGATAGAAACAAAAAATCCCGCCTTGTGGGGCAGGATTTTGAGTAAAATTATTTATTGAGCTATTAAGCCTTAGCAGCAGCTTTTTCAGCCTTTGCTTTAGCAGCGTCTTCTTTTTTGTTTCTGTAATCTTCTTTAATTCTAGCAGCTTTACCTGATTTTTCTCTTAAGTAGAATAATCTAGCTCTTCTTACTTTACCTTTCTTTAATATTTGAATTTCTTCTAAGAAAGGAGAAGAAATAGGAAAAATTCTTTCCACACCCACACCGTTAGATATTTTTCTTACGGTAAAGGTTTCGTTAACACCATTGCTTCTTCTTTGTAATACTACACCTTGAAATTGCTGAATTCTTTCCTTTTCACCTTCTTTAATTTTGTAGCTTACGTTAACGGTATCACCGGCTTTGAAGTCAGGAAGTTGTTTCATTTCCTTGATTTCGCTTTCTATTGTCTTAAATGCATCCATTGTGAAAATATTGTTATCCTAGTAATAAGGGCTGCAAATGTATGTAATCTCTTTTAAGTGGCAAAATTTCTTTACTTTATTTGTTAAAATAGTGAACAATTTTAATGCAATGTTTTTTTAAAATAATGATACATTTGAACTCCAAAATTAAGAATAATGAGTGAAGAAATAGAAAAAGTAAAGTGTTTGATTATTGGCTCAGGTCCTGCGGGATATACTGCAGCCATTTATGCAGCTAGAGCAAATATGGAGCCTGTTTTATACCAAGGAATGCAACCGGGCGGGCAATTAACTACCACTAATGAAGTAGAAAACTTTCCGGGTTATCCGAAAGGAATTACAGGTCCTGAAATGATGATAGAATTACAGCAACAAGCCGAACGTTTTGGTACATCTGTGAGAAGCGGCTGGGTAACTAAAGTTGATTTTACAGGCCCCTTGCATAAAGTTTGGATTGAAGACAAAAAAGAAATTCACGCTGAAACGGTAATTATTTCTACCGGAGCTTCTGCTAAATATTTGGGTTTGCCTTCTGAGCAACATTATTTACAAATGGGTGGCGGTGTGAGTGCTTGTGCCATTTGTGATGGTTTCTTTTATAAAGGGCAAGAAACGGTAATTGTAGGTGCAGGTGATTCGGCTTGTGAAGAAGCACATTATCTTTCTAAATTATGTTCTAAAGTAACCATGTTGGTGAGAAGTGATAAGTTCAGAGCTTCTAAAATTATGGAAGAGCGTGTAAAAAACACTCCGAATATTGAAATACTTTACAATACTGAAACTGTTGAAGTATTGGGAGAAAATGACTTGGTAACGGGTGTTAAAGCTAAGAACAACCAAACAGAAGAAGAGATTATGATTCCTTGCACAGGATTTTTTGTAGCCATTGGTCATAAACCCAATACCGATATTTTTAAAGGATGGATTGATTTAGATGAAGTAGGTTATATTAAGTATGCCCAACCGGGAACAGCTAAAACAAATGTACCGGGTGTTTTTGTAAGTGGAGATGCAGCTGATAAAACTTACCGACAAGCTGTTACCGCAGCGGGAACAGGCTGTATGGCGGCCTTAGAAGCTGAGAGATACCTTTCTGCTTTAGGACACTAAGTAGTTTGAAGTGTTGAGTTTTAGGTTTTAAATAGTTAAATGAAAGTCAATTTGAACTTGTTTCAGATTCTGAAATAAATTCAGAATGACGATTTGTTTTATTGTTTCATCTAGAAATTACTTACTTTTAGCTAATGAAACGAGCATTTCTTTTACTTGTATTTTGTTCTGTTGGGCTTGTTTGTCATTCTCAAACACACAGAGAAGACTCTATTTTAAAAGTTCATAAAATAGACTCTTTAATAGAGGCTAAAACCAAAGCATATTTTAACAACAAGTTTTTTACGTTGGAAGATACTGTATTTGAGGTTGGAAGTGTTTTGATGTGTGACATTGATTATAGTTATAATAAGAGTCATATATTAAATGATAGTAAACCATTTCTCGATAGTTTAAAGACTTTTTTGACTCAGAACGAAATTTATATTAATATAGAAAGTCATACAGATTATAGGGGGAGCGAACAATATAACTTGAAGTTGACTGATAGAAGAGCATGGGCTCTTAAAAATTATTTAACCCAAGATAGTTTAATTAATAAAGAAAGAATTTCCTATAAAGGATATGGAGAGAATCAACCTATAATTGAACAGAGTTTTATTGATAGTTATTCTGAGCAATGCATTAGAGAAAGGTTTCATGCAACAAATCGGAGAACAGTTTTTAAGATAACTGCTTTAGATGAATGTGATGTAATAAAATCATTTATTATTTACGAATAACTTTTATTTGACCGTCAAGCTCTATTTTTATAATGGAGCTTGATTGGTTTTGTACCGAACTGTTATACTTTTCAGGAATAAGAATGTCTATCTTCTGCTTTAACTCATTACTAATTTCAGAAAAATGAGTGGGAGAGGGCTCTCCGCTGAAATTTGCAGAGGTGGATACAATAGGTTTTCTATATTTTCTCAATAGTTCGTAACAAAAGCCTTCTTTAATCATTCTAATTCCAATGCTTCCGTCTTTGGCAATAAGGTTTTTTGCTAAGTTTCTTGCTTTAGGATAAATAATGGTGGTGGGCTTTGTAGATAAGTCAATAATATCCCAAGCCATTTCGGGTACTTCATCTACATACTTATTGAGCATGACATCATCACAAACCAAAACAAGCATGGGTTTGTCTTCTTCTCTTGCTTTTATAGAATAAATTTTTTTGATTGCTTCTTCATTAGTTGCATCACAGCCTATTCCCCAGATAGTATCAGTAGGGTAAAGTATTGTTTTTCCCATTTCTAATTGCGAAATGGTTTCTTTTAAAAAATCAGGGTTAATTATCGGGTGCGCCATTATCTATCCAACAAACAAACATGTCTATTTCTTCTTGTGTCATTTCTATTATTCCAAAGTTGTTTGGTATTTCAGGCATTTGTTTGGTTATAATTTCTTCTCTTATTAATGCAGCCCTTGCCTCAACGCCACTATGAGCAACAATCCATGCATCGTGACAGCCTGTTCCTGCCCCCATACCCGTTATACAGTAGGTTCTAATTAAAGGATCAATATCTTTTTTATAAGATATAACACTATCACAAACGCTAATGGGTGCAATTAACTCTTCTGATTTGTCATAGCTACAAGCATTAAAGCTTAACAAGCTAATCACTATTAACGATGTTATACTAAGTGTTTTTATCATTCACCAATAAGTACAAAGGCTCCCCAGTAAAAAGGTTCAGGGTATTTTTCTTTTACTTTTTTCTGAGCTAAAGTTAAGGATTCTCTTTTATTATTTGTTTTTAAATAATTCTGATAGAAGTTTTTCATTAACTCCATGGTGGCGTCATCGCTAACTTGCCACAAACTCATAATAATAGATTTAGCTCCCGCAATTTGAAAGGAGCGTTGTAACCCATAAACACCTTCTCCGGCTTTTATGTCTCCCAAGCCTGTTTCACAAGCGCTAAGAACCACTAAGTCGGTTTTTTCAAGGTTAAGGTTCATAGTTTCGTAAGCAGTTAAAATTCCATTATTACTCGAATCATCTGTATTTTTATTGTAGATAGTGGCTTCTGCATTGGCTAGTAATATGCCGGAACGATGAAGCAG
>ERZ869936.2372-NODE-2372-length-11227-cov-18.674991_pt1 | contig 11227 bp, 6 predicted proteins | sample MGYA00520876_ERZ869936 | MGnify/ENA primary metagenome ERZ869936 (study PRJEB32218, sample SAMN09650985) | biofilter metagenome | isolation source: enrty point of leading RO module | place: Saudi Arabia: Thuwal, RO plant located on Red Sea | collected 2016-02-17 ... | reverse complement strand
GATTTCGTGTTGTTGATCGATCTGCGGTGACTCGATTGTTTGTTGGGAGCCGTCGGGCCAGGTGATGTCGATGCGGTCGATTGATTGTGTGTCGCCGAGGCCGAAGGTGATGATTGACTCTGATTGTGAGAGGTAACCACGGGTTCTGGCAACGAAGCGAGTCTGCCGCTCTTTGCCGGCGTGAAGGTCAACGCGGGCGCCGACGGCGTCGAGATTGACGGTCGTCCCGTTGCCGACGAGTTGCAGCCGCAGCCAATGATGGTCAAGGGCTTGGTCGTTTCGCAGCAAGCGGGGCCGCGCGCCGGTTGTGGCGATGAGGACGTCAAGATCGCCGTCTGCGTCGATGTCGGCGAAGGCTGCGCCGCGACCGACGAGCGGCTCGAAGAAATCGACGCCGCATTGCTTTGCGGTGAGCGGAATGAACTCGGTGCGGCTCTCGGGCCCGGCGTTCCAGAAGAGTTGGGGCGATTGTTCGTAGGTCTGGCTGGCCTGCACGAGGGCGATGTCTTCTTCGAGGTGACCGTTCGCCGCGAAGAAGTCAAGGCGTCCGTCGAGGTCGGCATCGAAGAAGAAGACGCCGAAGGTCAACTGCAGCCGGGTGTTGGGACCGAGACCGTTGGCGATCGCTTCGTCGGAGAACTGGAGCATGCCGGGGAAGGAGACGTAGAACGCGGTCATCTCGTTTGAGAAATTGCCGATGGCGACGGCGAAGGCGTCGTTGCCGTTGCGGGGACACCCGGCGTCGACGCCCATTGCGCCGCGCGCGGCGCCGTTGATGTCGAAGGCGACGCCGGCGGAGGCGGCTGTTTCCTGGAAGGTTCCATCCCGCTGATTGTGGAACAGGAAATTCTGGACCGTATCGTTGGCGACGATGACGTCGAGCCAACCGTCGCCGTCGAAATCGGCGAACGAGAGCCCGAGGGACTTGCCCATCAGTTCGCCACTGAGGCGGTTGGTGACCTGGATTCCGGCTTCCTCTGAGACATCGGTGAAGCCGGCGTCTCCGTCGTTGCGCAGAAGCTGGGAGGAGGTTCCCGGGAAGTTCTGCGGGCGCCCGTAGGCGCGGCCGACGCCGACGAGTTGAAACGCCTGGGCGAGGTCGAACTCGCGCGACCAGACGACGTAATTGCAGATCCAGAGGTCGAGGTCGCCGTCGTTGTCGTAATCGAACCAGCCGCAGCTTGACCCCCAATCGCCGGGGCGGCCGGATGCGGCTGTTTCGGTCGTGACGTCGGTGAAGCGCCCGTCGTCATTACGAAAGAGTCGATGGGGGCCGGTCGTTTGCGAGTCGGGGTCGGCGGCGTTCTCATTGTAGGCACAGCCGCTCAGGAACAGGTCGGGATCGCCGTCGTTGTCGTAGTCGCCGACGGCGCAGCCCTGGCCGTACATCGAGACGGCGAGTCCTGCCTGCTCCGTGACATTGGTGAATTGGCCCGATTTGTCATTGGCGTACAAGGCCATGGTTGCGGCGGGCTCAGCAGACTCGTTCCACGGCCAGTCGCTGGAGTTGACGAAGAGGATGTCCTGGTCGCCATCGGTGTCGTAGTCGAAGAAGGCGCAGCCTCCGCCCATTGTTTCGGGGAGCAGCTTTTCGCCGGCGGCGCCGTTTTCGTGGACGAAATCGATGCCGGCCGATTCCGTCACGTCGGCTAGCGGGATGTTGGGGGGCTCGACGGTGGGGAGTTCGCGGACCTGAGGCAATTCGACCGGCGCGGTCTCGGCAATAGCGTCTTCCTGCTCCCAGAATCCGGCCAGGTAGACGCCGAGCACTCCGAGTGCGACAAGCGCCGCGACACAGCCGATCACGACGAGTGACGCTGCGACCGCCTTGGCGATGATCGTGTCGTCGCGTTGTTCCTCTTCGGGGATGTCGTCGACGGGAGGATTGTTTTGGGCGTTGTCACGCATGGCTCTTGGCTATTGGCTAACGGCTAACGGCTGTTGGCTGTTTGTGGAGGGTGGAGGATTTTGAGATCAGTGGGGGGTGACCTGGGTTACATTGTCAGGTTGCTGGACGTCTTCTGGTAGTCCCGGGGCGCCTGGGCGCTGCAGGGGGTAGATGACGAGCGCTTCTGCGGCGTGATTGGCGGCTGGGTAGCGGCGGCGGGCCAGGGGAATGGCGCGTTCGGTGATGTTGTCGTCGGGTTTGTAGCGCTGGTGCAGTTCCCGGTGCCGTGCGGCGGCCTCGCCGTACCGGTCGGCCGCCGGTTCGTCGCCGCGCGACTGGTAGATCTGTTCCAGTTGCTGGTTGAGCAGGGCGAGGTTGTAGTGGGCGGTGACGTTTTCGGAGTCGGTCTCCAGGGTGCGCTCGAAGGTTTCGATCGCCTGTTTGAGGAGCGATACCCGTTCGTCCTCGCGGCTCTCCGAGCGGACCGCGCGGGCCCGATCGAAGAGTGTTGAACCGAGTTCGTTCCGCACGACATAGTCGCGGCTGAAATCGAACATGCGGGCGGGATCCTGCATTTCCAGGGCGCCGCGGAAATTCTCCTCGGCTTCCACCAACCGTCCCTGCTGACGATTGGCTTCACCGGCCAGAACCGCCAGGGTCCAGGGGGGGGCGGCGGGATCCTCGTATTGGGCCGCGCGATTGACGGCGTCGACCGCTTCGTCGATCCGGCCTTCGCGCAAGAGGACGCGCGCGAGATTGAGCGGACCGTCGTAGCGGCCGAGACGTTCGACTTCGGAGAAGGCGTCGGCGGCCTGTCTCAACTCGGCCTTGCCCTCGAGAAACAGGCCGATGCCGTAGTCGTTCCAGCGCTGCCAGGCGGGGATGTCCCGGGGCGGCTGATCGGGGAGTTCGGCTGCGACTCCTGAGACGGGCAACGTCAGTACGTCGGTCGCCAACGTGACGATCGGCAGCGGGTTACGGTAGGGCTCGCCGGGGACATGGCCGCGGACCGGCGGGTCACCCTCTTTGAGAGCATCGATCACGAAGTCCATGTATTCCTTGTCGAACTTGCGGTACTGGAGTTTGACTTCGATGGTGACGTGGTCGGTCAGGTCGTCGGGCAAGTGCAGTTCGTAATGGACGACCTGTCCCGCGCCGGGGGGAATCTGGTGGTTGTAGAGCGGGACGCGGATGTCCTGCGGGTTGCGGCGACTGATGCGATTGCCGTTCTCATCGAGCATGAAGACGTTGACGAAGTGCGCCCAACGGTCGACTTCTTTTTCGTCGTCGAGAGCGCCGCTGCGGCCGATAACGCGGTCCCCGCTGCGAACGGTGACGTCCATCCAGATTTCGTTCGAGTCGACGGTGCCCTGGGTGAAGTGGTGACCGAGCTTGAGCGTCCGGATCACCGTTTCCACGAGGTAGTTCTCTCCGGGCCGGAGAAGGGGGAGTTGTGGCCGGAGCGGGGCGTGGAACTCGCCGTCGACGCCGCCCCCTTCCTTGACGCCGAAGATGTCGACCCGCATGCAGTCTTCGAGGATCTCCTTGTGTGCAGCGAGCGCCTCGGGGCGGTTCATCAGCCAGGCGATGCCGGTGTTGGCGGCGGGGAAGGTGTGGTCGTGGACGGTGAGTTGCCCCGAGTCGTCGAAGATTTTTGCGCCAAAGTCGTCGGATGGTTTCAACGGCATGTGGCAGCCGTTGCAGTTCGTCTGGGCGGAGGGGGGATAGTAGAAGCTGCGCGTCCCGTGGCCGGAGACTCCGGAGAGCAGCCAGGAGTCGTAGTGGTTCTGGCCTCGGAGGAATTCCTTGTAGTGGTTGAGTGCGAAGGGGAGGTGCACCTTGTGGCAGGTCGAACAGAATTCGGCGGAGTGGTGAATCTCAGGCTTGAGGAACGTTTTGCGGTGCAGCTCGGGCTTGGCTTTCACAAGCTGGTTGTTGACCCACTGGAGGATCTCGTTGTCGCTGTAGGCGAAGGGATAGTGGAGCGGCTCTTCGATGGTGAAGTCGGCGTTGCCGCGATTGCTGTTCACGTGCGTGACGGCGTGGCAGACGGTGCAGGTGATGCCTGCGTGGGCCGTGGGATGGTGGACGTCGTCGAATTGCGGGTCGTCGAACGCGCCGCTGAAGAAGGGGACCGGATCGTGACAGCCGGCGCACCAGCGCGACGCCTGGACATTGCCGTCGCGCTGGAGCGCGACCCTTCTGGTTTCGCGGACGGAGGGAAGATAGGCCGGGTTGTTGAATGAACTGAAGCGATGCACGCTCTGTTCCCAGCGCTGGTGGACGTCGGGGTGACATTTGCGGCAATAGTCGTCCATCATCAGGGCGTCTTCGCTGATAAAGTTGCCGGTGGCCGTGCGCGCCAGAGAGGGTTCAAAGTATTTTTCTCCCTCTTTCGGCCCTTCGACGTGCCACTCGCGGGGATCCTGCGTGTGCAGGGAGGCCATGACGAGCACGGTTGCGGCGACCGCGCCGACGTAGGCGAGCCCGGCCTTCCACTTGATGCGGGGACCGGCGAGGCGGTGCAGGAGGTAGAGCCAGACCGCTGCCAGGGGACTGCCGACGTGCAGCCAGTAGACGACGCTGCGCGCGGTGGGCTGTTTGAGATCGAAGAACCCTTCGATGCGGAACAGCATCAGTCCCGTGAGCAGCAGCACGACCGAAGCGACCAGCAGCGCATAGCCGACCTTGACGGCGCGCCGGTTTCGCCGCTTTGAGGTGTTGCGCATGTGCAGCAGGGCGAACACGAGGAACGGGACGATCAGCAGCAGGCCCAGCACGAGATGGGCGAGCACCATCGAGAGGTAGACGAAGTTCTGATAGGTGTTCCCGGTCAACCATTCCAGAAACGTGATCGTCGCGAGGTAGGCCGAGTTGGCAAAGAGCAGCGCGAACAGGGCGAAGACGACGTAGAGGAGTTTTCGCAACTTCGGTCCGACGGCGAGCGCAGGGCGCTTCGTCGGCGGTGTGGGGTGATGAGCGGGCGTCATGGGACGCGATCTCCTTGGCAGGAGAGAACATGGAGGCTGGGGGAACTCGAATGCGCGCAAGAAAGGGAACGAATGATGACGCGGACGAATCCCGAAGCGGTGATGTTCTCGGAACCGGTTGACCGGACTCCGCAAATGCCGGCGGCGTTTCGAGCAACGGCCTGAAGCAGGCTGTGGGCCGGCGGCGCGTCGGAAATGCGGACGTTGAGCGGGCTCGCGATGAACATGCGCGCGAGCCACAGCGATGTCAGCCGGCGCGGGGCGGGCGCTCAATCGCCCGAGGGTAGCCGTCGCGAGCGGTTCGGTCGGACTCCGGGAGACGGCCATGAGCGGTGCTGTCGTCGGAGGCGCCGTTGAGCGAGACCAGCGCCTGCTCGGCGGTGGACCGCCATTCGAGCGGTGCAGCGGGCGCTCCCGGAGGAGACGAAGAATTCCGACAGTGCGGACCGTGACAGGGGGCCACGGGCGCGGGAGTCGTCACCGGTTTGTTGTCGCCGGTGAGCGCAACGGTTGAATCTGCTGCTGGCGACAGACCGGCGTGCTGCAGGTAATCGCCACAAGTCGCGAGTGCGGACTGGGAGGAGGTCAAAACGAACAGGAGGGCGGCCCATCCCACGCCAGCGCGCACCGGGCACCACAGTTGTATGCGGTGAAGCCTCTCAAGAAATACGCACGACGTGTTCGGCATTTTCAGTCGGTTGGATAGACCTTTGTCAGTGTACCATCCGGCGCTGCGGAGAACAGGGCATTTGCGCGGGGATCGATGATCAGAAGGTTCTCTCCCTGGAAGGTGATTCCCACGGGGTTGTCGAGCGGTTCGCCGCTGATCCACTTTTCGGCTTTGCCGTCGGCCGCCACATTCCAGATCGCCTTGGCGTATCCGTCGGAGACGACGGCCGTTCCGTCGCCCCGCAACTCGATTTGGTGGGGGAACTCGAAGGTGAGTTCGCTGATGAGTTCCTCCACTTCGCCGTCGGGCGAGACCTTCTGGAGTTGCGGCGCCTGGAGCGAAAGGACCCAGAGGTTGTCGTCGTCATCGACGGCCAGGCCCCTTGGACCGTTGACAAGCAGCACTTCTTCCGGCTCGCCTCCGCCGGCGGGGACCTTCCAGACCCGCTGCAACTCCGTGTCGGAAACGTACATTTCGCCTTTGCTGCCGAACGCCATGTCCATCGGAATGCCGATCAGGCCGAAGTTGTCGGGCGTGAACTCGAGGTCTTCGGAGAGGACGGTTTCGTCGAGCACTGCTGTCGGGGCTGTCAATTGCGTGAGTCCGCCTTCTGCGTTGACGGAAAAGACTTCGCGAGCCGCGGAGTCGCCGGTGTGCAGCAGGCCGTCGCCGTTGATGCGGAGGCAGCGGATGGCGTTCAGCGGCGTGCGAAACTTCTTGGAGGCCTGGACGAAGACCTCCGTCTGGCCGTCTTTGAGCGTCCAGATGCCGGGGAGGCGCAGATCGGCGATGTAGATGGTGCCGTCCTCGGCCGCGGCGACGTCGACGGGGTAGTTCCATTGTGCGTCGGCGGGATGCCATCCCGGAAGCAAGAGAGAGATCGCCGCGAGGGCAGCAAGGATTGATCGGTACATGAATGGATCGCCGTCAGTCTGGGTGAATATCCGGATGGGCACGCTGACACTGAGATACAACAATACGATGCGGAGAAATTCGAGGTATGTTCGGCCGAGTCGTGCGGGAGGAGAACACGCCTGGAGGAGGTGTGGGATCTGATCCAAGAACGGCCCCCGACGGTTAAGATACATTCACGCCGCAACAGCATGCAATCTGGTCAGTAGCAGGAGTGCGAAGCGGTCTGTGGCGGCGGAGCGGGCGCCGCGATAGATTACGCCCATGTCCGGTTCGATCCTCTACATGGGCGACACCACGCTCGACACGGCCGCCGCGTATCTGGCCGGGCTGATGAGGCTGTGGGGCTGTGAGTTCGAATATGTCGCGAGCGACGAGCGGCTGACGCCGGGGCATCTGGAACAGGTCCGTTCGCTGTTCATATTCAGCGACTACCCTGCGGCATGCGCCAGCGAAGAACTGCAGGAGAGGATCGTCCAACATGTGGCGTCCGGTGCAGGTCTGCTGATGATTGGCGGCTGGGAGTCGTTTCACGGTCTGGGAGGCGATTGGGACGGGACACCGATTAGCGGCATTCTGCCTGTCGATATCGCGAAGACGGACGACCGATTGAACTGCGATCACCCGGTCTTCGTGCGGTCAACGGAGCCTCACGCAATCAGTGACGGATTGCCCTGGACTGAGAGGCCGCCGTTGATCGGGGGCCTGAATCGCACGACCGCCAGGTCGTCCGCGACGATCGTGTTGACGGCCGAACACTACCGGGCGGAACTTCGGGGCGGCGGGGTTGAGCTGTCTCCGGAAGGTTCGGACCCGCTGCTCGTTGTGGATCAGCATGGATCGGGTCGCACGGCTGCGCTGATGACCGACGTCGCGCCGCATTGGGTGGGGCCGCTGGTTGACTGGGGCCCGGACCGCGTAACGGCTGAATTACCCGGTGTGGCCGAAGTGGAAGTCGGGAGCGACTACGCCCGGTTTCTGCGGCAACTTGTGGCGTGGGCGGCGGGGCCGGGGTGAACGTCGAATTTCGAATGACGACTTCATCCGTTCGCAACTTGTTGAAACTCCCGTCGACCGACAACTGAAAACCGACAACCGATTACTGACAACTCACACATGCCTGCAACTGGAAATGCGATCGTCGGACAGTCCGGCGGACCGACGACTGTGATCAACTCATCGCTGGCCGGCGTGGTCGATGCCGCCAGCCGTTCCAGGAAAATCGGCCGTATTTTCGGCATGCGGTTCGGGATTCAGGGAGTGCTGGAGGACTTCCTGCTCGACCTCGGCAAAGAAAAGGAAGAGACGCTGAAGGCGCTACGGAGCACGCCGAGCAGCGCGCTCGGTTCATCCCGGCTCAAGCTGGCGGACGAGCATTTTGCTCCGATTCTCGATCAGCTCAAGAAGTACGACATCCGGTTTTTCTTCATGGTGGGCGGCAACGATACGATGGACACGATTCATCGGATCGTCGAATACGCGGCGGAGCACGGCTGGGAGATGACGGGGGTGGGCGTGCCGAAGACGGTCGACAACGACCTGTTCGGCGTCGACCACACACCGGGTTACCCGAGTGCGGCGCGATACGTCGCGCTGAGCGTGCAGCAGGCGGGATTGTTGGCGCGGGATATGCAGCGAGTCGATCAGTTTGTGATTTTTCAGACGGTCGGCCGGAGCGCCGGATGGCTGCCGGCAGCGGCGGCATGCGCCCGGTCGAAGTCGCTGACGGCGCCGCACGTCATCCTGCTGCCGGAACGGCCCTTTATGCGCGACCGGTTTCTGGCGGCCGTGAAGGAGGCGCAGGAAGAACACGGCTTCGTTTCGATCGTCTGCGGCGAGGGGATCACGAACCCCGACGGTTCGCCGGTGAGCGCATCGTCGACGACGGACAACTTTCAGAACGTGGAGTTCGGCGCGATGGGAGGGGCGAGCGCGGCGATGATTCTGCATCGGATCATCTCCGACGAATTCGGCTGGCGGGGCGAGTTTCAGGTGACGGAGTCGCTGCAGATGTGTGCGGCCGACCGCGCTGTGAGACTCGACATCAAGGAGGCGTATGCCTGCGGTCGTCAGGCGGTCAAGCTGGCTGTGAAGGGCCACGGCGGCGTGATGGTTACGATCGAGAGGGGACGTGGAAAACAGTATAAGGCCGAGTTTGGAACGATCCCGCTGGGCGAAGTGGCGAACAAGGAGCGGCCCATGCCCGACGAGTACATTGCGGACGGCGGGATGGACGTGACGCCGGAATTTCTGAAGTACGTGCGTCCGCTGGTGGGGGAGTTGCCGGAGTATGCGAACCTGAAGATCAAGCGGGCGCGGGTATAATACCGATTGAACAAGGCGTTTCCGATCCTGAACTGATCGGTTGGGTGCCAGTCCATCGCAGGACTGACGTCTTCTGTGTTTCGCACTGGCAGAGCCAGTGGCACCCCCTCAGTTCAACGTTGCAGACGCACGAGTCGTGAACGACTCAGCGGAGGTCAACCTGCCATGCCGTTGTCGCTCAACCCGGAAATTGAATCACTCGTCGACTCTCTGTATCGCTCCGGGCGATTCAGCAGTCGCGATGAAGTGCTCGACACCGCACTGCGCTTGCTGCAAGAACGCCACGAACTGGAAGACAAGTTACTGACCGGCTTACAGCAGCTTAAGGCCGGAAAGTCAAACATCTACGAGGTGGATGAGTTTGACCGGTTTCGCGCCGATGTCGTGCGCGTTGCTGAAGAACGGCGGATGGGCGTAAGCGGCAAATGATGAGCCGACGGCTGTTTAGATGGAGCGGTGATCGCTGATAAGGCAACCACAATGATTGAAACGCACACGAAGTTCGGCCTGGTCCGCGACATGCTCGCTGTGCCGGAGATTATCCGGGCGTTTGACTGTGACCGGATGGCGGAAACGGCGGCGGAGATTCGAGACGTCGGCCGGCTGATGATGACCGGGGAGGGATCGAGCCGGATTTTCCCGGCGAAGAGCGCGATCACTCATGCTCGACGGCTCGGGTTGCCGATCGAGTTGCACACGGAAGCGGGGTTGCAAGCGCAGGAGTATGACCTGACAGACTGGGCGGTCTTTGCGTTGTCGAACTCCGGCCGCACCGCTGAGGTGATCGGACTGTTTGACAGGCTCAAACAGACCGGACATCAGCACCGGTACTCGCTGACGGCATTCCCCGACACGCGGCTGGAATCTCTGGCAACGCGAGGCTACGTGCTGGAGTGCGGGGAGGAGGGAGCGGTGGCGGCGACCAAGAGTGTCGTCGAGCAAGCGCTGTTTTATCGCGCACTGCTGGATTTGGCGACGGGGGGGGACGCCGTGGGGCCGCGACTTGCCGGCCTGGCCGATCAGGTCGACGAAGCACTGGCGGTGGAGATCGATCCGGAACTTGTCAAACGGATCGCCGAGGCCGGGACGATCTACTGGGCGGGCCGCAACAACGGCGTCGCCGAAGAGTTGACGTTGAAGACGAACGAGATCACTCGAAAGCCGGCTGACTACCTCGAGGGAACGTATGCAGTCCACGGCGTAGAAGAAGTGATGAACGGCGGGGATGTTGTGATCTGGATCGACCCTTATCCCGGTTCCGAAGACAAGTTCGCCGAGGTGCTGGAGCAGGGGGTGGGACTCACGGTGGTGGAGATCTCGTCCCGGCCGACGCGATTTTCGACGATTCAGGTTGAGGATGCGGCCGACCTGGCGCCTTTCGTCCAGATGGCGGCGGGGTGGAATCTGCTCGTGGAGGTGGGGGTCGCGCTCGGCGTGAATCTTGACAAGCCGGAACGGGCGCGAAAGGTGGGCAATGAGTTCACCGGCGGATGACCGACTCGCGGATCGCCATTTCAGACCTGGCGTTCGAGAAACTCTGACCAGCGAGGAGCGGCGATTTATGAAGCTTGTGCCCTCAGCGTCCGATTGACCGATGCCCGAACTGCCGGAAGTTGAAACGATGGTGCGTGGGATTCGGCCGCACGTGGTGGGGCGACGCGTCGCCGACGTCGTCCGTCCGCGATGCCGTCGCAAGCCGATCCTGATTCAGCCGGGGTTTCGCCAGTTGCGGTCGCGAACGCGGGGATGCGTGATTACGACCGTCGAACGACTGGCGAAACGGGTGCTGCTGAAATTCGACTCGGGTGACGTGATGGCCATCGAACCGCGTATGACGGGACTCGTGCTGCTGGCCGACCCGCCGACGAAGGAACACTTGAGGCTGGAGTGGCTGCTGAATGGGAAGGGCGACTACGAGTCACTCTGGTTCTGGGACCGGCGGGGACTGGGGACCGTCCGGCTGTACGATCCGCAGCAGTTTGCGTCACGACTGGGGCCGGATGTGATCGGTCCGGACGCGCTGACGTGCTCGCTCGATGAGTGGGAGGAGCGCTGCGGGCGAACACAGCGGGCGATCAAGGTCGCGCTGCTCGACCAGAAGTGGATCGCCGGCGTGGGGAATCTTTATGCCAGCGAGATTCTGCACGTGGCGCGGATTCACCCTGAGCGTTGCGCCGGCGATCTCTCTCGGAATCAGATCCGAAAGTTGCGTGAGGCGACGCAGACGGTGCTGGCGACGGCGATTCGCTATGAGGGCTCGACGCTTTCAGATGGGACATACCGGAACGCGCTCAACCGGAACGGCCGGTACCAGAACGAACATCGCGTTTACGCGCGGGAAGGCCAGCGGTGCCCGGCCTGCCGGCGGGGGACGATCCGGCGGTTCGTCCAGGCGCAGCGTTCGACGTTTTGTTGCCCGATCTGCCAGCGCGCGCCGCGGCG
>ERZ869936.2371-NODE-2371-length-11229-cov-8.533471_pt1 | contig 11229 bp, 20 predicted proteins | sample MGYA00520876_ERZ869936 | MGnify/ENA primary metagenome ERZ869936 (study PRJEB32218, sample SAMN09650985) | biofilter metagenome | isolation source: enrty point of leading RO module | place: Saudi Arabia: Thuwal, RO plant located on Red Sea | collected 2016-02-17 ... | reverse complement strand
GATAGTGCGATGACGTATACCGCATTTGATATACATAAAAAACTGACGGAAGAAGAGGGATACGATCCCTCTAGTGAGGAATATTATCAAGAAGTGGATAAAAGAATTAGACTTGAATTTCCTCATAAATTTGGTACAACAGAAAATACTACACCAGAGAAACCTTCTCAAACTGTAGCATCAGCCAAACGTCCAGGTATGGTAGGACGCCGTAAAACTGTGAAGCTCACACCATCACAGGTCGCAATAGCTAAACGATTAGGTGTGCCACTTGAAGAATATGCGAAACAATTAGTCGCGAAGGAGGCATAAGCATATGGAAAACGAAACAAAAACAAACAAAACTTCCCGCGCGAGTCAAACTCGAGAGAAAACCTCTCGACCTAAAGTTTGGACTCCTCCATCATCTTTAGATGCACCCCCTGCTCCAACAGGATACAGACACCGTTGGATAAGAGCTGAAAGTATGGGATCTGATGATACTAAAAATATCATGGGTAAATTAAGGTCTGGATGGGAATTGGTTAGAGCCGATGAATATCCAGAAGATGATTTTCCTTCCCTACAAGACGGCAAACATGCTGGGGTAATCGGAGTTGGTGGCCTATTGCTGGCTAGGATACCGGAAGAGCTCGCGCAATCTCGAGAAGAATTTTTTAACCAAAAAGTTTCTGACCGAGAACAAGCAGTTGAAAACGACCTCATGAAGGAGCAGCACAATGCGATGCCAATCAATCAAGAGAGGCAGAGCCGTGTAACTTTTGGTGGCTCCAAGAAGAACTAATCTTTTAGTTATTCCGAACCATCAACTAAACTAACAAAGGAGTAAATACAAATGGCAAATAAAGACAGTGCATTTGGTTTAAGACCTGTTGGTAAGGTTGGACAAAACGCAGATAACGGCGGTATGTCTGAATATCAGATTGCTGATAACGAAGCATCTTCGATATTTCAAGGCGACCCTGTTATACCACAAGCCTCTAACACAGGCTTCATCGACGTGGCAGCTGCTGGCAATACACTACTAGGTGTATTTTGGGGTGTAAATTATACAGACCCTACAACTGGAAAACCAACATTCAGAAACCATTACACACAAACAAATATCACCACTGGTGATATTGATGCTTTCGTATACGACGATCCATACGAGAGATTTGAGGTACAAGGTGATGGTGCTTCAGCAAGAACAGATATATTTAAAGTAGCAGATATCGTATACGCTACTGGTTCAACAGTAAATGGTACATCCAACGTTGAGCTAGACGTTTCCGATTTAGCTGCAACAGATGGCCAATTAAGAGTCATCGGTATATCTACTGATCCAGACAACAACGAATTGGGTTCAGATAATATAAACTACATTGTTTATATTAATGAGCACACATTCCACACAGCATTATAATAGGAGTATTTAATTATGGCTATATCACGTAATCAACTAGTTAAAGAACTAGAGCCAGGTTTGAATGCACTATTCGGCTTGGAATATAATCGTTATGAAAACCAGCATGAAGAAATCTTCACTAAAGAAACTTCAGACAGAGCTTTCGAAGAGGAAGTAATGTTAAGTGGCTTTGGTAATGCTGGAGTTAAACCGGAAGGTTCTGCAGTTACATTTGATAACGCGCAAGAAACCTACACATCTAGATATCAACACGAAACTGTTGCATTAGCATTCTCAATCACTGAGGAAGCTATTGAAGATAATCTGTATGACAGACTGTCAAGCAGATACACAAAAGCTTTAGCACGTTCAATGGCTAATACAAAGCAGATCAAAGCTGCTAACGTATTAAACAGAGCTTTTAACTCTTCTTTCACAGGTGGTGATGGTAAGGAGCTTTGTGCTACTGACCACCCAACTATCTTTGGAACAGTAAGCAACGAGTTGGCAACATCTGCGGACTTAAACGAAACTTCTGTTGAGCAAGCATTAATTGATATTGCTGCTTTCACAGATGAAAGAGGATTAAAGATCGCTGCTAGAGGTGTGAAAATGATCATTCCGTCTGACCTACAGTTCACAGCGGAAAGAATCATGAACTCTGCTAACAGAGTTGGAACTGCTGACAATGATATCAATGCAGTAAAGAGCATGGGTATGATCCCACAAGGTTATGTAGTGAACAACTACTTAACTGATACTGATGCATTCTTTATCATTACAGACGTTCCTAACGGTCTAAAATACTTTGAAAGATCACCAATCAAAACTTCAATGGAAGGTGATTTTGATACCGGTAACGTAAGATACAAAGCAAGAGAGAGATACTCTTTCGGCTTCTCTGACTTCAGAGGTATCTTTGGTTCACCAGGTGCATAATAAGTAGTTTTATAATCACTTTTAAAAGGGGCCTTATGGCCCCTTTTTTTATGGGAAAATCAGTTGACTTTATGGGAAAATAATGTACAAAATAAAAGCGGATAATATAGACAAGGAGTTATATTATGACCGCAATATCACAATCTCTAATCGCTGAGAAAATCAAGCTCGAATCTCAGTGGAATTCTCAATACTTAAATTCTGGAAAAGAAACTCTTGAAATGAAATCCATTGAAGAGAGAATCAAAAGAATTTTAGCTAAGTTGAGATGGAGAAATCAAGATTACGATAGTCATTTATTTTTTAAATAGACTTGCTCTCTTTTTAAAAGAGGTTTATATTTAACCTTCTAGGAAAATAATATTGTGTAGACTGACCTAGCAGACGTACGTAGAGACTGCACAAATTTTACTACGGAGGTAAAAATGGCAACAACCACATTTCAAGGTCCGGTAATATCAAAGAATGGTTTCTTTAATACAGGACCCGGTAATGTAGTAACAGTGAATTCAAGCGATAGCTTGACAACAGCTAGCCACGCAGGAAGAATTGTTTACAACTCTACTGCGGGTGCTGTGACTTACACATTACCAGCAACAAACGCAAACTCTGATTCTGCTGTCGCAGGACCAGGAGCAGACTTAAACAATCTAAGCAACGTCGGCGCTACTATCGAAATTTTTGCAGATATTACAAAGACAGGTGACTTAGTTGTGCAAGTTGCAAATGCAACTGACGTTATGGTAGGAAGTGCATTATTTATTGATGACTCATCTGACAACGTCGTTGGTTTTGAAACAGCTTCAACATCAGACACTATCACATTAAATGGTAGTACAACTGGTGGTGTAACTTACTCAAAGATTGTTTGTACAGTTCTTGCTTCAGGTAAATGGAAAGTATCTGTTGATTCCGGATGTACCGGAACACCAGCAACACCATTTAGTGCTGCAGTAAGTTAATAATTAATTAGGAGCTCTCTCTGAGAGCTCCTACAAAGGAGAAAAAAATGGCAAGTAAAGGTGACGTAAAAGCCGTTAGAGTTACAGCAACAGGAGCAGTCTTCGCAGGTCGAACTAGACTTAGAGGAATTATTTTAGCATCTGACGGTGGTGGAGCAGGAACAATTATTCTGCAAGACAACACAGATAGCACAACTTTATTTCAGGCTGACGTTCCTAACGGTGATGTGTTTTCAACAAACATTCCAGAAGACGGAGTATTATTCCCTGGTGGAATGAAAGTTTCTACAATCACAAACATAGACGCAGCTACCATATTTATCGATAAGTAAGGTTAAAAATGGCTACATCAGGTACTACTTCTTTTGACCTTGACATAGATGAAATAATTCAAGAGGCATATGAACGTTGCGGTGTAACTGCAAGAACGGGATATGGTTTAAAAAGCGCTAGACGTTCTTTAAATATACTATTTTCTGAATGGGGTAATAGGGGCCTACATTTATGGAAAGTAGCTTTGGCCTCTGTGCCTCTTGTAGAAGGTCAAGCAGAATATAATAATGCTAGCGATAGCACTAACTTTCCTAGTGATATTAATGAAGTATTAGAAGCCTATGTTAGAAATAATTCTACAACTACAGCACCTGTTGATACACCAATTTCAAAAATAGATCGTTCTGCATATTCTGCGATTGCTAATAAATTATCTAAAGGAACTCCTAGTCAATATTATGTAGACCGAACAACAACACCAAGTATTTTTTTATATCAAACACCTAGTAGCACTTTTTCAGGCTCTAGTTATTTATTGAAATTTTATTATCTCAAAAGAATTCAAGACGTGGGAGCATATACGAATCAAGGAGATGTTGTCTATCGATTTATTCCCTGTATGTGTGCCGGACTAGCTTATTATTTAAGTTTAAAAATAGCTCCGGAAAGAACACAAAATTTGAAATTATTATATGAAGATGAATTAGCAAGAGCTCTAACAGAAGACAGCTCTTCGACTAGCACCTATCTAACACCAAAGGTATACTTTCCAACATTATGAGTAGTTTTGCAAGAGGTAAACACGCAAAAGCAATATCTGATAGAAGTGGTATGGCTTTTCCTTACAATGAAATGGTTAAGGAATGGAATGGTTCTTTGGTTCACATTTCAGAGTTTGAAGCAAAACAACCACAACTAGAATTAAAAGCAGGTTTAGCGGATGGCGAAGCACTAATGAATTCTAGAACAGATAGAACAGAACCTAGTGTACCTGTGTTACTAGACTTTAATGCTTTCAAAACAGGTAGCGCAAGTTCATCAACTATTACAGTGACAGAAACAAGTCATGGAAGATCTAATGGAGACACTGTTCGTTTTAGAGATGCAACAACTTTTGATGGCATCACAGCTAGTAATTTAAACAAAGCTGCAGGATACTCCATAACTAAAATCGATGCAGATAGTTATAGCTTTAGCGTCGATACTGACACAGCTACGGCAGGAAATACTAAGGGAGGAGGCGGAAGTGCGTCAGCAGGACCGGTAACAATCACACCATGAGTAAAACATTAAGTAATTTAAGAACAGATATTAGAAACTATACTGAGGTAGATGATAATGTTTTATCAGATACTGTTTTATCAACCATTATTACAAACGCAGAATCTAGAATTTTTAGAACGGTAGATTCTGACGACACAAAATTTTATGCAACTTCAGAAACTACAACTGGTAACAGATACATTACAGTTCCTGTAGGAACAATTATTATTCGATATGTACAATTAACAAATCCTAGCAGTTCTGATCAAGTTTATCTAGAGCAAGTGGATAGTTCTTTTATGGCTGAGTTTTTTGCTGACCCAGATAATTCAAGTGATTATGCTCAACCTAAATACTACGCTCAATGGGATTCTGATAATTGGGTCGTAGCTCCTACACCTGATCAAGCTTATGCTTTGACTATGGCCTACATCAAAAAACCCGACAGTATCACAACATCAGATTCAACAACAACCTATCTATCAACCAACGCTTATGACTTATTGTTATATGCTTGCCTTTCAGAAACCTTTAAATACTTGAAAGGCCCAACTAATATGTTAGATTTGTATGAACGTTCATATCAAGAAGCTGTTCAGACATTTGCTGTTGAACAACAAGGACGCAGACGTAGAGACGAATATACCAGTGGCGCTATCAGAACATTAATTGATGCTCCACTACCAAGGTACAAATAAGGAGTAAAAAATGGCAAATATCATACCTGATTCTTTTAAATCTGAACTTTTAAAAGGAACACATAATTTTGCATCTAGTGGAGGCGACAGCTTCAAACTAGCCTTGTACACCGACATCTCCAGTCTTTCAGCATCAACTACTGCTTTTACTACAACTAATGAAGTAAGCACTTCTGGAACAAACTATACTTCTGGCGGCAATGCTTTAACAAATAGTGGTGTATCAGTAGCAAGTAATACTGCTTTTATAGACTTTGCAGATTTAACTTTCTCTTCTGTCACATTGAGTGCAGTAGGAGCAATGATCTACAATGATGATAACAGTGATAAAATTTGTTTGATTCTAGATTTCGGTGGAACGAAGACAGCAACTAACGGAGACTTTATTATTCAGTTTCCTGCTGCTGGTGCATCAACAGCTATATTTAGAATAGCATAGGAGAATAAATGGCACTTATTGTTAACGATAGAGTAAAAGAAACAACCACGACAACCGGTACAGGTACAATTACTTTTGCCGGAGCAGTTACAGGGTTTGAAACTTTTGCAGCAGGAATAGGTAATTCTAATACTACTTATTATTGTATTACACTTCCAGGAAGCGCAGAGTTTGAAGTTGGTTTAGGAACACTTAGTGGTGACTCTTCAACAATGGCAAGAACTTCAATTATTAGTAGTTCTAATAGTGATAGTGCTGTTAATTTTAGTGCGGGTACAAAGGATGTATTTTGTACATTACCTGCAAGTAAAGCGATTATCAAAGATGCTAACGGAGCTCTTGCAAGCACTACTATGTCAGGTGCCCTTGATCTTAATGGTAATGAATTAGTTTTAGATGTTGATGGTGACACAAGTATTACAGCGGACACCGATGATCAAATAGATATTAAAATAGCCAACGTCGATGTTGCTAATCTAACAACAGCAAACAGTGGTGACCTGGTTATTAAGACAGCAGTTTCAGATAAAGATTTTGCTATTAAAGGTAACGATGGTGGTTCTGAAATCACCGCTTTATCTTTAGATATGTCTGCAGCGGGTGCTGCAACATTTAACGATGATGTAGTTGTAGGCTCCAAATTAAAAATGCCTACTAATACAGCAAACAAAATTCTAGTAGCAGACGGCACAAGTTTTGAGGAAGTTGACCTTTCTGGTGATGCAACGATTGCATCTGGAGGAGCGATGACTTTAGCAAACTCAGGGGTGACCGCAGCTAGTTATACAAATGCAAGTGTGACAGTAGACGCAAAAGGTAGAGTAACCTCTGCTTCAAGTGGTTCTGCTGGAGCGAGCGCAGGCTTCGTTATTGCAATGGCCGTCGCGCTTTGATATAAAAATGGATAAAAGGAGATAAACATTGGCCCAAGATTTCGAGAGAGCCGTAGCATCAGATTCAGCAGGGGACGTGAATATTGGAACTACTGCTAGAACAATTATTACATCTAATTCAGATGATGCAATCATCGGTATTCGATTATCAAATATAACAACAGCCACAATTAAAGCAGATGTTTTTATCACTAGTTCTGCTAGTGGAAGTTCGGCTGATTCTTATATAGTTAAGAACGCTCCTATCCCTAGTGGTGGTTCACTAGAGCTTATTGACGGAGGTGCGAAAATTGTACTTTTATCCGGAGATGTTTTGAAAGCAAAATCAGACACAGACGCAAGTCTTAATGTATGGGTATCTTTTATAGATAGTATTAGCACGTAGGAGGTAACATGGGATATTTAGGTAATCCAGTCACAAAAGATTTCACCTCCTCAACTTCAGTTCAAAGTTTAACAGGTGATGGTAGTACAGCTTATTCACTATCAGCTAGTGTAGCCGTACCAGAAGATATCGCGGTCCTACGAAATGGAGTGCGTCAGAAACCGACGACTGACTATACAGTTCAGGGTTCTCAAATAACTTTCACCACAGCTTTAGCATCAAGTGACTCTTGTTTTATTATATTTTTAAATAGTGTTGTCGGTACAAACGTACCAGGCAACGATTCAATAACTGCTCCGATGATGACATCATTCAATGGTGTCTATGAAAATTTAGCAACGATAACATCAACTGTAGCAGTAGCTGCAAGTGATAACGCATTCTTAGCAGGTCCTGTAACATTTACAGGCACCGTCACAGTGGAGGGTAATCTTACAGTCGTATGAGCACACTTGAAGTAAATACCATTGATTCAGTTTCTGGAACTTCTACACTTACACTAGGTAGTTCTAACGCAGGAACAATAGCTTTAGGTAGTGGTGATGTGCAGAGTAATTTTTTGTATCCAGCTTTTGAAGCAAGACTAAGTTCTGCTCAAGGTATAGGCGATTCCTCTGATACAAAAGTTCAATATGATAATGAAATTTTTGATACTGATAATTGTTATGACAATTCTACTAACTATCGTTTTACCCCAACAGTAGCTGGAAAATATTTTGTTTATGGGTACGCCTATTTAGATTCACAAGCTAGTTCTAATTTTGACCAAGGTAGGTTATATATTTTTAAGAATGGAAGTAATTATACTCAATCTGCAAATAATATGGGCAATAATCCACCAGAGGCTATGACAATACAAGTTCAATCTATTATAGATTTTAATGGTTCAAGTGATTATGTAGAACTTTACGCATGGATTAATGATACATCAGGCACTCCACAAGTAAGAGGAGATTCTGATAACAAATTTGCAGCATTTGGAGCATATAGGGTAGGTACATAATGGGAACAGTATTCGTCGATAACTTAGAACCACAATCCGGAACTAGTTTAACACTAGGAGCGAGTGGTGATACAATACAAGCCGCTTCTGGTGTCACCAATAATTTAGGTATTAGTGAAGCAGATCAATTTAGATTAACAACTGCATTTACAAATGATGCTCAACCTATTGCCTCAAACCTAGAAAGAAATGACACAAGTTTTTCAAAAATAGGAACAGGAATGTCAGAATCATCTGGTGTTTTTACATTTCCAAGTACAGGCATTTATTTAATTAAATATAATATTACTACTATTCTTGGTGGTAATGGTGAAGATAACAAAGTCAATCCTTTAATAGAAATTACAACTGATAATTCTTCTTTTAGCACCGCTGCTGATTCTCAAGAATCTTTAGCAGACCACGGTGGAGGAACCACTGCTAGAGCATCTCAAGAATTAAATATTATTTTTGATGTAACAAATACAAGCACACATAAAGTTAGATTTTCTGTTCTTGTTGAAAACACACAGACACAAACTAATGCTTCTTCAACAGATAACAGAACATATTTTACATTTATTAGACTAGGAGATACATAAAATGGATATTAATGGAAGACCCGACCATATAGAAGATTATTTAGCACAATTACATGGTGGACAATGGTTTGGATGGAGTGATTCAAAAAATAAAGTTTATGCAAACTTAGTTATTTTAGATAATTCAAAATCAAAACCATCAGAGTCAGATTGCACCACTGGTTTAGCAAATTTACAAACAGCATATGACAATGCTAAAACAAAACAAACTACAGATGCAACTTCAGGTAAAACCAAACTTAAAAATCTTGGTTTGACAGATGATGAGATAAAGGCTCTTACAGGTAAATAATGTCAAAGATACTCGTAGATACCATCGACACTCGATCAGGAACCACGAATCTTACTATTGGTTCAACGAATTCCTCCACAGTGACCTTTGAGAACGGTGCGGTGACCGGGCATATGTACCCTGCTTTTTTTGTTAGTCTTGGATCAGCGCAATCAATAAGTAATTCCTCAAGAACTGTTTTACAATTAAACACTGAGGATTATGACACTAATAATCTTTTTAACACTAGCACTTATAAATTTACTGTTACATCAGGTTATGAGGGAAAATACTGGTTTGCTGTGGCCTCAAGAAATAACAACTGGACTTCAAACAGACATATTTTGTATATAACAAAAAACGGTTCTTCTTTTGTTGAAAACGAACAAGGAGCTGGCGGTAACTATCATGGTAATTTTATATCTGCAACAATAGACATGACAACTGATGACTATGTTCAAGCTGAGTTTTTCCATGACAACGGAAGTTCAAAAGAGGTAGCTGGTGATTTTAGTGGCACAGCATTAACATATATGACTGGGTACAGAATCGGATCATGAGCACATTAAAAGTATCAACAATCGCACCTCTTGGCACAGACGCTACGAAGACGATTACTATTGGTGATTTAACTAACGGTGATGTAGCTGCAGGAGCATTTTCTAATACTCCTAGTTTTGCCGCAAAAATTACAGGTAATCAAAGTATTTCAAACGACACAGACACAAAAGTCGCCTTTGATACAGTAGTGTGGGATACGGATAGTGCGTTTAGTACATCTAATTATAGATTTACAGTACCCACAGGTAAGGGTGGTAAATATTATTTACAAGCCCATACTCAAATACCTGGTATTGATGCAAATGAAATAGGTCAAATTATGATTTTTATTAATGGTTCACATGACCAACTTGCTTCTGTGCGAGAACAAAAAGCAAGTGCAGATAGAATTTTTAGAATGATTACTGCATACACTGTTTCATTGAGTGCAGGGGATTATGTAGAAATTTATGTATATCAAAATTCAGGTGACGCACAAAATGCAACTAATCAATATTTCACAGGACACAGGATAATAGGAGCATAGCATGTCAGTAACAACGATACCAACAGCGGGAATAGCGGACAGTGCAGTTACAATAGCTAAAGCATCAGGTTTTGGTAAGATTGGTCAAGTAGTTCAAGGCACATTAACAAGCACTTTTTCCTCTTCAAATGAGCCTAGTAGTCCTGTAGACATTGGATTATCTGCAACTATCACTCCTTCTAGCACAAGCTCAAAAATATTTTGTATGGTTCATATAGGTTACGTTTCTCATAGTGCTGATTCAACTTGGTCTTTTTTCTTATTAAGAGGTAGTACAAAAATTGGCATAGGAGATGAATCATCAACAAGAATAAGGGCAAATGTTGCTGCTGGATTAGAATATAATACTAGTGGTTGGGCTGGACAAAACATGGCATTTAATTGGTTGGATAGTCCATCAACAACTTCAGCAACGACATATAAAGTTCAAACCGGTGGTAATGGTGTTGCTACTATTTACATTAATAGAAGCGACCGTGATCAAACCACAAGTAATGATGAAGATAATAGAACCGCATCAACAATCACACTAATGGAGGTATTAGCATAATGGGCTACTTAGGAAACCCCGCGGTCCAAGGTAATTTTGCCATCATTGATGATATCAGCGGCAGCTTTAATGGATCCACAACACAGTTTACTATACAGGTGGGGAGCACCACACAGACAATTGGTTCTCTTGCTCAACTGTTTATTCATATTAACGGAGTCTATCAAGTTCCTGGCACTGCATTTACCGCAGGGTCAAGCGCAGGCACCATAGCCTTTACTAGTGCTCCGGCTAGCGATGCAACGTTCTCTGGTCAGATATTTGGTGATACACTTGATATCGGAACTCCGAGTGACGCAACGGTGACCGCGGCTAAATTAACAAGTATTCAAGGTGCGTATAGAAATGTACAAACCTTAACAGGCGGACTTTCTGTTGCAGCATCTGAAAATGCGAGTATAGTAGGTCCTATAACAGTGTCCTCAGGACAGACAATAAACGTAGCTAGCGGTGGAACGCTGGTCATATTATAAGGAGTAAACAATGGCAGATTGTGCA
>ERZ869936.2370-NODE-2370-length-11240-cov-3.224139_pt1 | contig 11240 bp, 8 predicted proteins | sample MGYA00520876_ERZ869936 | MGnify/ENA primary metagenome ERZ869936 (study PRJEB32218, sample SAMN09650985) | biofilter metagenome | isolation source: enrty point of leading RO module | place: Saudi Arabia: Thuwal, RO plant located on Red Sea | collected 2016-02-17 ... | reverse complement strand
CCCGACCATACAGTTGCGGCTGCTGTCGGCCGGCGCATCTTTGGAGATGTTCAGTTTCTCCGGCCGTAGCGCCACCCAGAGAGGACGCTCGTCAACTTCCTGTGAGAAAGGGCCGGTCTGAATGGCACAGCCCGCCTCGGCGGACTGAACCAAAAGGTGATCGTCCTCCCGCTGGATTCCCCGGCCTTCTAGGATGTTCACCTCGCCGATGAAGTCCGCCACATAGCGCGAGTTCGGCACTTCGTAGAGTTCGCCCGGCGTCGAGACCTGCACAATTTTTCCATGGTCCATGACGGCGATACGGCTGGAGACAGTCATGGCCTCCTCTTGATCGTGGGTCACGATCACGAAGGTGATGCCCGTCTCCTCCTGAATGTTCATCAGCTCGAACTGCGTCTGATTCCGCAGATTCTTGTCGAGGGCCCCCAGAGGCTCGTCCAGCAGCAGCATCTTGGGTTTTTTCACGAGGCTGCGGGCCAGGGCAACGCGCTGTTTCTGGCCGCCGGAGAGCTGGTGCGGCTTGCGCTTTGCGAAGGGCCCGAGCTGTACCATCTCGATGACTTCGGCCACGCGGCGGTCGATCTCGGCCTTGGGCACGCCGTCCTGCTTGAGGCCAAAGGCGATGTTCTTTTCCACGTTCATGTGCGGAAACAGTGCGTAGGATTGGAACATCATGTTTACGGGCCGCTCGTAGGGCGGCACGCCGGACATGTCTTCTCCTTCCAGAAGAATCTTGCCGTCGCTTGGAGTCTCGAAGCCGGCGAGCATGCGCAGCAGCGTCGTTTTGCCGCAGCCCGAGGGGCCGAGCAGCGAAAAGAATTCGCGCTTGCAGATATCGAGGGAGATGTTGTCGACGGCGACGAAGTCCCCGAAACGCTTGGTCACGCCGACGAGCTGGACGTGCGGCTTTTCGCTGGGGTCGTCCCAGGGACCCCAGCGTTGCCGCGCGGCTGACCGTCAGGTGGTCTTCGGCACGGGTGATGGCAACGTAGGCCAAGCGGCGTTCTTCCGCAATCGAGTCCGTCGAATCGGCGTCAATGGACCGCTGGTGCGGGAGGAGTCCGTCCTCCAGACCGACTAGATAGACGCGGGGAAACTCCAGCCCCTTCGCGGAGTGAATTGTCATGAGCTTGATGGCGTCATCGGCCAGTTTGTCGTCCTTCTCGGAGGTTCCTGCCGGTCCTTCGAGTGCCGTCTCATCGAGGAAATCGGTTGTCGTGGGGGACGTTGTCCGGTCAACATACTCCTGGACAGAATCGACGAACTGTTCCAGCATGGCCGATCGAGCCAGTTGCTGATCGGGCGCCTTGTATTGTTTGCAGATTTCCGATTCGTAATCGATTTCCTCGATCAGTTTGCGGACTGTCTGGGCCATGTTCTTCGGATCGGCTTGCAATCGGTCACGATACTTTTGCAGCAATTCGTAAAAACTGTTGATTGCCGCTTCCGCGCGCCGCGTGATCAGACCGTCGTCGGCCGCTTCGTTGACGACGTGCTGCAAAGGCCGACCTTGTTTGACGGCCCGCTCCAGTAGCTTTTGCACTGTTGAATCGCCAATGCCGCGCGACGGTGTGTTGATAATCCGCAGCAACGAATGTTCGTCCTGGGGATTACTGATTGCTCGCAGATAGGCCAACAGGTCGCGGATTTCACGGCGGTCAAAGAACGACTGGCTGCCAATGAGTGTGTATTTCAAGCTGGCCCGTCGGAGTTCGGTTTCGAACAGTCGCGGCTGCTCGTTTGTTCGAAAAAGGATGGCGAATTTTCGGGCCGGCACACCTCCCTGTTCGTGAAGCTGGCGGATTTCGCCGACGATCGACTCCGCTTCGGAGAGTTCGTCGGGGAATTCGAGCATGCGGACGTTGGATGTCGCCTGTTTGTGTGCCCGGAGGGTCTTCTCGTGGCGGCCCTGGTTGTATTGGACCAACTGATTGGCGACTGCCAGAATTCGGTCTGTGCAGCGGTAGTTGTCTTCCAGCCGGACAACCTTGGCTTCGGGAAAGTGATGCTGGAAATTCAGGATGTGTGTCACTTCCGCACCACGCCAGCCGTAAATCGACTGGTCATCATCGCCAACGACCAGCAAGTTCCGATGTGGCCGCACGAGTGCTTCAATGAGCTGGAACTGAATCCCGTTGGTGGCCTGGTACTCGTCGATTTGGACATGGTCGGACAATTGCTGTTGGCGTTCGAGGGGCGTGGGCTGATAGGAAAAGAGTTGCATCGTGAGCAGCAGGAGATCGTCGAAATCGAGGGCTCCGGTGGCTCGCAGACGACTTTGATACTTGCGGTAGGCGACCGACGCGAGAAAATCCAGGTCGTTCTCGACGTGGTCCGCGGCGTGTTCCGGGAGGACGGCGGCCGTTTTCCAACGGCTAATCCGGGCGAGCAGGTCGCCAGGCGTCATCGATTTTTCGCTGACGCGAATGTCCCGCAGGGCGGTTCGCGCAACCGATTCCTGGTCTCCCCGGTCGTAGATTGCGAACGTCGTCGGATAGCCGAGCAGAGCGATTTCGCGCCGCAAAATTCGCACGCACAGTGCGTGGAATGTCGAAATCAACGGTTTGGCAGGAAGTCGGCGGCCCAGCAGGTCGGCTGTCCGCTGTCGCATTTCACGTGATGCTTTGTTCGTGAACGTGACGGACAGTATCCGATCGGGACGAATGCCGCTGCGGATTAATTCCGCAAGGCGGTAAGTAATGACGCGTGTCTTGCCCGTACCGGCACCGGCCAGAACGAGGATTGGGCCGCGCAGCGTGGTGACTGCTTCGCGTTGGGGAGGGTTGAGTTGGGCCAATGCATCCTGCGGCGTGGACATTCAACGACTTTCAGCGATCCTTGTGGAGTGGCGACGACCGAACGGCTCCCTGACAGTCACCGGCCGTCTCATCACGACACCGGGTGGTTCGGTGCGGCCGGGCTCGCGAACACCCAATTCGATTGGATGACCCGAGACCGACTGGTGGCGAGTTCAACGACATCGCCGTTACGCCCAGGTGATCATTGCGCCTCCACCGCCATTTACGACTGTCGGGCCGACTGCAGGCGTTTCTGGGCGGTTCGCAGTTCGGTCAACATCTCGCCCATGGTGGACCAGCGGTCGTCAGGATGCATTGCCAGCCCTCGCATGATGGTCTCGGCCAGCTGTTCATCCAGCTTGGGAACAGACAACCGAATATCTTTGGGCGGTGAGTTGATGTGTTGTAGCACAGCATCGAGTGTTTCCCCAGCGTCCCAAGGAAGCGATTTGGTCAACATTTCGTAGCAAGTGAGCGAATACGAGAATATGTCGATTCGCTGGTCAGTTTTCTGCCGTTTGATCAGTTCCGGGGCCATGTAGTTGGCTGTTCCCGTTCGATTGCCGGGGCGCCGGAAATCAGGCGTGTTGGGGACGACCAGTCCAAAGTCGATCAGCTTGATCGAATCTTCCTGACTCACGAGCACATTGCGGGGGCAGATGTCTCGGTGGATCCAGTAGGCCAGGTGGAAATACTCGATGGCCTTTCCCAGTTCGATCATGAATCGAAGTCGATTGGCCTTGAGCAGCTGGTTCTGCATCTCGATGAGGAAACTGAGTGAAACGCCCTCGACGAACTCCATGACCAGGAATTGTTCCTGGTTGGTGGTAACCCCGTACTCGTAGGTCTCGACGATGTGAGGGTGTTTGAGGTGAAACGCGATTTCACCTTCGGTCGGCTTGTTGATCCCGCTGAAACGAGACTCCAGCCGCAGTGTCTTAACCTTGTCGAGAACTTTCAGCGCGACGTTCCGACCGGTCTGCAGATCGCGAGCCCGCCAGACTTTCGACATACTCCCCTGCCCGACCCGACCGATAAGATCGAACCGTTTCTGAATATCGACCAGTTCGACCTTGGGCTTTCGGGTGAAGAGTTTCTGGAGGAATTTCATCTGGCTCGTAATCCGGAGACGCGTCTTTCGTGTCGCAGATACACATCGTGACAGAGCCGTCGTGCAGCGGTCCATGTCACGTGGAGGCAAAGTCTCACTCTAGAAGCGGTTCCAAAACCTCTGTGTGCTTCGTCTTCGTCCTGTGAATGCTGGCCGAAGACTCGCCATCAACCGGTTTTAAAACTGGTTCCAGTCGTGGACTCAATCTCACGACTTACCGCAGGCGAAGGCCTCGCAGGAGGCCTCGGACATCGAGCTCGTTGGTGACCCTATTCGTAGAAATTGTGTTCGTCGAAGTCGTCCTACATTGACGGACCGGCTGGGGGCAGATGGCCATGGAAGCCGCCAGACTGCGACTCCGAGGCTCCATGGAGGACATGTCCGGCTCTTGCGAATTAGCTGCTGCAGTAGTCGATGATGCGGGCGATTTCACTTCGAAGTTGCTTGCGGTGAACAATCCGGTCGACGAAACCGTGTTCGAGCAGGAATTCACTCGTTTGGAAGTCGTCCGGAAGTTGCACTTTCACCGTCGACATGACGACTCGTGGACCGGCAAAACCAATCAGCGCTTTCGGCTCGGCGATGGTAATATCGCCCAGCGAGGCGAAGCTCGCGGCGACCCCGCCCATTGTTGGGTTGGTGAGGACCGAAATGAAGAGTCCACCGGCTTCGTGAAAGCGTCCGAGTGCAGCAGAAACTTTGCCCATCTGCATCAGCGACAGAATTCCTTCGTGCATTCGAGCACCGCCGCCAGAACCGCTGACAATGACCAGAGGCAGTTTCTTCTCTGTGGCCTGTTCGACGGCACGGGTCAATTTTTCGCCGACAACCGAGCCCATACTCCCCATGATAAACGCCGAGTCCGTGACGGCCAGAACGAGCGGACGACCGCGCATGTAGCCCCGACCTGTGACACACGCTTCGCGGAGGCCTGTCTTCTTCTGCTCTTCCACCAGGCGGTCGGCATAGGGCCTTTTGTCGACAAAGGTGAGCGGATCGCAGGGAGCGAGGTTGGCGAACCACTCCTCAAAACTTTCCTGATCGAGCAGCTGCCGGATTCGCTCGTGTGCCGAGACGTAGAAATGGTGGTCGCATTCCGGACAGACGCCCAATGCGTTTTCCACCTGCTTTCGGAAGACTGTCGCATTGCAGGAGTCGCACCGCAGCCACAGGCCTTCTGGCACGCCCCGCTTTCGCGGCTTCGATTGATCCGTCCAGGCATCCGTCCCCTGTTTGGGGGTTGTACTCATTTGTTGCCTCCTCCCGAGGGGGGAGTTGTGGTGACTAGGCCCGAGTCGCTTTCCAGAAACTCAATTGGCACCGTCGATGTTGTCTGTCCCCCGCAGATGGGGCTCGCCCGGTCGGGGAGGTGACCGGTCACGACATAACGCACGACGGTTGCCAATGGCTCGGCAGCGACAACCGCGAAAGAGAGTTTCTTTTTAAGTGGTTTCTGCAACGTCTTGCGAACGCGTTCGATGGCTTCCGAGAGGGTTTCCCCTTCCGGGGGGCAAACCGTCTGAGGTGAATCTTCCCATTGCTTGATAATCCGCGGGTACTTGCGGCGGATGTCTTCGATCTTCAGGCCCTGCCACAATCCCTGGTTGATATTGCAGAGTCCCTCGGTTTCCCGCAGATCCAGATCCAGTTCGTTTGCAAGGGCCTCGGCGGTGCTTTGAGCCGGCTGCCCGGAAGATGTGTAAATTGCATCGAGTTCGACTTCGCGAAGTTGCTCCACCAGGTTGGCAACCTGCGCGCGGCCCCGACTGTTCAACGGCAGGTCCAGGGAACCCTGGATCCGCTGCTGCTCATCGAAGTCGGTACAACCAGGACGGATCAAAACGACCGTCGCCATGCGTTTCTATTGCTCCGAGGACTGGGATGCCATCTGGCCACTGGCCCCGTCGGCCAAATTGGTAATGGCGATTTCATAGTCACTTGTGTCGAAGATCGAACTGCCGACAACAAACAGTTCCGCCCCCGCGGCGGCGGTATCTCCAATTGTATCGAGATTGCTTCCACCATCGACCGCGAGAAGTGTATAGGCCCCAGCGGTTTGCCGCAGCGCGTACAGCTTTTGCAGTGCCGCGGGATCAAATTGTTGCCCGCCGAAGCCCGGCTCGACACTCATGACTAGGACCAGATCGCAATCATCCAGGTACGGGGTGACCTGGTCGAGGGGTGTGCGAGGGTTAAGGGCCAGTCCGGCCACCAAGTCCGCATCGCGAATCCGCCGCAGAATGGGCCGCGGATCGTCGACCGCTTCCACATGAAAGGTAATCAGGTCGCAGCCAGCGGACACGTAGTCGTCCAGGTAGCGAGCCGGATCCGAAATCATTAGATGTGCGTCGAAGATCTGATCGGTCAGCTTCCGGAGCGACTCGATGACGGGGGGGCCGTACGAGAGGTTCGGTACGAAGTGACCGTCCATCACGTCCAGGTGCAGCAAGCAACTCCCGGCCGCTTCCAATAAGGCCACTTCGCGGTGGAGATTGCCAAAGTCGCACTTCAGCAATGACGGGGCAATGACCGGCCGTGCGCTGCGTAGCTTTTCGAGTACGGTTGTCCGTTTCATTTCGTCAAACTCAGTCCGTTCGGTCCCGGCATCAGGTCGGTCACGTTGGTGGGGGAGGCGAGCTGTATCCGGTGACAAGACCACCGTGCGCGCTCAATGACTCGGGGAGGTGACTCCAGCCAGCCGGGATTTCAATAACTCAGAATCGCCTCGTACGACTCCGTCTTGTACCAAGGCCGCGACGCAAACGCGCCGTGAGCCTGTTGGAAATTCATCCTCTGGATGCGTGTAGGGTGTGACCAATCGAAGCCCAAGTGGTCAGAGCAGGCCGTTTGCAGACTCGCAAAATGTACGGGGGACAGACCCGATTGCCGACCGATGCGCGGCGGTTGCCTTTGCTAAGCCGGCTGTTGTTTCGGATTAGGCTTCCGCCGGTCACTTACCGGCCGAATGCCATGCATGTCCATTGTGTCGGTTGCTCGACACGCCGTCCAGCCGAAAGTGCGGTTCCACCCGTTTCCGAACGACTGAAACTCATCTCGGCCGGCATAGACAATCGATCCGAAAACTGTTTCCCAGAAAAACATAGGGAAATCACGCGCAGGAAGTTGGGAATGCCGTGTAGTGGTCGTGTGTTTCGGTCTATCTCACGTTTCCTCGGCCGGCTGTCCGGGGAACCAACCGTTCGGGTCAGAAGGACAGCCGAGCAGGTCACACTTAAGAAAACGGGTCGCCGAGGCCGTTTCAAGTCGGCCCCAGCGACCCGCGGTGTGAAAAGTCACCCAATGCGGGCGATGGGGCGTTACAGACTCGCCATTTGCGCGATCAGGTCGGCTGTCCGGTTGGAGTAACCCATTTCGTTGTCGTACCAGCCCAGGACCTTGACCATCTTATCGCCGATGACGGTTGTCCAACTGGCGTCGAAGATGCAACTGTGGGTGTTGCCGACGATGTCCGATGAAACGATCGGATCTTCGGTGTACTGCATCACACCCTTCAGCGGTCCAGCGGCTGCGGCCTTCATAGCGGCGTTGATTGCCTCGGCCGTGGCATCCTTCGTGAGATTGACTGTCAGGTCGGTAATGCTTCCGGCGGGGACCGGAACGCGGAGGCTCATGCCGGTCAACTTGCCGTTCAGTTCTGGCAGAACCTGACCGACGGCTTTGGCGGCACCGGTCGACGTGGGCATGATGTTCAGCGCGGCGGCCCGGGCACGAAGGGGATCGCGGTGCAATGGGTCCGAGACGCGTTGACCGTTGGCGGAAGCATGTACTGTCGTCATCAGGCCCTGTTCGATACCAAAGGTCTCATGCAGAACCTTGGCCATCGGAGCCAGGCAGTTTGTCGTGCAACTGGCGTTTGAAACGCACTTATGCTCGGACGTCAGCTTATCGCAGTTGACACCGCGGACAACGGTCAGGTCCGGAGCGTCCTTGGCGGGAGCCGAGATGACGACTTTGCGGGCACCTGCGGCCAAGTGGCTGTCGTAGCCCGGTTTGCCTTCAGAAGCACGCTTGGTAAAGAAACCGGTCGATTCCAGGGCGACGTCCACGCCGAGTTCTTTCCAGGGGAGTTTCGACGGGTCACGCTCGGCGACGACCCGGACGGTTTTGCCGTTCACGATCAGATTGCTGCCGTCCACTTCGACAGTTCCAGGAAAACCACCTTGCACACTGTCGTACTTCAGCAGCCAGCCGAGGTGCTGAGGGTCGCCCAGATCGTTGATGGCGACAATGTCGAACTCCTCGGGCCGAGCAACCATGGCCCGAAAAGTGATTCGACCGATGCGTCCAAAACCGTTAATTCCAACTTTCACAGCAGCCACTGCGCTAACTCCTTCAATCTGGAGGACCAAATGTTTCCAAGTGTTTTACGTGTCATTGTTCCGAGCGAGGTCTTCCGGCGAGCGCACCGCCACCCGTCAGGGATCGTCGCGGTCATCTGCAAGCGGAGTCGATTTCCACTTCGAAAGCAACTCGACCAAAGGCAACTCGTCCGAACTGCAGATCGGCCTGATGCAGCATCACCGCGTCTAACTGTTGTCGTGCGACGAATGGTGAGCGCATGGTCTCTCGGGTGACCAGCGGGAATTGTAGTGAGGCCGGGAATCGCAAACAACCATGCCGGGGTCGAACCACGCCGTTCATTGTGGAGGAGCACGGTCCAGACCGTGGCCTTGCTGGGCGAATTTGCCGTCCGATGCGCCGTCCGAAGCGTCGTGCCCCTGCCGGAAGACTCGACCGCGGCGTTCTGTCACCTACAATGCAATTCGGGCGACACGGCGATTGGGACGACACGCGGGAGGTGAGCTGTGCCGACGCAAGGGTGAGGTACCGAACGCAGCAGTGACGGCAAGACGAAAGTGCAGGACGGATGGGAATGACGAACGGCAGAAGCGACCTCGTCATGCGACGAAGCGTCTCCCGGGCAGGACTGATTGCGATCGGTGGCGGCTTGGCGTTCTCCGCTTACGCGTGGTACGGCACTCGATTTCAGGAGTGGATTGCGCCGGCGGGACGGATTGCCTGTGTCGTTGTCGGGATTCTGATCTCCATCTGGGGCCTCAAAGAGATCCTCCTGGCGGCGTTTCCCCGACTACGGTCCATCCATCGGGGAACACGCTACCAGCATCGAATGAGTGTCCCCAAAGAGGGGGTCCTCTACCTGAACATCATGTCGGCCATTCTGATCGGGGCAATGATCGGACGCTCGAACTTGCTGTTGCTGGTCTTCTCGATGATGGCGGCGCCGTTCATTCTGAATGGCTGGATCATATTCAGTATGCTGCAGCGTCTGTCCGTCAAACGGGTTTTGCCACGCAGTGTGATGGCGGGGCAGCCAGTTGCCGTTGAGATTCAACTGACGAATGGAAAAGCGTGGATCCCAGCCTGGTTGATGGGCGTTCATGACATCATCGAGAATCGTTTCGAGAAGCTGGCGGCCTCGGTCCTGTTCACTCGGTTGCCCGGAGGCACGCGGCGATCGGCAAGATATCGCATGCGGCTGACACAGCGAGGGGAGTATGCCTGCGGCCCTTTGAGAATTGCAACGCGGTTTCCTCTCGGACTTGTCGAGCGGGCCGTTGAAGTGGCTGACTTCGACACGATCCTGGTCCATCCGCAGGTCGGGCAGCTGACCCGGGAGTGGCGACGGCAGGAATTGATCGCTCATGAACTGGTCCAAAGCCATCGGACGCGGCGGGGGGTTTTTGACGACGAGTTACACCATCTGCGAGCGTACCGCAGTAGTGACAACCCTCGTTCGATTCACTGGCGGACTTCGGCCCGGCGGGGAGATTTAATGGTTCGCGAGTTCCATCAAAGCCGCGAACTGGATCTGGCGATTTACCTCGATTTGTGGCAGGACGCGGACCGGAATGCGAGACTGCGGCGTGACGAACGAGTGGAACTGGCGGTGAGTTTCGCGGCGACGATTGCCCTCAATCATCTACAGGCACATCGAACGTCAGACTTGCGGGTTGTGGTGGCGGGACTGCGGTTCGAAACATGGTTCGGCCAAGCTGGCCCCGCCAGTGTCGACGCGCTGATGGACATGCTGGCATTGGTTGAAGCCAACACCGGCGAGATGTCAGATCGACTGTTGGACGACGCCTCTCACCAAAATCCTGCCAAGGCGCGTGTTGTCGTGATTAGCACTCGACCGGGCATTGGCAGTCGGCCTCTGCCGTTGGCTCGTGTCACGGACAAAGGAGCGAACGACAGGAACGGAGAGAGCGAAGCGGCTAGGTCGGCGGTCGCCGCCTGGCAGGTGTTTGAAGCGGATCCCGCGAAGTTGTCGACGTACTTCGTCTGCGAGGATGTGTCGTTTGCCGATGGTGTGAAACGCCTATCTGGGAGAGAAGTCGCGTGAGTCTGTTCACTGTGACACAATGGAGTGTTTTCGGAGTCACCGTCCTGGCGTCGCTGATTCTAGCCGGTGCCGAGGAGGTTGCGTTGCCGGCTGCGATCACCTTGCCGGTGGCCGTTGTGACACTGGTATTTCGGACTTCCTCTGGCGAGCGTTTCCTGCTGAATACGACCGTTGCCAACGTTTGCGGCGTGGTGGCGTTTATCGCGGCAGCAGCGGAGTTTTCGTTCGGCGGTATCGAGGCGAGACTACTTTCCGGTGCGCATCTGCTGGTGTATTTGACGTGGATCATGCTGTTGCGGAGGTCGACTTCATCTCAATTCTGGACGTTACTCGCGTTGTCTGTCCTGCAGGTGGCTGTCTCGGCTCTGCTGACTCAGGCGAGTCTCTTCGGCCTGGAATTAGTTGGTTACCTGGTATTTACCGTCTGGACCCTGTCGATCTTCACGCTGTACCGAGCACGGCAGACTTACGAGGCAGTTGCCCATGCCGAACTCCGCGAGTCGACCGATGAAGACGGTGGGAATCTCGATACAACTGAGTCCGAATCGTCACTGGAGGCGATCGCCGCCTCGGGCGAAACCAGGCCCTCACTTGTTGATTCCACCGTCGTATTTCGGGGAAGCAGCACGCGTGGGGGCGTGCAGCGGGATAAGCAGTTCGGAAACGCCAACTTTCGCTTCGCGACGGGAACGCTGGTGACATCCGGTGGCTCACTTGTGATGGGGGCTCTGCTGTTCCTGTTTATTCCCCGAACGTGGATCGGAGACTGGCGGTTCTTCGGCGAAATGGGAGATGCGGCTGCCCGACCAGTCACCGGCTTCAGCAGTGACGTACGACTGGGGGGATTTGTTGAAATCCTGGAAAGTGTCGAGCCGGTGATGTCCGTGGAACTGGTTGACGCCGCAACGGGCGCGCCGCTGGCGATACGACAATTTGCGACGCGACG
>ERZ869936.2369-NODE-2369-length-11241-cov-17.041570_pt1 | contig 11241 bp, 7 predicted proteins | sample MGYA00520876_ERZ869936 | MGnify/ENA primary metagenome ERZ869936 (study PRJEB32218, sample SAMN09650985) | biofilter metagenome | isolation source: enrty point of leading RO module | place: Saudi Arabia: Thuwal, RO plant located on Red Sea | collected 2016-02-17 ... | reverse complement strand
CCGCCCCGTTCATCTATCCCCTGTAACCACTCTAATGGAACGCGGATGACCACGGCTTGGACTGATTTCGCTGATTGCTGTCTTGCGTGTCGACGCCATGCAGGCCTGAATCGACGCGGCCGCGGCACTGCCGCCTCTTGAGGAACACCCCGCCAGATCCGCGGAAATCTGTGTCCTGTTCGAGAATCCCCTGGGCCCGGTTTCTCGGAGCGAGCCCCAGCCGAGTTGTGTGTCACTGACAGGCTTTATATCGCTTTGCAAATCAGTGTTGGCAATCTGTCTCGCGGATTCTCGTCCTCGACAGTCCAGACACTGCTCGACGCGGACACATGGTCGAGCAATTTGCTCTAATGCCCTGGCAGGGCTGTGGTTACGAGTTGGCTGGATGGCGAATTCGCACGAAACCCTGCGGGATTCGTGCTTCCGTACGAACCGCTCAACCTGCAAACTCGCAATTGCCGGACCACTAATGGTCCTCGTCTTCCTCTTTCTTCGCCGCGGCGACGATTTTCTGCTGCTCGTTCGGCGGCACCATCTCGTAATGGCTGAACTCGAGTGAGAACGAACCCTGCCCCCCCGTCATACTCGACAGGGCCCGCGCGTAGGTCATCACCTCCGCCAGAGGCGCCTTGGCCCGAATCACCTGGAATCCCCCCGGAGCGCCGTCCATTCCTTCCATCCGGCCGCGCCGCGTGTTCAAATCGCTCGTCACGTCACCCAGCTTGTCGTCGGGAACGGTGATCTCCATGCTCACGATCGGTTCCAGCAGCGTCGGCCGGGCCTCCTGAAACACGTTCCGCATGCACATGCTGGCAGCCGTCTTGAAGGCCGTTTCGTTGCTGTCGACCGGATGGTCCTTGCCGAAAAACAACTCGACCACCACGTCCTGCACCTGGTAGCCGGCGATCACCCCCTGCTCCATCCGCTCCTTGATTCCCTTCTCGACGGCCGGGATGAAATTGTTCGGCACCGACCCGCCCGTCACGCGGTCGACGAAGCAGGAGTTAAGATCGGGGTTGTAGTGGAACTCGCGAATGCTCGGGAATCGGTCGGAAACGAAATACTCCTCCGGATTCACATTCTCGGGACAGTGCGAAATCCTGAAGTGTACCTCGGCGAACTGACCCGACCCGCCCGACTGCTTCTTGTGCCGGTAACTTCCTTCCGCCGTCCCGTTGACCGTCTCGCGGTAAGGCACCTTGGGCTGATGCGTCACAACGTCCACCTTGTCGCGACGGTGCAACCTTTGCTCCACGAGCTGCAGGTGCAACTCGCTCATCCCGTTCATGACCATTTCCTTGGTCTGTGCGTCGCGACGGATGTTGAAGCAGGGATCCTCGTCCGCCACCTTCTGCAACGCGCCGGAGATCTTCGCCTGATCGGCCTGGCTCTTGGGAGCGACCGCCAGACCGATCATCGGAGTCGGGAACTTCATCGGCGGCATCGTCAACCCGTCCGCGCCGTGGGTCAGCGTGTCGCCGGTCCGCAGATCGTCGACCTTCACCAGAGCCACAATCTCGCCCGGTCCCACGTCCGTGGCCGCCTCCGTCTGGCCCCCCTGCACGTCCAGAATCTGCGACAGTTTGACCGACTTTTCAGTCCGCTCGTTCCGCAGGCTCGCATCCTTCTTGAGCGTGCCCGAAAACACCCGCAGGTAGTTCATCTTCGCCACAAACGGATCGATCCTCGTCTTGAAGACCTGCGCCACGACCGGTCCGTCCGCCTTCGGCTCCACCGGCGTTTCCTCTCCGTTACGGGTCGCGGTCGGCGTCTTGCTCGCCGGGGACGGAGCAATGCTGGCCACCGCGTCCATCAGTTCCGCAACGCCGATGTCCTTTCGGGCGCTCGTGCAGAAAATCGGGATCAGCGTTCCCGCCGCCACCGCTTTCGTGATCGCGCCGGAAAGCTCCTCGGCCGTCAGTTCCTCTCCTTCAAGATACCGCTCCATCAGCGCCTCGTCCGCCTCCACCGCCGCGTCGAGCACCTGCTGGCCGGCCTCCCGGGGATCGACCGCCAGGCCCGACGGAGCGTCGGCCGGCGTATTCACCGTCGGTATCACGGCGCTGAACCCGTCGCCGACCGCGTCCGGAACGTTCATCAGCGCGCAGGCCGGACCGAACAGTTCCTGCAGCGATGAGACCAACTCCGCGAACTGCACGTTGTCCCCGTCGCACTTGTTGATCACCACCATCCGTGCCAGACCGGAGTCGCCGGCCAGCTGAAACATCTTGCGCGTGTTGACTTCGATCCCGGCCGTCGCACTCACGACGATCACGGCCGTTTCAGCCGCCCGCATCGATGCCACGGCGTGCCCCACAAAGTCGGGGTACCCCGGATTGTCGATCACGTTGATCCGCTTGTCTTTGTGCGACAGATGGCAGACCGCCGAAGTGATCGAGTGCTTCCGCTCCTTCTCGTCCTCTTCCGTGTCGAGCAGGCTGCTCCCGTCGTCGACCGATCCGGCCCGGCTGTTCATTCCCGCCTTAAAGAGCATCAGATCCGCCAGCGTGGTCTTGCCGACGGCGCCGTGTCCAACCAGGGTGACGTTGCGAATGCTCTCTACGGGATGTCTTGCCATGGGTGTGTTGTTTTCCGTCCAGCGTGTGAGGGCTCCACGACGGCCCCGCAGGATTGACGATATCCGGGACCGTAAGTCGAAACCCCAATGCTACCCAACCCCCGTCACGTTCGCCAGCAATGCCCAATGCAGCGCAACTCACTCCGATCGCACTGCGCGATCCGCCGCTCAATCGTCTCGGCCGCCCACTCGCCAGACGACAACGTCTGCGCTTCGGGATTCACATCCACCCCCCGAAGCCCGCCGATTGCATTCGGCGGGTCATTGACGCGCCGCGCCCTCACGTCATTCGCGGCCACCGGACGCGTGCCCTACGATTCGCAATCACCGGGATGTTACAATCCCAACTCGCAAAACACCCGGACGAGAACCATCGTGCAGTGGGGAGACGAAAATGGCAAGGTGTGCGTTCATGCTGGCAGCGATCATCGCGTTCGCGGCACCCCTGTGGGCCGACGACGAACAGTCAAAGAACAACGGTAAGAATGTTATTCTGGTCGTCGTCGACGACATGGGGTTCCAGGCCGGCTGCTACGGTGACAAGGTCGCCAAAACGCCCGGTCTCGATCGGCTCGCCGAAACCGGAACAAGGTTCACACGCGCCGGATGCACAACCGCCAGTTGCAGCGCCAGCCGCAGCGTGATTCTCACCGGACTCTACAACCACGCCACCGGCCACTACGGGCATTCGCACGGCTACAACCACTTCAGCACCTACGACAACGTCCCCACCCTGCCGGTGATGCTCGAACAGGCCGGCTATCGCACCTGCTCCATCGGCAAATACCACGTCGCCCCCGAGTACACGTATCACTTCGATCAGTACCGCAATCAGGGCATCATCGGCGGCAGCCGCAACTCCGTCATGATGGCCGACAACGCCGTCGCCTGGATGGCCGAGGACGATGAGCGCCCGTTCTTCTTGTACTGGTGCACGAGCGATCCGCATCGCGGCGGCGGTCCGGGCGGATTCGCCAACTTCAACAATAAGGAAGAATCGCCCTATCCCGGCGTCGAACGGACACTGTTCGATCCGGACGACATCACCCCTCCGCCCTGGCTGCCCGACCAGCCCGAAGTCCGCGAAGAATTAGCCGAATACTACCAGGCGATTGCCCGCCTCGATCAGGGACTGGTCAAACTACTCGACTACCTCGACGAAAGCGGACACGCCGACGATACCCTCGTCATCTTTATCTCCGACAACGGCCCCCCTTTTCCCGGCGCAAAAACCAACCTCCACGAACCGGGCCGCAACCTGCCTCTCGTCGTCCGCAGTCCCGACCAAGAGCGCCGCGGAGTCGTCTGCGATGCAACGGCCGATTGGGCCGATCTCGTCCCGACGATCCTCGACTTCTGCGATGTGACTCCCGAGCCTGCGGCTCCGATCGAGAGGCGGGAGAACGTGGGGCCGCCGGAGATTCGAGAGAAACGGCGAAACCGCAAGCGCGTGCCGGTCGAGTTCCACGGCGAGTCGTTCCTCGACATCCTCAGCGAGGAACATCCCGACGGCTGGGACGAGACCTTCGCCTCCCACACGTTTCACGAAATCACGATGTACTACCCCATGCGCGTGCTGATCGAAGGCAAATGGAAGCTCATCTACAACATCGCCCACCAGTTGCCCTATCCCTTCGCCTCGGACCTCTACGCCTCTCCCACCTGGCAGGGCGTGCTGGAGCGCGAGGACAAGATGTACGGCGTCCGCACGGTCGAATCGTACGTCTATCGCCCGAAATTCGAACTCTACAACCTCGAAGAAGACCCCTGGGAAACCAACAACGTCGCCACCGACTCCGCCAACCAGGAACTGCTCGAGCGCATGAAAAAGAAACTCCAGAACTGGCAGGTCGAAACCGACGACCCCTGGGAACTCAAGTGGCGATACGAGTAGGGGGGAATCTCGAATCAGAATACATCATTGGGTGGCTGGGGCTGGACTGAGCGAAGCGAAGGAAGCCCCGGTCGAAGGGCACGCACCGCCACCGGGGCTTCGCTCCCGTTGGTCGCTCCAGCCCCCGGCCACCCCGTCGTCTCACCCCATTCCGTCCTCTGTGCCCCCTCTGTGTCTCTGTGACTCTGTGGTGAACCCCGTCGGAGCAAACCTTGGACTTATTCGATCAGCACAAACTCACCCGCGTCATCAACGCCTGCGGCAAGATGACCCACCTCTCCGGCGCCCGCGTCCTGCCCGACGTGATCGAAGCCGCCGCCGAAGCGATGGGCCAGTTCTTCGTTCTTGACGAACTCCAGCAAGCCGCCGGGCGCGTCATCGCCGACGCCACCGGCGCCGAGAGCGGCTGCGTCACCGCCTGCACGGCGGCCGGCATCACACTCAGCATCGCCGCCTGTATGACCGGCAGCGATCTGGCGAAGATCTGGCAACTCCCCGATCACTCCGGCATGCCGTACCGCGTCCTGATTCAAAAAGGGCATTGCGTTAACTACGGCCATCCCATCACGCAGGCCATTCGCCTCGCAGGCGCAATGCCGGTCGAGATCGGCGTCGTCAACCGCTGTACCGTCGAAGAAATCGAATACGAGTTGAACAAGCCCGATGTCGCCGCCGTCCTGCACGTCGAGTCGCATCACACCGTGCGCTACGGCTGGGTCAAACTGCCGCGCGTCGTGGAACTCGCGCATGCCGCCGGCGTACCCGTCATCGTCGACGGCGCAGCCCAGGATCTCCGCCTCAGCGAACTGATCGGAACCGGAGCCGATCTCGTCATCAGCAGCGCGCACAAGTTCCTGAATTCAACGACCGGCGGCGTCGTCGCCGGCCGCAAAGACCTGGTCGACGCCGTCTATCTGCAGAACAGCGGCATCGGCCGCCCCATGAAAGCCGGCAAGGAAGCCATCGTCGGCGCAATGGCCGCGCTCAAACACCGTAACGGGCAGAGCATCACATACTGGACCGCCGAGCAGGACCGCAAGGTGGGCGCGATTCTCGAGCAGTTGCGCGACGTCCCCGGCCTGACGTTGTCCGTCGACCCCGACCCCAACGGCTGCCCGTTCTCACGCGTCCGCCTCACGCCCGATCCCGAAGTCACCGGACACACAGCCGCCTCGCTCGAAGCGGCGCTCATGGAAGGCGACCCCAGCGTCGTCCCCCGCGCTCATCACACCGACGAAGGCTACATCCACCTCGACGCCATCGATCTCACCGACGAGGAACTCGCCTACGCCTGCCGCAAGACCCGCGCCATTCTCACGGGCCGGCCGCTATGAGCGACCTCTCCGCCGCGACGCCCGAGCGCCCCTCGAACGTCCGCTGGGGCATCTTCTCCCTCGCCTGCGGCACCTCCTGGCTGCTCTACTTCCACCGCTACATGTTCGCGCTCATCAAGCCGGACCTGAAGCAGGAGTGGAATCTCGGCTCCGACGATCTCGGACTGCTCGATAGCGTTTTTTCAATTACTTACACCGGCTTCCAGGTTCCGCTCGGGATCACCGCCGACTTCATCGGCGTCCGGATTGTTCTCACGTTGCTGATCCTCGGCTGGTCGCTGGCGATGGGAATGCACGCCCTCGCCCCCAACTTCAAGGTGCTTGCGGTCGCCCGCGGTGCACTGGGAGTCACGCAGTCCGCCGCGTATGCCTGTCTCAACCGCATCTCCAAAAACTGGTTTCCGCAAACTGTTCGCACGTCTCTCCAGGGATGGATCGGCGTTTTCTTCGGTCGCATCGGCGGCTTCAGCGCGAACATCATCTTCGGCGCCATCCTGATGGGCGCGGTCGGAATTGACTGGCGACCGCTGGTCCTCGTGTTCACGGCGTTGGGCGTGGCTTATGCCGTCATCTTCTGGTGTGTGTTTCGCGACAGCCCGCGCGACAACCCGTGGACCAATTCTGCCGAAGCCGATTTGATCGAAGGCGTGTCGACCGACAAACCGGCCGAGCCGCCGCCGCGAATGACTGTCAAACAGATGTTCAGCCGCATGAGCGGCCGTTCAATCGGCAACCTGCTCGCGCTCAATGGGCAAACGATTCTCAGCACGGCCGCCGACAACCTCTACTCCGCCTGGATCCCCCTCTTCCTCGCCGAAGTCTATCTGTTCGGTGCAGAAGAACGCGGCTGGATGTCCGCACTGCCGTTGCTCGGCGGTGCGATTGGCGGAGCGCTCGGCGGCATACTCAATGACGTGCTGATGGAGAAGATCGGCAACCGCTGCTGGGGCCGGCGGCTTGTCGGACTGGGAGGAAAGTCGATCGCCGCTGCTCTCCTCGTGCTCGGTCTGTTCGTTTTCGATCGCCCCTATCTGTTCTGCACGCTCCTCTTTTTTGTCAAGTTCTTCAGCGACTCAGGCCTCTCCACAACCTGGGGCACCGTCACCGACATCGGCGGCGAAGCGACCGCCACCGTCTTCGCCTTCAACAACGCCGTCGCCGGCATCGGCTCCATGATTGCCCCGCTTCTCTACGGCTACATCGCGGAGGAATACAGTTGGCACACCGTCTTCCTCACCGCCGCCGGCTTCTACCTCCTCTGCGCCCTCTCCTGGCTCGCCATCAACTGCACCATCCCGATCGTCGCCGAGGATGAAAATGCGTAGCTCCTCTGTAACCAGACCTTCCGTAACCGGGCTCATTGAGCCCGGTACGTCTGAGGACGTCACTTCGCGTGGCCCGGACGCCCCCGCGTCCGGGCGGCACAGCCGCAAGACGTCGCTCCATCACCGAATGTGTCGAAACGAACCGGGACATACCTGGAAGCAAATGTTCCGATCAGTCAATCAAGCATCAGCAATCTACTCCCCCGCTTCCTGCATCGTCACATACAGTCCCGGCCCCGGCGACGTCGCCAGCGCTTCCCGTTCGCCCGGACGGAGCACCGCGCTCCCCTCGGCGGAGAACGTAAACTCCTCTCCCTCCGCCAGCGACGCATGATGAATCTGCGCCTCAAACCTGAGCAGCAGTCCGTCGTCGCCGTTCGCCGGATGCACCGTCCCCGAAACTTCGACGTGCGTCTCCCCATCGGGGTCACTGTTGTCGACGCTGACGCGGTAATCCCCGGAGGCACAGAGCACGGTGAACTCGATGTCGTTCCCCTCATCGACCTCGAAATCGAGCATCACCGGCGTTGACAGTTCCGACGGTGCTTCCGCCGCCTCAGCGACCACTTCCACCGCCTCCTCCTCGGAATAGACTCCCCCCGGTGTCGAAAAGAAAACCGCAACCGCCGACAGAACCACCATCGCCGCAATCGACTGCAGACTTCGCATCACCAACCTCGCTTTCAACAGAGGAAACGCCCACCCCGGTCGCTCGACCATTCGTAGTAGTCTATCAGATCAACGTCCCCGGGCGGTTCTTCAACCCAAAGCATCCCCGTCGGCCGGGGGAGGAACCGCATTCCGAATCCGGCTGCCGTTCGGCCCAATCAGTTTGTACGGCATCCCTGGAAGACCGATGCCAACACGAATTCCCTCCCCACAGCGAATCGGCCCGCCCCAATCCGCCATCGCACCATTCACTTTCGGCACAGCCACACTCTTGAGCAGCACAATCTCCCGTTCCTGATCACTTTGCGTCTCTGCGTCTTTGCGTGAACCCACCCAGTCAGTGGTCCCCGACTGGCATTCAGTCCCCCCGTGCGCCATCATGTGCGCATGCGAGCGGAGCAGGAATCGGAATCCCCCCGCCCAGCGCGTCCACACTCAACCGACACTATGGTCGCCACGTCCAACGTTCAGGAGGCGAGTTCGTTTCGGCATGCCGTCCTCGGCCAACTCCCCGCGACGGCCATCTGCGGCAACGACATCACGTCCTCCTGTCTGTACGTCTCCGCACTCTCGATCATCGCCGCCGGCCGCTTGGCGCCCCTCGCCCTGCTGATCGTGGCCGGCGTCCTTTATCTGTTCCGCTCGATCTACGCGGAAGTCGTCGGCGCCCTCCCGCTCAACGGCGGGGCCTACAACGCCCTCCTCAACACCACCAGCAAGTCCCGCGCGTCGGTCGCGGCCGGTCTGACGATCCTTTCCTACATGGCGACGGCCGTCATCTCCGCCTATGAAGCCGTCCACTACACCCATTTCCTGCATCATCAGCCGGTCATTCCCGTCACGATCGGACTGCTCGCCGTCTTCATGGTCCTCACCATCCTCGGCATCACCGAATCAGCCGCCGTGGCGATTTTCATCTTCATCACCCACCTCGCCACACTCGTGCTTCTGCTCGCCGTCGGGGGCTACTGGCTTCTCGAAAACGGCCTGGGCCAGTTGTGGGACAACTTCAGCGCCCCGCTGCCCGAATCGACCGATCAGAGTTGGCTGAAGGCGCTCTTCTTCGGCTTCGCCGCCGCAATGCTCGGCATCTCCGGCTTCGAAAGCTCGGCGAACTTCGTCGAAGAACAGAAGGAAGGCGTCTTCCCCAAAACGCTCCGCAACATGTGGATCGCCGTCTCGTTCTTTAATCCGATGATGGCCCTGCTCGCCCTCTGCCTCGTGCCGATCGACAGCGTGCAGGACAACAGGGAGACGTTTCTGGCCCACCTCGGCGAAGTCTCCGGCGGCAAATGGCTGGCGTACCTCGTCTCGGTCGACGCCACCCTCGTGCTCAGCGGAGCCGTGCTCACCAGCTACGTCGGCGTCAACGGTCTCGTCCGCCGCATGACGCTCGACCGCTGTCTCCCCCAATTCATGCTGCATACCAACCGCCGCGGCACCACGCACCGCATCATCATCATGTTCTTTCTGCTGGCCGTTTCCGTCCTCCTGATCACGGAGGGGGAAATCGAACAGCTCGCCGGCGTCTATACGCTCTCCTTCCTCGCCGTCATGACGCTCTTTGGCGTCGGCAACGTCCTGCTCAAGGTCAAACGGTCCCGCATGCCCCGCCCGATCAAGGCATCCTGGCCCGGAGTCATTATCGGCATCACGGCCGTCGTCGCCGGCTTCATCGGCAACGCCGTCAGCGACGCCGACGAGGGATATCAGAAGGTCCGCATCTTTCTGCTCTACTTCCTTCCGACCATGGCCGTCATCACCATCATGCTCGGTCGCATCGACCTGCTGAAAGTGCTCCTCTTCTTCGTCCGCATCATCAGCACCACGATTTCCGGATTCATGAACCGCATCACCAACGCCATCCGCGGAAAAATCGAGGAGATCAACTCACAGCAGATGGTCTTCTTCACCCGCGGCGACAACGTCGCCAATCTCAACAACGCCATGCTCTACGTCCTGAAGAACGAGCACACCAACCGCATCAAGGTCGTCACCGTCGTCAAGTCCCAGGCCGACGTCCCCCCCAAACTGCACGAAGAGATGGAATTCCTCGACAAGGCCTATCCCGACATCGACATCGAATTCGTCGTCATCGAAGGAACCTTCGGCCCCGAACTCATCCACCGCCTCTCCACCGAATGGAACATCCCCACCAACCTCATGTTCATCGGCTCCCACGGCGGACGCTTCCGCTACGACCAGGCCATGCTAGGCGGCGTCCGCTTAATCATATAACGAGGCAGGGCCTCGACCGGTACGAGCTACCGCTCGAAATTGCAACGCCGCTCCCGTTGGTCGCTGCAAATGGACTTGATCGCGCGATGCGCCAAAGCCCGCCGGCTGCGTCCGGCGGGTCTGTGCGCTCTCACGCCTCCCCGCACCGCTCCACACTCTCCCGGTCCACTTCCACCCCCAGCCCCGGTCCCTGTGGAACCCGCACGTAACCCCCACGCTCCATCAGCGGCGAGAGAATCGAACGTTCCGTGTGAAACACCGGGCCGATGATGTCGGCCGCATACCGCTCCACGCAGATGTTCGGCAGCGCAACCGAGACGTGCGCCATCATTGCCGACCCGACGTCCCACTCCAGGTTGCTGCCGATCGCGCAGTGCACGCCGGCCGCTTCAGCCATCGAGGCGATCGTCACGCAGTTCAAGAGCCCGCCGTTCTTTCCTGGATAAACGCTGATGATGTCCGCCGCCCGTAACTCCAGGCACCGCAGCGCGTCCTGCACCGTGAACACCGACTCGTCCGCCATCACCGGCAGTCGGATGCGGCTCCGCACATAAGCCAGACCTTCCAGATCAAGCCGGTCCACCGGCTGCTCAACGAACACCACTCCGTATTCTTCCAGACGCGGCGCAGCGCAAATCGCCTCGTTCACGCTCCATCCGCCGTTGGCGTCGACCGTAATCCGCACGTTCGGCCCCACCGCGTCCCGCACCAGCCGCAACCGCTCCAGATCGAATTCGAGCGGGTCGTGCCCCACCTTGAGTTTGATCGTTCCAAACCCCTCCTGCACCATCTTGCGCGCCGCATCCGCCGACTCCTGCGGACCGACCGGCATCACCGGGAACCGCAGCGGCAGTTGCTCGTCGCGAACCGCGCCCCCCAGGATCTGCGACACCGAGGCCCCCGACGACTTGCCGAGGATGTCGAACAGCGCCATCTCCAGACCCGCCTTCGCGAACGGATTGGCGAACGTCCGCGAAAAATGTCCCATGCAGTAACGGACACGCCGGGGATCCTCGCCGATCAGCCGCGGCGCAAGATGCCGGTCAATCAGCGCCTTCGCCCCCAGACTCGTCTCGCCGCTCCAGTCCGGAGACGCCGTGATTTCCCCCACCCCATCGATGTCCGCGTCCGTCCGCACAAACACCATCAGCAGATGCGACCGGAACCGGAACCCTTTGGCGTTCGCCACCTGTCCCACGCGCC
>ERZ869936.2367-NODE-2367-length-11247-cov-3.277966_pt1 | contig 11247 bp, 8 predicted proteins | sample MGYA00520876_ERZ869936 | MGnify/ENA primary metagenome ERZ869936 (study PRJEB32218, sample SAMN09650985) | biofilter metagenome | isolation source: enrty point of leading RO module | place: Saudi Arabia: Thuwal, RO plant located on Red Sea | collected 2016-02-17 ... | reverse complement strand
CGACGGACCACTCCCCACACACCATCGAAGAGAACGAACAGGGGGTCTCCGGACAACCCCACCTGGACACGTACGCGGCGTTCGTCACTTGGTTGATCGAGGAAGAGAACTTCACACCACAGCACATTGCCGCCTGCTGCTGTCAGAACCCGGGAGACTTCGTCAACCCGTACACAGAGGACGGCCGAAAGTTCGGGCGGATCGAACCGGGCTACACCGGGTCGCTGACTGTCGTCAACTTGCGCCGTCCCTGGACAGTACGGGCAAACGAACTCAAGACCAAATGCGGCTGGTCACCATTCGAGGGGATCACGTTTCCGGGATCGGTTGAGGCGGTCTATCTCGACGGCCGCCGCGTGAGCTAGCCAACTTCAACCCGGACAGAGGACCTCGTGTAGAGGCACCGCCGCCTGTCCAGCCGGAGTCTCTGGGTGACGTAGCGGCAACCGTGAGAGTCGCTGGAAGTTCAACGACTACGGTGTAGACCAACTGCGTTATGGACCGACTGCCGTGTAGGCCATCCGCCAATGCCTCTCCCGGTGACTGAATGTCACGGTACGAGATGGTCACGGCATGTGATTCTGCGGTTCCGACCGGCCGCAGCCCGCTATGCAGCCCGGCCGCTGGCACCTGCCGGACGCTTCGTTCCGTGTGATGCCCCTCGGTTGAACAGCCACAGCAGAGCTGGATTGGCGATGTAGATCGTACTGTAGGTACCGACGACCACGCCAACGACCAGACAGAATGCGAATCCGTGGATGCCCTCCCCCCCGATCGTGTACAGGATGCCGACCACCAACAACGTGGTCAGCGAGGTCAGCAACGTCCGCGAGAGAGTCTGATTCACACTGGCGTTGATCATGTCAGCCGTCACAGCCGGATTCTTTCCACGGATTTCGCGCACACGGTCGAAGACGACGATCGTGTCGTTGAGCGAATACCCGATAATCGTCAGGAAAGCGGCGATCATCGGCAGATTGATCCGGAAGTCGTAGAAGTCCAACGCTGTTCCGATTGCGGTGTTTGACAGCAGCGAGGCAATCGCCACCATTCCCACCACGACAAGCACGTCGTGCACGAGCGCCACAACGGCTGCCAAGCCGAATGTCACATGCTCGAACCGGAACCAGATGTACGCGACGATTGCCATGATGCTGACCAGCATGGCCAGCAGTGCCGACTCCTGCATCTCGCGGGCAACGGAACTGGCAAAGCTATTGACTTCGTCAAACTTCGGCGTGGTCTCCATCACATGGGCCATGTCAGCGAGCGCCTTCTGCAGGTCGGCCTGGGCCAGCACCGGCTGGGCCTGTAGTTTCATTTCGGTATACTTCCGCACCTGCCCGGCATCCACTTCCAAACCCGGACCGCCCGTTCCCGTCAGCTCGAACAAACCGCGAGTTCGATCATACTTCGGCTGCCCTTCGGGGCCAGCGATCGCAGCGAGCGAATCGGACAACAGCTCTTCCATGTTCGGAATGCGCACCGGTTCGCTGAACGTCAGCGACACCTGGTAACCGCCCGTTGCGGCCGCATCAGCCGGATTGGCATCTTCTGGAGAAGCAACCGCCGTGATCTCGCCGTATCCCATGGTCACATGGACCAGTTCGTGACCAGAATCCTTGAAGACACCGTCGACGCCCTTGCGAACGGCCTGGGTATCTTGCTCGGTTGTTCGCAGTCGAAAACGCCGTCCCCCTTCGAAGCCCGCGACATCCTCGCCAGTGAGGGTCAGGTGTTCGAGTGTGATACTGCTGCCAAACACTTCGGCAAGTGTATTGCGAATTTCGTCGGTTTCCTGCGGCTCAACAAACTCGAAGGTCACCATCGTTCCGCCACTGAAGTCGATGTCGAGGTTGTCCGCGCCCCGGGCATACAGACAGATCAGTCCAACCGAAATCAGTATCGCAGAACCAGCGTAGGCCACGGCTCTCTTGCCGAGAAAATTGATGTGCGTTTCGCCGATCACGCTGAACATTTTCAGATCGGTGATCCAGCGTTTCCGCTCGCAAATCTCGAAACACAACCGGCCCACGTACAATGCGGCCCACATGCTGATCACAATACCGATGAACAATGTCACAGCGAAGCCACGGACCTGATCGCTACCGATCGCATAGAGCACGACGGCTGTAATAAGAGTCGTGACGTTGGCGTCGACAATCGTTGAAAGTGCCTTGTCGAAGCCGTTGCGGATGGCCATTCGCAAACTGCTGCCACGGTTCACTTCTTCCCGCATTCGCTCGAAAATCAGCACGTTCGCGTCCACCGCCATACCGATCGTCAACACCAAACCGGCCAGACCTGGGAGAGTGAAGGTGGCGTCAATGAAGGCCATCGTCCCCAGGACAAGCACCAGGTCGAGCAGCAGGCAGAGATTGGCAATCAGACCGGCCTTCAGGTAGTAGAACGCCATAAACACGAAGACCACGACTGCCGAGACGGTGATGGCCAGTTTTCCCTTTTCCTGAACATCGCTTCCCAACAATGGGCTGATCGTGAATTCGCTAATCGGATCACGTTTGAGCGGCACCTCGAGGGCACCTGCATTCAGCACGTTGATCAGCTGTTGAATTTCCTCCTGAGTGAAGCGTCCGCTGATCTGCCCGCTGCCGCCGGTAATGGCTTCTCTTAGATTCGGAGCCGAGTGGACCTTGCCGTCCAGCACAATGGCCAGCCGCCGCATGAAGCCGTCCTTCGACGGACGATTTTGCGTCGTCAAGCTCGAAAACAGAAACGCGCCCCGCTGATTAAAGTTGAAACCGACAGCCGGTCCACCATTTTCGTCCATCGTCTGGTCGGCCCGTGAGAGATACCGTCCCGTCACGCGTCGATCTTCGACTGGTTCGACAATACAGAGAACTTCCGTCCCCTCTTCGACGGTTCCATCGGCCCGCTCAAAATTCGACTGGCGGGTGACAACTTCGCCGTGTTCGCTGAACGGTTCGTCGCTGCTCACTTCCCGCCACGTGGCCACCACACGGCCGCCAATACGAACGTCCGACAGCGGCGGCCGTTCCATTCCCTGGCGAATGATCTCTTTGTGGTCGCGTTGATTGGCCAGGATGTCGAATTGCAGGCTGCCCAACTTGGTAATCAAGTTCTTCTTCTGCTCGACGACGTCCGAATCGGCACCGGGAATGATGATTTCAATCCGGTCCGAGCCGACTCGGCGGACAGTCACTTCCTCGGTTCCCGAGGGATTGATTCGGCGTCCGATCGCGCCGACCATTTGGTCCATCAACCGGGTGTCGACTTCTTTACCGAAGGCCGCAGCCCCTTCGCGATCGACCTCGTAAACCAGGTTCGTACCACCGGCCAGGTCAATGCCCAGCCGAATGGCGTTCCGCCAGTCCTCTCCCTGAGCAATATGGTAGACGAAGGGGGACAGGCCGAGAACGACAGCAAACAGGACGCCTCCCATCTTGCCCCACAGGTCCTGCAACTTGAACACCCCGGCCACACCTGCCGCTAGCGCGAAGGGAAGGACAAAAATGACCACCAACACCAGCAGCATTGTCCAACCGCCGGGAGCGGAGCTGACGGCTTCATCGGCCGCCAACAGAAGTTGCCCATCCAATGTAATTCCTGACATCAAGTTGCGTCCAATTTGCTGCGTGGTGAGTGAAACGAGCTGATTTGCGAACGCCGCACGACTTGAGCGGCAAGCGACCGACGACGATGCGACAGGATCGTGCTCGGCCGAACGTCTCTAGCTCGAAGTTTCAGGTTCTCGAATGACCGTTTGAATGCTACTGCGCAAGACGCGAATTCGCGTACTGTCGTCGACTTTCAGAGTCACTTCTTTCCCATCAGCGGAAATATTGGCCACCGTCGCCACGATGCCGCCCGCTGCAATCACGTTGTCGTTCTTCTTCAATTCGCGAAGCATCGCCTCGCGTTCGCGGCGTTCTTTTGTCTGGGGACGAATAATGATCAGGTACCAGACGACCATGATCATCACCAGCGGAGCCCACATCTGAATCATTTGCGCGGGTCCGCCCGGTCGTTCGTCGGCAGCCAACAGGCCTAACCGCAACAACATCTCTGCATCAACCAACATCAGTCACTTCCCTCGCGGTTATTCCGCGTGTGAAAAGCCGCCCGATCACCTGACCGGTGCACGGAAGAAGCACCCGGCGTGTCACCTTACCGCTTCGACGCGGGTCAAGAGGCACACTGGCGCAGATCGACCGCACCGGCCGGTCCGTCGCGGCAATCCTCGACCGGCGTTCAAAAAGAATCGTCGAGAGAATTGCACTTCGCAGCCAGGATCTCACGGCGAAATTCAGCGCGTATCTTAGTGAGGGAGGCCCCAGCGGGCAAGTTGAACCGAGCGAAACTCTGCCGACCGGTCCTCCCGAATCGCCTGACCGAGGTCTCGCAGTAAGGACTGGTAGAATGCGAGGTTGTGCCACGACAGCAGGATCGGCCCAAGCATCTCCTGTACCTGGAACAGATGTCGCAGGTAGGCCCGGCTAAAATCGCGGCTGGCTGGACAATCGATCGCCGGGTCCAGCGGGCTGGGATCGGCCTGATGACACGCGTTCCGGATTCGGATGGCACCATTCGTTGTGAACGCAGATCCATTACGACCGTTGCGAGTCGGCATGACACAATCAAACAGGTCGATTCCCCGCAGAACCGCCTCGATCAGGTCCACCGGCCGACCGACCCCCATCAGGTACCGAATCCGGTCCGACGGGAGTTGCGGAACGGTCTCGTCTAGCGTGGAGTACATGTCCACCGGGTCTTCCCCCACGCTCAGGCCGCCGACGGCATAGCCGGGAAAGTCCAACGGAAGCAAGCCCTCGACCGAACGGTGACGCAGTTCGGGATCGGTCCCCCCCTGAACGATTCCGAACAAGGCCTGATCGTCGCGGCGTTGGGCGTCCCGGCAACGAGCGGCCCAACGTGTTGTGCGGTCGACAGCCGCCAGGAGTTGCTCCCGCGGCACATTGTGTGGTGGGCACTCGTCGAGGCACATCATGCAGTCCGCCCCCAGAAGTTCCTGGATGTGAACTGCTTTCTCGGGCGTCAATTCGAACCGGCTCCCATCGACGTGCGAGCGAAACATCACGCCCGTGTCGTCGATCCGCATCAGGTCCGCCAAGCTGAAAACCTGAAATCCACCGCTGTCAGTCAGTATCGGGCCGTCCCAGTTCATGAACTTGTGCAGCCCGCCCAAGTCGGCAATTCGCTCGGCCCCCGGCCGCAATGCCAGGTGATACGTGTTCGAGAGAACCATCTGAGCCCCGGACTGCCGCAGTTGATCCGGCGAGAGCCCCTTGACGCTCCCCTGCGTTCCAACCGGCATGAATGCGGGGGTCTCGACCGTTCCGTGGGGAGTCACCCAGCGTCCGACCCGTGCCCCGGTTTGGCGATCGACGTGTTCCAGTTGAAACTCAAATGCGGGCACGAGATTTCCTTCAGATTCCGCACCCCGTCCGTCAGCTGTCTGCGCGATCGGCAATGAGCCGGGGGGAGGCGATAGCCAGAGATTTACGGCGTGGTGACTTCCTGGAGCAAACCAATGTAGGTCGAGAAGATACGGAAGATTAGAACGACAATAAAGACGGCCACCAACGACCAGATCAGCCAACCGGCAGTGGCAGCCAGGGCCTCCAGGTCTCGGCGGGCGGCCTCTTCGAACTGCGGACTGAGTCGTTCGAGTGTTTCCGGTACGGTCCCCGTTGTTTCACCCACGTAGACCATCTCGATAAACTCTCCGGGAAAGAGTGCCGACTCGCGGAGCGCGTCGGTCAGGTGTTCCCCCTCTTCGACCATGCGGCGGACAATGGGCTCTTTCCCAATAAATACGCCATTGGCCGTGGCACGAAAACTCGAAGTCACACTTTGCAGAATGGGCATTCCGGCCTGCTGCGTGAGCGCAAACGCCCAGGAAAACCGAGCAATGGCAAAAGAACGCATGCACTGGCCGACGATCGGGATGCGCATCAGCACCCTGTGGACCGTCGCCTGACCGGCCATCGATCGGGACGCAATCAGGTAGGCGATGGCTAGCGCAATCATGGAACCAAACGTGTAGGTCAACCACAACATCGCCCCGGTCGGCCCCATCAGCCCAAATCCAAGAAAGTCGATTCCATCACCGCCTGACGTATCGGCAATCATTCCCAGAACCAGAATCAACAGGGCAATGACCAGGATGGCGGCCACGAGTTGAAATGTCGGCCAGGCCAACGATCGAACAAAGTCTCGCCTCAATCGGAGATTGTTTTCGTAATGAACGGCTAGACCTGTCAGCACTTCCGGCAGGGCACCAGTCTGCTCGGCAACGTCCACCATTTCCATCATCAACGGCGGAAACGCGCCCGAAACGCGGCGGAGTGCGCTGGCAACATCGTCTCCCCGCAGCAATCCGTCGTGAACTTCCTGCAGTGCATAGCGTGCCCGCGAGTTGTGCGACTTCTCGGCGGCTAACTCGAAACTCCGCACGGTCGAAATCCCTGACCGCAGCATCGTACTGAGCGTCCGACAGACTGCCGCCAACGATTTGGAACTGATTTGAGGGCCAAACACGACTGTCTCCGCAGCAACGGGAATTCTCGACCTTGAATGACCACCCGTCGGCTATCTATCGCGACAGATGGTCCAACACAAATGTCCTGACATCGGACAGATGGAACTCGTCGGCGGCGGAAGTGGCCAGATCGTTGTCGAAGCGTCGCAGCAACCGGCCGTCAGCACCGTAAACCAGCACAGCCGGAGTCGAACTCAGTCCGATGATGTCCAGAAAATCAAGAAAGGATGTGCTCAACAGGTAATTGACCGTGACAGCCTGCTGTTTCTCCAGAAAATCCATTACTTTGGGACGATAGTGTTCCGGAGGCTTTTCCGGCAGGCCGTCGTAATCGCAGCAAAGCGTGACGAAAGTCACTTCCGACGGCGGAAACTCTTGCGCCAGTTCCACAAACTTCGGAAACTCCTCAACACAAGTCAGGCAAGTTGTCGTCCATATGTCGACAACGACCAACCGTGTCGGCCTCTCCCGAATCTCGGACTGCACGGTCTGCCAATCGGCAATCCGCAACGTCTCGGTCGATGCCTCAGTAACCGCTGCCGACGGGATGGCGTTCGGGGCGACGGACAAATCGGCAACTGGCTGCGGCGGATCCGTCACAGCAGTGGGTTCGTCGACGCAACCGGGTGCCCCGATCGCCGCCCAGATGCTGACAGCCACGATGACAGGCCAGCCGGCCGTCGACCAAGCCGTCGAGCATGTCGCATCGCCGTCCCAGTCGTCGATCTCATCGACAACGGGACGTTTCGTTTGCGACGAATTGATTGCAGCCATCACGGACATGCCTTGAAGACGCGGACAGGCCAGACTGACCGTCTGACGAAAGTTGAACTGCCCGGATGGTAGCACATTCGCCAGCAGAACTGCGACTGCGCAACGAGTCCCGGCCAGGTCCCGTTTTCGCATCATTGCGTCGCGCGGCGGATTGTGAGAGATTACCCCGCAGACTGCCAACCAGCGAGACTGGCAACCGACGAGTGCCTGGAAGGTGGCTCGTCGGCCATTGTCTGGCTGGTCAGACAACTTGCCGTTGATGTCCCGCGCGTGCATTTGGAATGAAGGACGACGATTCGGTATGGACTTTCTGCAGTTGAAAGGCAAGTCGATCCTGGTGATGGGGCTGGCCAACCGGAAAAGCGTCGCTGCCCATGTCGCCCGGATTTTGCGGGAAGCCGGGGCAAACGTGGTCCACTCGGTTCGCTCAAAGGAACGGCAGGAAACCTGCCGTAAGCTTTTCCCCGACCAGCCGGCATTCGTCTGCGATGTTGAGCACCCCGACGAGATTTCCCATCTGGCAGAACAAATTCGGTCCGAAGTGGGAACGCTGCATGGGATTGTGCATTCGATCGCGTTCGCGGATTACTCGGCTGGCTGGCAACCGTTCCACGAGACACCCCGTTCGGCGTTTTTGCAGGCGGTCGACATTTCCTGCTTTTCGCTGATTGCCGTTGCCAACTCGCTGCGTGAACAGTTGGACCCGGAGCAGGGAAGCGTCGTGACGATCTCGATTTCGACGACCCGGATGGCGGCCGAGAATTATGGCTACATGGCCCCAATTAAGGCGGCTCTCGATTCGTCGATTTGCTTCCTGGCCAAGTCGTTTTCCAAGTTTTCGCAGGTTCGTTTCAACTCGGTGTGTCCGGGACTCCTGAAGACATCGGCTTCGTCAGGAATTCCCGGCTATGTTGACAGTTTTCTGCATGCCGAGCAGGCCACATTGCGGAAACGGGCCGTCGCGACAGATGAAGTCGCCAACGCCGTAGCATTTCTGCTGAGTCCCCGTTCATCCGGGATCAACGCCCAGGGGATCGTGATCGACGCCGGGATGGGAATCAATTATTTCGACGAGGCCTTGATCCATCGAGACGCATAATCCGTTCGTATAGACGAATAGTGAAGCGTTCGCCCGTGGTGGAACTTTTCCGGCGGTGCCGAAGCTTCCGGCTTCCATTGCGTCTCAAAACGGGCGTTGTGCCGTGATTCCTCGAAGATCGGCTGAAGCAGTCTTAAGGAAACCCGCGCTGAGGTGTACAATGAGGATGTTTGTCCGGCAGTTTGCCGTAGCCAAAATCCAAGCGGGCTACTGACTTCGATTTGTCATGGACAGTCCTTCTGTAACTTTGTTGCCACACACCGTTTGACGAATCGCATCCTTAAAAAGACAGTCTCCGGCGACGCGCCGCCGTCGGGCTGCATTGGGCCGTTTTGGATTTCTCACCTATGTCGACGACGTTCGAAACAGCGCAACGCCACAATCGGATCTTGCTGGTAGAAGCCGAGGGCAAGGTGTTAGTGCTGCAACCACACGTCACGGCCGGTTCCTTCCGGATGGCTGAAGTGCAGGTGGAATACAACAACGTCTTTCGTCTGCTGGATGGCCGCGAATTCGACCACCTGCTGTTTGACTTTCACCACATGGAATACGCAGGGTCGACCATCATTGGTCCGTTGGTCACGTTAGCCACGACGGTGAAGCGTCAGCAGGGCCAAGTGGCCGCGTTCGGGACCTCGGACTACATGCTTGAGGTTTACCAGAACATGGCGCTCCACCATCTCTGGAAAAACTACTCCAGCCGTGCCGAGGCCTTGGCCTCCGTCCTCGCGAACTGACCAGTAGCCAACGGTTTATGGACCGCTCAGAGGTCTCCAGTCAGCCCGGCCCAATCACGCGGACGTGATTCCGTACCGGCTTCCGGCCAGAACCGACTTGAGGTCAGGACCATGATCGGGTCTGAGCCGTGCCCAAGTCCGACGGGGCCGAACAGCGGGCAGAAGCTGTTACCCAGGCCGGGTTGTGCGGCGGTCAGTCCCAGTTGACGAAGAAATAGCGGTGATGCCCCCACGATGGGCGGACGTCACACTCGGCCCAGACGGAGGATTCAATCGTTGTCTGGTTCCCTTCGACCACGTTGATCGGCTCCACGCGAAACTTACCCCAGTCATCGCTGTCGGCGTTAGAGTACTCGCTCGTCCGGGATGTGACGCGGAACTCGGTCACATCGCCACCGATGTTTTCAAACTGAGCGTTGGCAACCGACTCCAAGGCGACTGCTGCCAGGATCGATAGGACTGAAGAACCTTGGCCAACGTAAAGTCCCTGCTGCATCGCCGCCATCAGGTCGCCCGTCTCGACTCCCTGGGGAACCCGACCAATCGTCCCGGCGAGGGGAAGTGAATTCAACAGGCCGCTTCCGATTCCGGTTTCCATCAAGTCTGACACAAGAACGCGTTGCCCGATCATCGGCTTGCCGACGTATTCGGCAACGGTTGGGGCGGACTGTTTCAAGAGCAACGCGTGGGCGATGGTGTCGGAGCCTGCCAGCATCGGGCCGGTCTGCAATTGGCCCTGCACGGCGGTCAGTGCGGCCGGCAGAGGAGTGTATCCACCAGCCTCGGAAACGTGATCGGCGTAGGCCTTCGCAACACGGGCCTGCCAGCGGAGCCAATCGTGACAGGCATCCATGTACGTGCCCGCATCGCGACTGAGAGTTGGAAACCGTGACACAGCGCTCGCGATCGTGGGACCAATCACGGACTCAATTCGTTCTGCTCCGGTCCAGACGCCGATGCGTCCAAGTGCCATAACGTAGTCGGCATACAGCTGGCGCGCCTCGGACTCTGTCAGATCGGGTCGCTGCAGATCGGCTGCCACGAACTCTCCCAAGGCGGCAATTGTTGCATCGAAGGAAGCCCGCGTGTCGCGCTGCAAACTTTCGCGTGCAGCCGTCGCCGGCCCGGGTGTTGTGAAATGCCAGGCCAATCGATCGCCATACGCCTGCAGAACGCGCAGATGAAGTTCTTTCCACTTTTCCAGGAATTGCAGCAGCCAGTCCGGTCCCGATAACTCTGTTTCGCTTCCCGAGCCTTTGACCTTGCCATCGGTCCCGACGGCTGCGGTGGCGTCTGACAGTTGTTTGGCGAAGCGGTCGAACTTCGGCTGAGAATTGTCGACGATTCGTTCCAATTGTGCCGATGCTTCGCGGCTCGCGAGTTCCGTTACGGCCTTCACCCATTCCTGACTGAACCGATTGTACTCGTCACTGACGCCGCCATCCCCCAACCAGACTCGGACGACACTGAGTTCGCTGAGAATCTCTTCGAACAGGACGTCCGCCTTGTCCCACCGCCCCTGGGCGGCAAACGCTCGACACTTGGCCAAATCACGGGCCCGCTTCTGGGCAACACGGGCAACCGGTGTGGTATCCGAGAACTTTCCCAGTCCTGCCGGTGACTCTTTGAACAACCGGATAATCTCCATCACCCGCCGGCGGAGTTCCGACGCCCGCAGCCTGAAATCGATCCCGGCCGTCTCTCCCATGATGGCAATCCGCCCCCCCTGTCGATCCAGGGAGTCGACGACCACAAAGATCTTGCCGACTTCGATGGGCTGAACTTCGCTGATTTTACCACTTGCGATCAGTTCTTCGATCTGCTCGATCCCCTCATTGCTTTCGAGGTAACCCGTCTGTGCGGTGCTGGCCAACTTGGCAACGGGAGAATCGTTCCGCAGTGCGAGCGGGGCCAGTGGATCACTGGCACTTGTCTGTGCCCAACTGACGTCACGGACACCCGCGACCGCCAGGCAGACAACAACGGCAATCGTTCTGCAAATGATGCTCGACATGACTCCGATCTTTCCGAAAAAATTCTAGGCTTTGTCCCAAAACTGGTATTTGACGATTTCGAGAAATCGACAATGCTTG
>ERZ869936.2366-NODE-2366-length-11252-cov-9.419666_pt1 | contig 11252 bp, 20 predicted proteins | sample MGYA00520876_ERZ869936 | MGnify/ENA primary metagenome ERZ869936 (study PRJEB32218, sample SAMN09650985) | biofilter metagenome | isolation source: enrty point of leading RO module | place: Saudi Arabia: Thuwal, RO plant located on Red Sea | collected 2016-02-17 ... | reverse complement strand
TGTGCTTTTTTATAGTCTTCCATGTTACTGATTATTAAAAGTTCATAGCCAAGTAAGTTAGCAACAATAAACACTACCATAGTGCTTGTTGTGCTGTTTGTTCTTTAAATCGCTTACAAGCCTTTTCGTAGTATTCAGCATCTATCTCATAGGCTATTAACTTTCGTTTCATTTGGTGGCAGGCTATGGCTATGCTTCCACTTCCTAAATGAGTATCTAATATTAAATCGCCCTCGCTTGTGTATTTTTTTAACAAGTGCTTATACAGATGCACAGGCTTTTGGGTTGGGTGTATTCTAAACTCTTTGTTTTTCATATCGTGTTGAAGCATCCCGTGCCAAGTTACTTTTACATAATCAACCCCAACACCTGTGCTTCGGTATGCTAATTCGCCTTTGCTTTTGGTGTAATCTTCAGGCACTTCTTTATCCCAAAAAATACGCCCACCGCACAATCTTGGGTCTGCAAAGTAGTTTACACCCCAAACAATTTGATTTTTACTTACCCTAAAAAGCTCATCCCAAAATTCAGCAGTTGGCACACCTAAATCCCAATCCTTTTTTGCATAGTCTTTGGTTTTTGTAGCAGCCTTTTTTGAGCTTTTTTTACCAAACCTATCATCATTCGCCACATCTATCCCATAAGGTGGGTCTATAATAGCCCAATCAAATTGTTTATCGCCATAGCCTTTTAAGGCTTGTAAGCTATCTCCGTGTATTAATTCAATTTCTGTCATATAAATCCGTGTTTACAGTTGGTAACAAGGGCTGTGAACTACCCACCCACATTCTGATGGGTGGGTTTTACGCTCCGTCATATAAAACCCTTGCCACCTCTCGTTCAACATTTAAGCGTTTCTAAGAAAATCTAAAATCAAGTCATTATCAACTTCATCTGGTTCTAAGTCGCTTTTGTAGGTAATTGTCCAAATCTCTTTTTCAGTATCATAGGAGATTGTTTTCACATTGTTACCTAATTCATTTACCAACTCTAAAGCTGGATTTTCTAATACATCTGCCATTTTTAAGCATTTATAAGATTAAGAGCGTATCAAACCCCACGCTCAATAAGGGTTTTACGTATTCATAGCCAAACCGTTGACCTCAACAAGCCAAGCGACTACTTAACCTCTCCAAAGCCCACTCTGGCAACGTGTCATCTTCATTGAAAGTCCCTACATGGTCAAAATCAATGCTTTCTTCATAATCCACCTCTCTCGGCTGTAAGCGTGTTTCGCTTCTCGTTACTCTCTTACTACCTCTTGCTGTTATAAAAGCTATCCACTCCTTTCCAAATAGTCTGAAAGGCACATCTTCATATACCACCTCTTCTACGTCTGGGTAGTAGTCATGCTCAAATGTTATTTCTTCGAGTAGTTTCATGGTTTTTTAGTTTTAGTTAATAATTCAACAAGGCAAATATAAGAAGAAAAAATTAAACGGCAAAATTTTTTTAATTATACCCCGTCATGTCTATCTCATATTCTTCAATATCTTCTAATAGAATGCCATGAATAATAGCAGCCGTTTCAGCTTCTTCTAAAGTTTCATATACAGGGAACGCAGCCCCTTCATCGGTCTTAATAAATATTGGAACCATATAAACAATCATAAGAAGAAGGGGTCTTTGGTTTTAATTTCTTTAATGTTTTTCTCAATCTTTTTCTTGGCTGCTTTCTTGTCCTTTTCAGAGCAAGTTCGACCTAAGTTAGCCATGATGCTCATATTTTTTCTTAACCTTCTATCTATGTACTTCCTGATAGCTTTGTTTGTGTAGTATCTACTTTCCATACCTTTGTTTCTGTTCCTGTTTGTATGTTAAATAATCCTGATATGATGCGTTGCTAATTGTGTAGTACCTGTTGCAGCTGTGGCACTTCATTTGCCTTTTGGGTGTTCCCTTTGCTGTGTACCTTGTTTTCTCCAGATTGACATCACCACTACCACAATGCCCACATTCCCACTTATCTCCATGTTCAAAAATTCCCCTATGTGTTGTTGGCTCGCTGTACCTTGCCAGCTTTTGGTACACCTTCTCCAAAATAATTACATCGTTGTCGCAGTATTCTACCATCTTTTTTAGTGCTTTCTTATCTCCATCCTCTACCGCATCCCACAAAGCTATGCCCCCTGTTTCAATCTTACCGCCCACCTTCAGGTATTTAGCCAAATAGTCTAATTTATTAGAAGGGAACTTATGCCTTTTAGCCATCTTTAAAGTGTCAACCGTCTTGTATTTAGGGTAACAATCAATGCCATGATAGATGCACCGCCCTGTTATCCACTTAATATCGAACCTATCTCCATTATGTGCCACCATTTCATCGCTTACATTAGCCATCTTAACAAACTCGGTTAACAGTTCTTTGTCGCAACCGTCTTTCCATTTTAGGTTATACACCGTATCGTAGCCCTCCCACTTCCAGCTAACACAAATAATGGCACTATCTTTAACAATCCTGCCAGCATCAATATTAAGGTTGTAGCCCACTCGCCACCCCTTCATCACCGCTTGGCTGGTTTCAATATCAAAGAAGCAGCGTTTAAACTCGTTCTTTTTAGGGATAGAAAATTTCACTTAATCTTTATTTGGTAGCCTATTAAGTGGCTTTTGTTGGCAATATCGTACTGGTAGGTAAATATACTACCCTTCCTATTTTGGTAGCTGATTTGTGGTAATGCTGTGAAAGAATTGGAATTGCCTCCCATACTTGCCCCCAAATATAATGCTCTTTTCCTTACATCCAACAATTTTGTTTCTCGCAAGTTTTTAACAGCCACCTGTCGAAAGGCTATTTTATTTCTAAAAAGCGTGTCATTTATTACTATTTCAGCATCTTGCCCCTTAATTGTGTCGGAGTAATAATTTTTTGTTAGATGCTCTTTAATAACTTTAACCGTATCTATGCTGTGAGCTATTTTAAAGCTGCCTGTGTCCCGATATACCAATTTTGGTACTACCCTACTTATTGTGGTGTAAACCGTGTCAGAGGGCTTTAAAATCGTTTCTGTGATGTATTCAGGTTTACACTTGTGCTTACTGTTGCACTCTCGCATTACTATTATAATAATGAGAAGTACGAATGCTACATACCAGCCCAAGTGTTTCAAGGTGTCTTTATCCATTTAGCTTGGGATTATACCCGAAATGTTCATCATAAGCATCCATCTTAGGGTCATTCCAATCTTCCATAAAGCAAGGGTATGCTTTTGAGAACACCTTTTTAATGTGTGAAATAAATTCCTCATAAGTTAAGTTTGACTTCATTGTGTTGCAAGTGCCGCAGCAAGGTTTAATATTATTTAATTCATACCCCCTATTACTATCTACCCTATCTAATCCGTTATAAGTGTATTCTCCATTAACCCCCTTGTTGTAAGTTTTGCAAACCTGTTTGGGTTCTACGCCACAATAAACACAATCTTCTTTGGTTATGCTCTTAAAATCATCTAACGATAATTCAAAACTATAACCTCTCATTTTTGCGCTATGTTTGTATTGCTTGTACAAAAATCTCAAAGCAGCCTCTTCGGGATTTCCTGTTATTATAATTTCAGAGTTTTCACATTTATTGCAAGAAGGTTTATATCCCTCTCGTATTGCCCTCCTTATAGTGCCGCTTGGTATAGTTCTTTTGTTGCCGCACTTACAAGCCGCATTATAAACAACTCCAGAACTACAACGCTCTTTAGTTGCTTCTAATATTGTTAAGCTACCCACTTTAGTTCCACTATAATCCTTTATCTTCCCCATAATACAAATATACTACAAATCGGTCTGCACATTGAAGCTTGGACAGGCTTTTTTATCTGTAAATTCGTTATGCCCGTGAATAGTAGCGTTTGGATATTCTTTCTGTAAATACTTAACCAGTGCTTTTAATGCTTTCTTCTGCTCTTTTGTTCGGGTATCACTTGGGGTGTTATCCTTTAATGTTCCACCCACATAACAAATGCCGATGCTGTTCTTGTTGTGACCTCTGCAATGCGCTCCTATTTTGCTCAAAGGTCTGCCTGTTTGCACCGTTCCGTCTCTTTTTATAACATAATGATAACCAATATCTGACCATCCATTTAGCTCTACGTGCCATCTTCTAATTGTTTCTACGTCAATATCCATTTCAGCGTGTGTTGCTGAGCAATGAATAATTATTTTATTTATATCTCTCATTTCGTTTTTGTAAAACTCTTAACCACATCATGCAGCAAAGTATGGTTACTAAACCCAGCGCATAGCGCAAAGAAGTCAAAGAATATAACATCGCTGCTAACCTCTACTTTCAAAGTGCTTTCAATAATAAGTTGGTCAAAGTACAACAGAACAAATATACTAATTACTCCCAATATCAACTCATAAAGATTGTCATCTATCCAGTATTTTATACTGAAATCCGAAGGCTTCACACCTCCTTTTACCAGCTTTACTAAAACACTTAGCGAAAAACCAAGCACCGCAAATACTACATTAGCTATTGTCATATTCTTCTATCTTGTTTATTTCTGTCAAGATTATTTAAGTCTCTTTTTAACATCCTTAGAAACTCTTTAAGGTACTTAATTTGCCTGTGTATAAACCACAATGAATAGCCTATTATCAATAAGCATACCACTACAAAAGCCAATGCCCAGATTATGACAGTTTGTGCCAAAGTTCTTTAATTAAAACACCCAACGTAGTAAAGAAAGCCCCTATAGCACCTACTACCTTCCATTGATTCTGCCTGTGTTTAGTGTTCTTTTTTACCTGAGAGGCTATGCCCTCCACTCCAAGCTCTTCATCTCCAAATAGACCGCTTTCAATGCGCTTAACTGTTGATTTTATTTCCTTCAGGTCGCTCATGTTATGTCTGCCTTTAACCCATTAACTATCTTTTGCCCTAAAGTTATATACCCGTTGGCATCGTAATGAATATTATCATCTTGCAAAGAACAGTCATCTGTATCAATTAAATAGTATTTAGAATTGCTCGCTGCGTTGGTAGATTTGGCTGACCTTACTGTGCTTGCATAATCTTGTGGGCTGTCGGAATGAAGGTTACAAATATACCAATATGGAGTAGCACCTATATCACTGTTCCATGCACTTATTAATGCCGCCTCATTAGCTTGGTAGCTATTTGCATAGCTTTCTGTTTGGGCATCCTTCTCCCCCTGAATCCAGATAATTGCCACCCACTCAAAATTTTTCCCCCTGTCATTCATCCATGTATTAACTCGACCAATATATATACTAATTGTATTATGAAGTTCATCTGTAGTGGTATTCCAATCATCTCCGGGGTCGGCAGCTAATGCCGTTCCCCCTTTACCAAATTTACATACATATATGTCTTCATTAAGAAAATTAGCATAATCTCGCAGTTCAAATTCAATACCAAACTGATTGCTTGGTTGGCCTAGTTGGTTATTATTTAAATTATGGTTTATCACTTCAAAATTATTTCCATCCCATACTCTTAAATTATATAAATATCCTTGCCTTGACAATGGTAAATCAACCATATCTGCTCTTCCTACGCAGTTACTTTGTCCAAACAGCCCTATTATTTTATTTGTAGCCATTAATAGGGGTTTTCATTGCAATCCCTATCCACAGCATCCATGCTACCTGATGTTCCATTATTTCCATTGCCACTGTCATCAATCACTGTCCAGTTTGTACCTCCGAAGGTGTCGTTATCAAATATACAATCTAATTCAAGATTATCTAATATGTCGGCACCAAGTCTGTAACTTCCATTGTTATATAGTGACTCCACTTCTGATGGGGTAATAATATCGCTTGTTATCTGCACTTGATTAATATACCCATTCCACACCCCAGAGCCAGGTATGAGAGTCCCAACTTCCAACCCTTCAGAACCACCACTATAAATATCCTCAGCAACATCACTAATAGTTAAGGCTGAATTGTTTGAATACGCTTTAATCTTACTACCTATTGCTTGTGTTCCATCAAATGTTATTATTATGTCATACCATCCACTTGTATCTGTAAATGTCTCAGTAGAGGAAGATATTTTAGTGTTTGAACCATTCCCACTTGTAGCGAATTGCAACTTATCGTCACTATGTATTCGTGCTATTATCTGCCTATTATTGCCTGACGAGTTCCATTTCCCCAAAAAACTATGAGAGACTCCAGTTGCTAGTCTTCTCACAACCGCCCTTATACTAAACACGGGGTTAGAGCCTGTTAATACAGATTCTAATATATCTCCAAAGTCTATATGATGACTTGAGCCATCAAAGTAATAACTGCAAAGTGTTTGAGAAACATCTTCACCAAAAGTCCTGCGATTAAATATTGATAGACCTATCATTTGTAGTTGTATAAAATTACACTTCCACTTGTTAGTGAAATGTCGCTAAAAAACTCTCTCTCTGGGGTTAATATAGCCCCTTGCTTTAATGTTTTACCGCTTACATTCTGGTCTGAAGAGCCAGTAACGTCAACAGCCGTATCAGACTGCACGTTTTTTTCTTTTAGTGTGTTTATTACCGTATCTTCTTGCACAATTACCATGTATGCAAATACTTCTGTATCCGCTGTGCTATCAAAGTAGGTTGAGCCATTTTCTCCTATTAGTTTACTTGTGTCATTCATATTAGTATATTATTATTCCGTATTTATTATTTCTTCTGCTTTTATCGCACCACAAAGGGTACTTTGAATTATCATCCTCAATAGCTTCATCTAAGAAGTACTTAGTATCCTTTAACCACCTCTCTGCCATTGCAAGCTTTTGGTTTCTTAATGCGGAAGCATCCGCAGCCCCAGCTGCTACACTTGTTTCACTACTATTTATCATAACCCCTGCCTTAGTAATATTCATTCTAATCTCTGGAAAGGCATCATAAACAATAAAATGCGCTAAAGTTGGTTTTAAATAGCTTGTAATTAGTGTTTGGTTGTCGCTTGTTTCGGTGCTATTTTCCACTTGGTCTGTTATCTCCTCATAAAAATCCTCACCCAAAAAGGGGCGTATGTATTGCCTTTGCGCTGGCAAAATATAATCCTCTACCAATGCGGTGTCAAAATTAGAGTTGGTCAATGCCAAATCCCTAACCTCAGTTACTGTTATTATCTTCGTTGTCGCTGCCATCTATAAATATATCGTTTAATTCCTGTCTTGGCCCTCTGCCCAGTTCCTCTCTCTGCTCATTCATATCCAGAACCAATTTAGGGTCTAACCTATCCTCAACACCTACTGGTGGTTTTGATTTTATTCTCATCTCAAGCTCGATGCCCCTAAACATTAATAACTTTTCAAATAGCTTTAATATTGGGGCTTGGTATTCGGGAATAACAAGATTGTTCATTGCTATTTTCCACTCATTTATTATCTGCTGGTTGCTACCAAGCTGACCGCCAACCATAATGCCAGATAAGGAAGCGAACCACCTATGACCGCTTATTATTCTCTGAGCTGCCAACCTGTCTAAATCAATAAATTCCCCACTCTCTGCTCCTGAAAATGTTTCTACTTGTGCCGCTTGCTCTGGGGTGTCCACTAATTGGGCGAATATTTTACCATTATTCCCTTCGCCTGCAAAAGAATCAACCACCCTCTGTACGTATGTTTGAGGGTTGTCTCCGTCTGGCGTTTCTCCTATTAAAGAGATTAAAGCCGATGGGAAAAAACCGTTGTCAAACCTTGCTAAGTTGTAGGTTGGTATCTTGTATTCAATATCTGCCCACTTTAGCACTTGTACGTGTTCAGGTATTCCGTAGTAATCAAACTCAGGGGCATTTTGTTTAATGTGGATAATGAACTTTTTTTGTTTAGTGTCTATTCTACCATTCCACATCTCAACCTCCTCGACAGGGTATTTCTTTTTATCCCAGCTTGAGTTTGCTTTTATATCTCTCCAAAAAGAGGAAATAAATGCTTTTTTCCTGTCTTTTGATACCCGTACTTTTGTAGAATCGTGCCAAAAGTAGAAGTAAGAATCGCCAATCTTTTGCACCTCAACATAAGCATTACCCGTTAAGATATAATTATAGGCTACATTGAAATACAAGTCTTTTAAGCTCTCCTCTTTATTGGCTTGTAGTGCCTTTTTAAGGGTTTCATCAACCTCTACTGGCTCGCCATCGTTAAAGAATAAAAAGCCCTCTCCGCAAGTGTAGATAGTTTTAGAGCGTATGATTGCTCCATGTGTTGGGCTTCGCCTTGCTCTTAACGCAAGGTCATTTACATAAACATTACTGGAGTCTTTAAAGAAATTTACCCATTCAGCATTCTCATCCTTTATATTCTTCGTATCCCTTGTTGGATTCGCTGGTTGAGCTGATGCTTGTATTTTTCTTTTTGTAGGTTTTCTTCTTCTTTGGGACATAATCTATCTTATCATGATGCCCCTCTTTGTATAGGGCTTTTAACTTCCTTTGGCTTAGCTTTGAGTTTAGGTTGTAAACACCGCTTTTGCAACAAAGCTTCTTGCCTTTGTATTGTTCTTTAATCTCGTACATAATCAGTTAAACGAATATTGCAAGGGGTTGTTACGCCCCTTGCTCATCGCTATTTATTAGACTTCAAAATCCTTAGTACCGCCCTGATTCAGTTCGATTGTACCTGTATATTCTAAAGGTAAATCTGCCTGAACACCACTCAGCGTTAAGGTGTAGCCGTTTAGTCCTTGCAATTCTTGCTCTATTGTCATGTTTACGTTTGCGCTTAAAGCTGCATCTAAACCTAATACCTCATCGTATCCGCAAACAAAGGCAATGTTATCGCCTGCGCTTGTTTGGTTGTACGTTTCAACAATAGCCACCACTTTACAGCTATTAAATAGCTGGTTTAAAGCAAGTGCTTTTGTTTTCTCAGTTTTAGGTATCACTCCCTCAACAGTAACAGATTGCAAAGATGAACCGTTTTCATTCGAACCCTCTGTAACAAGCGAACAGGCTTGCTCATCAAATTCTATTTCAAACCAAAGGTCAGAAGTGGAATCCATTACTACTGCTGTGTACTCGTGGTTAGAAACATCTTTTGTAAATGAGCTTATAGTGGTTTTGTTGGCTACATAAACAGCCTTAACGCCACCCCTCCTGTTTTCATCATTACAGGTGATTAAAATATCATTACTTAATTCTGCCATCTTATCTGTATATTATGGGGAGGGCTTTTACACCCTCCCTCTTATTTTTAGTATGCTACACAAACAAGTTCAGGGTGAACAAATTGAGCGCCAAGCTTCATTTTAGCTATGATTTTCAATTTCTCATCATCATCGTCTGCATAACGGAATTTAAATTGATTCGTAGTGCCACCAGCAGTTACCGTATCCGTTCCAACTATTAGGTTGTCAGGTGTGGTAAACACTATCAGGTTTGAGCCTATTGAAAGACCGCTACCTGTGTAGTGTGGGTTGGTAGTGTCCGCTAAATGCACATCCCATTCTGGTACTGCAATTACTGGAATACCTCTAAATGAAAGCTGATTCATTCCTTATCAGTTGATTAAAAAGTTTAGACCGCTTGACGATTGTGTATCTTCATAAGAAGTCATTACGTTGTTAAGTACGGTGTAGGTTACATAGAACCGCTTATTAGAAGCAGAACGTAGAGATGCAGTAGCATTCTCATACATCTGTCTCAGCAACCCTAATGCTCCGCCAGCAGCAAGTGCATCTGAGCTTTCAAAAGCTGTGCTATCCATATCAATAAAACAGCTTGCCCCAATATCAGCAGAAGCATCTAAGAAAAGTGAAATCCATCCATCAAACTGTGTCCAATCTGCATCTGCATCGTCTGCATCGGCAAACCAAACAAGGCGGTGAATGTCGCTTCTTGTTGCTTTTGTAATTTGAGTTCTTACCATTTCGTCGATATCGGTAGCAGCTAAGTCGTTAATATCAACTCCTCTTTTCAATACCTCACTCCAAATAGTATCAATAAACTCCTCAACACAAAGCTCCAAGTTGGCTTTGATTTTTTCGGTAGATATTGTTTTGTCATTGATATTAAAAGTGCCACCAGCAGCAGTAAATCCGCAACCATTTGTGTCAACTCTAAAAATCTTTCTTAATTCTTGTGGTAAGTAGATATTCTTTTTATCCCTTACATCCATCACACGGTACAATTCCTCAACCGATGGGTTATTTTCCTCTGGTTGGTAGAATATTTCGGTGATTAATTCAGCACCGTTGTACGTGTGGCTAAAGTTAGTTTGTCCTACATTTGCCATCTTATCCTATTTTATGACGTTTAACCAATTCCTTAACATTGTTGCCAAATACTTGTTCAGCGGTTAGCTCAACTTTCGGCTCATCAAATTCTGGTGAAGTACCTTCATTTGAAGCTGTTTCGGTTTTCTTTGCTTTACTGGCTTCAATCTCAGCTTTTAGAGCTGCAATCTCTGCCTCTTTTTTAGCCAACTCTTCTGCTTTTGCTTCCATGTCGGCTTTTACAGAGTTTTGAATCTCTGTCATTTGCTCCTTAACCTCTTCTTCAGAATAGCTATTAGGAGCATCTTCTTTTTCTTGCCCTAAATTTTTAACAGCGTTCCAAATGTCGGTCAAGGAGACTTTCTCCTTTTTTTCTTCCATTTTTTCGGATTTTTGATTAATAATTGGTAATTCAGGCAACCCTTTAGCTTTCGCTACTATTGCCATATTGCTTAATTGCTTCTTTTGTTTCGTTGTGTTTTCAATGCTATCTATAAAACCAAACTCCTGAGCTTCCTCTGCGGTTAACCACTTATCTTCACTCATAAGGCTGAGCATTGTTTTAGCCCTTTTTCTTGTTTTAGCCGAGTAGATGTCTGCTATTTTAAGGTCTATCTTTTGGTTTGTTTCTTTAATATGCTCTAAATCCTCAATAAGCTTAGTGATGTCATCCTCATTCATTGCTCCAAACACGTCTAAGCCTGAAAGCGACTTATGAACTAAGAAAAATGCGTTGGTGTCCATCTTAACCTCATCCGCACCCATTGCTATAATGGTCGAAGCACTTGCCACCATACCGTCAAGCTCTGCGGTTATCTTGCCTGCATACTTCCTCATCTGAGAGTAAATAGATAGCGCATCATCTACGCTACCACCCAAAGAAGAGATACGCATGGTAAAATCTTTACCGTCCGCATCGTTTATAAATTCTGAAAATCTCTGTTTGTTATCTTCAAAGCCGCCAATTCCGAACTCTGAAATAAAAGATATATCTGCCATACCTTTCTTATAAGCATGGAGATAGTATTAGTTAGCTAATCTCGTTATACTTTCTATTTTGTAGGATATACTTTACAGACG
>ERZ869936.2365-NODE-2365-length-11259-cov-126.200286_pt1 | contig 11259 bp, 16 predicted proteins | sample MGYA00520876_ERZ869936 | MGnify/ENA primary metagenome ERZ869936 (study PRJEB32218, sample SAMN09650985) | biofilter metagenome | isolation source: enrty point of leading RO module | place: Saudi Arabia: Thuwal, RO plant located on Red Sea | collected... | reverse complement strand
AAGTTCTGACTTTTAATTCAAGCAACGGCAATATCACACTGGCTGATGCAGGTGGTGGTGGTGGCGAATTGCAACAAGACAGCCAAAACAATCTTTACGCAGGCGACAATGCTTGGGAAAGCTATACATCGTCAACTAATGGTCACTGCATTGCTATTGGTGAAACCGCAGGTCAAAACACAACAACATCGAATGAATCCGTATTTATAGGAAGGCACGCTGGTGAAGACGTAACAACAGCAAACCAGTGCATTGGCATTGGCCCTGATTGCTTTAATAATACTGCTGGAGTTACAGGCAACTTCAACATAGCTATTTCCGGCTTTCTTGGTGGTGGCAGAAAATTAACCTCAGGCAATAACAATGTTTTTATTGGATCAAGAGCCGGTGAAGATATGACTACCGGTGCTAGCAACGTATGTATTGGAGATAACGCAGGACGAGGATCAACAACCGCTACGCAATGTGTTCTTATAGGGAATGCTGGCGGGCAGTACGTAAATGGTGCAAGGAACATTTCCATAGGCAATAGAGCAGGCACCAATGTCAGTGGTGCTGACAACACGATTGTTGGATCCAACGCTCAGTACAACACAACGATGTCTGGCGACAACAATACTCTTATTGGTCATGACGCATTTGCTAGCAGCACCAGTGTTAGTAATGAAATCACGCTTGGCGATTCAAACATCGCCACATTGCGTTGCAACGTTCAAACCATCAGTAGCCTTTCTGACGGGCGCGACAAAATTAACGTTGTCCAGTTAGGTGAAGGCTTAGACTTTGTTTCACGCCTAAAGCCTGTCAAATTTGAGTGGAAAACACGCGACGGCAACAGCAAGGATGGCACTTATGAAGCAGGTTTTATTGCTCAAGACTTGCAGCAAGCCCAGCAAGATGGTGATGCTGAGTACCTAGGCTTGGTCATGGATAGCAATCCTGACCGGCTTGAAGTATCCTATGGAAAGCTTGTTCCAGTTCTGGTTCGTGCTATTCAAGAACTAAAAGCTGAAATCGACACTCTCAAAGCCAATGCAATTTCCTAGATCCACTGAAGACGTTGAGCAGGATTACAAAGCCTGCTTGGATAGCGTTGCCGTCATTGATCGCGTAGAAGCAATTGCTTCGGCTGATCGCAATGACGATGACATCGATGATGTTCGTCGAAATGTTGAGCATCTTGAGGTGTACGCACCGCTGACTGATTGGGGCGACAAGAATCTGACGCCTCTGACGGATGCGATTACGCGGGGCAACGCAATCCTGCAAAGTTGATGCAACATAGTAAACCACTCCTTGATAAAATAAACAAGGAACAATTACAATTAAATTTTCCAAGTAATTACCATGTCTTCTGAAACCCCCTCCGCAGCCGAGATCTCCGGGCACTACAGTGCTGCTCTTGATTCCGTGAACCTGATCAACGACCTGATGGGCCAGGCTTCCCGCACTGCCGAGGAAGTTGACACCGTCAACCGTAACGTTGAGCACCTTGAACTCATGGTGGACAAAACCTATTGGACCACCGAAGATCTGGCTCCTCTGAACGCCGCTATCGCTTCCGGCGCTAACCCCTGAGCAGATTAAACTAAACTAAGAACAATAACTTGTTTTTAGTTAATGGAACCTGTTCAAACGCAATCGCTTACCGTCTCTCTTTCCGTGGACGTTGATCTTGATTACGATTCGTTCTCAGGTAAAACACCACGGGAAGTTGCAGAATCTTTAGAAGCCGATCTCAGTGATCTGACTTTTGAAATCAGCCCTAAGATAGGTGCTGTATTCACCAGTATCACTGGCATTCAGGCCTATGAACAACCTTGAAGGCTGGGACATTGAAGAGCAGCAGAAGCGTGTGATCTTCATGGACCATTGCTACAAAGTCTACGGAAGAGACAATAAGGATCATCCAATGCACGGCGTTTACACCGGGCTTTGGGAAGAGTTCTGCATCAAGGAAGCTGGTTATGCAATGCGTGATCGGTTCTTTGAAATGATGGACGCAATTGCTCAGTACGAAGCAGGAAACCTACCTCAAGCCTGATGGAAACCCCAACACGACAAGAGCCCGAACCGCAGGATTCAAAATCTGCAATCGGTAAGTTCATCAAACAATGCATTGAAATCTCTGCATACTTGAAGGAACTAGAGACGCAGTCACATTTGATCCACCTCAACTATGAGGGGACAAACTTCCTGGCAGTACATGCTTTCCTTAAGGATCAGTACGAAGCACATCTTGAACAGTTCGACAAGATGTCTGAGTACATCCGCAGCATGGATTACCTGATGCCAATGTGCGGCAAAGGATTACGGAGTGCTGCCTCCAAGTTTGATCATGTCGATAGCTATCAAGGTGGTACACAACTCTATGTGTACTCCAAGAATCTTGAAACGCTTGGCATGAAGTGTAAAAAGCTTGAGCCTGTTGCCACCAAGATCGGTGCCATCGACATCGCTAACTTCTTGGCTGATTTAACAGGCGATGCCTTTAAGGCTGCATGGATGGTGAAGGCAAGTCTTCGCTGAGTAACTTCTGTTCATGATGAAGAATGCGATGGCAGTTTGCACAGACTGTCTCGCATTTTTTTAATTCGTCTTCAATTCTGGACCAGGCGTATCCCCGAGATGCCATGTCGGCAATGTTGTAACTCTTCTCGTCGACATGATGAAACTCAAGGACACGGTGATCGCTACATCCACAACGGCAACATTCCTGCTTCCGTTTATAAAAAGCTAACCGTACTTGGCTATTCTTTCTCCTCCGGCAACTCAAGAGTAGGTAACTCGAAAGGATCTTTGGTTAGTTTACCTCCATTTACAATTGTTGTGGCTCTTCGATAGAACAAACAGTCAGTTTTTCCTGCTTCTTCTAGAGCATCTTTGACTCTGATCCAGTTTTCAAAAGTGTGATCATCCATTTTTAAATTTGCAGTGGGAAGGAGAATTGACAAACACCCTTTTAATGATGTTTGCCTTCGCCGTTTCAGATAAACTCCGGTCCTCTTTTAGAACCTCAATAACCTCTTGAGCATGAACACAACGCAAACTATGCGTTGGTTTGCTCATCCCGGGCTGACTTATAAAACTCAGCGCCAAGAGCATCAAACTCAATCTTGCACGCAGTGTCAGTAACAAGCTCCTCTTTTGGTGTTGTAGTTTCATTTGGTGTCTTCCAGAAATAATCATCTGTTTCACCAAGCCTGCCCCACTTGGGAGCGTGCTCTACATTAAAATAGCGCGTCGAAACTTTGAAGTCAGGCGTCTTCAGATCATGGTTGGTGAGCGAAGGATCAACCATGCGGCACCTATTGTTTGGATAGGCACCAATCTGACCGTTCTCTAACTCCACAATGTTGTGGGACTTGTGCTCATCGGGCATCTCCGCAAAGTAAAAGTCAGGTTCGTTGCGGTGCGGATGGTAGTTGTCGATCGTGAACAGATAAGATCCACGTTGGATACCTGCATCCCGCGTCATCACTTCAAACTCCATGTTGAAGATCAGATTCTTTTCGACCACCACAAGACCGGTGTCAAAACCATTCCAGAACTGAAGATCAGTCAGCGGCAGGTCAGGAGTAGGAGCCACGGGCTCGTCGGGATGATCAGAATCCCAAGCAAGAAAAGCACTGATAGGAAGCTTGTCATATAGCGCGCCATACTCAGTTAAATACGTTTCAAAATAAAGTGCACGTCCAGATAATGACTTGCAAGTTACCCAATAGCCAGGTGTATATTCTCCATGGCCGTCACGAAGATCACGTAGATACTCACGGCGGACCCAAACTTTGACAGGCGGCAGGTTGGCAACAAGAGTGCTCACAAAAAATCCCGGGTGCTCATGCCGGGATCATAGTTCCTTAAACCGCTTTCGGAAACGTTTGCATTTGAGCGTCTTCATTCTAACGTTTTCTTCGCCTTTCTTTCATCAAGAATGGCTTGATATTTGCAGGGTTTAGCTTTCTCCCGCCAATTTGCAGGGGGATTTGGTATCAGCTGAGCCAGCTTTCGATTGAATTCTGCCCAGCGTTCTTCTTCAGTTGGCATTATGAGTTAGAGCTATACGGTATAAATGGATTTGATCGTATCCCCGTTGCGCAAACTCAGCACAGATATTGGTGGTGTCGCAGTCCCAGGTGCCGGTTGCAGGATTAATTCCTGAAAATCGGGCACCTTCTTGGAACGGTTTAGCCTTATACACACAGAAACAATTAAAGGTTGAATCAACCTCTAGGCAAGGAGGCATCTCATATAAGTTGGGGCCAGTAAATTCGTCATCCGTCATCTTGACTCTGGTTGCCCAGCAGTCATAAATCCAAGGGAAACTTGGGTAATTCTCAGGCTGAAGACTGTAAGGCGAGCAGATGTCCGACGCCATGTAGAACAGTTCGCTGATTAGATCCGGGTCATAATCAACGTCTGGTTCAATGAAAACAATCTTGTCGTACACATCCAGATCCATCTGATCCAGAGTCCGATTACGTGCTTCGGCCAGGAGCGTTACACGATCTTCATCTTTCACTGAAGGGAAGTACGGCTTATCGTTCTTCTCACAGGTGATGCTTACTTGAAAAAGTTCCTTCTGCAGTTCAGGAAGAATGCTGTGCAGGTACTCAGCAGTACCATCAGTTGAATCATTTTCGTAAACAGACAGATCAAACAGAACATCAGGGTTCTCATCTGCCAAGCAGAGGATCAAGTCCTTCCAATTAAAAAGATAAGGACGACGGTTGCGGATGATGCTGCAAATCAGAATACGCATTTCAACTCCTGCGCCAATGCCCGAATATCGGCGGGTGTAACAAACTGATTATTACCAATGTAGAACGAATGTGTATGCATTCTTTCTGTATTTGGCAACTTAATCGGAGATGTATAGCCACTCATAAACGGTTGCAGCAAAAGGTTGCCGACCAAGAAAGGCCGGGTTTCAATACCACGCTTCTTCAATTCTTTTTTCAGATGAGATGCCTGTCGTTCCGTACAACAATGGAACGGCAAAGTCATCGCAGAGTTACCCTCAGGTGTTGCTACATGCTCAATCCAATGCTGTGGTGCCATCTGCATACAGAAGGCGTAGTAGTTTTCAGACCTTTTTTTGTTCCATGCATCGAGCTTTTTGAGCTGCACTCGACCAAGAACTGCACCGCTTTCAGTGTTGCGGAAGTTGTAACCCTTAGTGGGGAACAAGAATGATGGGTCGATATCGCTATATTCATGCTCAACGAGGTTGCGTTGATGCGGCAACATCTCACGGGATAGACCGTGGGACCTCTTGGCACGCATCAAGTTATACAAATCACGGTCATTGACACTGATCATTCCGCCTTCGACCGTGTTCATGTGATGGCCGAAGTAGAACGAAAAAGTAGAACCAATGCCCGTCGTTCCAACTTTCGCCCCACTTCTGGGATCCACAGCACCATGGGACTCACAACAGTCTTCGATGATCATGACCCCAGGCCATAGATCTTTCACGCGTTGCATATCATTTGAGATACCCAAGACATGCGTCAGGTAAATGATGTCAGGCTTAATGCCCTTCTCTGCTAATTCAGTGACTGACTCAATGGTCGGGCTATAGCTGGTGTAGTCAATGTCGTAGAAATAAACGTTATGACGTTGCTGAAAGAACGTCGAGATGTTAGTCGCCCAGTTAATTGCAGGCGCAAAAATCGTTAGCTTCTCGTGTTTGGGGAAAAATTTTTCTTTGACCGCATCTAACAGTAGAAAGTTTGCAACAGATCCGTTGCCTACATAAAGAGAGTATTCACATCCTTGCCAATCTGACCACTCTTTTTCAAACGCACGTACCTCAGGTCCGTTCGTAAAACGATCAGCAGTTGCCCAAAATTTAATCTGTGATAGACGCTCTTGCAGCCCAATCGTATTGCGCTGTAAAGGCCACTTGAAAGATCTCATGTCTCGTTATCACTTACGGCTATACTTTAGCTGTAAAAGTGAGTTGGTATGTATTTTGTACCAACAGAATATCGCTATAGGGGGCCAATGACGCGAGCTTTAATCACAGGAATCACTGGACAAGATGGCGCATATCTTGCAAAAAGGCTTTACGACATTGGTTATACCGTCGCGGGTATTCTGAGACGTACGTCTGTTCCTGGACAACTAAAAAAATTAGAGTGGGTTTTTGGTGGCAAAATCCCTGAAAGCATTGAACTTTTCTATTCAGATCTAACGGACGCCCCGTCACTGACACGAATTGTTCACGACTTCGTGCCAGATGAGGTCTACAACTTGGCAGCGCAAAGCCATGTTGGGATCAGTTTTCAATCCCCAGTCAGCACTGCGACTGCAAATGCACTTGGACCGATGAATGTCCTTGAGGCATGCCGGTCAATGGGTAGTGATGCACCCCGTTTTTACCAGGCTTCAACCTCCGAAATGTTCGGCAAGGTACAAGAATGCCCCCAAAATGAAGCGACACCCTTCTATCCACGCAGTCCCTACGGTGTTGCCAAGCTTTTTTCCTACTGGCTGACCGTCAACTACCGGGAAAGCTACGACTTATTTGGTTGTAACGGCATCCTCTTCAACCATGAAAGCCCGATTCGTGGCGAAAATTTCGTGACGAAGAAGATCACACAGGGTCTGGCGCAAATTTTAAAAGGGAAAAAAGAGTTTATTGAACTTGGAAACCTAGAAGCCAAGCGGGATTGGGGCCATGCTTCCGACTATGTGGATGCCATGTGGCGCATGATGCAGCAAGAAAAGCCCGAAGATTATGTGATCGCCACGGGTATGCAGCACAGCGTGCGACAATTCTGCGAAGTTGCAGCGGATCGCCTCAACCTAAACCTTGAATGGCAAGGTGAACGTGAGCATGAAGTTGGTTACAGCAGAACACTAGGACAAGCAATCATCCGAGTAAGTCCTCAGTATTATCGTCCTGCTGAAGTTGAAACTCTCCTGGGAGATCCTCGAAAAGCACTGAAACAACTGCGTTGGTTGCCAAAGTACACCTTCGAAACTCTCGTCCAGGAGATGATCGACCACGATTTACTCGAGCAAAGTGGAAGCCTCAGCTAACTTCAGACGATCCTGATGCATCTTTACCACAGCGGGGTCGGGAATCACCGGCTCCTCGTGGATAATTTCTGCATGTAACTTGGGGTCAACGATAATTTCGTAGCCAATTTTGGTGATGTCTTCACACAAACCCGTGTGTTCACAACCGACTTCAGCGCTCCAATGCACCTCATATTCCTGAGGAATTTCACCACGGATCATGGCGATTGAACCGAAGGCGCTATACACAGAGATCGGGTGACCTTTCTCCCAGTCCTCACGATCATGCGAAGACAAAAACGGATTGGCAGCGAAGGTCATGCCTTGCATTTGCTGTTTATCAATTAACGTCCAGCTGTCGAAGTAGGAGGGTAGATCAGTTTCACCAACGTGATCCGCAACATTCTGCACAGTATTCGGCGTGATCATTCCCCAGTCAGGATTCTGATCCAGATGATCTACCATCTGCGTCAGTAAATCTGGCTTGAAGTGGACATCACTATCAGCCACAACAAGGTAGTCATACTTCCAGAAATCCAACGCCGCTAAACATACGTTGCGATATCGGGCAAGCCATCGGGTACGTTCAGTTAGTGCAACGCTTCCCCACTTGGGTGCATCGATTTGCTCTGAGATCAAGAAGCCGCGCCGCTCACGCAACCACTTGTACAGTCTCATTGCAGTCTCATCTTTCGAGTCATTCTCAAGAAAAGCGTAGGTAAAACGGTACCCCTTGGGGATTAACTCGTCTTCCATAGTCTCAAGTTGAGACAAAGAACGATCTAAAATCTTCTCGTTATCACGCCATAAGGTAAGAAATGCAATCGTCTTGGTCACGGCTTGGTCTTACAGATCAATCCGAATGTAGCCAATATTTTGGTCGATCAAATACTGTTCGAAGTCATCCGCCTCATCCGCGTCCACATCTTCAATTGGCTTACCGTCAAAACAACCCGTCCTGCACTCCTCGTCTGTTTCAAAATAAAACCTAACTAAATTCACCATAATTATCTGTGGTAGATCGAATTGGTATCTTGTAGCAAATAGTAGAAGTCAACCCCTGCAAGAATCAGAATTGCCCCTAAGATGCCAAATATGGCAAAGTAAAAACCTTTCATTGGTGTTAGTTTGCCCCTACAATAATCTAACAAAGGTTTTCATAACCTAATGATTGAACAGGTAGATATCAACGATCCCTGGAATTTATCCGAGGAGGAGAAACAAACTCGTATGCGTGGTCTGAACAAGACCGCCGCACGAATATCCCTTAATGGCAAACGGCACTACACCACGCCACTGCCAACTGGCCCTGCTCCGTCAGTGACAACCATCATCGGTGAGACAGCATCCGAAGCAAACAAACGGAAGCTGGAGATGTGGTCTAAGAACAACCCAGGTGTAAAAGAGAAAGCTGCCGAGCGTGGTACTGCCATCCACTACGGGATGGAGTGCTACCTCAAAGGGAATAAAAACCCTGAGATCGCTGATGAATACAAGGATTTCTGGGCAGGCATGCCGCCAATCCTGGATCAATTCGAAGAAGTTCTCTGGGCTGAATCACCGGTACTAGAGAAGTTTGACTTCACGATGGGTGCCGATGAAGTCGCCCGGGTTTGGGGTAGTGACAGTGAGGGCAGAGCCTGGGCCGGTGCGCCTGACATCATTGCTGTTGCCAACGGCAAACTCACGCTTGCTGACTTGAAAACCAGCGTGAAACCCTACAGCCGACGCTGGCCGAAAGACTTGGAAAAGGGATCACCAGAATGGCGTGACCTGTTGGGCGGCCACATGAAGTTCAAAAAAACATGTAAGCAACTGGCTGCGTATGACATTGCCATCGAACAGACCTTAGACATGAAGGTTCAGCAGGCTGCCATCTTGGTCTCAACCCCTGCCCGTACTCAGATTTTCAAGATCTCGCGCAGGTTCTTGGATATCCTGCGGGAGGATTGGTACAAAATTGTCGAGGAATACTACAAGCAAATCGAAAACTGCAATGTGTACGACCCGGATCTGATATGAAACAAACGAAAGATGGCGCAGCACTTCAGCAGTTCTACGAAATAAATACCCCCAGGGAATGGGATTTTTTCCTAGGACCTGTCAACTACCACTATCACTGCGGAGTTGAAGGCCCGAGTCCCAACATCTTTGAAAACGCAATCTATGCCAATGTTTTTCCCTTTATCGCGGATAAGAGCAGCGTCCTTGATTGTGGGTGTGGCTGGGGTGCTCCCGCAGAAATGCTTGCGCAACAAAAGAAATGTAAGGTCACTTGTGTAACGAATAGTACTTATCAAGCAGATTTCATCAGGAAAAACCGCAAGGGCTTACGCGTTCTAACAGAGGATCTAAACTGTTTTAAACCGGCTAGGCGTTATGACGTAGCTCTGCTGAACGAGTCCTTCTGCCACGTCAAAGAACAAGACTATTTGCTTAAGAATCTGCACGCAGTTGCTGACAACATTCTGATTATTGACCATGTGGTGAGGCATGTTCCTGAGATGTTTAGGGAAAAATGGCTCATGCAAATCTTCAATACAGAAGGTTTAGCAAACAAAGTCATAAACAGTGGCTACAAAATCCAATACATCCATAACTCTGGAGAGGATTTCATCATTCCGACGGCAAAATACTGGAAAAGTCGGCTAGATCAGCTGCAACCAAAATACGGACAGCTGAAAACACTGTGGGAAGTGGACATCCCGTTGATGTTCGAAACCGCTAAAAGCTCCTCTGGAAGTGAGCTTTGCGTCATTTACGCCTCTAAAAACCTGTAAAAGACAAGAAGCAATACAAAAGTTACAAAACTTAAATACTTATCACAAGACTTATGAGACTTTGTTATCTAAATAAATGCCTAATCTCACCCGGGATTGACCAGCCTAGGATATAGAGACGCTCAACTGGGGACCCTCATGGACATCCATGTGCATATGGGTGAGTGGCTTTTTGCGCTCAAAAATTATATGGAGGCGGCCAATGACGGCGACTGTTTCCATCTTCCAACAGTCATGCATTTGCATGCATTTATGTTGCTGAACGACGAACGTTTCGCAAACAAGCACTTTAAAGTGGAAGTTAACGAATAAAAATAATGGCAAATAAGCAACCACAGTCATTACGACCAGGAGAAATCCGCCTTGACTATCTACCGATCGACTGGCCGCTTACGCCGCTCGGTGCCAATAAGGACCCGTACATTTCGGGATGGCAGAACAACCCCTATAGCGTACGAGAAATTGAGGAGGAGACACTCACCGGGAACTGTAAGGCCGTCGGAGTACTGGGTGGTCCTGTCTACAATCATCCTTATGGCTTGGTTTGGGTCGATATCGATGGCCCAAGTGTTTACAAACTCATCGAAGAAGTTGCCGGAACAGACTTCGCAACTGCACTGCCCAACACCCTGACAGTTCTCAGTGGCAAAGAGGGTCGCGAGAAGAAACTATACAAGCTAGACCGCGAAAAGCATAAGCATTTCGTTAGGAACAAATACACCTGGCATGCAGAAGAGAACAAGGAAAAACTAGAGGTTCTGTGGAAGCGCCACCAAGGGGTGGTGATGGGCCTTCACCCTGAGACGGAAGGATACTACACCGCTGAGGACCAGGGTTTCGAATGGGTTGACAGCCTGCCTGAACTGCCGGACTGGCTGCTGAACGCCATCATCAATAAGAACGTCAAGCAAGGCGTACCGGCAAGTGAAACCACTCGGATCGTCGGCCCTGGCTTTGCAATTAACGCTGAGATCTCCCTGGAACGGGACATCCAACTGGCCGCTGAAGCAATGTGGGCAATGCCCCCAGAGGCTGCCGATGACTACGACATCTGGATCACCGTTGGTCAGTCGCTTCATTCACTGGACGAATCACTGTTAGATCAGTGGGATTCCTGGTCCCATCAATCCGACAAGTACAAGGATGGTGAATGTGCTCGCCGTTGGCGTTCCTTCAGTAAAGAAGGTGGACGTGGCATCGGTTCTCTGATCCATGTCGCCCAGGAGCACGGATGGAAACCATCGCAGGACTACAAAGCACTCGGCGTTGATGACGTAACGCTGGAACATGCAGCACAACTACTTGCTGAAATCGAAAGCCAAGACGCACGTCCTAAGAAAAAAACAGTCAGCACAACAGATCTCCCCTTCCCCTCGATGAGTCGTGGTGGTTGGGCACAACCGGTAATCAACGACAAGAAAGGGAAAGACAGCAAGAAGCGCAATCCTTC
>ERZ869936.2364-NODE-2364-length-11261-cov-8.633768_pt1 | contig 11261 bp, 7 predicted proteins | sample MGYA00520876_ERZ869936 | MGnify/ENA primary metagenome ERZ869936 (study PRJEB32218, sample SAMN09650985) | biofilter metagenome | isolation source: enrty point of leading RO module | place: Saudi Arabia: Thuwal, RO plant located on Red Sea | collected 2016-02-17 ... | reverse complement strand
GCCGCAAGATGGTTCAAAAACCACCCCGACACGCCAGCACTTGCATAATGCTGGCGAGCGAGGGTCGTGCTCGTTCTCGCCGAAACGGGAATACCCTCGCTCGCGCTTCGGGCTGGTGAGGCGCGGCTTTGGGACCCGCTGCACGCCTAACGGGTCATCTCGGCCAACCGTGTTTCCAGGAAAGCACGCTGCGCGCGATTCTCTACGCACGTTAGGGCCCGGCGATAGGCCTCGGCGGCTTCGCTGCGCCGATCGAGGCGGCGCAACAGGTCGGCACGCGTGGCGTGATACAAGTGGTAGGCGTCGAGCGGTTCCATCGTTTCCAACAGCGCCAGGCCGGTCGCGGGTCCGTCGGCCATAGCGTAGGCCACCACGCGATTGAGTGCCACGACCGGCGTCGGATTCAGCTCGATCAGCCGGTCGTAGCACGCCGCGATGTGTCGCCAGTCGGTCATCTCGGCCGACGGCGCGTTGGCGTGCAAGCCGGCAATGGCCGCTTGCAATTGGTAGGCACCCGGCCGGTCGAGCCCGACCGCGCGGGCCAGCACCTGGTTGGCTTCGTCGATCAGACTACGGTCCCACAGCGTGCGGTTCTGGTTCTCCAGCAACAGCAGCCCGCCGTCGTCGCCGGTGCGGGCTTGTCGCCGGGCATGGTGAAACAGCATCAGGGCCAGCAGCCCCAGCACCTCCGGCTCGTCGGGCATTTGATCGGCCAGCAACCGCGCCAGACGCACCGCCTCGCTCCCCAGTTCGCTGCGCAACAGCTCGTCGCCTGAGGTAGCAGCGTAGCTCTCGTTGAAGATCAAGTACACCACGGTGAGCACGCCCGAGAGCCGCTCGGGCAACTGGGCCGCTTCCGGCACGACGTAGGGAATGCCGGTGTCGCGAATCCGTCGCTTGGCCCGTACCAGCCGTTGGGCCATCGCCGCCTCGCTGGCCAGAAACGCGCGGGCGATTTCGGCGGTGGTCAGGCCGCCGAGCGTGTGCAGGGTGAGTGCCACGCGAGAGTCGAGCGCCAGCGCCGGATGGCAGCAGGTGAAAATCAATCGCAGCCGCGCGTCGTCGATCGCCTCGTCGTCGTGCGTTTCGTCCGCCTGCGATTCGAGTTGGGCCAGCACGCGCAGCTCTTCTTCCTTGCGCCGCCAATTCGCGCCGCGGCGAAGCTGGTCGATCGCGCGCCGCCGGGCAGCGGTCACCAGCCAGCCCGCCGGATTGGCCGGCACGCCGTCGCGCGGCCAGTGCGCAAGCGCCGCCGCCACGGCATCCTGCAGCGCGTCCTCGGCCAGGTCGAAGTCGCCCAGCGAGCCGATCAGCACCGACAGCAACCGCCCCGGCTGTTCGCGCAGTAACTCGTCGAGCACTCCGGCCGCTTTGGCGTGCCTGTCTTGTTCCTCGTTCACAGTTCTCTAGTTGCACCACACGGGGCGAATTTCGATCGAGCCATGCTTGGCCGAGGGAATCTTACCGGCCAGCTCGATGGCCTGGTCCAGGTCTTTGCAATCTAGGAGATAGTAGCCACCGAATTGCTCCTTTGTTTCGACAAACGGCCCGTCCGTGGTGAGCGTCTTGCCGTCGCGCACGCGCACGGTAGTGGCCGTTGCCGTGGGCTGCAGGCGATGCCCGGCCCGCATCACGCCCAGCTTCTCGACGAGTTCGCCGAAGGCCTGGTATTCGGCCATTAGCTCCTCGAAGCCGGGATCGCGGGGACCAAGCTGCTCTTTTTCCACGTCGGCAATCATCAGCATGTATAGCATCGTACCATTTCTCCCCGAATCTTTGACTTGTCGGGGCGTTCCACGGCGGTGCCCCGCGATGGTAACGAACAACGCCCCGCCCAATCGACACGCCGAGAAAAAAACTCTGCCGGCGGTCCATCAGGAGCCCTTGCGCGATCGCGCGACGGCGCTCCACGTCCAGTGGCGATCGCTGGTCGGCGCAACGGTGCCGGGGTCGAAGCCCAGCTCGGCGGCCAACGCCCGTATCTCGCCGACGGTGAGCGCGGCCCGCAGCGAATCGTCGAACAGCTTTCGCTGCTGCGCATTGCAGTCGCCGGCGTAGGTTTCGACGAGCCGTGCGACCTGCGCATCGTCGGCCGGTCGCGACAGATCGCGCAGGAACAGCAATCCGCCGGGGCGGGCGACGCGCACCGCTTCGGTCAGCGCCCCGCGGGGTTCGGGAATGTGGTGGACGATGCTGTTGGACATCACGGCGGCGAAGCAGCCATCGTCGAACGGCAGCCGCTTGGCGTCGACCGCCTGCAGCCGAATCCGTTCGGAGTACCCGGCCCGCTCGACGTTGGCGGCCGCCAGTTGCAGCATTTCATCGGCCAGGTCGATCGCCACCACGCGCACGCTACCGTCTTGTCGGCACAGCTCGATGGGAATTTGCGCCGTGCCCGTGCCCAGGTCGAGCACTTCAACCTCGGGCCCCAGTCCGGCGGTGGAGAGTGCCGCGAGAAAGTCGGCGGCGAAGCGGCGATTCACTTCGCCGTGATCCATCGCGTCGTAGTCTCGGGCTTCGGCAGCCGAGTCCATCACTTCGGGCTCGAGCACGCGCGGCAGGGCCGAGTCGACCGGCGCCAGGTTCATCGCTTCGACTTTTCGCTGGCGACTTCGTCGACCTTGATATCGACGCCCAGAGCCGCCTTGGCCACACGCGCCAGCGAGGCGGCGTCGCCTTCGATGTGGAAGGTGGCCTGCGTGTGCGTGATCGTCTTGCCCGTGGGCAACTGGGCGGCCGGCGACAGCGACTCGAGCTCGTAGAAACCGCCCAGCGCCGCTTTGCCCGGTTCGGGCGGACCGTCGTTGTAGCTGTTGAAGACGTCGCCGCGGTACGGCTCCTCCTGCTTGCCCCAGAAGTTGTTCACGTAGCCGAAGTTGGTCGGGTCGTCCGGCATCGAAAAGTGCACCAGCGTCAGCACGCCGTTTTCTAGATCGATCGAGCCGGCGATCGGCTTGACCCGGGCTTGGGGCACGCCGATTTTCGAGCGGTAGTTGCCGTCGCCCGCGAACCAGATCGCCTGCGAATTGATGCGCAACCGCTCGGGGGGAATGTCGCCGAAGTATTCCGTGTTGACGACCGGCCCCAGGCTCGGATCGCCAGGATCTTTGTACGGCACGATGATCGAGGTACGCCGTCCGGCGGGAAACTGTCCCAGGATCCAGATGGCCACGAGCCCCTTGGTGCGCGTCATGGCGGGGCCGCGGTTGACCAGCGTGTTGATCGTCTGAAAGCCGACCATGCGCAGCGAGCTGGCCGCCTGCTGGGCATCGGAGCCGAACAGCTTGCCGAAGTGATGTAGCTTCTGCAGGTGAATCTCGCGGTGCACCTCCAGGTCGAACTGTGCTTGAGACGCGTTCTGCACGCGGATGCGCCGCGCCAGTCGATAGAACGGATCGCTGTCCTGCGAGGTGATCTGGAAGGGCCCGTCGTTAAGCGCCTGCGGCGTGTACCAGTTGGCCAGCGTCTGGGCCGCGCCGGGGGCGAACCACAGGCTGTAGGGTCCGCCCTCGGGACCCAGCCAGAAGCGGTCCTCACCGCCGTAGTTGTTGAAGTGCTTGTCGGTGGCGCCGCGCTCGATGAAATCGCGGTTGATCCAGCCGTGGCTGAGACCCTCCATTTCATTGGTGCTGGAGGTCATCACGCGCCCCTGGTACTCGGGGCAGATGGCCACGCGCTCGCCGTTCTCGCCGGTCAGTTGCACGACCTTGGTATGCGCGACCAGAAAATTGAAGGAGTCGCCGTAGGTTTCGCGCCGATCGGCCGCCCCGGCCACGGTCGCCACCAGCAGCCAGACGACCGGAGCCAGCGCGGCGATGCCCATCCTGTGTAATTGCAACATCGAATCCCTCCCTTGATACCTGCGTCGCCGGCGTGTCAGACGGATGCACCGGGCCTTCGATCGAGCGCGTGCCAAGCCGTGCGTTTTGGACCGGACCAGAGTCATCGGCCACGGGATCGGTGCCGCGGGGCAGCCGTGGCTCCCGGACCGCAAAACCCGCGTGGGGCGGGGCTTAAACCGACTCGAAAGACGCGATTATAGCGAATCACCCAATCTTGGGGAGCCGACTGATATGGCCTGGGAGCACGTGGTAGAATTTCGAGTCGTTTTGCCGTGCCATGCCGCCCACCTGAGTGCGGCACCAAGCGGCAATTTCTTTGCTACAATACGTTTCGGGTCCTCCCTGCCGATATTGCCGGGCCGCGCTGCCGGCCGGTCGGCTCCCGCAAATCGGGGAGCCGCACAAACTTTTTTTGACCCTGCGGTTGAACTCTGCGCCCGGGCTTCGCGTACTGAGAGATGGATAAGGTCGTAGGAAACACGCCATTAGCGACAGCCGTTCCCGACCCGGCCCAGGCGACCGACGAGGAACTGCTGGCGGCCTACCGAGATGCCAGCGATCGCGAGGCATTCAGCGAGCTGGTGCACCGGTACGAGCGGGAGCTGTATAGCTACCTGCGGCGCTATCTCGGCGATGCTCCAATGGCCGAAGACGCGTTCCAGGCAACGTTTTTGCAGATTCACCTGAAATGCGATCAGTTCGACGATGGCCGCAAGTTTCGACCTTGGCTTTATACGATCGCTACCAACCAGGCGATCGACGCCCAGCGCCGCAACAAGCGGCACAAGAGCGTCAGCTTGGATCGAAATACCCGCCCGGAGGATTCCGACAGCGTTGGCACGCTGATGGACTTGCTGACCAGCAACGAGCCGGCTCCCGACGCCCGCATCGAGACAGCGCAACAACGTGATTGGATCCGCTCGGCGGTCGAGAGTTTACCCGATCCGCTGAAACAAGCCGTCAACCTGGTTTACTATCAAGGGCTGAAGTACCGCGAAGCGGCCGACATCCTTGACATTCCGGTCGGCACCGTCAAAAGCCGGCTGCACTCGGCCATCCTGAAACTGAACCAGGCCTGGATGGACAACCACCCCCCCGTCAATGAGTAGCGAAACTGAAATGCGAGAGCACCTGATCGGCTACGTGCTGGACGCTCTGGAACCGTCGGAGCGTGCCATGGTCGAGGCTCGATTGAGCCGTGATCCTCAACTACAGCGCGACATGGAAGTGCTCAAGCGCGGGCTGGAGCCGCTGGGCGTCGACAAGGCGCACTACGACGCGCCGATCGGACTGGCGTCGCGCACGTGCGAATTCGTGGCCGTACAAACCAAGGCCAAGCCGGCCCCGCAGCCGGTCACTAGCGTTTCCAGCAATTGGTCGATGGCCGACATGCTCGTGGCGGCCGGGATCTTTCTCGCGGCGAGCCTGCTGTTCTGGCCGGCGATGAACCAGAGCCGCTTTGCCGCCCAGGTGCGCGGCTGCCAGAATCGGATGGGCCAGATCGGCGTGGCACTTGCCAACTACAGCAACCTTTACCCGCGGCAGTTGCCGTCGCTGGAAGTCGACCACGAATTGAACCACGCCGGCATGTACGCGGTGCTGTTGCGCGAGCACGGCCTGATGCCGCGGACGCACATCCTGCTGTGCCCCGCTTCGCCGCTGGCCGAGCGGCCCGAAGAGTTCACCGTGCCGACACGCGAGCAGTTGATCAAGGCCAGCCCGCAGGAGCGGCTCGACTATTTCCGCCAGATGGGCGGCAGCTACGCCTACAATCTCGGCTACTTCGAAGACGGGCGCTATCATCCGCCCCGCGATCTACGGCAGGCCAATCAGGCGCTGTTGGCCGACATGCCCAGCGGCACGGCCGAGGGCCGCTCGTCGCAGAACCACGGCGGCTGCGGCCAGAACGTGCTGTTCGGCGACATGCACGTCAAGTATTTGACCAGTTGCAAGCGATCCGGCTGCGAGGACCACATCTTCCTCAACAAGGAAGGTAAGCCCTACGCCGGGCTCGATCGCAACGACATCGTGCTCGGCGCCAGCCACGACGTTCCACTGGCCCCGTCTGCGACGCAGGTGCCACTTCACGCGACGCCGTAGCGGACGCTCGCTCGTCATTCTTCATTCGCCGGCTGACCGCTCCCTCGTTCGCGGACGTCCCCGGCATTTTCCCGTGCGATCGTGCGCCGCCGGGCCGCGGCTGCGTATCCTTGGTGCCTGGCGGGCGTCGCGAGAAGCCGACGTCGATGTTGCCCGGAGGCAACATGCCGGCCGCGGCATCGCTCCGCCGTTTCTGGCGCAAGTTGGATACTGACGCCTGCTTGCGCTTGCCTCACGGTCTCCCACCGCTCCACTGGCATCGGACTTGCCTCTCTTGGGCATCGCTGCCAAGCAACCCGCGGCGGCCGCCAGAGCCTTCGTCCCCTCGGGCTCTGGCGGCCCTGCCGCCGGTCCTGTCGCAGTGCCGGCGCTTGCACCTTTCTGCCGGTAATCCCCCTTCCCGCCAGCCTCAGGTTCGATCCCCATGCACGTTCGCGAGTTGGTTGAAGTCGCCGGAGTCGTGGCCACCAGCGGTCCGCTCATCGTCGAAGGAGCCGGCCCGATTTCGCAGGCCCATCTGGGCCAGTACTGGGCGGCCTCGCGGTCTCGTTTCGATCGCTGGAACCAGGCGCTGAAGCAACTTGCCGACGAGGACACTGAGTTCTCCGAGTTGAACACCGACCACTGGGTCGGGCTGCGGTCGACGCTCGACGAGATCTTTGCCAGCGAAATCCTCACGCGTCTCTGGACCGCGATCGTCGTGGCCCGCGAACGCCGCACCGGCACCGGCAATAGCGAGCCGGTGGTACGCAACATCTTCGATGCCCACATGGAAGCCCGCCGCCGCGCCCTCGACGTGCTGCTCAACGCCGGCTGCTTCAGCACGCGTCAGCCTTCGGCCGCCAATCGGCTGCGGCTCCGCGCCGAGCGCTGGAGCGACATGCTGCTCGGCAGCCTGTTGTCCGACAACGACTACCTGCACGAATTCGCCGTGAACCCCGAGCGGGCAGCCGACTTCGCGCTCGATCTGGCCCAGCGCCAGCTTCAGCCCGGCGGAGGGCAAGCCTGGCGGTTGCTGTTGGTTTCGCTGCGGCTGAGTTTCGCCGGGGGCATGGCGCCCGAACCGGCCAACCCGGAGGCCAACGCCCGGCTCACTTCCGCCCTGCTGGGTTGCTTTCCCGGCGAACTGTTCGACTCGACGGGACTTTTGTCTTCGTTGTGGATGATGCGTCTATCGGCCACGGCCAGCGACGCCCAAGGTCTGATCGAGGATCTGCTGGGCACCGCCGCCGGCGGCGAAATCGCTCCATTCCGCGGGAAGTCGCGCATCCGCGGTAGCTAGCACACGAGGTGCGCGAGCAAGCACGTTTCGTGCTATCGCCAGGCGACGCTGCGTGCCTTGCTAGCATCGGCGTCTCTTTCGTGGGCGAACCTCTGTTGCCCCGTTTCCCCCTGCTCTGTACCCTATGCCCTCCAATCGGTCACGGCGCAAGGACGTGCGCAACGACCGGCCGACCCAGGAGCGGTCGCATCAACACATCGATTTCTGTTTGCCTGTGAGGATGGACGGAGCATGCGAAATCACTCTCAGCCGCGGCGCGCAGCCATTGCGCGATCTCTCGCCGTTCTGGCATGTGCGGCAAGCAGTGCATGGCTGACTTGCGCCACGGCGGGTGCCAAAGAAGCCGAATGGATCTGGTCTCCCGCCTACGAGAAGGAGCTTGCGCCGCAAGGCGAATGCTACTTCCGCAAGACCTTCGAGCTCGCCTCGCCCCAGGGCGGCACGATTCAGGTCGCCGCCGACGACAACTACGAACTGTTCGTCAACGGCAAGTTCGTCGGCAAGGGTGAGAACTGGAAAGTGCTCGATGTCTACGACATCACGAAGCACCTGGTCGACGGCCCCAACACCGTGGCCGTGAAGGCCGAGAACACCGAAGGCGGATCGGCCGGCGTCGTCGCCCGCGTCGTCGTGCAGCACGACGGCGACACCAAGGTGGAACACTCGACCGACGAAACCTGGAACACGGCGCTTAAGGAATTTCCGCGCTGGCACGATGCCGACTTCGACGATGGGCAGTGGCTCGCCGCCCGCAGTTTCGGCATGCTCAACGCCACGCTCCCCTGGGGCAACGAAGTGATCGTCGACGGCGACAGTGGCCGCTACCGTGTCACGCCCGAGTTCCTCGTCGAATGGGTCATCGGCCCCGAGAAAACCGGCTCGCTGATCTGTATGACGTTCGACGAGTTCGGCCAGATCATCGCCGCCCAGGAAAACGGCCCGCTGGTCCTCGTAAAGGACTCGAACAAGGACGGCCTGGTCGACGAAGTGACGCCGTACTGCGAGGAGATCAAGAACTGCCAGGGGCTGCTGGCAGTCAGCGGCAAAGTGTACGCCGTGGGCGAAGGTCCCGAGGGCGCCGCGCTCTACGAGCTGAGCGACGACGACCAGAACGGCCACATCGAGCAGGTGAAAACGGTCCTCAAGTTCGAAGGCGAGATGGGCGAGCACGGCCCCCACGCCCTGACGCTCGGCCCCGACGGCCTGATCTATATGCTGCTGGGCAACTTCACCGAGCGCGTGCGGAAATTCGAATCGTCGAGCCCGTATCGCAACTTCTACGAAGGCGATCTGCTTACGCCGCGCTACGAGGACGCCAGCGGGCACGCCGTCGGCGTCAAGGCTCCCGGTGGCACCATCATTCGCACCGACTTCGCGGGCACCGCGGTCGAAGCCTATGCCGGCGGATTGCAGAACCCCTACGACCTGGTCTTCAACCAGGACGGCGAGTTGTTCACTTGCGACTCCGACATGGAGTGGGATTCGGGCATGCCGTGGTACCGCCCCACCCGGTTGAACCACGTGGCCGCGGGCGCCGAGTTCGGCTGGCGCAGCGGGTGGTCGAAGTGGCCTGAATACTTCGTCGACAGCCTGCCGCCCACGATGGAATTGGGCCGCGGTTCGCCGGCCGGCATGGAGGTCTACGACCACTTCATGTTCCCGGTGCGCTATCACAACGCGTTGTTCGTCTGCGATTGGTCGCGCGGCCGGATTTTGGCGATCCGCACGCGTCCGCACGGCTCGACCTACAAGGCCACGGCCGAAGTCTTCCTCGAGGGGCAGCCGCTCAACGCCACCGACATCGAAGTCGGTCCCGACGGTTGGCTCTACTTCTGCACCGGCGGCCGCGAGACCGAAGGCGGCATCTATCGCGTGGTGTGGGAAGGCAAAGTGCCGCCCGAGATCCTCGATCGCGGCCAGGGTCTGACCGCGGCGATCAACCAGCCGCAATTGGGCAGCGCCTGGGCTCGCCAGAAGATCGCCCTGACCAAGCAGCAACTCGGCCCCAACTGGGGACGCGAGTTGGCCCAATTCGTACAGAACCCGCGCAACCGCGCTCAAAAACGCGTGCGAGCACTGGAATTGCTGCAACTCTTCGGGCCGTATCCGCAGCCTTCGCTGCTGATCGTGGCTTCGAAGGACCGCTCCCCGGCGTTGCGGGTCAAGGCGGCCTACCTGATGGGGATCAACGCGGACAAATCGACCGAACAGCGGTTGATCCAGTTGCTGGGCGACGAGGATCTTTCCGTGCAGCGGGCAGCGGCCGAAGCACTTGCGCGCAGCGGCGGATCTCCGCCGGCCGAACGGTTGGTGCCGCTGTTGGCTTCGCCCGATCGGCACGTAGCGTGGTCGGCCGCGCGTTTGCTCGAGCGGATGCCCACGGCCCATTGGGACACCGAGATTCTCGAACAGCCCAATCCGCGGGCCTTCCTGGTCGGATCGATGGCCCTGCTCACCACGTCGCCGCCGCGGGCCACGATCGACGAAGTGCTCGATCGCTGCCAGTCGCTGTTGGCCGGCTATCTGACCGACGACGACTTCATCTATCTGTTGCGCGTCGTGCAACTGGGATTGATCAAGGGTCACATTACCGGCGACGAAGTGGCGACGTTGCGCTCCAAGCTGTCGGCCGAGTACCCGGCGCAAGATCATCGCATGAATCGCGAGCTGGTGCGTCTGCTGGTCTACCTGCAGGAGCCGACCATGGCCGAGCGGCTGGTCGAGCAGTTGCACACCGACGTTCCGTCGGTCGAAAAGATGCAGATTTTGACGCATGCCCGTTTCCTCACTGCGGGCTGGACGCTTCCCTTGAAGCTGGAAATGCTCAAAGCTTACGAGGAGGCCCGAGCGATCGAAGGCGGGCATAGCTTTGAAGGCTACGTCGAGAATGTGTCGCGCGACTTCTTCGCCAATTTCAACGAGGAAGAGCAGCGGCTCGTCCTGGCCGACGGCGTGCAGTGGCCCACTAGCGCCTTGAGCGTGTTGGCCAAGCTGCCCAAGAATCCCACGCCCGAAACGCTGCGTGAGATCGAGGCGCTCGACGCCCAGGTGGCGAAGCTCGATAGCGAGGCCGCCAAGCGGCTGCGGATCGGCATCTGCGCAGTGTTGGGTGCCAGCGGCGATCCCGACGCGATGGCCTATCTCCGCGAGCTGTACGACGCGGAGCCGGATCGGCGCGTGACGATCGCCATTGGGCTGGCGCAGCAACCCGACGACGAAAACTGGCCGTATTTGTTGCGTTCGCTGTCGATCGTCGAAGGCGCAGCGGCGCAGGAAGTCATGATGCGGCTGTCGCAAGTCGACCAGCGCCCCACCCGGGACGAGTCGGAAGTGTACCGCCAGGTCATTCTGCGCGGACTGCTGTTGGGCGAAAACGGCAGCCGCCGGGCGGTCGCCTTGCTGGAGAAATGGACCGGCCAGCCGCAAAGCGCCCCCGGCGATCCGTGGGACCAGTCGCTGGCCGCCTGGCAGCAGTGGTTTGCCAAGACGTATCCCAACTCACCGCCGGCCACGTTGCCGGTCGACGACGAACAAAACCACTGGACATACCAGGAACTGCTCAGCTATCTGACCGGCCCTGACGGTTCCTCCGGCGTGGCTCAGCGAGGCGCCCAAATCTTTGAAAAGGCGCAGTGCGTCAAGTGCCACCGCTACGGCAACCGCGGCGACACGGTCGGTCCCGACCTGACCAACGTCCGCAAGCGTTTCCAGACGAAGGAGATCCTCGAGTCGGTCTTGTTCCCCTCGCAAGTGATCTCGGATCAATACGCCAGCCAGACGGTGATCACCAACGACGGCAAGACCTATGCCGGCCTGGTGGCTCCCGGCGCCGGTGGCACGGTCGTCGTGCTGCAGGCTAACGGCGAGAAAGTCGAGATCCCCGAGGACGAGATCGACCAGCAGGCACGCAACAAGACTTCGGCCATGCCCGAGGGCTTGCTCAACGAGCTGACGCTGGAGGAGATCGCCGACCTGTTCGCCTATCTCTCCAGCCGTCCGCGCCATGAACTGGTGCGGCGGCCCGTGCGTGCCAAATA
>ERZ869936.2363-NODE-2363-length-11281-cov-5.411545_pt1 | contig 11281 bp, 10 predicted proteins | sample MGYA00520876_ERZ869936 | MGnify/ENA primary metagenome ERZ869936 (study PRJEB32218, sample SAMN09650985) | biofilter metagenome | isolation source: enrty point of leading RO module | place: Saudi Arabia: Thuwal, RO plant located on Red Sea | collected 2016-02-17 ... | reverse complement strand
ATACGAGATGTGCGGACGTGACTGGAGTTCAGACGTGTGCTCTTCCGATCTGCACACATGGACAAGCACTTTCCGGCGATGGCGCTCATGGAGGTGGCCCGCCTCGTCGACGCCAGGGCAAAGGTGGAAATCGAGGCCACCGCGGTGCTCGCCGAAACGGACTGAATCGCCGGCTCGGGTTGCCCCCCGCGGGTCCGGGTCAGGAAGCCAAAGGGAGGATGCGGGGTGTTCCAACCTGACTCGTTTCTCTACCGCCTGGACGAGGCGACGGGTGTCGCGACCCTGACCCTCAATCGTCCCGACCGACTCAACGCCCTCACGTTCGAGGTCTACGACGAGCTTCGGCGGGCGTTCTATGCGCTCCACGACGAGGACGACGTGCGGGTGGTGATCCTCACCGGCACGGGCCGGGGCTTCTGCTCGGGCGGCGACGTCGAGGATATCATCGGCCGCCTCTTCGAGCGCGACATGCGGGGCCTCCTCGAGTTCACCCGGATGACGTGCGACCTCGTCCTGTCCATCCGACGGTGTCGAAAGCCCGTCATCGCCGCCCTCAACGGCACCGTCGCGGGAGCCGGAGCGGTCATCGCCACGGCGTGCGACCTGCGCATCGGGGCCGAGTCGGCGAAGATCGCCTACCTGTTCACTCGCGTCGGGTTGTCGGGTGCCGACATGGGCGCGGCGTGGATGCTGCCGAGGATCGTGGGCCTTGCCAAGGCCAGCGAGCTGCTCATGACGGGGGACTTCATCAGCGCCGACGAAGCCTGGCGCATCGGCCTCTACAATCGGGTCGTGGACGACGGCGAGTCGCTGGAGGCCGCCACCGAACTGGCCGAGAAGCTGGCACTGGGTCCCTCGTTCGCCCTCGAGATCACCAAGGACTCCTTGAACCGGGAAGCGAGCATGGATCTGGCGGGTGCCCTGGAGGCCGAAGCACAAATCCAGGCCGCCCTCATGCTCCACCCCGACTTCCGCGAGTCCTACGACGCGTTCGTGGAGAAGCGAAAGCCCGACTTCCTCTGAGCCGTCACCGCGTCCCCGACAGCCTTTCGACCCGATGTCCGATACCCATACCGTCCGAGCCTTCCTCGAGGCCGACCACCACCCCTGGGGCGCCGAAGTGGCGGCCTTTGCCGCCCGTGAGCTCGCAGGCAGGAGCGAGCCCCGCGACGACGACGACGCTCGGCGGGAGGCCCGAGACCTTCTCGCCACCATGGGCGAGGAGGGACTCTTCACCCCCATCGGTCGCCGTGATCTGCGGGCGTGCTGCCTGGCCCGGGAGATCGTCGCGGCGGCGTCTCCCCTGGCCGATGCCGTGTGGGCGCTCCAGGGCCTGGGCATCACTCCGTTCCTGCTGGCCGGCACCGACGCCCAGAAGGGCGAGTGGGCGGACCCCGCGCTGGCGGGCGAGCTCATGGGAGGCTTCGCCATCACCGAACCCGAGGCCGGCTCCGACGTCGCCTCCATGAGGGCTCGGGCCGTCCGGGACGGCGAGGACTACGTCCTGAACGGCCACAAGTGGTTCATCAGCAATGCCGGTATCGCCGACTTTTATGTGACGTTCGCGTCCACCGATCCGGACGCCGGGAGCCGGGGGATCAGCGCCTTCGTCGTGCCAGCCGATGCGCCGGGCCTCACCTTCGCAGGGGCCCAGGTCATGAGCGCCCCCCACCCACTCGGGGAGCTGGTCTTCGAGGACTGCCGGGTGCCGGCCTCGAATCGGGTGGGCGAGGAGAACCGCGGGTTCATGATCGCTATGGCCACGCTGGATCAACTCCGGCCCACCGTAGGCGCGGCCGCGTGTGGCATGGCGGAGCGCGCCATCCGGGAGGCGTTGGATCACGCCGTCTCGCGCAGGCAGTTCGGTGAGCGCATCGCCGACTTCCAGATCATCCAGGACAAGCTCGGCCGGATGGCCATCGATCTCACCGCCGCCCGCATGCTCGTCTACCGTGCCGCGTACGAGAAGGATCTTGGCGCGGACCGCATCACCACCGAGGCCGCCATGGCGAAGGCCTTCGCCACCGAAGCGGCCCAGCGCATCATCGACGATGCGGTGCAGATCCTCGGCGGTCGGGGCGTCATGGCTGAGCATCCGGTGGATCGTCTGTACCGCTCCATCCGGTCGCTGCGGATCTACGAAGGCACCACCGAAATCCAGCACCTCATCATCGGGGGTCGGATGGTGGCCGACGCGGCGTCCGGGTCCGCCTCTTGAGGATTCTCGTCGCCGGAGGCGGACCCGCCGGGCTCTACTTCTCCATCCTCATGAAGAGGGCGGACCCGACCCACGACATCGTGGTGGTGGAGCGGAACCAGGCCGATGACACCTTCGGCTTCGGGGTCGTGTTCAGTGACGCCACCATCGCAGAAGTGGAGGAGGCGGATCCGGTGACGTATCGCGCCGTCACCGACCACTTCGTCCGATGGGACGACATCGACGTCCACTATGCCGGGGAGCTGATACGCTCCACGGGACACGGCTTCAGCGGCATGAGCCGCCAGACCCTCCTCACCGTGCTCCAAGACGAAGCGCAGAGCGTGGGCGTGGACCTCCGATTCGAGACGGAGATCGCCGAGGTCGTCGGCTCCGGCGGTGGATCCGGCGAGACCGCGCACCAGAGCCGAGCCGCAGCTGGCCCGGTCGATGGCGGAGAAGAGGGCGGCGATGTGGCCGGTGTACCCGCGTCGGGCGGCCCCTCCTCGTTCCGCCTCGACCCCTCGGAGTGGGATCTGGTGGTGGCGGCGGACGGTGTGAACTCCACGGTCCGGGAGGCGCTGTCCGAGGCGGTTGCCCCCACCATCGACTGGCGACCCAATCGCTTCGTCTGGCTCGGCACCAGCAAGCCCTTTCCGGCCTTCACCTTCTACTTCAAGGAGAACGAGCACGGACTCTGGCGTGTGCACGCGTACCAGTACGAGCCCGGGCGCTCGACCTTCATCGTCGAGTGCACCGACGAGACCTGGGCCGCGGCGGGTATGGACGGGGCATCGGAGGCCGACACGCTGGCCTATTGCGCCCAACTCTTTGCCGAGGAATTGGACGGACACGAGCTCATCCCCAACAAGAGCGTGTGGAGGAGCTTCCCCACGGTCCGGTGCGAGCGCTGGTCGGTGGGCAACGTGGTTCTGGTAGGAGACGCTGCCCACACCGCCCACTTCTCTGTGGGGTCGGGAACGCGCATGGGTATGCTGGATGCCATCGCCCTTCGCGACGCCCTGGTGGCGGAGGGTGGCTCCGGACCCGACGTGCTCCGGGCACTCGAGGTCTACGAAGAAGAGCGCCGACCCGCCGTCGAATCCCTGCAGCGGGCGGCCCAGGCGAGCCTCGAGTGGTTCGAGGATACCGAGCGCTACATCGAGCTGGACCCCCTTCAGTTCGCCTTCACGCTCCTCACGCGGTCCCTCCGCATCACCCACGAAGACCTCCGCGTGCGTGATCCGGAGTTCCTGGCACGCGTGGACGAATGGGTGGCGGCTGACGCCGACGCCCAGTCCGGCCGGACGGTTCCGCGCGATCCGCCGCCGCCGCCCTTGTTCACTCCGTTCCGCCTCCGGGACCTTGTGGTGCCCAACCGGGTGGTGGTGTCGCCGATGTGCCAGTACACCGCCGTCGACGGCACCGTGGGCGACTGGCACCTCCAGCATCTGGGAAGCCGGGCCATCGGCGGAGCGGGAATGGTCTACGCCGAGATGACCGACGTCTCCCCGGAGGCGAGGATCTCACCCGGGTGCGCCGGGCTGTACAAGGACGCCCATGTGGGGGCGTGGAAGCGCATCGTCGACTTCGTCCACGAGCACTCGTCGGCGAAGATCGCCATGCAGCTGGGTCACGCGGGCCGGAAGGGAGCCACCAAGAGCCTGTGGGAAGGCGACTCGGAGCCCTTGGAGAAGGGCGAGTGGGATATCGTGTCGGCATCGCCCATCCCCTACTTCCCCGACCGTAGCCAGACCCCGCGCGAAATGACCCGGGCGGACATGGACGAGGTGGTGGGGCACTACGTCGGGGCCACCGAGCGGGCCATCGAGGCCGGCTTCGACCTCCTCGAGATCCACATGGCCCACGGCTACCTGCTGGCCTCCTTCATCTCGCCCCTCACCAACGAGCGCGACGACGAGTACGGGGGCGAGCTGGAGGCGAGGATGCGCTTCCCCCTCGAGGTCTTCGACGCCTGCCGTGCGGTCTGGCCCGACCACCTCCCCATGGCGGCGCGGGTGAGCGCCGTGGACTGGGCTCCCGGCGGGATGATGCCCGAGGACACGGTGGAGGTCGCACGCATGTTGGCCGCCCACGACTGCGACGTGGTGGACGTCTCGTCGGGTCAAACCGTGCCGGATCAACGCCCCCGCTACGGCCGCCTCTGGCAAACGCCGTTCGCCGACCGGATCCGCCACGAGGTGGGCATCTCCACCATGTCGGTAGGCAACATCTCGTCGTGGATGGACGTAAACACCATCATCGCAGCCGGTCGCGCCGACTTGTGTTTGATTGCCCGGGCGCACCTTTTCGATCCGTACTGGACCCGCCACGCGGCGTACATGCTCGACTATCGCATGACGTGGCCGAACCAGTACAAATCCGTGGAGCGGTACACGCCCCGGTTCGAATTCCACTTCGGTGGAGAGTAGTCCGTGGACATTCGCACCAAGCTGGTCTTCACCTTCGTCGCGGTGGCTCTGGCGAGCATGGCGGCGTTGGCCTATACGGCCTACCAGACGGTGGCCGGCCAGCTCACGAAGGCCCGTATCACGCAGCTCGAGGGCCTGGCGTCGTTCAAGGTGGAGTCGCTGGGGAGCATCACGGAGAGCTGGTCGGACCTCCTGAGCCTCGTCGCCACCCGGGACCGCATACGCACGACCCTGGCCGATTACTCCGCCTCGGGTCGCGCCGAGGATCTCACACGTCTCACCGACCTGCTGGATACCGTTCGCCGGGCCTCTCCCACCTTTCACGAGATCTCCATCCACGGGCCCACGGGCGACCGCCTCGTCCGGTCCGGTCCGGAGCCGGGGCATCCCGCGGCGGAGTTGGATCTTCTCGGTCGATTCGACGACAGCCGTCCGTGGTACCTCGGAATGGTCTTTCCCGGTGGAGGGGAGATGCCCCTGGCCAGCATGGCCGCACCCATCGACCTCGGCGGAGATCGCCTGGGGTACCTCCATGCCCTTCTGAGCCTGGACGAGATCGTGCAGATCTCCCGGAACTACGAGGGGCTGGGTCGCACGGGTGAGACGATGGTGGTGGTGCGGGACGACGACGTCATGCGGGTGATCCACCCGGTGCGCGCGGCGGCGGTGGAAGGGGACACCCTCCTGGATGTTCGGCGCTTCGAGGGGAACGGGATCGTGGTCGAACCCGGTGACGTTGCCGCGCTCTCCCTTCGCGAGTCGAGCGTGAGTTTCGCCGGAAACGTCACGGACTACCGGGGCCAGGAGGTATGGGCGGCCACCGCCTATCTCGCGGAGATGGAGTGGGGCGTTCTCGTGAAGGTCGACGCTTCGGAGCAGAGAGAGCCCATCCTCGTGGTGCGGAACGATCTGATTCGCATCTCCGTGATCCTGGCGGCGTTCGCCATCGTCGCGGCCTTCACCATCGGCTTCCGCGTGGCCAAACCCATCCTGCAGCTGTACGCCGCCGCGGACAGTATTCGTGGGGGCGACCTCTCGGCCCGGTCGGGGGTTCAGCGGGAGGACGAGGTGGGGCTCCTGGCGCAGACCTTCGACGAGATGGCCGCCGAACTCGAGGGCCGGGTGGAGCTCCTCACCGAGTACCGACAGTTCTTCGACATGTCGTTGGACATGATGTGCATCGCAGCCACCGACGGGTACTTCAAGCAGGTGAACGACGCCTGGACCCGGGAACTGGGATGGTCGGAGGAGGAGCTTCTCAGCCGGCCATTCGTCTCCTTCGTGCACCCCGACGACGTGCAGAAGACCATCGACGAGGTGGCGAAACTCGAAGATGGCATCCCTACCATCCAGTTCGAGAATCGGTACCTGCATCAGGACGGGACGTACCGGCTCCTTCACTGGCGCAGCACTCCGGAGCAGGGAACAGGACGGCTCTACGCCATCGCCCGGACCCAGTCCGCGGACGCATCACGGAGGGCCGACGAGAACGGGGAAGCGGGCGCGGACGGCGACGCGGGCGAGCCGAGCCGTGGGGACGGTTCACCGGGTGAAGGGGGAGCACCCTGACGGACTTCACCTACCTGGGTCTCGTCGCCGGCTTCATCTATCTGCTCATGGGGGGCGACCTTCTCGTCCGGGGTGCGGTGGCGCTCGCCCGGCGGCTGAACGTGCCTCCGGTCGTGGTGGCGGCGACGGTGGTGGGGTTCGGTACCTCGTTGCCGGAGATGATCGTGTCCATCCAGGCCACCGTGAGCGGTGTCCCGGATCTGATCCTCGGCAACGTCGTGGGCAGCAACATCGCCAACGTGCTGCTGGTGGGGGGAGCGTCGGCGGTGGTGTTTCCGCTCCTCCACGACGACCGCGAGCTGCGGCGAAACGTCGTCCTCATGTGGGGCGCGCTCCTGGCCTTCACGGCCTTCGCGGCCATGCGCAGCTTCTCCACCGTCGACGGCGTCGTTCTCCTGGTGGCCTTCTTCGTGATGATGGCCGCCACCGCACGATCCACCCTCCGGGCCCGTCAGGAGTCGGATCCCTCCACGCCCCTCGATTGGGTCCTCGGGATCCCCAGCCGCATGATCGTCATCGTGATGTTCATCATCGTGGGGATCGTCATGCTTCCTTTGGGCGCCAACCTGCTGGTCGATTCGGCGGTCGAGATCGCCGAGCGATTCGAGGTGCCGGAGGCGGTCATCGGCCTCACCATCCTCGCCGTGGGCACGTCGCTGCCCGAACTCACGACGTCGGTGCTCGCGGCGCTGGAGAAGCGTTCCGACGTGGCCATCGGCGCCATCGTGGGGAGCAACACCTTCAACATCCTCACCATCATGGGGCTCACCGCCGCCGTCAGTCCGGCACCCATCCTGGTTTCGAACCGGATGCTCTTTCTCGACATTCCGTTCATGCTGGTGACCAGCGGCGCGCTCGGTCTCGCGGCCCTCAGAGGACGGGCCGTCGGGAGAGGCGTCGGGATCGCCATGCTGGTCGCGTACGCCGCCTATCTCACCACCTTGGCCGTCATCGTCTGACGGAAGCCGAGCACGAGGTCATCCACGTGTCTGAAGCGGTCACCTACGGCAAGTATCTGAAGCTCGAGGAGTTGCTCTCCCTGCAGCAGCCCCGCGACGCGGTGGAGCACGACGAGATGCTCTTCATCGTCATCCATCAGGTCTACGAGCTCTGGTTCAAGGTCGTACTCCACGAGGTCGACTACGCCCGCCGCCTGCTCACCGGAGGCGATGCCCCGAGGGCACAGCACACCCTCAAGCGGATCCTCACCATCCTGAAGGTCCTGGTATCGCAGCTCGACGTTCTCGAGACCATGACGCCGACGGAGTTCCTCACCTTCCGCGAGCGCCTCGACACAGCCAGTGGCTTCCAGAGCGACCAGTTCCGGCAACTCGAGTTCGTACTGGGCCACAAGACCCGCGCCGCGGTCGAGCGCTTCGAGGAAGGGTCGCGGGCGCGCGAGCATCTCGAACGGAGGTGGAACGAGCCCACGCTGTGGGACGCTCTCCTGGCCTACCTCGCCGGACAGGGACACCCGGTGCCCCAGGCTCAGCTCGAGCGCGACGTCACCGCGCCCATCGAGCCCTCGGACGAGGTCCAGTCGATTCTCGTTGAGCTGTACCGCAACGACCCGCGCGACGCCGAGCTGTGCGAGCGCCTCGTCGATCTCGACGAGGGGATCCAGGAGTGGCGGTACCGTCACGTGAAGATGGTGGAGCGCACCATCGGCATGAAGCGAGGGACCGGCGGATCGGCGGGGTCCAAGTATCTGAGGACGACCCTCAACGAGCCCCTCTTTCCGGACCTGTGGGACATCCGGGCGCGACTCTGATGCCCGACCTCGCGGCTCTCCGACGTCGCCCCAACGCGCTTTCGCCGCACTACTCGGCGTTCCGGGTCGACGAACGCCTCCTCCTGACGGGTCACTCCCACCAGGCATGGCCGGACGCAGCCTTCGAGGGCCAGAAGCAGGCGTGGATGGACGCTGCGATGTACGCCGACGGCAAGTGGGAGCATGTGGCCGGGAAGGTGGAGCGGGTGGCCGAGGGGTACCGGGCGCTCATGGGCGGCTGCGACGGTGACCTCACGTTGGAGACGAACACCCACTCCCTGGTGGTGCGCTTTCTGTCGGCCCTCCCCTTGAGAGAGCGACCCCTGGTGGTCACGACGGATGGTGAGTTCCACACCATTCGTCGACAGCTGGACCGGCTCGCCGAAGAGGGGCTGGAGGTGGTGAAGGTCTCCGCCCATCCCGTGGATACGCTGGCCGAGCGTGTGGCCGCCGAGGTGGACGACGGCACGGCGGCGGCCATGATCTCGTCGGTCCTCTTCACCACCGGCCTCATCGTCCCGAACCTCGACGCGGTGGCCTCGGCGTGTGCCCACCACGGAGCGGAGATGCTGGTGGATTCCTACCACTCCCTCGGCGCCGTCCCCTTCTCACTGGAGGGGATGGAGGGCGCCTTCGTCGTCGGGGGAGGCTACAAGTACCTGCAGCTGGGGGAGGGCAACTGCGCCATGCGCGTGCCGCCGGGATGCACGCTTCGGCCGGCCATCACCGGCTGGTTCTCGGAGTTCGCCGAGCTCGCCCATGAGCGCGTGCCGGGCCAGGTGGCCTACGGCTCCGGCGCGGCGCGTTTCGCCGGGTCGACATACGATCCGACGTCCCCGTACCGGGCGGCGTCGGTCCTGGATTTCTTCGTCGAGCAGGGACTCACGCCCGACTTCCTCCGGACCGTCAGCGTCCACCAGGTGGAGCTGCTGAAAAGCACCTTCCTCAAGTTGGATCTCGATCCCGACGCCGTGAGCCTGGAGTCCGAGGTTCCGCCGGAGTCACGGGGTGGCTTCCTGGCGCTGCGGGCAAAGGACGCCGGGGGGCTGTTCGAGCGCCTCCTCGAGCGGGGCGTGCGAACCGACTACCGGGGCGACGTGCTTCGGTACGGGCCCGCCCCCTACCTCTGCGACGACCAGCTGGTGGAGGCCATGTCGCTGTTGGCGGAGGTGGTGGCGGAGTAGCCTGGCTCAGTCCGCCTGCGCACCCTCGAGAGCTTCGGCAGGCGCCAACTCGGCTTCGTCGCCGACCCGGACCGGGCCGTCGTCCAGGACCACTCCGTACACACCACCGTTCCAGTCGGGATCGAGGGCCGCCGTCAGGCCGGGCACCTGGGCGTCCATCCGCTCGCACGGACGGGTTTCCCCCACCAGCCGGATCCGGACATCGCCCAGACGCAGGATCTGCCCCCGGGTCTCGGCCAGACGGATTCCGCTGACCATGACGTTGGCCCGCCGCATGTACGGCTTCACGTCGGGCAGCGCGTCGGCGATCCGCTGGAAGACCTCCTCCTCGATGATGGTCACCTGCCGCTTGGATCGTCCGAAGTTGGCGTCGTCGGCGATGCCCTTGTTCTCCACGAAGCGCGCCTCGTCGGTGGCGTCCATGACGCCCCGGTGGGCGCGCTTGAGCCAGAGGGCCTCCACTCGTCCTTTCATTGCCGTCTCCTTCGTGATTTCATCGGCCGCCGTCCGTCCCGGCACCGACCATGGCCTCGAGTTCGTCGGGGCTGCGCGGAAGATCCCGAGTGATCACTTCGACGCCGTCGTCGGTGACCAGTACGACGTCTTCCACGAAGACCGCGATACCGAGGTCGTGGTTGTAGTACCACGGCTCGACGGTGAAGACCATTCCCGGCCGGAGCGGCTCACCCGGAAGCGCGGGGTCGCCCGCTGCCATTCCGATATGATGGCCGAAGAAGGACGGCGTCTGCATGTACCGCTCTTCGGCATCGGGGATGGCTTCGTACGCCACCGCCGTGAGTTCCGCGAACGTGACGCCGGGGCGAATGGCTTCGATGATGGCGTCGGCGGCCCGAGTGCTGACCATGAGCTTCTCGCGTTGCACGTCATCGAAGCGTCCGTTCACCGGGAACGTTCGTCCCACGTCGCTGATGTACCCGTCGATCTCGCAGCCGACGTCGAGGATCACCAGGTCCCCGTTCTCCACCGGGCGGTTGCGACGGTCGTAGTGGGCGGCGAGCACCCGCCAGGGCCACAGGCTGTTGGGTCCGGACTTCACGATGGGCGTGAAGGGCATGGTCTGGGCTCCCCGCGATCGGCACGTCCCCTCGAAGATCCCCTGCAGGGTCCGCTCGTCCATGCCGGGGCGGATCCTCGCGGCGGCCTCGCGTATGCCCTGGGCCGTGGCATCTGCGGCGATCCGCATCTTCTCGATCTCGTAGCGGCTCTTGATCATCCTCCCTCGAGCCACCTCCTCGAAGGCGTTGGCGATGCGCGCGTCGGGGTGGTCCTCGCGGATGCGGACAAGCATGGCGGTGACGGGATCGAGTCCGCCGAAGAAGGGGACGCGGGGCGGCTCGTAGGCGCCCGGGGCTCCCAGGTTCACGCGCAGCGTCGTGCGTCCGCGAGCGCGGCGGGCGAGGTAGTCGTCGAACTCGGCGACGTCGCGATACTCCTCGATGCCGGCGATGCTGCGCAGCTGGTAGTCGTCGACGAGGGGACGTCCGGGGAAGTCGTTGGGTCGGCCCGGATTCTCGAAGCGGTAGTCGGTGGCGGGCAGGAAGAGAATGGACCGGTCGCGGTCGGCGTCGAGGACCAGGACCGAGTTGGGGACCTCGAGGCCGGTGTAGTACCAGAAGTCCTCGAGTTGGCGGAAGGTGTCCCCGTGGGTGGCTCCATCCGAGGATGGCACGATCATCATCCCGCCACCGCTTTCCCGGAGAAGCCGGATCATGTGGCTCCGACGGAACGCGTACTCCTGCGGGCGGAAATCCAACCGGCGAACCCAGTCGCCGTAGCGCTGTTCCGGTGTCGCGGTGTCCGCGGGCCGGGCTTGGGGGGACGGGTCGCTCGCAGCTTGGCCGGAGGCCTGGGCGGGGCGTGCGCTCCACGAGACGAGGACGGCCACGAGGATCAGCGCGAGGCGGCTCCTCGTCAGGGATTCGGGGATGGGCACGGGCATGGGTGCGGTGAACCGTGGCGGTGGGTCGGGTAAGACACGTACGTTGGCCCGGTGCCGGCCCCCCCGCCACCCCGACGGGCGCATGGCGTCGTCATGATCCGGGAGGTTCCACCTGCCTTTGAAGCTTCAGATCGAACTGGTCTACGACACGGGGTGCCCCAACGTCGA
>ERZ869936.2362-NODE-2362-length-11283-cov-5.205379_pt1 | contig 11283 bp, 10 predicted proteins | sample MGYA00520876_ERZ869936 | MGnify/ENA primary metagenome ERZ869936 (study PRJEB32218, sample SAMN09650985) | biofilter metagenome | isolation source: enrty point of leading RO module | place: Saudi Arabia: Thuwal, RO plant located on Red Sea | collected 2016-02-17 ... | reverse complement strand
GTCACCGCCGCCTTGATGAAGCCGGCGAAGAGGTTCTCGATGTCCTGATAGAGGCGTCCGTTCTCGATGGCGACGGCCGCCTGGCCAGCCAGCGACGAGACGATGTCCACCTCACGGGCCGTATAGGGCAGGACCCATCGATCCGAGTCCTCGTCCGTGCGGATCTTCGCTTGCTCGTCACTCTTCCGGTTGATGAGCTGGAGCACCCCCACCACCCGGTCCCGGTGGTCGATCATGGGCACGACCAGCATGGACTTGGCGCGGTAGCCGTACTTGTCGTCGAAGGCCGCCCGATTGAAGGAGTAGGGGACGTCGTCGGCGAGCTCGTACACGTCGCCGAGGACCAGCGGACTCCCGGTGGTCGCCACGTATCCCGCGATGGACGTCTCGTCCAGCGGGAGGCGGAACGTGAGGCTCGGCAGGTCCGGCAGCGTGTCGATCTGCGAGGCGATGAAGTGCAGGACTCGTTCGTCGTTGTCCTCTTCCACCAGGTACAGGCTGCCCGCGTCGGAGCCGCTGAGGGATCGCGCCTGGGTGAGGATGAGGTCGAAGAGCGTCAGGGGGTCACGCTCGCCCATGAGCGCCATCCCCACCTTGCTCATCTCCCGCAGGGCCTTCCGGGATCGGTCGAGTTCGGCCTTGAGGGACTCGACGTCGTCGCCGAGGTGGGCCGCTGCCCCTGGAGCGTCGCTCATCGCATGAGCTCGTCCGCCCGGTCGAACGCCTTGCGGGCCTCGGTTTCGTGGCCGAGCTCGGCGAGGATCTCCCCCTTCAGCAGGTACAACTCGGCGCTCAACGAAGTCTCGCGCTCCACTTCCTCGAGAGCGAGGCGGGCCTCGTAGAAGAGCCCGAGGTCACGGTACGCGACGACGGTGAGGAAGAGGCCGTCCCCCTGAGGGTCGAGACCGAAGACGGCGATCTCGTCCATGTAGTCCTCGAGCTCGACGAACTCCTCCAGGCTCATCACCCGGAACTCCTGCTGCTCCACGGGGCGTCCCCCGCGGCGACCACCGGGGAACACGGTCCAGGCGTAGGTCGCACCGCGCTCGAGCTCCACGCTGTCCGGAAGGGTGAACAGGGTGTCGGCCCCCACCTCGAACATGAGGGGACGGCCCGGTGCCGCGGCCGCGCCTCTGGGTCCCGAGACCTGTCGCAGCATGAGGTCGTACGAGACACCGGGCGTCGACGTCCATCGGAACGTGGGCTGCTGAGACACCACCAGGAGCCCGTTTCGGGGCGCGACGGCCGTCGTCTCGCCGGGAATGGGACGGATCATGCCCTGGCGTCCACCCATGCTGGCGTCGACAGTGGCGGCGCGGGCGAGGGTATTCACCGCCCGTGTGAAGATGTCCGAAGCCACCGCGCTCGGCGGCGCCGACACGGTGGTCTCCTCGTCCACGACCTGCTGTTGACCCGTGCGCGTGATGAGAATGGCGCGGGACCCGTCGTCGGGGAGGACCCCGTCGCCTTCGTACACCCGTTCGCCCACCGCGGCCGGTGCCGGCGCGTCCGACCCGTGCCGAACGTCTACCGTTCCCTGAACCCGGATGACCAGGGCTGCGGGTTCCTGGGCCTGCGCCGGGAGGGTCAGGCCGCTCCAGGCCACCGCCGCCAGGGCGACGGAAATCGCAGTCGTGTTTCTCATACCATATCTCCTACGGACTCCGGCTTTGGGGCTGCCGGGTCTCTCCCATGGTCTCCTTTTCCGTGCGTCGCACCACGAAGTCCCAGTCGGCCGGGGGTGGGTCGGCCAGGTTGTCTGCGCACCGACCCGCATAGACGCGGCTCGGGCCGTCGTCGGGGCAGGCCACCAAGGCCGCCTCGAAACGGGTCTGCGCCTCGGCCCATTGGTGTGCCTTGTACAGGGCCATCGCTTCGTCGTACATGCGCAGCGCCTCTTCCTTTTCCGGCTCCAGCTCCACGCCGTCCATCTCCAGAAGCTCATACACCCTCACGGGCTCGTCCTTGCCCTTCACGGCGATGATATCGAGCTCGCGCACACGATACGAACCGTCGGCCATCGCCAGTGTGGCCTCCGAAACCATGTTGAGCGTGTCGTACGTCTTGTTCGCCGGCTCCAGTCGTGCGGCCAGGTTGACGGCGTCCCCGATGGCCGAGTAGTCGAAGCGGTCCTCCCCTCCCACGTTGCCCACCACGACCTCACCCGTGTGAACCCCGATGCGGACCTTCAACGGTTCACGGTCCGCGACGGCACCCCACCGCTGGTTCAACGCCGTCATCCGCCTCTGCATCAGGATGGCGGTCCGCATGGCACGGTCCGGGTGGTCGGGGACGGCTTTGGGCGCGTTCCAGAAGGCCATGATGGCGTCGCCGATGTACTTGTCGAGATAACCCTTCTCGTCGAAGACCACCTGCGTCATGTCGTTGAGATACTCGTTGAGCAGTGCGATGAGGTCCTGGGCGTCCATCTCCTCGGAGATCTCGGTGAATCCCGAGAGATCGGAGAAGAGGAGGCTGAGGGGGCGCTTCTCGCCGCCGAGCGTCAGGGCCGACGGATCCTCGGAGATCTCGGCCACCACGTCGGGGGAGAGATACTTCCCGAAGGCTCCCTTGATGCCGCGCTTCTCCCGGCCTTCGATGATGGCGACGTACGCCACCGACCCGCCGTAAGAGAGAAGCGTGCCCAGTACCGGCGTTCCGATGGGCACCCACGCCCCCACGTCGCCGAGGGAGAGGAGCTCGACGCCGGGCAGCACGTAGACGCTTCCTGCCCAGGCCCAGTAGGCCATGACCACAGCCATGAACACGGCGGCCCCGGCGGCGACGGCGCCCCACGCCGTCCCCTTTCTGAAAACGATCCCGCCGACGAAGGCGGCCAGGAGCGTCATCCACGCCAGCTTTGCGGCGGCGCCCATGGGCCGGACGTAGCGGCCGTCGATCATGTTCTGGAGCGCGTTGGCGTGGATCTCCACGCCGTACATCCAGAGGTACTCGGCCTCCGTACCGTCGTCGAGGGTCCCTACGTCGCCGTAGTAGGGCGTCCGGAAACGGTCTTCGGCGTGAAAGCCCGTGCCCAGGATGACGATCTTGTCGCGAAAGACTTCCGGGGCGAAGAGGGCGACGCCGGCTGCTGTGAGCGAGCCCTGGGGTACGAAGGTGCCCGGGGGATCGGTAGTCAGCGTCCCCGAAGGTGGTCCGGAGAAGAGGATGCGGAAGGGCACCACGGCCCCCCGACTGCCTTCGTCGGTGCCCTCACGCCAACCTGCGGGAATCTCGCCGACGTCCTCCGGCAGACCCGGCAGCTCGATCCGCCCGCGCTCCCATGCGGCGGCCAGGAGTGAATCGACGTCCAGGCCGCGGGAGTGGGCGTACATGGCCAGGGCGAAAGAGGGCTCGAGGCCATCACCGGACCGGACCGCAAGGGTGGCGTCCCGGAAGTAGTCGAAGGCCGCTGGGAGCTCCGCGGTCCCGACATCATGGGCGACTTCGGTGAAGTACGGATGGGGGGGAGTCGCCACCGGTCCCGAGTCGGTTTGTACTAGCGGCGAGACGAGGATCACGTTGCCGGCACGCTCGATGGCGTCGCGCAGGAGGTCGTTGCCCGAGTCGATCTCGTTGAGCGCGGGGAAGAGCTCGTCGAGATAGACGTCGATCCCGATGGTTCGGGCCCCCGCCCCAGCCACCGCGTCTACCAACTCGGCGAGATGGCTTCGCGGGAAGGGTGAGATCCAGGGGGTCTCCTCGAAGCTCAGCTGGTCGAAGAGGACCAGAACGATCTCACTCTCGCGCTCGCCCCGACCCTCCTGGAAGGACTCGGACGTCGTGAGCTGGCGCAGGTCGAGAGTGTAGTCCTCGAAGCTGCGGACTCCGGTCAGGCGGCCCAGCGTGTCGCCCAGCACGAGGGCGAGCGCCACGGCGCCGAGCGCGATGGCGCCGAAGGCGACGAGTCGACGAGTCTTCCTCACGGGCGAAGGTCCCCGCGATGCCGAGACGCGCCGGCTCAGTTCGTGATCTCGTAGACCACCGAAGCGGTACCCCAGGCGTCGAGCCGTACCGCCTCTCCCTCCATTCCCGCGGCCTGTTTGATGGCCTCGGTGATCTCGGCGGCGAAGTCGGCGCCGCCACTGGCGTAGACGTCCCCTCTCGGGATGTCGATCTCGATGGGCTCCTCGGTGAGGAAGGCCCGGACCATGCCGCCGCCGGCCGGCGGAAGCGCCTGGAAGGCCAGGTCTCCGCCCGGGTAGCGGAGCGTCTGCCCCGCCCGCACCCGCATGGAGGGATCGTCGGCGTTGGGGATGAGCACCGCCACGGTGCCGTCCGTTCCGAGATCCACGAGCGTGACGTAGCCGTCGCGATCGGATTCGATCTCGAAGCTCAGCTCCTCACCGATGCCGAAGGACGTCTTCGAACCGGTCAGGCGCACGTCGAAGCCAAAGCTCTGAGCGGGATTCTCCATGTCGCCCAGCGTCTTCGCCGCCGATTCCTTCCGGAGGATGTCGGCCAAACCGACCATGGCGGCGGGCTCCACGTCGATCTCACCGTGGCGCAGGAAGCCGTCGGATCCGATGACCCGGAGCTCGTCGCCCCGACGGCGCACGATGAGGTGACTGAAGTCGGTCTCGTCCTGGACGGGACGGACGGCGGGGGCATCGGCGAGTTCGGCCATGAGCGCGTCGGCGAGGCGGGTCTCCACGGCCGCGATGTTCACGAGAAGGGGGCTGTCGCCGTACACGAAGGAGACCAGGCGGGCCCGATCGCCCTCCGACACATTCCCGGAGACCACAGTGGTCGTGGTCGAGCGCTGGCTCACGTTCGACACCACCAGCCGGGCTCCGCCGTCGGTCTCGAAGACCGAGCCCGGCGTGAGTCCGAGGGCGAGACCGGCGCCCAGTTCGGCGGTGCCGCCGCCGGCCCGCGTCACCGGGAGGGCCATCTCTCCGCGGCCCGCGGTGGCGCCGTCCACGAAGAAGAGAGGGAAGCTCTTGAGCCCCACGTCCTCGGAGATGTAGGGGTCCTGCTGGAAGCGATTGCGCTTCAGAGCCTCGTACGCCTCCTCGAAGACCTCCTCGTAGGTGACGTCGTCGGGAGCCTTCCAGAGCTGCTGCACCATGAAGGTGGTGAAGGCTCCGCCATGGAAGGCCTCGCGGCCGTCGGCTTCCGGGAAGAATGCGTCGACGGCGACCTGGAACGGCTGGGCCGCGGCGAGTTCGAGAACGCGGGTCTGGCCGGCGTCGAAGCCGGTGTCGTCCTGCTGCTGGCCGGGAAGCGCACGCCGCGCCGCGCCTGCCGGTCGCTCGATGTCGTTCATGTCCCGGTCGAGGAGGCGCCCCCTGCTGAAGGGGGTCACGTCGCGCGTCCCGGTGCCCGAATTGCAGTTGTCGAGGAAGACGATGACGTTCTCGGTGGGCAGCATGCCCAGCCAGTCGTTGAACTCGTCGTCGCTGATGTCGTTCTCGGTGCTGGTTGCGATGACGTCCGCGGGTGCGAGGGTCTCGTCGAGGCCGTCGTCTTCGTCGCCGTCCTCGTCCCACATCTGCGAGCCGTGGCCCGAGTACCAGATGACCACGTTGTCGCCGGGCCGGGCATTCTGGACCAGCCATTCGGTGATGCCCTCCTGGATGGCGGCCTTGGTGGCTTCGCCATTGATGAGCATCCGCACGTTGTCCTCGGGAAAGCCCGATCGCATGACGAGGACGTCGCGTACCCGCCGGGCGTCGTGTTCGGCTCCCGGGAGATCACCACCCTCGACATCGTCCAGGTGGATGTAGTCGCTGATGCCGATGACCACGGCCCAGTGGGTGGGAGCGATGCGCTCCGACGGACCGAAGGCGAGGAGCGGCACCGTGAGTGCGAGTGCTCCGAGGCGAACGAGTGGGGGGGCGAGTCTGTTCACGATGATCTCTCCAGCCGGTAGTCCACTCCTTCCATGGCCCCCTCGACGACGAGGCCGTTCCCTCCGCGTTCGGCCTGCTCGCGCATCTTCGCGATGATGGCCTCGAGCTCGTAGTCGGTCCGGGTAGGGTCGTGGTGGAAGAAGAGGAGGCGTTTGACCCCACCCTCCTGGGCAAGGCGCAGGGTCTGCTCGAAGGTCGAGTGTCCCCACCCGACCCTGTGCGGATATTCCTCTTCGGTATACATCGAGTCGTGGATCAAAAGATCCGCGTCACCGATGAAGTCGACGAGCCGGGACTCGAATCCCGAGGGCACGTCGCCATACATGTCGCCCTCGATCTCGTTGTCGGGAATGAAGCAGATGACCCGACCCGCGACGGTGATCTTGTAGCCGAGGACGAAGGAAGGGTGACGCACTCGGATGACTTCGAGGAGCGCGTCGCCCGTTTCGTACTGGCCCTCGTTCAGGTGCTCGAACTCCATCTCCGCCGCGACGAAGCTGAAGGGAACGGGGAAGTAGATGGGCCCCATCTGCCCGGCGAAGAGGTTCTGGACGTCGATGTCCTTCTGCTTGGGGCCGATGACGCGGATCCGGTCCTCGGCGTCGTACAGAGGCGCGAAGAAAGGGAACCCCTGGATATGGTCCCAGTGGAAATGGGTCAGGAAAATGGGGATGGCGTTGGGTCCGCGTTCGACGATGTCCAGGCCGAGGGGTCGGATGCCCGACCCTGCGTCGAAGATGAGCCGCTGCCCACCCGCGTTGACCTCCATGCAGGTGGTGTTTCCACCGAAGTCCACCGTCTTCGGGCCCGGAGACGGTATGGATCCCCGCGTCCCCCAACAGCGAACGGTTACACCGTCCACCGAGGCGCTCTCTGGAGCGGCGGATTCCGTCGACGGGGCGTCGCGGTCCTTCTTTGTGGCGGAGTCCACGTGATGGTCGGCCGGCCGGGGGGTGGGGGTTAGCGTGTCGGGAATTCACCCCGCACGCGCACTCCTTCAATGTAGGACGGCCTTCGGGCGCGTCGCGAGCACTTTTCCCGTTCTCGCGACCTTCACCGGCTCTGCATAGCTTTGAGATTCCGACGTCGATTGCGATGATGACTCCGCCCCGAGATGGATTCCACTTCCACCCCCGTCGTTCCCGAGAGTGAGCCGCCCGTGCTGACGCGTGAACAGATCAGCGTCCGGCTGCGGGAAGTCGCCCTGTTCCAGGGGCTCAGCCAGGACGATCTGGCCGAGATCCTCAGGATCTCGGAGGCGGTTCGCGTCGACGCCGGCGAGTACGTGTTCGAGGAGGGTGAACGGGGCGACCACTTCTACGTCATCGTCCACGGCAGCATCGAGTTGAGGAAGGCGACCGGGTCGGGCTTCAAGAAGCTGGCGGTGCTGCGGGCCGGACAGGCCTTCGGCGAGATGGCCCTCCTCAACCAGACCCCGCGCTCGGCGTCGGCCTACGCCCTCGAGGATACGTACCTCCTCTCGGTGTCGCGCGCGTCCTTCGCGCAGATGCTGGGCGGCGACACCTTGTCCGTCCGGCTCCTGGAGAAGCTGTCGACGGCCCTGTGGGCCACCTCGGTGCGGCTCGCGGCGCAGACTCAGACCCGCGGCTCCACGGACAACGACACCGGACACGAGACGCTGGCCGAGTTCAACCGCCTGCTGCGCGCTCGCCTCCTTCCCCGGGTGACGCCCCGGGTGAGCGGGTACGACATCGCCGCCACCACCCTCGCCCCGCGCCAGGGATCCGGATCCACCGCGTGGGACTGGTTCGTCCTCACCGACGGGCGGCCGGCGTTCGCCGTGATGAGGGCCGTGAAGGACGACATCTTCTCCGCACAGCGGCTGGCGGCAGCCAGGATGCTGCTTCGGAGCTTGGCCGCAGAACCCCACTCCTCCCTGGGTGCCATGCTCACCAAGGCGAGCCGCGGGCTGCGGGCCGGATGGGTCGAGGGTCTCTCCGGGCCCATCATGGTGGGAATGGTCGCCCTGGCCGACGGAGCTGCCGAATGGGTCGAGGCCGGCGCCATCACCGCCCTGGTGGTGAGGCACGACGGGGCCGCTGAGGATCTGAGCCGTCACGCACCGCCCCTGGGCGGGGAGAACGACCGAGGCTACGAGTCCGAAGTCATCGTGATGGCCGAGGACGACTGCGTGGTGGCGTTGACCGATGCCCACGCCGACGCCGTCGGTGCGGTGGCCGAAGCCCTTTCGGGGCCGACCATCGGGAGCGCGCGCGACGGGCTCAGTCGTGTGGTGGGGCGCGCGTCGGCGGCGGCAGCCGGATCCGGCGGATCGTCGGACGTGAGCGCATCCATCATCCTACGGACCGCTGCGTCCAGGTAAGGGGTACGTCGTACTCCCTGGGGCTCGGCGGCCGCGAGGTTCGACGGTCGCGCCCCTCCGAATTCCAGAAGCGAACAACCGATGGCTGCTACGGAAAAAGAAATACGCGATGCGCTGAAGGGCGTGAAGGACCCCGAGTTGGGCCTGGACCTGGTGGTCCTCGGCCTCATCTACGACATCGAGGTCGAAGGGGATCATGTCGATGCCGTCATGTCCCTGACGTCACCCATGTGCCCCGTCGCCGGGGAGATCGTCAACAACGTCAAAGAAGCCATCGAGGGCGTGGAGGGCGTGGCGAGCGCCGATGTCGAGCTCACCTTCGACCCGCCGTGGACGCCCGACCGCATCAACCCGCTGATCCGCTCGTCCCTCGGTCTCTGAGGGTGACGGGTCCCTGACAACGAACCTCACGCGCCCGCCCGGGCGCGAGAGCCACGGAAGCGAGAGGTCCATGAGCCGATTCACCGACGAAGAGCTGAAGCAGAAGGTCCAGGAGGGCTACATGGTCGAGAGCCTCGAGGACATGACCGAGGGGTATCGAAAGGCCCTTCGGGTTCAGCTCACCGTGCAGGCGGACACGGAGTTGATGAGCGCACCTTCGTACTGGATGGCGGCGCGTCATGCCCCGTCCACCAATACCCAGGTGAGCGCCCACGCCATCATCCAGGACGAGCTCGCCCACGCGAACATCGCCTACCGCCTCCTCGAGGACATCGGCGAATCCAAGGAGCAGCTCGTCTACGGCCGCCAACCCCACGAGTTCAAGCACCCCTACGGCTTCGACCAGCCGCTGGACAACTGGGCGGAATTGGTGGTCGCCAACGGCTTCTTCGACCGGGCGGGCATCACGCTCCTCTCCGACGTCTACCAGAACACGTCGTACGCGCCGCTCAAGCGGGCGCTGGTGAAGATCGACATGGAGGAGACCTTCCACCTCCGTCATGGCGAGGTGTGGATGCGCCGCCTGGCCAAGGCGGGGGGTGAGGCGCGCGAGCTTCTGCAGAAGGCCGTGGACTGGATGTTCCCCATGACCATCGAGTGGTTCGGACTGCCCGACGACCTCAAGCGGCACTCGGGCCAGCTCGACTACCGCCTGAAGGGCCTCACCAACGACCAGCTGCGGCAGGTGTGGATGGCCTCCACGGTGCCCCTGTGCGAAGAGCTCGGCCTCCACGCGCCCGCTCACTGGGACGCGGACAAGGAGGAGTACGTCCTGGAGTATCCCTTCCCCTGTCAGTACGACGCCGTCGAGAAGCACTGGGCGTTCGACGAAGGAGAGATCTCCTGGGATGCCGTCTTCGAGCGCTGGAAGGGACGCGGGCCCATGAACGAGATCTACGTCGAACACGTGCAGCGCTCCCGCGGCGACGTGGCCAAGTGGCTCGACGGCAAAGCTGCCTGATGGCGGGGACGATTCGACTCGACGCTGGGTCGATGGCATGAGCACGACGGCGCTGCCGGTCGCTCGTGGGCGGGACGGGGGCCTTCCCGTTCACGTGAGCGTGCACAAGAGCGGTGGACGCGACCTGTGGTCGGCTCCGCTGGACGAGGCGCCGTCCGACCCCGTGGCGGCGACGTGGGATGCGCTTCAGGAGGTCCTCGATCCCGAGATCCCCATCAGCCTGCCCGAGTTGGGCCTCATCTACGGGGTCGGAGTCGATAGGGGCACGGTGACCGTGCGGCTCACCTTCACGGCCACCGCGTGTCCGTGCATGGAGTTCATCAAGGAAGACATCACCGACCGACTCGAGTCGGAGCACTGGATTCGCGAGGTGGAGCTCGTCGAGGTGTGGGACCCGCCGTGGACCAGTGACAGGATCACGCCGGAAGGACGGGCCAAGCTTCGGGAACTCGGCGTCAGCGCGTAACGAACTCCACGCCGACTCCCCATCGAACCGCTACGACAGGAAAGAGCCGACACCATGCTCGAGAAGGTTTACGACGTCTTCGCCCGGAAGGACCGTGGCGATCAGCTGGTCCACATCGGGTACGTGGATGCCATGGACGACGAGACGGCGAAAGTGCATGCCTGGACCACGTACGACGAAGAGCGCTGGTTCGAGATGTGCGTCGTCGAGCGGACGGCCATTGTGCCGGTGAACCGTGACGACGGACCCTTCGCCAAGGCACAGAGGGCCGCCGACCATGGCTGAGGTGCTCGACGTCTCGGCTCTGGATGCCGACGGCCGGAAGGCGCTCGAGCGCCTGATCCTCTCCCTGGCCGACTCCAAGCGCCTCATGGGGATCCGATACTCGGACTGGCTCCTCGGGGCTCCATCCATCGAAACGGGGATCGCCACGTCGTCCATGGCGCAGGACGAGTGGGGCCATGCCCGTCTCGTCTACGCGATGCTCAAGGAGCTGGACATCGATCCGGTGGCCGTGGAGCACGACCGCGCGCCGCAGGAGTACGCGTCCATCGGCGCCCTGGACGAGGAGATGCCCGACTGGGCGGCGCTGGTTGCCGCCATGGTACTGGTGGATGGGGCGCTGACCACGGCGCTGGCTTCCTTCGCCGAAGGCACCCTGGAGTCCGCTCGGGGCCGCGTTCCCAAGATGCTCGCCGAAGAGGAGTTCCATGCGAGCCTCGGCGCGGCGTGGTACCGGCGTCTTGCTCGATCCGAAGGCGATGCCCGCCGGCTGCTGGTCGCAGCCACCGAGGCCATGCTTCCCGACGTCCTGGCCTGGCTCGGTGCCGACGATGCGCCGGCCCGGGCCATGGTGGAGGCGGGGGTCATCGGACCGGCCGACGACCTCCTGGCCGATTTCCGGGCGCGGGTACGCGACATCGTCGCTCTCGCCGACATCGACGTGGACGCGGCGACCGCCGCCGACGCGTGGGACGAAGCCCGGGGTCGCACCCCGGGGCATCCCGATGAGCACGCGGTCGAGCGCGTCCGCGGCGACAAGAACCGGGCGCTCTTCGTCGAATGACCGACGACGAGGGCGTAGCAGGGCGTCCCCCGTTCCGGGAGGGTAGGGTCGCGGACACCGGCCGGGGCTCGTTCCGTGCCGAGGAGCGCCGGGAGGAGGCGCCCGACAGCCTGCCCGAGGCTCCCGACTGCCCCTTCTGCGACGGTGTCG
>ERZ869936.2361-NODE-2361-length-11284-cov-3.532193_pt1 | contig 11284 bp, 12 predicted proteins | sample MGYA00520876_ERZ869936 | MGnify/ENA primary metagenome ERZ869936 (study PRJEB32218, sample SAMN09650985) | biofilter metagenome | isolation source: enrty point of leading RO module | place: Saudi Arabia: Thuwal, RO plant located on Red Sea | collected 2016-02-17 ... | reverse complement strand
TTTTGGGGTCGTGGGGACAGCCCTCAGTCTATCGCATCGCTTTTTGCCTGCAACCACCAGGGGGCACTGATTTGGCGCTATGGAACCGATTGCATCATGACCGTATTCGCGCGGCCAATAACAGCGTCGGCTGACAGTCGCGCAGGCAGCAAATACAGCGCATTTTCGACACCAGCGGCGATACCGACTTGGACGGCGCGGGGCACGTCCTCGCCGCCGTCGAGCGACCAGCCGATCGCCGCTGCCAGTGAATCCCCCGAACCGATCGGATTGACCGGGGTAATCTGCGGCGGTTCGAACCGCACGCATTTTTCAGCGGACGTCAGCCAGGCCGCGCCGCCGCCCTGTGTGACGAGCACCCACCGAGCCCCGGCGGCGTTCAGTTCCCGCATCGCCACGATCAACTCCTCGTCCGTTGAGATTTCTCGCCGGATCGTGCGGGCCAATTCCTCGCGGTTGGGTTTGACCAGAAACGGCTTCTCGGCGAGTGCCGCCGTCAACTCCGGCCCGCGGCCATCGATGATGACCCGCGCCTCGATGCCGGCGATCAGGTCGCGGTAATAATTCGCCGGTGTGCCGGCCGGAAGCGAGCCGGTAAGAATCACGACGTCCGCGCTTCGCGCCGACTCCCGAAAGGCGGCGTGAAATTCGGCCAACTCGTCGGGCGTAACTGCGGACGCGTTTTCGACCAGTTCGGTGGCCGTACCCGTATCCGCTTCGAGGATGGTCGTACAGACCCGCGTGGCGGCCGACGTCTGCACCCAACGGCGGCTGACCCCCAGACGGGAAAACTCCGCTTCAATCGCCTGTGCCGGCGGGCCGCCGACCAGTGAAATCGTCTCCGCTGTCGCCCCCAGATGCGCCAGTGCGATCCCAACGTTCAGCACCTTGCCCGAGGCGCACCAATGCACCTCCCGGGCGCGATTCACCTCTCCGTGGCGCAGCCGTTCCAATACGACAATCTGTTGCCACGCGGGGGTCAATCCGGCAGCAACAATCACAGTATGCCCTCCAGGATCGCCGTCAATTCCACGTCGCTCAACTCGCGGGGGTTGCCGCTCATGCTGTTTCCCCGTGAGCTGTCCACAATGCCGGGAATCTGCTCCGCACGCACGCCGATTTCAGTCAAGGTCTTGGGGATCTGAACGGCGGCGCACAATTCCTCAATTCGCTCGATTGCAGCGGCGACGGCGTCAGTACCGCGGAGGTGATCATCCACGATCGCCCGGCCAATGGCTTCCAGATCGGCGCGGGCCGCGTCCCGGTTGGTGTACATGGCGACCGGCAACATCACCGCGCAGGCCAGACCGTGCGGCACGCGGCAATGCACCCCCAACGCCGCCGCCACACCGTGGGCCATGCCTAGACCGGAGTTGGCCAGTGCCATCCCCGACAGCAAGGCCGCATGCGACATCGCTTCGCGCGCCCAGCGGGTGTTGCCGTTATCGACCGCATCGGTGATGGCCGCAACGGCCAGTTTGAGGCCGTCGAGTGCCAGAGCTTGCGGGATCGGTTGCGCACGACGGGAAATGTAACTTTCAATCAACTGCGTAATCGCGTCCATGCCGGTATAAGCGGTGGTCGTCGGTGGGACCGTGGTCGTCAACTCGGGGTCGATCAGTACGACGTCGGGCACCATCGCATCGGACCGCAGGCTTTTTTTGAACGGCGGATCATAACTGGAAATCACGGCGTTTTTGGTCGCTTCGCTGCCGGTGCCCGCCGTGGTGGGCATGGCCAACATCGGCAGCGGGCGTGTGGAAATCGTCAAACCCCGTCCGACTCCTTCCAGAAAATCCTGCACTGAATCCCCGGCGGATGAATTGGTCACCAAAGCAGCGGCCGCCTTGGCAAGATCGATGGCAGAACCTCCGCCGACAGCGAGAACCATATCTCCCCCACCGGCCTGTTGGAGCCGCATTTTTTCGACAAGTTTGTCGACGTCGGCCACTTCCGGTTCGTGATGAACCTCGCCGACGTCCACCGGTTCGACATGTGCCGCGATCAATCGTTCGGACAGTTCCTTCAAAACGCCGCTACGGCGCAGCGTGCGCGACCCGGTGACGACGAACGCGCGCCGTCCCAGTGAGTGGGCCAATTCTCCCACTTCCCGGCGACGGCCCCAGCCGAAGCGGATTTGCGCGGGCGTGAGCAGATTATACGAAAGGGGATCGGGCAATTGGGCTTGCTCCTGTAGCGGGACGAGCCGGCTGGCTACGCGTTTCATACACGCAAATCCGCCCGCAACACAAGGGGCAACGAACAAAACCAACTGCAGGACTTCCATTTGAGTTCCATCTGCGGTCCCTCCGGTCAATAATGTAAGTGCGCAGCGTGATGATTCACAACGACCACAGGAGCAACAACCGTGCAGCGGATTGCGATTATCGGTTTGGGACGCTTTGGAAATTCCTTGGCACGAAGCCTGGGGACCAGCGACACGGAAGTGATTGCCATCGACCGCAATCCGAACCTGGTCGCCGCCGTCAAAGATGACGTCGCCCTGGCCGTCCGGCTGGATTCGACGGACGAAGACGCGCTGCTCAGCCAGGACATCGACGACTGCGACGTCTGTGTGGTCGCGATCGGTGAGAATTTCGAGGGAGCATTGCTGACCACCGCTACGCTGAAAAAGATCGGTGCCAAACGAATCATTTGCCGCGCGCAGACGGTGACCCACGCCGAAATCTTCCGCCGGATCGGCGCCGACGAGATCGTTCAACCGGAAATCGAAACGGGCAATAGCTTGGCGCGGCGTTTGGCGAATCCGCAGTTTCAGGATTTTATCGAACTGGCCGAAGGTTACAGCCTGATCGACATTCGCTGTCCGGCGGAGTTTCGCGGAAAAACCCTGTCGCAACTCCAATTGCGATCGAAGTATCAGGTGAACCTCGTCGCGCTCAAACGGGCTGTCACGGTGCAAAAGGATGGCGAGTTGATCCATACCCAACGGATCACCAGCGTCCCCAAACCCGATGACGTGATGCAACCCGATGACGTCCTCGTGCTGGTCGGCTCGCACGAGAACCTGGAACGGCTGCCGCGGGGGTAGGTAGGCGTGAGGCGACAGGCTTGAGGGAGGAGGCGGTAGGCTTTAATGGCGCAACCACCTCGTTGGACGCCCATGAGCCAACGTCTGGCCACCCAACACCGGCCACTGGCCACTCGAATCTGTTGTGCGCGGGGCCCCCGACGCCGCGCTTACTGTGACCGAAGGTCTCCCAAAAAGACGTTTGCGATCGCGTTGCAGCATGGAAAATTCTTGCGCCGCGCGGCAAAATTCTACGGAGAATTCGGCCCACCCTTGACGCGCGTCTGTGTACGATGGGGAACTGTCCGGCCCGCATGAAACCGATGGGCTTTAGCATCCACGAAAGGAACCGACCATGCGCCTGTTGATTGCGATCACCATTTGCTGCTGCGGATTCGCTTCGTCGCACGCGGAAGAATTGCCCCAACCGACCGGCGCAGCGATCGTCTCGCCCGACGCCAAATGGGAACACCTCTTCACCCGCACCGCGGACGTGCAGGGGGTAGTAACCGAAGGTTCGGCCGTGGCGGACGAGTGAAGTATCTATTTCACCGACATCCCGCTGGCGCCTGACCACGGCCTTATCATGCGGTTCGATCCCAAAACGAAGGAGACGACCGTCTTCACCGATAAGAGCGGCAAGGCGAATGGACTGATCTTTGATGCCCAGGGGTATCTGCTCGCGTGCGAAGGTTCCGATGACGGCGGCCGCCGCGTGTCGCGGTGGGACGTCAAGACGGGCAAATCGAAGACGGTCGCCGATCGCTTTCGCGGCAAGAGGTTCAATGCGCCCAACGACCTGTGCGTCGATGCCAAAGGCCGTATCTATTTCACGGATCCGCGCTACTTGGGGGACGAACCGCGGGAGATCGAATATCGCGCCGTCTACCGCATTGATCCCGACGGCAGCGTGATCGAAATTACGCGCGATACGCTCAAGCCCAACGGCATCGCCCTCAGCCCCGACGGCCGGACGTTGTATGTCGCCGATCACGACAACGGCGAAGACCGTATCGGAGAAAACACCGATCCGCCGCCGCTTCCCGGTCCGATGAAAATCTACGCATTCCCGCTCAATGAAGAGGGGACCGTCAGCGGTGAGCGGCGAACGATTGTCGACTTTGGCGACCAAGCGGGCTGCGACGGAATGACGATCGACGCGGCGGGCAATATCTACCTGACGGCCCGCAGTCTGAAGCGTCCAGGCATCCTGGTCGTAAATCCGGACGGCGAAGAAGTCGCCTTCATTCCCACCGGACCGCCGAATCAAAAACCGGACGCGGAACATCCGCCGGTCGGCATCCCTAGCAACGCCGAATTTGGCATCGGCGACGAGATCAACGTCTTATATGTGACGGTCGATCTCGAGTTGTGGCGAATGCCGTTGCGAAGTAAGGGCTATCACGTGCAGTTCGATGGACAGGGTCGGTAGGGGGCGCTGCCTGCCGAACTGACGAAATCAATAGCCGCGGGCTTGCACGCTGCGGCGGACCTTGTTCACCAATTTGCGCAGGTCGGCCAGCGGAATGCGGTCCATTCCGCCGATGGAACGCTGGCCGGGAAGAAAGTCGCACAGTTCGCGGCAACTTGCGATGAGATGGCCGCGGTCCATTGCCTGAACGTCACAAATCGTCAATTCGGTAATGTGCGATTTCAAGTCTGTTCTCCACGATCGAACAATGGGTGGTAATCCGCCGAGAGACGCGCTTTGGGAATCTAACTGCTAGCAAATAGCGTTCCTTCTATTCTGGCGATCGCTGAAAACCGTTGGGAAGATGAAAAATCGCAAAAGTGTGGAATTCCCAAGCCCTTTTTTCCCGTGCCTTTTGCTACTGGTTGGGCATTCTTTTTTTGTGTCTCGCTAAATTGCTGCCGCGACACTTGAAGAGCGGTTTTGAGTGTCGTGCCGATATTGCGGGCACTGCGGCGGCCGCAATCGCCCGAAATGACAGCATCATGCCTCGTACGTTGGGCAGCGTAGTGGCCGCTGTGCGGACCATTAATGGCGCATTCACAGCGAATCAAAGGTCCGCAGAGCGGACCCTACGCCGCGGATGGCAATCTGCACGTGATTCGCCGAGGAACGCGATTGCAGCGATGGGAGTTGGTTTTGAGATCATCATCAACCGGGCTTTGCCGGGTGTCGATAGATGAACAAGGGGAATTGCGCTCTCCCATTGGATCTCTACGTACTCGCACTCCGGATCGAAATGGCCAAGAAATCCCGACGTACTCCACCTCGGCCCGCTCCGTCAGGGTCTATCCGTGATTGGGGAGCGGCGCTCGTGCGCGGATTGTTTCAACCCGGCCGGTTGATCCTGCTCGCCGCCGCTGTTGCGACGGCGATTCTCATCCGTCTGGCCATCGGCTGGCTGCCCGAGTTGTCTCAACGTGACGAATATCTGATCGACGCCGCCGCCATCCAAGTCACAGCCCCGCCGCGAATGGTCCCATCCAATTTCGTAGAACAGGCCCTGCGACGTTCCGATTTGCCTGACCAGATGTCGTTATTGGATGAGACGCTGACACGCCGCGTGCACGATGCGCTATTGCGTCATCCGTGGGTGGCCAAAGTGGTGAGCGTCTCGAAGCAGCCTTCGGGACGGGTCGTCGCGGAGTTGGAATATCGGCACCCGGTGGCGATGGTGGAAGTGGAACGGGGCGTCTATCCCGTTGACGCCCACGGCACGCTGCTGCCCCCGGCCGACTTTACCGTCAATGATGCCAAACAGTTTCCGCTAGTGATCGGCGTAACTTCGACGCCGCAGGGTCCGGAAGGAACCAATTGGGGCGACCCGGTCGTCAACGGTGCCGCCGATTTGGCGGTGCAGTTGGAATCCTCGTGGGAAGATTTTCAACTTGAGAAAATTCAATGCCGCATGCTGCAGCCCGGGATGCCGCAGACATTCGAATTGATTACGCGGGGCGGATCGCGGATCGTGTGGGGTTGCGCTCCCTCGGACCCGCGTCCCGGCGAACCGAACGCCGAGCAAAAAATGCAGCGGCTCCGCAAGTATCTGAAGCATTTCGGCACCTTCGAAAAGCCGGCCGGGCCGTATAGGATTGACATCCGCCACTGGCAGGAAATCTCCCGCACGCCGTTGACCGTCGGACTGGACAAGACGCGCCGTTAGTACCTCGGCGGCCCCCTACCCTAGCAGCCGCTGACTGGTTAAGGTGACGCTGTGCGGATTGCATGCGTTGCCGCCGCTAATTGTCCTGCGTTCTCTGATTTGCGAGAGAGAATCCGATGAAAGGCCGTTATCTTCTGCTATTGCTGTTTGCGGCAATCTGCCTGGTCTTCGCCATCCAGTCCCATATTCCCGCCGAATTCAACGCCATGCAGCCGCCACCGGGAACGCCATTGGATGACGACCTCTCGCGAATCGGGACGCGCGTGGCGACGTTCTTAAGAGAGTTGGTCAATGGTCGCACGGACGAGGCGGTCAACGACCTGCTCGAACGCAGTCCGCTGGAACGGGACGGAGAAAAGCTGGCGCAACTCAAAATCCAGATCGACCAGGCCGAGCAACGGTTCGGAACGTTTTTACGCGGTGAAAAGCTGCGGTTGGAGCGTCTCGGCGGAGCTACGATCCGCGCCATATATGTGTTGCATTGCCAGCAATACCCCGTGATTTGGCGAATGACGTTTCACCGCGACGAAACGACCCGCGAATGGGTGTTGGTGTCACTGAGTTACGACACCAACTACGATGACTTGCCCGCGATGGAATCCGCGTCGCGTCGCGGCGTGCAGTGATGAGCGCGCAATTCTGCGCAGAATTTCCTGAGTTAATCGTCGTCGTTTTCGGCATCCGGATGTTCGCCGCGCGAACGGCCGCCGGTTCGCAGGACCGCTTCGGCCATCTGCAATACCCAGCTCTCCATGCCGGCGGTGCGCATTTGTTCTAAAGCGGCGTCGATGTCATAAGCGACGCGGCGCAATTCGATGCGACCGTCCTCAATGACGGCATAGGCAGCGCGGGGATCGCCGTCGCGAGGTTGTCCCACGCTGCCGGGGTTCAAGATCTCGATGCCGTCGAGTTTGAGGTGAAACTGTTGGTGGGTGTGCCCCACACACACAATGTCGGCATCAACATGCCGCAGCCTGGCCGCCCAGCCTTCGGGGTCCTCGTAGACGTATTCATCCAACGGATCGCGGGGAGTGGCATGGACCAAATGGAAGGTCCGACCGTCAATTTTCTGAGACGCAGTCACCGGCAAACGCGACAGATATCGCATCTTGTCCGGGGTGATGGCATTGTACTGGGCCTGACGGGTGGCGGCCGTTAGGCGGCGAAAGGGGGATCCGCCGCGGACCGCGACGCGCTGCGCGACGGCATGGTCGTGATTGCCGCGGACCGCGAGAGTGGCATGGCGCTGGACCCAATCGATACAGGGCAGGGGATCGGTGCCGTAGTCCACCAAATCCCCCAAAAAAAGGCAGGCATCGAACGACTCCTCGATGGCCTGCAAGGCGACCCAATTGGCATGGATGTCCGAAACGACCAAAATCTTCATAGATGATCCACTATGACTGGCACGGGGAACGATCGCGCGCCGCATCGCGACCTCGGGGCGTCGGCGCGGCGATTGCCCATTCCTTTACGTTTTAGGCGGTCGGATGGCACATTGCAAATCGAACGGTCCGCCGCCGTTTGGTGATGGGCGAAGACTCGGCCGAATGACCGTCACACTTTGCTCGTTGCGTGCCGAGTTTTGCAGGATTGGCCCACATCTTCGCGGACCCCTCTTGACCCAGAATGACCGGGGCGTGTCTAATGAGATGAATGCGAATTTGCCCTTAAACATCTGGAGAGATTGCGAAGTGAAACGACCGATCGAACAATTGACACTTGTCGATATGTTTAAGCAATCTGACCAGGTCGCGCGGGCGATCATGGATCACATCGAACGGGGATTTCTCCCCAAGGTTCGCGATTTAGAGCGTCTGGTCCGTCCCAATCCCGATTCGCTTGCGCAAAGTGAAGTGACCAACCTTCGCGTCCGGAACTATGCGGCGAGCGTCATTTCCAGCGACGACTTTACGCACGAACAAAGCCAACTGTTGGACCAGTACCTCAAGGCGATCGACGACCAGGTTTCCCGCGAGCTGAATGGCTAACGTCTCGGCAAGTAGACCGCCGGTGACGGCTGCCAACCAGGCGGCGGGGGCTTGTCCCGTAATTTGACAGACCAATCGACAAAGTCGCTGTAGGAGACATCGGCTCGGTCGCGTACAATGCGTATCTCGATTTGAGGGACGGATTCCCCTGACGAGTGAGCCGGGGACATAATCGGTCCGCGTTCCGCCTCGGACAGACTTTCACATTTTCCCGCATACGCCGGTGATTCGGCGTACTGGGCCTATGAACCATCCGACCGACCAACCTGATTCTCGCAGCGGGTCTTCGCAGTCGAGTTCGTTTGCCGATGCGCTGGGGGCCGCACCGGTGAGCGGTTCGGAGACGGTGATCAATCCCGAAGGTCGGCCGGACTTTGCGCCGTCGGCAGCGGTGCCGATTTCCGATCCATCAGCCTGGAACCGGCTGTTCCCGACCGGCAACGATAACGACCTGGAACACGCCAATCCCATCGGCGTCGAACTGGATCACTTCGTCATTGAAGAGCGAATTCGTTCCGGCGGAATGGGAGCGGTGTTTCGAGCACGCGACGTGCGCATGGGGCGGCCGGTGGCTTTGAAGGTCATGCCGCCGCGGCAGACGCTCAATCCCGGTGCGGTTCGGCGATTATCGCCTTTGAATTCGTGACCGGCGTCAATATCGCGGAGATGATCGCCAAGCAGGGGCGATTGCCGGTCGACGATGCGGTGAACTACACGCTGCAGATCACCTCGGCGCTGGTACATACCTCCGAGCGGGGGGTGGTCCATCGCGATATTAAGCCGTCAAATATCATCATCACCCCCAAAGGCCGCGCTAAACTGGTCGACATGGGCTTGGCCCGGAACGAGAACCGCGATTCCAGCGCCGATCTCACCGTGGCCGGCACCACGCTGGGAACCTTTGACTACATCTCCCCCGAACAAGCCAAGGACCCGCGGGCGGTCGACGTCCGCAGCGACATCTATTCGCTGGGTTGCACCTTGTACCACATGCTGACGGGCGAGGCGCCTTATCCCGGCGGTACGATGCTGCAGCAGCTGTTGGACCATCAGGGCAAGGACGCACCCGATCCCGCGGCAAAGAATCCCTATGTTTCCGATGACCTATCGGCGGTTGTCCGCAAGATGATGGCCAGCGATCCCAAACGGCGATATCAGACGGCCGACGAACTGATGCGGGATCTGATGTTGGTCGCCGGCGCAATGGGCTTGCGGAGTCTGAACCCCGAAGGGCTGGTCTGGATGTCCTCCCGTCCGCTGTCGGCTCCGTTTTGGGAACGGCACTTGCCCTGGATGTCGACGTTCGCCGCGTTGATTATTCTCGTGACGGTCGCCAGCATCCTGCCGGGCCGCTTGGCCCCGGAACCAACGAATACGGACGGCACTGGAGAAGTCGCTGAAGGTAACGCCGGAGAGAAGGTGACGTCCGACGACGGAGGTCAGGAAGTCGCCGAACCCCCGGATACGTCAGGGACTGAGAATCCGGTGGTCAAATCCAACACGTCGGTCAGCGTACCTGAAGTACCGCAAGACCCGAAAACGGGAGCATCGCTGCCGGAGAAAAAAATTGCCGAAACATCGCCCGACGCGCGCTCGTTGATTCCCAAAAACACCAACGACACAATGGAGACTGGAAGTTTGCCGGACAGTCTTTCATTGGGGCCTGAACCGGGGGGCAAGTTTCAGTTGGGACCGTCGGCGGACGCCGATTCGGCATTCGCCCTATTGCCGCCGTTGCCGGCCGAACTCACGGAACCGCGCGCGTCACGCCCCGCCGAGCGGAACGGAACGGACAACCGCACGACGGCCAAGCCAACTGCTGCCGCCGGGGCAGACATCGATCGGCCCTTCACCGTATTAGGCGTCGACGGTGCGATGGACCATCACTATCGGTCACTGGAGGCGGCCTGCACCGATGCGGTGGATGGCAGCAAGATCGAATTGCGGTACAACGGCGTCCGCCGCGAAAGTCGGCGAATTCGCATCGAAGGCAAGCGGATCACGATCCGAGCCGCTGCAGGATATCAGCCGACGCTGGAATTGACCCCGAACGAGGCCCCGGCCGCCGATTACCGCGATCACTTCATCAGTGTGTCGGGGGGTGCTCTGGAAATGGCCAACGTGCACATCGCGCTGGCGGTCAACGAAGCATTTCCGTCCGATCGGTGGTCGATCTTCTCGTTGGAACATCCCGAATCGGTGCAGATGGACGGGGTGACGGTCACGGTCCGCAACCGCGACCAGCGGCGGCAAGTGGCCGTATTCGAGTTGACTTCCGGCACGAACTTCAGCGACATGCCGATCCCCGATGCCGATCTTGGCGAACCGTTGCAAATCACCATTGCGCGGTGCGTATTCCGCGGCGGCTGTGATTTTCTTGCCGTCCGCCAGCAGGCCGGCGCCCGGGTTACGGTCGAAGATACACTCTTCGCCTTGGCGCCCGTCGGCGCCGTCGTGCGGGTGTTCGGCGGAACCTATGAGCCGGACGATGACGCCGCCGTCGAACTGAGGCTCAATCACTGCACGGTGATGGTCAGCAGCGGCCTGCTGGCCATGTCCAGCGATACCGTTCCTCACAAATTAATTCCTGTACAGATCACAGCCACGAACAACATGATCAGCGGCTTCGGCGAATGCCCGCTGGTGTCGATGACCGGCCGAGCCCCGGTCCAGGACTTTCGCGACCTGATCCGCTGGTCGGGAACGTACAACTATTACGATCGCTTCACCGATTTCTGGCAAACCCAGTCCGACGCGTCAGACGACGGCTGGGATGCTTTGAATTTCGACGACTGGCAGAATTGGCGGACCATCAAAGAAGTGGACGCCTATAACGACGTCATCTATTGGCAAGACGTCTGGCGCGACATGCCGGCGGAAACGATCACGCCCGCCAACGTGCGTCTCGATCCAACGCAATTCAACCGCGCGGAAAAGGGAACGGCCACGCTCGGTCAAGCCGGCGCCCATCTCGCCGAGCTGCCCATGCCGCCCGAGAAACGCAACGGCAGACGGCCCTAGAGCCCGTCCCCGCCGCTACATGTATCGATCACTTTTCGATCGGAGCCTCGGCGTCGCTGCTGTATTCCTGCCAACTGCAAAAGTAGTTCCGGACGTTCTCATAGCCG
>ERZ869936.2360-NODE-2360-length-11295-cov-4.861121_pt1 | contig 11295 bp, 8 predicted proteins | sample MGYA00520876_ERZ869936 | MGnify/ENA primary metagenome ERZ869936 (study PRJEB32218, sample SAMN09650985) | biofilter metagenome | isolation source: enrty point of leading RO module | place: Saudi Arabia: Thuwal, RO plant located on Red Sea | collected 2016-02-17 ... | reverse complement strand
CCGAACATGGTGGCGGCGGTGGTCATCAGCACCGGCCGCAACCGGGTCAGCGACGCCTCGCGCAGGGCGGCGAGCTTCTCGGCGCCCTCCTCCTGCAGGCGGTTGGCGAACTCCACGATCAGGATGCCGTTCTTCGCGATGAGGCCCACCAGCGTGATCAGGCCCACCTGCGAGTAGATGTTGATGGTGGTCAGGTCGAGGAACGTGAACAGCAGCGCCCCGGAGATCGCCAGCGGCACCGAGCCGAGCAGCACGATCAGCGGGCCGCGGAACGACTGGAACTGCGCCGCGAGCACCAGGTAGATCAGGATGACCGCGAAGCCGAGCGTCACGGTCAGCGCGCTCCCCTCGGTACGGATCTGGCGCGACTCGCCGGCGTGGTCGAGCACCATGCCCGGCGGCGCCACCGCGGCGGCGGCCTCCTCCAGCACGCGGAGCCCCTCCTCCTTGGTCACGCCGGGCTTCACGCCGCCGAACACGCGCACGGCGTTCTGCTGCTGGAAGCGGTGGAGCGCGCGCGGGGCCGTCTTCGTCTCGATCGAGGCGAAGGTCGACACCGGCACGAGCTCGCCGCTCGGGGTCTTGATCTTCAGGTCGAGCAGCGGCCCGACGCTGGTGCGGTCCTCCTCGCCGATCTGCGGGATGACCTTGTAGCTGCGATCGTGCCAGTTGAAGCGGTTGACGTAGCCGCCGCCCAGCATCGCGCCGAGCTCGCGACCCACCGAGGCGAGGTCGAGGCCGAGGTCGGCCACGCGCTCGCGGTCGACCTGCACCGTGGCCTGCGGCAGGTCGATCTTCAGGTCGGTGTCGACATAGAGGAACTTGCCGCTCGCCCAGCCCGCGCCGACCACGGCGCCGACCGTCTCGAGCATCTGCTCGGGCGGCAGGTCGCTGCCGAGCACCAGCTCCACGTCGTACTGGCCCGGCGTGGGGAGCGGCGGGTCGAGGCGCGGGAAGACCCGCAGCCCCGGCACCTGCGACACCGCGCCGTACACCTCGCCGTACATCTCGGCGGTCGAGCGCTCGCGCTCGCGCCAGTCCCTGGCCACGAAGCCGCCGAAGCCGCCCCAGTTGGCGGTCAGCGACCACATGAACCGGTTCTCGGGGAAGGCATTGATCGCGTTCACCACGTCCATCGAGGCACGGTTGGTGGCCTCGAGCGAGGCGTTCGGCGCCGACTCGAAGACCAGCGAGATGTGGCTCTGGTCCTCGACCGGCGCGAGCTCGCTCCGCGAGAACATGTACAGCGGCCACGCCGCCACGGTGATCAGCAGCGCCGCGACGACGATCGCCCAGCGCATCCCGAGCGCGCCGTCGAGGAGCCGGGCGTAGCCGGCCCGCACGCGGTCGAAGCCGCGGTTGACCAGGGTGGTCAGCCGCCCCTCGTGCTCGCGGTCCTGCACCAGTCGCGAGCTCATCACCGGCGACAGCGTCACGGCCACGACCCCGGAGAGCACCACCGCTGCCGCCAGGGTGATCGCGAACTCCAGGAAGAGCGAGCCGGTCAGGCCGCCTTGGAACGCGATCGGGGTGTACACCGCGGCCAGCGTGATGGTCATCGCGATGATCGGCCCGAGCAACTCGCGCGCGCTCAGGAGCGCCGCGTCGATCCGCGACTTCCCCTCCCGCACGTGGCGCTCGACGTTCTCCACCACCACGATCGCGTCGTCCACCACCAGGCCGACCGACAGCACGATGGCCAGGATGGTGAGCAGGTTGAGCGAGAAGCCGAACGCCATCATGAAGACCCCGGCGCCGATCAGCGACACCGGCATCGCCACCAGGGGCACGATGGTGGTGCGGACCGAGCCGAGGAACAGGAACACCACCAGCGCCACGATCAGCATCGTCTCGCCGAGCGTCTTGGCAATCTCGCCGAGGGCGTCGCGCATGAACACGGTGCCGTCCCACACCAGCTGCATCTCGATGTCGGCCGGCAGGGCGGGGCGGATCCGCTCCATCTCGGCCTGCAGCCGGTCGCCCACCGCGATCTCGTTGGCCCCCGGGAGCGGCCACACGCCGAGGTACACCGCCTCCTGGGTGTTGTACTTGGCGGCGAGCTGCGCCTCCTCGGCGCCCAGCTCCACGCGGGCGACGTCGCTGAGCCGCACCACCGCGCCGCCGCGCTCCGCCACGATCAGGTTGCGGAACTCCTCGGCCGAGCGCAGGTCGGTGTCAGCGAGGAGGTTCACCTGCACCTGCTCGCCCTTGGTCTGGCCAACGGCGGCCAGGTAGTTGTTGCGCTGCAGCGCCGCGTACACGTCGCCGGGCGCCAGGTTGAGCGCCGCGAGGCGGACCGGGTCGATCCACACCCGCATCGCGATCGGCTGGCCTCCCTCGCTGCTGCTGATCCGCTGCACCCCCTCGATCGTGGCGAGCTGCGGCTGGAGCGTGCGCGACAGCCAGTCGGTGATTTGGGGGACGCTGCGCTCGCTCGAGGTGAAGCTCAGGTAAAACGACGCGTAGGGCCGGTCGGTCCGCTGCACCTCCACCGAGGGCGGCTCGGCATCGGGCGGCAGTTCCGAGCGGACCTGCTGCAGCCGGGCCATCACCTCGGCGAGCGCCGCGGTGCTGTTGTAGTTGAGCTTGAGCCGCACCGTCACGGTGCTCACGCCCGCGCGGCTGGTCGACTCGACGTAGTCCACCCCGCCGATCGCCGACACGGCGCGCTCGATCGGCGTGGTCAGGAAGCCGCGCACCGTCTCGGCACCCGCGCCGTAGTAGACGGTGTTGATCACGATCGAGGAGCTCTCGATCTGGGGGTACTGCTGGATGGGCAGCGACGTCAGCGCGCGCCAGCCCACCAGCACCAGCGCGAGGTTGATCACCACCGCGAGCACCGGATGCCGGATGAACCGGTCGGTGATCGCCTTGCCGGGGGCGGACATCAGTTCCCCCCCGCCACGGCCACGGTGTCTGCCTGGGCCACCACCACCAGCACGCCGGGGCGCAGCTTGAACGACCCCGACACCGCCACGGCATCGCCGGCCGCAAGGCCATCGCCCACCAGCACGGTGTCGCCGGTGGCGTGGGTCACCCGCACCGGACGAAGCGCCGCGCGCGTCTGGCCGGCCGAGTCAGCCGCAATCAGCCAGACGTAGTCGCCCTCCGGACCGCTGCGCAGCGCCCCGATCGGGATCGCCACCGCCGAGACGGACGGACCGGCCGGCACCTCGACGCGCGCCGAGGCGCCGGGGGCGACATCCACGTCGCCGTCGAGTCGCGCCCGGATCAACGCGTTGCGGGTGGTGGGATCGAGGCGGGCATCGAGCGCGATGATCCGTGCCGCACGCGTCGCGGGCTCGCGATCGATCGCGACGGCGACCGTGTCACCGACGCGAAGGCCGGCGGCGACCGCCTGGCTCACCGCGAAGTCGACGTGGGCCGACTCCTCGACGCCCTGCAGCGTGGTGAGCACGGTGCCCTCGGAGAGGTACTGGCCCGCGTGCAGGTCGGCCATGCCGACCCGGGCGCGGAACGGCGCGCGGATGGTCTTCCGCTCGATCACCGCGCGGATGCGCGCGATCTCGGCGCGCGCGATGTCGCGCTCGGCGGTGGCGCGGTCGACCTCCTCCTGGGACACCGCCCGGCGATCCAGCAACCGGGAGAGTCGGGCGAGGGTCGTCTCGGCGAGCGCGATCTGTGCCTCGCGCGCCCTGAGGTCGGCTTCCTCCACCGACACGTCCAGCGCGACCAGCACTGCGCCCGGCTCGACCACCGCGCCGGGAATGAGGGCCGCACGGCGGACGGTGCCGGCCAGCTCGTTGCGGAGCGTGACGGAGCGGAGCGCCAGCACCGTCCCGATGGCGGTGGTGCTTGGGCGGTGTTCCCGCGACTCGGCGATCGCGGTGGCGATCACCTCGGCGGGCTCGCCGCTGGGCGCGGAGTTGGCCGCCGCAAGCGCGGAGCGCTTCCACGTGGCGAGGGCGACGGCAATGAGCAGCAAGGCGGCGAGCAGGCCGCCCCCGCGGAGCAGGGACGAGGAGCGGATCGTGGAGCGACGCGACATGACGAACACTTTCAAGCGGGCGTGAATGGATTCAGGCTGTCACGGGGAACGGCGCAAAAACGCGCCGCATCCCGACAGGCAGCGGGGGATGCGTACGACAGTTGTATCACCATCAAACTATTGGGGGACAAAGGGTTGACACCGGGTCAGGGGGTGAGGGGGCGCGTCAGGACTTGGGTGTGGGCAATGCGCCCGGCGACAGCCGAGCCTGGAGTGCCGCGTTGTAGGCGGCGAGTACGTCGCGCTGCATGTAGTACGTCACGTGCTGCCCCTCGCGGACCCCGCGAACCAGGCCAGCACGAATCAGCTCCTTCACGTGGTGCGAAATCGTCCCCTTGCTCACGGGGAACTCCTCGCAGAGCAGCGAGCAGGGGTATTCCCGGTGCGCGGCGATCTTCTCCAGCAGCGCGAAGCGCCGGGGATCGGCGAGAGCCTTGGCGATGCGCTCGAACTGGGCCGTCGGCATGGTGACCGTTGGGACCGTAGCCATAGTTCAATGAATATCAAACTGTCCCGATCCCCGCAAGCCCCCCTGTCCCCGGTCCCCCGTCGCCCGCCACTCCCCCGTCCCCCGTCACCCGTCCCCCGGTCCCCGATCCGGGAAGTAGGTTCTTCGTGACCATGTCAGACCTGACCATCTGGAGTGGCGGGCAGACCGGCGTCGACCGCGCCGGCTGGGACGCCGCACGGGTGCTCGGCCTACCCATCGGCGGCTGGGTGCCGCGGGGTCGCCTCGCCGAGGACGGCGTGGTCCCGCCCGAGTACGAGCCGGTCCAGGAGACCGAGACGGCCGACTGGGGCGAGCGGACCACCGCCAACGTCCGCGACAGCGACGCCACGCTGATCCTGTTTCGCGGCGAGCTCACCGGCGGCACGGCGTTCACGCATCGCGAGGCCATCCGCCTCGGGCGCCCGGTGCTGGCCGTCGACCTCGAGGCGGCGCCGGCCAGCGAACACGTCGCGCAAATCCGGGAATGGCTCGCAGCCGTCGCGCCGGCACGGCTCAACGTGGCAGGCCCTCGGGAGAGCGGATCGCCGGGAATCGGCGCGGCGGCCGGCGCACTGCTGGTGCAGGCGCTGCGCTGAGCCGGGCTGAATCTACGACCGTAGTCGATTCGTAGGTGCGCCGTCACCCACCCTGCAGGCACCATGCGCCCGATCGTCGCCGCCTCATTGCTGGTCGTGCTCTCTCCCGTCGCGAGTCTCGCCGCGCAGGGACGCGATGCGGACCTCGCGGCGTTCACCACCGCACTCGACTCGCTCGCCACCGCCTTTCGGCTCCCCGCCTACTCGGCAGTGATCGTTAGCGAGGGTGAGGTGGTCTGGCGGCGCGGCTGGGGCTTTGCCAATCTCGAGGGCCGGATTCCGGCGACGCCCGACACCCCGTATCGCCTCGCCTCGGTCACCAAGCCGATCACGGCCACCATCCTGATGCAGCTCGTCGAGCGTGACTCGCTCGACCTTGACGCGCCGATGCACCGGTTCGCGATCCATCCATGGTTCGCGCCCGATGCCGGCTCATGGGCGCATTTCCCGGAACGCTACGCCGACGGTCGCATCACCGTGCGCCACGTGCTCACGCACACCAGCCAGGCCGATCCGCCCGGCAGCGCCTACCGCTACGACGGCAACATCTTCGGCGACCTGACGTGGGTGGTCGAATCGGTGACCCGCCGCTCGTTCCCGCAGGTGCTGCAGGATCGCGTGCTCGATCCGTTGGGGATGTCGCGCTCCGCGCCGGGCCACCTGGTGCCATGGCGCCGCGACGTGACCGGCGCGGTGGCCACGCCCTACGCGGTCGACAGCGCCGGAATGACGCCCCGGACGTATCCGGGCTTCGGTCTCGGACCGGATGCCGATCGCGGTCCGCTGGAACCGGCCTTTCGGCTCCCTCCGTCGACCGACAGCGCCCGGCGGGCGCTGCTCGGCGCGCACTACACGCCGCTCCACTCGGCGCAGGCGGCCGCCGGGATGATTGCGTCGGCCGAGGATCTGGCCCGCTTCGACATCGCGTTCGACAAGGGTCGCCTGCTGAGCGCTTCCGGCCGCGAGGCGATGTTCACCCGGCCCAAGGCACCCGACGGTTCGGCGCTGCGCTATGCCCTTGGCTGGTTCGTCGAGACCCTACACGGGGAGCGCATCGCGTGGCACTACGGCTGGTTCCCGCCCACCGTCTCGGCGCTCTACCTCAAGCTGCCGGATCGCGGCCTGACGTTCATCCTGCTCAGCAACTCCGACCGGCTTTCCGCGGAGATGTCGTGGACGGCGCGCGGCATCCGGGCCTCGCCGTTTGCCCGGTTGTTCCTCGAGCGGATCGCGGCGATCGCCCCCTGATCCCTTCCGCCTCGTGCCGGCCTGGCCGAGGGATCCGTCCGCAGCACCACGTACCTAGCCCGCACCATTGTTTCGACCATCCGGCCCTACATTGCGTGTACGGCGCTGGCCTCGTCCGCTGAGGCCCAGCCGGGGATGGTTCTGTTCGGTCTGTCGCCGAGGAGGTTCCACGAGATGAGTACGCCATCGTCCTCCCCGATGGGTGGCTGGACCCGGCGGCAACTGCTCGCTGTGCTCGCCGCCGCGCTCCTGGCCATCGTGGCCGGGGGTCGTGGGCTCCGCCACGCGCTCCGAGTGCGCTCGACGCTTCCGCACGCGGACGAGGAAGCGGTGGCTGCGGCGCTGCCCACCGCCGCGGCGTTCGCCGCCTCCTGTTGCGGGCACCTGCTGGACGGACCCGAGGTTGACGAGGTTGCCGCGGACCTGCAGTTCGCGGCCACGCTGCATGGCGATCTTCGCAGGACGCTGCCTGTCGTGGCGCGGTACGCGGATCGGGAGGCGGAGCGGCACGAGGGAGTGCCGTTCCTCGCGAGCTCGTCGGCGACGCGCGAGGCGATCCTCCAGGCGGTCGTCGCAGACCCGATCTCGACCAGGCGATCCGCGTTCGTGTCGCTCGTCTCGGCACAGGAACGCGACCGGCGACTGATTCGGTGGCACGCGCTGGAGCACCTGGCGCGCGTCTATGCCGGTGCCCCACCCGCCTGGCGCCGACGCGGCTACCCACGGTGGCCCGGTGTCGGCGGCGACCCCCGCGACTACACGCGGCCTCCGCAAGGGACGCCGACATGCTGACCGGCCAGCGCACCGACATCTGCGTGATCGGCTCCGGCGTGGCCGGCGCCCTGATCGCGCACACCTGTGCCTCGCAAGGCCTCTCGGTGACCGTGCTCGAGGCTGGTCCCCGATTCGATCGCGCGGCACGCCACGAGCAGGCCAGGCGGCGTCGACTCGGATTCGACCCCTGGCCGATGGATCCGGCGCGCAACCAGTTCGTCAACGCATCCGCCTTCGCGTACCCGCTCAACGACTACCGCCTTCGTGCGGTGGGTGGCTCGACGCTGCACTGGAGCGGCGTGGCGCAGCGCCTGCGCGAGTCGGATTTCGAGACGCACACGCGCTACGGCATCGGGGTCGACTGGCCGTTGCGGTACGCGGACCTCGAGCCGCATTACCTGCGCGCCGAGTGGGAGCTCGGCGTGGCGGGGGAGCCGGGGATACATGGCCCGCCGCGTGGGGGGGCATTCCCGATGCCGGCGTTCCCCGAGGGACATGGCGATGCCGTGTGGCGGGCGGCAGCGGCCCGCGCCGGAGTGTCGCTGGAGCGGGCGTCCTATGCCAAGAACAATCTCGTCAGCCACGACGGTCGTCCGGCGTGCGCGACGTTCGCCACCTGCACGATCTGTCCCATCGGCGCGCAGTACAGCGCGGACTGGCACGTCCTCAAGGCCGAAGCCACCGGTCGCTGCACGGTGATCCCCGACGCTCCCGTGCGTCGGATCGAGATCGACACCGATGGGTCGGCGCGGGTCGTCCATGCCACCCGATGGGAAGGTGGCGACATCGAGGTGTCGGCCCGCGCGGTCGTGGTGGCGGCGGCCGCCGTCGAGAGCACCCGACCGCTGCAGCCCGCGCGAATTCGCGACCCGACCCAGCTCGGCCGACCCCGCATGGCGCAGTGGGACATACACAGCCGCGGCCTCGCCGACGAGCGCACCGCGCCGTTCCGGGTCGGCTTCCCGACACTCAAGTCGTATCAGTGGTACGACGGGACGGAGCGGGAGGGTCGGGGTGCGATCGGACTGACCCTGCACGACCAGGTCGATCCGCTCAAGCGATTCGGACCCACCCCGGGTCAGTGGGGACGGAGTCTCGCCCAGCAGGACTGCGACACCTTCGGGCGATGGCGGGCCATCGAGGCGATGACGGAGCACCTGCCCAACTCCGCCTCGCGGGTCGACCTCGACCCCGAGGTGCGCGACCCCTTCGGCGACCCGGTGCCTCGATTCCGGTTCGAGAGCAGCGAGCTTGATCGCCGAACGCAGGACGCGGCCCGCGCAGCCATCGGCGAGCTCTTCGACGCGGCGGGGTTGCAGCAATCGGAGATCGCAGCGGAGCCATTCGGCGCGGCCCACCACATGGGCACCTGCCGTATGAGCCATCGGCCCGAGGACGGGGTGGTGGATCCGAACGGCCTCGTCCACGGGACGGACAACCTGTACCTGGCGGGAAGCGCCGTCTTTCCCACCGGCGGTGCGGTGACCCCGACCCTGACCATCGCCGCGCTGGCATTGCGGCTTGCCGACCATCTCGTCACGGTCCACCGGGGCGGCGGCGCGACCTGAACCGATCTGGCCGCCCCGGGCGAGTCACCCGGCAGGGAGTCGATTGGTGGAACGCGAAGACCCGAGGGATCGCTCCCTCGGGTCTCCGATCTCCGTTCTCCGGTCGCGGATTACCGCGGCGACGCCGCCGTGTTGCGGTGCGCCGGGGGGCACTCCGGCCAGTCGGTCGGGTTCCCCTGGCGGTCGGTGTAGGCCACCGTCTCGCGCGGCAGCAGCTCCGCGTCCTGGTCGGCCATGTACGCCAGCATCGCGATCAGCGTCGCGTTGTTCTGCAGGTCCTCGGCGATCACCTTGTCGTAGGTGTCGCGGTTGGTGTGCCAGGTGGTGAAGCCGTAGTCCCACGACAGCCCGCCGGTGCCGTACACCGGCGACTTGAGGCATTGGAACGCGGCGTTGTCGGTGCCGCCCATCGCCGGGTTGCCGGTGCCGCTCATCCGGATCCGCCCCGACATCTCCGCCGGGACCGCGCTCAGGTAGCGCACCAGCGCGTCGGTGCCCGCCACGAACGGGCCGGGACCGATGCTCACGATCCGGCCGGTGCCGTTGTCCTGGTTGAAGCCGGCGTGCACCTTGGCCACGATCGCCGGGTTGTCCTCGACCCATGCGCGCGAGCCGTTGAGTCCCTGCTCCTCACCGCCCCAGTGGCCGATGATGATCGTCCGCCTGGGGTTGGGATAGATCGCCTTGAGGATCCGGGCCGCCTCGAACATGGTGATCGTGCCGGTGCCGTTGTCGGTGGCACCCGACGCGCCATCCCACGAGTCGTAGTGCGCCGAGAGCACGATGTACTCATCCGGCTTCTCGCTGCCGGGAATCGTCGCGATGACGTTGTGCACCGGCTGCTCGCCGAGGTTCTGCGACTGCGCCGAGAGACGGACCACCGGCTTCTGGCCGTTCATGGCGAGGCGATAGAGCAGCGCGTAGTCCTCGCAGCTCACGTCGATGGTCGGCACGCGATCCTTGGGCGAGCCGAACACCTTGTCGATGCCGGGATAGCGCGACCAGTTGTTGGTCAGCATCCCCGCCACGCCAACGGTCTCCGGCCACTCCTTGGGGTTGCCGCCGATGATCAGGCGATCGCGCACCTCGGCCGCCCACGCGCCGGCGGTCGAGTCGAGCCGCGCGATCGTCTGCGGCTGCCCGTACTCCTGCACCTGCGACGGCATCCGGCACGTCGGCTGCGGCGCCGAGGCGAGGATGAACTTGCCGCGCGCGCTTTGCGACCAGGTCTCCCACGCCGACGCGCTCTCGGGGAGGAGGATCGCCTCGGCCTCGACCCAGCTGCCGTTGTTCGGGGTGCCCGGGCTCCACGCCAGCATCACTGCCTCGAGCGAACGCAGCCGCGGCTGCACCAGGTCCATGTGGGTCGCGCCGCGATGCCACTTCACCCACGTGCCGTAGGGAATCCGCTCCGCGCGGACGCCCCACGAGCGGTACATGTTGATCAGCCACTGCTGGCCCGCATCGAAACGGTCGCTGTTGGTGAGCCGCGGCCCGATCGAGTCGAGGAACACCTGCGCCAGCTTCATCGCCTGGCCACGCTCCATCCCCTCGGCCCACATCCGCTGGATGACCGGGTCGGTGGGCGGGGCGGTGCGGACGTAGCGGGTGCTGTCGACCCGGTTGCCCTGGCCACCGAACTGGGCAGCGGCAGGGATGGCGATGAGGGCGAGGGCGACGGCCAGCCCTGCGGCCGCGCCGTGGGAAACACGGGGCATCACGACTCCAGAGTGAAGGTCCTGGGAGGAACCCAACGGGGGTAGAGGCTCGTACGTAATATTACGATGGAGAGTTGCCGAGAACTGATTATCAGTAAAGGGGTGTCGGGGATGGCGGTTGTGAGGCGGCTGGTGATGGGATTGGTGCTCCTGCTGGTGCCCGGCGCCGAGCTGCTGGCGGGCTCGGTGGCGAGCGGGCTGTCGTTCCGCGACGTCCTGTCGCTGGTGGCCGATGATCCGGTGCCGATCGACTGGCGCACCCTCGCCGCGCTCGACCTCCAGACCGGCAAGGCGCCGCCGGCGCTCCAGGCGCTCGACGGCAAGGCGGTGGTGATCGCCGCGTTCATCGTGCCGCTCGAGGACGACATGCAGCAGGCCGACGAGTTCCTGCTGGTGCCGTACTTCGGCGCCTGCGTGCACACGCCGCCGCCGCCGCCCAACCAGATGGTCTATGTCAAGATGCGCGGCCGCAAGACCGTGAAGATCGGCTGGTGGGATCCGGTCCACTTCGTGGGGATCCTGCACCTCAAGCAGGTGGAGTCGCCCTACGGCGCCAGCTATTTCGAGATGGAAGGACTCGAGAGCAAGCCGTACAAGCCGCCCACCAAGTGAGCGCACCCGATCTCGCCGTCCACCTCGAGGGCCTCCGGTTCGCGTACGCGCGCGGACCGGAGGTCCTGCGCATTGCCGAGCTCTCGATCGGCCGCCGGAGCCGGCTGTTCCTGCACGGCCCCTCGGGGAGCGGCAAGACCACGCTGCTCGGCATCATCGCCGGCGTGCTCCATCCCACCGACTCGACGCACTGCCGCGTGCTCGGCCGGGAGCTGACGACCCTGTCGCAGGGCGAGCGCGACGCCTTCCGCGGCCTGCACGTGGGATACCTCTTCCAGCT
>ERZ869936.2359-NODE-2359-length-11301-cov-4.608483_pt1 | contig 11301 bp, 12 predicted proteins | sample MGYA00520876_ERZ869936 | MGnify/ENA primary metagenome ERZ869936 (study PRJEB32218, sample SAMN09650985) | biofilter metagenome | isolation source: enrty point of leading RO module | place: Saudi Arabia: Thuwal, RO plant located on Red Sea | collected 2016-02-17 ... | reverse complement strand
TCCCAAACAGGCATTTTACGCGCCTACAAGATCTCCGCCACCAATGCGGTGGACTATTCCGCGTATTCGACTGAGGCAACCGTCAAACGGCCCAATGGCGTTTTTGCGTTGGAATTCGACACGTATATCGCCGGGGAACATCAGGGAGAAGTGCTGATTAAAGTGCTTCGCACTGAGGCGAGCATGCCGCCTCGTGGTGCAGCCTCCGTGACTTTTTCGACTCAAAATGGATCGGCCACGGCTGGACTCGATTATGTCGCCACCAACGGCACGGTTCTATTTGGCGAAAACGAGTGGTTCAAGACCGTTTCCATCCAGCTTTTAAACGATCATGTTTCGGAATATGACGAAAGCGTCTTCATTAATCTGTCCAACCCGTCGCCCGGAACCTCACTGGGCACACCCTCTCAAGCGATCTTGATCATCACCAACTCGGAAAGAGGCGAGTTGTCTTTCGCGGCCTCCAACCTGACTGTTTTCGAAAACGCCGGAAAGGCCACCGTGACCGTGCTTCGCAAGCACGGTGTGTCCGGCCCCATTGCCTGCCAGTTTGCGACGGCTGATGGCACCGCCCAGGCCGGGGTGCATTACCTGGCCACCAACGGAGTGCTTTCCTTTGCCAACGGGGAAAGCTCGAAGTCATTCGACATCACCATTCTGGACAATGCAGTGCTGGACGGGAGCAAAACGGTTCATTTAAGTCTGGCAGGCGTGGATGGCGCCAGGGTCTCCGCGCCGACGAACAGCACTTTGTCCATACTCGACAACGAGGTGGGCCTGGGCTTTGCAAGCGAAGCATTCGAGGTCAGCGGGGACGCCGCCCATGCCGTGATCACCGTGACCCGAAGCGGGCTGGCCGGACCCACGGTTCGGGTTGATTTTGCCACCAGCGACCAGACGGCCATTGCCGGAGTGGATTACACCGACACCCACGGCACTCTGACCTTCAATCCCGGCGAGACGATAAAGACCTTCACCGTGCCGTTGTTGCAAGGACAGGGCGGCCCCTCCACCAACACGGTGCTGCTCTCCCTGTCCAATCCTTTCGGGGCTCAGTTGCTGGTTTCCAATGCGGTGTTGACCATCACAAAGACAAACGGGGAGCCGCCCATTCCAGAGGAGAGTTTTTTGAGCTTCCTGAATCATGATTTTGAAGCCGCCGGGGAGACCAACAGCGTTTTGATTACCGTGGTTCGGACAGGATCCACAAGCGGCGCCAGCCAGGTTGATTTTGCCACAAGCCCTCAAACGGCCGTTGCCGGAGTGGATTACACCGACACCCACGGCACTCTGACCTTCAATCCCGGCGAGACGATAAAGACCTTCACCGTGCCGTTGTTGCAAGGACAGGGCGGCCCCTCCACCAACACGGTGCTGCTCTCCCTGTTCAATCCTTTCGGGGCCCAGTTGATGGTTTCCAACGCAGTACTTTCCATTAGAAAACAGGAAATGGCTCAACCCCACTTCGTCTTGCAGCATGCGGATCGCCGGGTTGCTGTTGCCAGTTTGGATAACGGAGTGGTCCACCTGCGCCTGTTGCGAAATGGCCGCCCGGTCGCTCCAGGCTGGCGACTGGCTGGCCTGGGAGATTTCAACGGGGACGAGCAACCCGACATCCTTTGGCAGAATACCAACGGCACTCTGGCTGCCTGGTATTTGGATGGCACCAACATCATCAGCGCCGGATTTTTAATTTCTGCAAAACCCGTTGCAAACGGATGGCGCGCTGTCGGAGTTGCAGATTTGAATGGAGACACCAAGCCCGACATCCTTTGGCAGCACGAGACGGGCCGGTTGGCCGCATGGTTCATGGACCGCACCAATCGCGTTTCCTCCACGTTGCTGCGGGATGGCAAACCTGTTTTACCGGGATGGCAACTTGTGGGCTTGAGCGACTTGAACCGCAACGGAAAGACCGATTTTCTTTGGCAACACTCCGATGGCCGCCTCGGTGTGTGGTACATGAACGGCATTCAATTCCTGGGGTCGGGCCAGATTCGCAATCACCTCGGAAACCCCTTGGGGCAAAACTGGCGGGCCATGGGCCTTTGGGACAAAGGCATCCAGGGCGGAAATCCTTGTATGCTCATTCAACACAAGCATGTGGGCCTTTACCTGGTGGAATGGCAAATGGCCGAAGTGACCATGGGGAGCACTTCAAAAATGGGAGATTCGCAAATTCTTCACCATGCCGATCCCGCTTACAACGGATGGCGCATTGAGGCGATTTATCCCGAAAACTAAATCGCACGGTCCTGTTAGCGGCTCGGGGAACTATTCCCAACTGTTTCCTCGGGCGAATTTTCCTGTTATCAGGAAACCCATGAACCAGCTTTTATTTTCTCTCCAGTTGATGGCGATGGCCTCCATGGCCCTGGCCGCCGAGCCCAAAGTCTTCGTTCCGCAAATCGAAGGTTCATGGTGGCAGGTGGCCGGGAATCCCGATCTTGGCGAACTGACCGGCTCCCGGCAGCAGCCGGTGGACTTTGCGGTCTGGCAGGCCGCGGACGGCACCTGGCAGCTTTGGTCGTGCATTCGCGGCACCAAAACTCCCGGCAATACCCGTTTATTTTACCGATGGGAGGGCCGCAAGCTCACCGACGCGAACTGGAAACCGATGGGCATCGCCATGCAGGCCGATGCATCGCTTGGCGAAACGCCCGGCGGCCTACAGGCGCCGCATGTGTTCCGCCACGGCAAGCTGTTCTACATGTTTTATGGCGACTGGGAGAACATCTGCGTGGCCACCAGCACCGATGGCAAAACCTTCACCCGCCGCGTCAACGCCGATGGTCCCACCGGCCTGTTCACCGAAGGCAAGGGCAACAACACCCGCGACGCGATGGTGCTGCGAATCGGCGATCTGTGGCACTGCTATTACACCGCGTTTCCCAAAAAAGAAGGCGCGGTGTTCTGCCGCACATCCAAGGATTTGCTTAACTGGAGCGATTCCCGTCGCGTGGCGTTTGGCGGGCGCGCCGGCAGCGGGCCGCTGGACGCTGAATGTCCCTTTGTCTTCGAGCGCAAGCGCGGTGAGTTTTACCTCTTCCGCACGCAACGCTACGGGCGCGACGCCATCACCCGCATTTATCGTTCCAACGATCCGCTCCGGTTTGGAATCAATGAGGACGAAACCTATTTTGTTTCCACCCTTCCCGTGGCCGCGCCGGAACTCATCCAGCACAAGGGCAAACTTTACATTGCCGCGCTGCGCACGGGTTTGGATGGCATCCAAGTGGCTCGCCTCAAATGGGTGCCCAGAAACCAGCAAATCTCAACACCTTAATCGCCGCGCCAATCGGGGCAATACCGCTTGCCGGGCTTATGGCGTTAAACTAGCCTTCGCGCATCATGGATCCGAATCAGCCCAGTGAGCCGCAGAAGCCGGGACCGCACGACGAGCCAAAACCTGAAGCCTCCGCATCCTCAGAAGCGCCGCAGGAAACCGCGCCGCCGTCCGACGCCACGGGCTCCATTCCTCCCTCGGAGCCGACGCCGCCTTCGGCTGCCGCAAATCTGGGCGCGCAGGCCGCTCCGCCACCACCGCGCATGTCCCCGCCTCCGCCTCCCTTGACGCCTCCTCCGCCTCCGCCATTGATGATGCCGCCTCCCCCGCCGCCGCGAAAACGCAGCAAGGCCTGGCTGGTGTTGCTCTTTTTGGGATTGGGCATGGTTTTTGTCCTGGTACTGTTGACATCAGGAAGCCTGTTCCGGGCGGCGTTGAGCCCCGGAAAATCGGTCTCCCACAAGCGTCACTATTTGCAGGAATACACCATCGAGAACAACGCCTCGAAAAACAAGATTGCCATCGTCGAGGTCGAGGGTGTCATCACCAGCGCCGACAACAGCCGCAAGGGCGACAACATGGTGGAATTCATCCGCCAGCAATTGCGGATTGCCACGCGGGATTCCCACGTCAAGGCCATCCTTCTGAAGATCAATTCCCCGGGCGGCGAAGTGCTCGCCTCGGATGAAATTTACAACGAACTCGCCGACTTCCAAGAGATCACTGGAAAACCGGTCGTCGCCTCCATGCAGACGGTTGCGGCCTCGGGCGGCTATTACGTGGCGGCACCGTGCCGCTGGATTGTGGCCAACGAACTGACCATCACCGGCAGCATCGGCGTCATCCTGCACGGCTTTAATTACCGCGGGCTCATGGACAAAATCGGCCTGCGCCCCGAGGTGTATAAGAGCGGCGAGTTCAAGGATATGCTCAGCGGCATGCGCAAGCCCGAGGAGGTGCCCGAGGAAGAGCGCGAGATGGTGCAGTCGCTCATCATGGAAACCTACACGAAGTTCACCAACATCGTCGAAACCGGGCGGTCGGAGTCGTATTCAGCCACCAGCAAATTAAATGAGCCGGGCCGCACGCTGGAGCCGATGTGGACGGAATTTGTGGATGGCCGGGTGCTGTCCGGCCGCCAAGCCTATGAAATCGGCTTTGTGGATGAACTGGGCAACTTTGAAGTGGCCATTGAGCGCGCCAAAATTCTGGCCGGCATCACCAATGCGAATCTCATTCAGTACGAGCAGCCCTTTGATCTCGGCGATTTGTTCAGCCTTTTTGGCACCGCCGAGAGCCGGTCCACCATCAAGGTGGATTTGGGCGTGGACTTTCCTAGGCTTCAGCCCGGATGCCTTTATTTCCTTTACAGGCAGGCGTTGCCATGAAAACCGACTACAACCGCACCAAACCATCGTCTCGTCAGTCCTGAAAAACCCATGCCCTCCTCCCTGAAAAACGTCACGGTCATCCAGCACCCGCTGGTCCAGCACAACCTCACCCGCCTGCGCGACGAGCGCACCGGCCCGCAGGAATTCCGCCGGGTGCTGAGCGAAATCTCCGCGCTGATGGTGTATGAGGCGACGCGGTCCTTCGATGTGCAGCCTCTCGAGGTCCGGACGCCGCTGGAAAAAACCAAGGGCTACCGGCTCAAGCGCGAGGTGTTGCTGGTGCCGATTCTGCGAGCCGGGCTGGGCATGCTCGATTCCATTTTGCAGTTGATTCCCCATGCGCGGGTCGGGTTCATCGGGCTCAAGCGCGAGGAGAAAACGCTCCAGGCAACCTCCTATCACAAAAGCCTTCCTGAAAACCTGAAAAACTTTGAAGTGATCCTCATTGATCCGATGCTGGCCACTGGCGGCAGCACCGTGGCGGCGATGCAACTGCTGGCCGAGCGCGACGCCACGCATGTGCGCATGGTCAACCTGATCGCTTCGCCCGAGGGCATCCGCCAGGTGCGGGAGCATTTTGGCGACGTGCCCATCTTCACCGCGTCGGTGGACCGCCAGTTGAACAAGAAAGGCTACATTTTGCCGGGGCTCGGAGACGCGGGCGACCGGTTGTTTGGCGTTTGATTTTTTTTCCGGTTCAGTTTCTGCTGTGAAGCTTTCCATGAAAGGCGAGAATCTCCTCATCGTGGCCGACAGCGAGCATGACGCGAACATGCTCTATGCTGTGGGCCTGTTCGTGCCCGACCCGTTCATTTACATGCGGCTCAAGGGCAAGTGCCACATCGTGATGAGCGACTTGGAGATTGACAGCGCCCGCAAGAAGGACAGCCAATGCAAAATTCTGTAATGGAGCGCGTATGCGCAGAAGCTGCGCCGCAAGGGCGTGCGCTGGCCCAGTTTCGGCCAGGTGATTGCTGAGATTCTGCGCCAGAAGAAAATTAAAAAGGTCACAGTGCCCGGCACCTTCCCCCACGGCATTGCCAGCGAGTTGGAGGAATTGAACATTCGCGTCGACCCGACCGAGGGCACGTTTTTCCCGGAACGCGAACTCAAGAGCGCCGACGAAGTGAAGAAAATCAGCGCCGCTTTGATGATGGCTGAGGTGGGGCTGGCCGAGGGCATTCAATTGCTCAAGCGCGCCAAGGTTGGCAAGGACCGCAAGCTGCTGCACAACCATGTGCCGCTGACATCGGAGAAGCTTCGCGCGGTAATCGACACGGCCATCATTCAGGCCGGCGGCCTGGCCAGCCACACCATCGTGGCCGGCGGCAAGCAGGGTTGCGATCCGCATGAGCGCGGCTACGGCGTGCTTCGCGCCAACGAGCCGATCATCCTGGATGTGTTTCCCCGCTCACAGAAGACCGGTTATTTTGGCGACATCACCCGCACGGTGGTCAAGGGGCGCGCCTCCGAGGCCGTTAAAAAAATGTACCACACCGTGTTTCGCGGGCAGGAGATTGGCTTTGAAAAACTGGCCGATGGCGTGACCGGCGCCGAGGTGCATCGCGCCGTGCAGGATTACTTCACCAAAGAAGGGTTCAAGACCGGAAAACGCCAGGGCAAAATGGAGGGCTTCTTCCACGGCACCGGACACGGGCTGGGCCTGGAAATCCACGAGTCGCCGCGCGTCAGCGCCACCTCGCCCGACACGCTCCAGGCCGGGCACGTGGTCACTGTGGAGCCGGGACTGTATTACCCGAGCATCGGGGGCGTTCGCCTGGAGGATGTGGCCTATATTTTGCCCAACAGCGTCCGGAACCTGACAAAGTTCGAGAAGGTGCTGGAAGTGTGATTTCCGCCGGGCATGCCAAACAATGAGCCAACTAGCGTGCCGCCATGCCCTTCATCCTGAAAACAGCAGTGGAACAACAAAGTAAGAAAGGCACAAAAGCGGCCCAGAAAGGAAAGGGCATCGAGTTGACATGGAACCGGCAAGGCCACCCCAAAAGTGACACCTTTTGCATCTTGAAAGGCTGTTGCGCACCTTCAACTTGGAGTCTTGGTTCCTTTGTTGTTTATTTCCAATGGGGGTTCATTTTTCCAATAGCCACATGAACTCATTCATCCTCTGGCTGGCGCAGGGAGGCGGCTCGGGGCGGATTCCCCACGGGCCGGGCACCTTTGGATCGCTGGTGGGCATGCTGTGGTTCTGCGCCCTCTTGCTGCCCGGTTCGCCATGGATTTTTGCGGCGGGCGTCCTCGCGAGCGTTTTCCTTTCGGTGTGGGTCTGCGGTCGGGCTGAAATCATCCTCGGCCAGGAAGACCCCGGCTCGGTGGTGCTGGACGAGATTATCGCCATCCCGATCTGTTTTGCCTGGTGGCTCGGCGTTTTATTTTTCCAGAAGGGCATTTGGCCTGGCGCCGCTTATTTTTTCACCGGCCGGGGCATGCTGATGACTGCGGCGGTGTTCGTTTTGTTTCGCATTGCTGACATCGCCAAGCCATGGCCCGTGAGCCAAAGCCAGTCGCTCCATGGCGGCTGGGGCGTCACCCTGGATGATGTGCTGGCCGCGCTGTATGTGAACGTGGTCCTTGCACTGGCCTGGTGGTGGCGCCCGGAGTGGTTTGGAGAAGGCTCGGAGCGTGTCTGAAATTCCGGACTTATTCTCATTGTAAATGACGTGACTGAAGGTTCCGGTCGTTCGGAGGATTTAGCGTTCCAGGCGAAAATCCTCAAAAAAGCGAGGGAAGAACGAAAGAACCTGCCGGCTGAAACAGGACTTTACATTACAATAAGAGGATTAGGATTTCGGAATGAAAAATATTACCAAACATCCTGTCATCAAAATGTTAGAGGAGTTCATAGAACTCAACAAGATTTCGGCTTCAGATATGTGGCGTCTTGGTATCGATCTTCTCAATTCACCTGATGATCAATTTGTACGAAGAACTGGAATCAGGACCTTTGGTGCACACGTGGAAGGCGTTTTGCACCGCATGAAACAGATAGCACTCGAAACGGCGGTGGTGACGAAAGTTGAGTTCACGGAAGGAGAAGTTAAAAAACTAAAAGGGGAGGAGCGAAAGGACTTCGGAGAAAATTTTCGATTCACAATCAACATTTATGCAAGAGCTTTCCGAACGGATTTTGAGTTGCCAGACCGCAATAATTCTCCAGGTCGGCGAAGTTTCAACACGGTCATAGGTATTCGTGATCGTCTAATGCACCCAAAAACCGCAGCGGATTTTCACATAACGGACGATGAAACTAATCATGCAGTGGGCGCTTGGGAATGGTTTCAATCTGAACTTGGAAAACTTCTGAATTCCACAATGAAATCGTTTGAAGCATACGCGAATGAAGCAGCGCATGCGCGACAAGCAAATCCACCGCTTTGAAAAGACGCTCGCCAAATACCATCTATTACCAAAGCCCGCTTTACATTTTCGCGAAGTCAAAGTGCCGTCCGTTTGTGCGCGCCCGTCGCCGTTCCCATCTGGAAAAGTTCGCTTGCTCCGCCGTTCATGAAAGGTATTTTACTCCCATGCCTCTGATGAATCTTGCCGTGGCCGAAGAAGCGCTCTCGCTAATGCCTTCCGAGCGGGCTGAATTGGCGAAACTGCTGGTGCAAAGTTTGGAGGATGATCCTCGCACGGATGCGGCGATCAAAGCTGATCTGACTCGCAGATTGAATACGTTGCTTTCCGGCAAGGATTCAGGTTTGACCTTCAAGGAAGTCTTCGGGACGAACCCGTGAAAGCGGTCTTCAGCAGAAGTTTTAAAGAGGATTTGCTCCGGGAAGAAACAAAGTTGCCGAGATTTCCGAACGTCTTTCAGGAGATTTTCATGAGCGCGTGGCCGGCGTGGTTCGCGAAGTGATCCGGTGGAAAGGCGGCGACCATGTGGGACCCCATGGCTTTCCTTGCCGCCGCGCAAAGCCGTTTCCGTTTTACATTTATTACCAGGTTGAAGGAGACACGATTTACTTCCTGGGATTGGTACATGAACGCAGGCATCCGGATTTCCTGAAAAAGAAACCTTCAGAGCCGCCGGGTTGAATTTTATTCGGACAAGCTCGTTTTACATTTTCGCGAAATCAAAGCGCCGTCCTTTCGCGTGCCCGTCGTGGTTTCAACACGGCGGATCTTCTCTGCTATCGCTCGTCAAAGCACATTGGCGGCCAGTTCGGCCAATTCGGAGCGCTCGCCTTTTTGCATCTCGATGTGCGCGGCAATGGGATATTCCCGGAAGCGGCTGACAATGTAGTTGAAGCCGTTGGACGAGGAATCCACGTAGGGATTGTCAATCTGGTAGGGGTCGCCGGTGAACACAATTTTGGTGCCATGCCCGACCCGGGTGATGATGGTCTTGACCTCGAGCGGGGTGAGGTTTTGCGCCTCGTCAATGATCATGAACTGGTTGGCGATGCTGCGCCCGCGAATGTAGCTGAGGGCCTCGACGACGATGTGCCCCGAGCGCATCAGGTCGGCGCTGCGGCGGTGCTCCTGGCCCATGTTCAAATCGCTCAACAGTTCCAGCGCGTCGTGAATGGGCTGCATCCAGGGCGCGAGTTTTTCCTCGAGCGAACCGGGCAAGAAGCCCAGTTCCTTGCCCATGGAAATGGTAGGGCGGGCGACAATCAGGCGGCGGTATTCGCGGTCCACGACGGTGCGTTTCAGACCGGCCGCCATGGCAAGCAGGGTCTTGCCAGTGCCGGCCTTGCCCATGAGCGTGACCAGCTTGACGCGCTCATCCAGCAGAGCATCAAGCGCAAAATGCTGCTCGCGGTTGCGCGGGCGAATGCCCCAGACGCCCTCTCGGCAGTCGAGAATAGGCACAAGTTTTTTGCACGAATGATCCACCTTGGTCAGAACGGTGCGCTTGGGATTGGTGCTGTCGGCCAGAGAGCAATATTCATTGGGATGATAGGATTTGCCGCCGTCCAGCTCGAGTTCGCCATCCTTGCGAAGGAGGGCGATCTTCTCGGGGGTCGCTTGGATTTCCAGCAGGCCGCTGTAAAGATCCTTCAAGGAGACGCGGTCGCTCTCGTAATCCTCGGCTTCCAGTCCCAGCGCGTCGGCCTTGATGCGCAGGTTGATGTCCTTGGTGACGAGGATGGTTGGCGTTCGGGGCGTGGATTTCTGTAGGGCGAGCGCCAGTGCCACAATGCGGCTGTCCACAGTGTTGTCGCCGATTACGGACGCGTCACTGCTTTTTTTGTCCTGAAAGAGAATGCGGAGCTTGCCGCCACCGGGCAGTTTGACGCCTTTGCTCAGTTTGCCCTTGCCGCGAAGGGAGTCGAGTGTGCGGGAAACAGCCCGGGCGTTCTGGCCCAGCTCACTGGATTCGCGTTTGAAGCGGTCTATTTCCTCAATGACCTCGATGGGGATGTGGACATTGTTGTCGGCAAATTTGAGCAGCGAGTTCGGGTCGTGGAGAAGGACGTTGGTATCAAGAACGTAGTTTTTCACGGGTGCGTGTCAGTTTGAGAGTGGACATGCGGTCAAACCAGTGCGCCAGGCCGGTATGGGCCTCGGGCATTTGGTAATGGCCGGTGAACAGATAATTGGCCAGCATGCCGTAGAGGTCAATGTCCACAAACCGGGGCTGGTCATCGAGCAGATAGGGGCGCGTGACGAGCATTTGCTCAAAGGGAATCAGGCGGCGTTCCAGCTCAGCAAGCAACGCGGGTCGCTGCTCCGCCCAAGCGTCCAGGCAGCCGCGGCCAAATTTGCGCTCCTTGTGGCGCAAATACTGGAGCTGCTCTTTTTTGGAGACAAACTCCTTCCAGTGACTGTCGTTTAACCGGAAGCAGACGTCCTCCACCTCGTGCTCAATGTAACGCCAAAGAATGGACTGAATGCCGCGCCAGGGCTGGGGAAACAAACCGAGCGAAAATTTCTGGTCCAGATACTTTGCAAGGACCTGCGAATCATCATCCAGTTCAAACAGCACCTGCTTGCCGTCGCGCAGGATCGGCACGCCGTAATACCGCTGCCGGGTCAGGTGCCAAACCAAGGACCGGTCCGAGGGCGGGATGTTGATGATTTTAAACCGAGCGCCTGAATACTCCAGAATCCGGCGCTGCATCAGACAGTATGGGCTCCAGGGAAATTGAAAGAGTTCAATCATGGGTTTGGCCCGGAAATCAACCCCGGCAGGCGGTGTTTCCATTGGCTTAATTCATTGAGCGTGTTGTCCAGATCGGACAAAAAATCCACAGCGTGATACTGGCCGGAACCCACTTTTAATTTCTCTAAACCGCTGGAAAGGGTTCGCTGATGACGCCCCAACAATTTTGCAAGTTCCTTGCCGGCCTGATCCATGCGCTCGACGCGGGAAAACATGGGGAGGTCCGCAAGGTGGCCCTTGGCCATTTTTAGCAATTGCTGTTTAGCTTCCTCGACCACGTTGGGTTCAAGCGAGTAAAAGCCTGCATACCGACGCTCTTCAATGAGCCGGGCGGCATTGGTCTGGCGACAGCACAAAAGAAACTGGCTGTGGCGTCCCTGAAACAGGACAAGCCAAAAAGCGCCCAGTGAGTCAGAAGCCTTGATGAAGCAGGCATGGCCGTGACGGCGCGGGGGCTAGCCACTAAAAAAAACCTGCACCTTTTCCAAGGT
>ERZ869936.2358-NODE-2358-length-11309-cov-6.083792_pt1 | contig 11309 bp, 11 predicted proteins | sample MGYA00520876_ERZ869936 | MGnify/ENA primary metagenome ERZ869936 (study PRJEB32218, sample SAMN09650985) | biofilter metagenome | isolation source: enrty point of leading RO module | place: Saudi Arabia: Thuwal, RO plant located on Red Sea | collected 2016-02-17 ... | reverse complement strand
CAGCGCGCCGCGGCAGTCGCCGTAGACGCCCGAGGTCGAGAAATAGACGATGCGCTCCGGTGCCGTCGGCAGCGCGGCGAGGAAGCGGCCGAGCCGCGGGTCGTCCTCGCCCTCGGCCGGCGGCGGCACCGTGTAGACGACAGCCCTGGCGCCCGGCAGTGTCGGCGCTTCGCCGTCGAGATCGACCGCGAGCAGGCCGTCGCCGCCGCTGCGGCCGAGGCCGAGCGCGCTGCCCGGCGGCAGCAGCGCCAGCAGGCGGGCGCCGCTGTAGCCCGCGCCGGCGACGAGGACGTCGTAGTCTGCCACGCCGTTCCGGGTCAGTCGCCGGCCGGGTCGGGGCCGAGCCAGGGAATCGCCGTCTCGGTGACCGGGGCGACCAGCCCGAGCCCGGCGCGGTACGCATCCGCCGCCGCGTCGCCCTCGCCGAGCTGGGCCAGCAGCCGGCCGTAGACCTGGTAGGCCTCGGGCGTCGGGCGCACCGCGAGCGCGCTCTCGAGGTAGCTGCGCGCCTTGCCCCACAGCTCGTTGCGCAGGCACAGGCGGGCGGCCGCGAGCAGCAGGTCCGGATCCTCGGCGTGGTCTTTCAGCCAGCGCTCGGCCTTCTTCAGCTGTTTCGCCGCGTCGCCGGCGTCGATCTTGCCGTAGATCGACACCAGCGCCGGCTGCCACTCGCGCTTCAGCGCCGTCGCGATCTCGCGCTCCGCGCGCTCGGGCTCGCCGGCGCGCGCGAGCGCGTTGCAGCGGGCCTCGATCAGCTCGACGTGCCGCCTGAGCCCGCGCGGCACGCGTTGCCAGGCCTCGTCGACCTGCGTACCCGTTGTCGCTTCCGCCAGCCGCTGCGAGTGCACGCGCACGGCCCAGCGGGTCAGCGTTTTCTCGTCGACGCGCCCGTGCTTGCGGATGCGCGGCAGCAGCTCCTCGAGCTGCGCCCAGTCCTCGAGCCGGTAGTACAGCCGGCCGAGCAGCGCGAGCGCGTGCGCATGGTTCGGCGAGTTCTCCTCGAGCTGGCGCAGCGTCGCGAGCGCCTGCTCGTAGCGCCGGCTTTCGAGCTGCAGCTCGGCCTGGGTCAGCAGCACGGCGTTGGCCGCGTCGGGCAGCTCCTCGTAGGCCTGGCGCAGGAACTCGTCGCGGCGGTCGTCCTTGCCCTGCAGGTGCGCGGCCCGGGCCGCTTCGAGGTAGTTGAGCAGTGGCGCCTCGCTGACCCCCGCGGAGCGCGCGAGCAGCTTCTCGCCGCGCGCGAAATTGCCTTCCGCGATCGCGATCATTCCGCGCGTGATGTTCTGGCCGGCGCGGTTCGCACGCAGCCGCCCGGCCGCCTCGCCGAGCTTGCGCGGCGCGCGCGCGAGCTTGACGAGCGTCCACAGGCCGAGCAGCAGCAGCACCAGCAGGCCGAGCAGCGCCGGCACCGACATCTCGACGATGTAGCCGCGGAAGTGGATGACGACGTAGCCCGGGTCTTCGAGCAGGAAGCTGGCGGCGATGGCGCTCAGGATGACCGCCGTCGCGACGAGCAGGCCGAATTTCATTGCGCCGGCCCGTCCCCGGCGGAGGCGTCCGGCATGCGCTGCGGGTTGCCGCGGCTCGCGGCGAACTGCCTGAGCAGCGCGAGCGAGCCGGAGATATCCGGGCGCACGGTGTCGAGGCGGGCATCGCGCAGCTCGTCGAGCGTGTCGAGCGCGCTTTGCACCGGGCGCGTATCGGTGTCGAAGTACTCGCGCAGCCAGGCGGCGGCGTCGTCGAGGCTCTGCAGGTACAGCGCCTCTTCGCCCTGCAGCAGTGCGAGCCTCGCGGCCTGCAGCTGCAGCGTCACGTTGCTGCGCAGGAAATAGGCGGCGTCCGGCGGCAGCAGCGGCTTCACCGGCGCATCGCTGCGGCGCACCGAGATCACGTCGGACAGCGAACTCTTGAGCGAGGCCCAGGCGCGGTCGATGCCGCTCAGGTCCCCGGCGACGGCCGGGTCGTCGAATTCCGGCTCGACGACGTCGTTGCGGATCGGCAGCGACTCGACCGCATCGGCGAGGCTCGCGAGCGTCAGCGCGGTGCCCTCGACGTCGACGTCGGTCACCGCCTCGAGTCCGCGCAGTTCGTCGGCGATCGCGCGCCGGACGCCGGTCAGCGCCGGGTTGCCGAGCGAGGCCAGGCGCTCGTCCGCGAGCTGCAACGCGATCCGCGCGAGCTCGGCATTGCCGGCCAGTTCGAGCTGCGCATTGCCGATCTGCAGGTAGTACTCGGCTTCGGCCAGCAGCCAGGTGTCGCGCAGCCCGCTCGAGATGCCCTGCAGCGCGGCCAGCGAGGACTCGATGCTAGCCAGCCGGCCCGGCAGCGCCTCGAGCGTCTGCAGCCGCTGCTCGAGCGCGCGCCGCAGCGACTCGATCTCGCGCTCCGCGCCGCTGCCGGCGCCCTTCAGATCGTCCAGTTCGCGGCGCGCTCGCTCGAGCGTACCGGCCAGTTTGTCCACGCGTGCGCCGGCGCGCTCGAGCGCCTGCCGGAGGTCCGCGACCGCGGGGTCCGGCCCGGACTCGCGGTCGAACCAGAGCAGGCCGACGCCGGCGCCGGCGGCGATCGCGAGCAGCAGGGCGAGCGTGGCGATGGCGGCCGGCAGCCTGGACGGGCGCGGCACGGGCGCCGCAGCGGGTCCGGGTCCCGCGGGCTCGTGCCCGCCTGCCGTCGTGGCCCCGGCATCGCCGCCCCCGGGGGGCTCGTCCTGCGACGCTGGCTCCCCTGCCTGCCGCTCCGCCGGCGCCTCGTCGCCGTCGGCGGATTCCGCTGGGTTCTCCGCCGGCTTCTGGTCGTCGCCGGCGGACCCGGCCTGCTCGTCCGCCGGCCGGTCGTCGTCTGTCTGCTTGTCAGCCATTCGGTCGTCCGTTGTCTGCCCAGGCGAGCATCGCCGCCACCAGGTCCCGCGGGCGCGGACCGGCTGCCTGTCGCGCAGTCATGCCGGGGATTTCGACCTGCGCCGTTTGTATCACACGACTGCTGGGCGTCACCAGTCGCGCCCCTGGCAGTGCGCGGCGGCTGCGGGGCGGCAGCAACTCGAGCAGGAAGCCGAGCGACGCAACGCTCATCGCGATGACGAAGTCGACCTGCCTGCCCGCGAACGCAGCGTCGACGGTGGCGAGTTCGCCCGCCGACGCTGCGTGCTTGCGGCGCGCGTAGACCTCGACGAACTCGACCGTGGCCCCGCGTGCCGCGAGCGTTTCGCCGAGCAGTTCGCGCCCGCCGTCGCCGCGCACGATGCGCACGCGGCGACCGTCGACGTCGGCGAGCGCCGCCTCGGCGAGCAGGGCCTCGCTGTCGTAGCCGGCGGCCGGCACGATCGCGGGTTCGCGCCCGGCCCGGGCGAGCGCCTCGGCCGTGGCGCTGCCGATGGCCGCGAGGACGGCGCCCGGCGGAGCGCTGTCGAGGCCGAAGCGCACTGCGTTCGGGCTGACGAAAACGACGATGTCGGGTGCCGCTTCGCCGCACTGTGCGGCGACGTCGGCTGCCGCGCGCGGGACGATGTCCATGACCGGGAAGGACAGTACGCGGCCGCCCGCGGCCCGGATCTCGGCGTCGAGTTCGGCGGACTGGTGCTCGGGACGGGTCTGCAGCACGCCGGCGCCGGCGAGCGAGCCCTCGTTCACGCGGCCTCGTCCGCGAGGATCTGCGCGGCGCCGGCGGCGAGCAGTTCGTCCGCCAGCGCAAGGCCAGTCGCGCGCGCCTCGCCGACCGGCCCCGTGCGCGTCGCGCGCAGCACCTCGCTGCCGTCGGCCCGCGCGACCAGCGCCGTCAGCGTCACGCGGCCGCCGGCGAGCGTCGCGTAGCTCGCGACCGGCGACTGGCAGTCGGCCTCGAGACGATGGGCGACGGCGCGCTCCGCGGCCGTCGTCGCCGCCGAATCCGCGTGCTGCAGCACGGCCAGCGCGGCGATGAGTTCGTCGCGGTCGTCCGGGCACTCGATACCGATGACGCCCTGGCCGGCGGCCGGCAGCATGCGCTCCGGGTCCAGCACCTCGGCGATACGCTCTTCGAGACCGAGGCGTTCCAGGCCCGCCGCGGCGAGCACGATCGCGTCGAACTCGCCCGCGTCGAGCTTCGCGAGCCGCGTCTGCACGTTGCCGCGCAGCGGGTGCACGCTGACGTCCGGGCGCCGCGCGAGAATCTGTGCCTGCCGCCTGAGGCTCGAGCTGCCGATGCGCGCGCCCTCGGGCAGCGTCTCGAGCGTCAGCCCGCCCGCCGCGACCAGCGCGTCGCAGGGATTGCCGCGCTCGAGGATCGCCGCGAGGCGGAAGCCGTCCGGCATGTGCGCCGGCACGTCCTTCATCGAGTGCACGGCGATGTCCGCGCGGCCCTCCTTCATCGCGACTTCGAGTTCCGTGATGACCAGCCCCTTGCCGCCGATCTTCGGCAGGCTGCGGTCCAGTCCCTCGTCGCCGCGCGTCGACAGCGGCACGAGCTCGACGGTGCAGCCGGCAACGTGTTCGCGCAGCAGCGCGGCCACGTGCTCGGCCTGCCACAGCGCCAGCAGGCTCTTGCGGGTCGCGATCCGGATGTGCAAGTGCTTTATCTCCCCTTGAGGCGCCGCCTGAGGTCCGCGAGATGCCGCCGGCTGACGGCGAGCGGCGCGTCTGCGCCGCGCAGCCGGACCGAGGCCTGGCCGTCGGGCGCCTTCTCGAGGGCTTCGATGTGCGCGATCGAAACGAGCGCGCTGCGGTGGATGCGGACGAAGCGGTCACCGAACTCCTGTTCCAGGAATTTTAGCGAATCGTCGATCAGGTTGTCGCCCTGCGCGTGGCGCACCCGCACGTACTTCTGGTCCGCCTGGAAGTACAGGACCTCGTCGACCGGGATCAGCTTGAGCTCGTTGCGGACGCGCGCGCAGACGTGGCTGCGCTCGCTGTCCTCGCCGGTCGCCTCGCGCAGCGCGCCGCGGCCGAGCCGCTCGGCGTGCGCCAGCGCCTGGTAGAGCTTCTCGCGGCGCACGGGCTTCAGCACGTAGCCGATCGCGCGCGCGTCGAAGGCCTCGATCGCGTACTCGTCGTAGGCGGTCGTGAAGATCACCGCAGGCGGCGCGGCCAGCCGGTCGAGGTGCTGCGCGGTCTCGAGCCCGCTCATGCCCGGCATGCGGATGTCGAGCAGCACGACGTCGGGCGCGAGCTCCTGCGCCTTGTGCAAGGCCTCGTGGCCGTTGGCGGCCTCGCCGACCACGACGTGACCCTCGCCTTCCTCGACCAGCAGCCGCAGGCGCTGGCGCGCGTGCCGCTCGTCGTCGACGATCAGGACGTTCACGCGGCGCGCTCCTCGAACGGGAAGTGCAGCGTGACCGTGTAGGTGTCCTCGCGCTCGTCGATCTCGACGCCGGCCGTACCGGCGTAGGCGAGCTCGAAGCGCTGGCGGATGTTGCCGAGCGCCATCCGGTGGCCGGACTTGCGCGCCGGGCCGGGCGCCTGCGGATTGCTCAGGCTGATGCTGAGCCGGTCGCCGTCGCGGCGGCCCTCGATCGTGATCTCGCCGCCGTCCGGCAGGCGCTCGATGCCGTGATAGATCGCGTTCTCCAGCAGCGGCTGCAGCGTCAGGCTGGGTATCAGCGCATTCATCGGCAGCGTGTCCAGCCGCCAGTCCACCCGCAGGCGCTCGCCGAGCCTGAGTTTCTCGATGCGCTCGTAGATGCGTGCGAGCTCGAGCTCGTCGCCGAGCGGCGTGCGGTTGCCGGGATCGCGCAGGTTCGCGCGCAGCAGGTCGGACAGGTCCTCGACGGCGCGCTCGGCGCTGTCGGGCGCGGTGCGCACCAGCGAGGCGATAGTGTTCATCGTGTTGAACAGGAAGTGCGGGCGGATCAGCGCCTGCAGCGCGCTGATGCGCGCCTGTGCCTCGAGCACGATGCTGCGCCGCCATTCGCTGGCGACGTACAGGTAGCGCATGGCCAGCGCGATGACGATCGCGCTGATCGCGAAATTGCGCAGCAGGAAGCCGCGGTGCGAGTCGTCGATGACCACCGCCTCGCCATAGCGCAGCGTGACCTGCCAGGCGAGCTCCGCGAGCAGCAGGCACAGCGCGACCAGCAGCCCGAACGCGACGACGAAGCCGCGGGTCTTGCCGAGGCGCTCGACCCAGCGCCGGGCACGACACAGCACCGCGCAGGACAGCAGCGCCAGCCACAGTACGTACAGGGACATTTTCGCGAGCTCGGTCAGGAAGGTGCCCGGCGCGGGCGCCGCGGCCAGGGTCAGTACGATCGCGACCAGTTCGGCGACCAGCAGCACGACGAGTATCGTCGCTGCGGCACAGAAGTCGGGCAGGTAGGCGTGCGATTCGCCGCTGGCTGCGGCCTCGGCTGCTGTGGCCAACGGGTCCTCCTCGCGGCTCAAGAGGTGCCTCGGTCAGCGCGCATTGTAGCGCGGCCGGGAGCCGCGCCGGGTCGCGGTATCAGGAGCCGCAGTACTCCTCGACCTTGGACTGCACGTTGGCGCGGGCTGCCTGCATCTCCTGCTCGGAGAGGTAGACGCGCTCGCCGTTCTCGTCCTCGCGATACAGCCGCCGCGACTGGATGAACGTCTGCAGCCGGTCCTTGTAGGTCTGGCACTTCTGCGCGCGCTCCTCGGCGAGGCGGCGCTGCTCCTCGGGCGAGGCCTGGTCGGCCGCGTCCGGCGTTTCCGCGCCGCCGAGCAGGCGCTCGCGGCTCTCGCGGCGCGCCTGGGTCACGGCGGCAACGCGCGCCCGGTCCGTCGGGCGCGACTGGATGTCGAGGCGCTCGGCCTCTACGTCCTCGGCCGGACGATCGCCGTAGTGGACGTTGCCCTCGGCATCGGTCCACTTGTAGATCTCGCTGGCGTAGCCGCCCGCTCCTGCGAGCAGGAGTGCGAGCGCCAGGCAGAGGCTGCGGGTGAGGTGTGCTGACATTTCCGGTTACCGGTTGGCGGGCGCGCGGCGCCATGACGGCGCCGCGGCCCTTAACGTCCCTGTCGGAAGTTATGACACCACGTCTCGGGCCGCAATGCCGTTATCGGAGTCACAGGCCCGGGTGCGATGCCGCACCGCAAAAAAAAAGAGCGGACCCGGGGGTCCGCTCGAAATTGGCCGGCGTTTGCCGCCAGGCCACCGTGGCGGGGGAAGCCACGAAGGCGATCTAGGGGCTGCCAGGCGCTTTTCAAGGCAGCCGTGAAGCCTCAGTCGGAGTGGGTGAACTCCGGGTAGGCCTCGAGACCGCACTCGGCCAGGTCGACGCCGTCGTATTCGTGCTGTTCGTCCACGCGGATGCCAAAGGCCAGCCGGATGAGGAACCAGACCAGCAGGCTGACGAGGAACACCCACGCGAAGATGCTGACGATGCCGAGCAGCTGCGCGCCGAGGCCCGCGTCGCCGTTCGTGATCGGCACGGCCAGCAGGCCCCAGATGCCGACGACGCCGTGCACCGAGATCGCGCCGACCGGGTCGTCGATCTTCAGCTTGTCGAGCAGCACGATCGAGCCGACCACGAGCGCGCCGCCGGCAATGCCGATCAGCGTCGCCGCGAACGGCGACGGCGTCAGCGGTTCGGCGGTGATCGCGACCAGCCCGGCGAGCGCGCCGTTCAGCGCCATCGTCAGGTCGGCCTTGCCGAACCACAGGCGCGCGGTCAGGAGCGCAGCCAGCAGTCCGCCGGCCGCCGCCATGTTCGTGTTGACGAATACGCGCGCGACCGCGTTGGCCTCGCCGACGTCGCTGACCTTGAGCTCGGAGCCGCCGTTGAAGCCGAACCAGCCGAGCCACAGGATCAGCGTGCCAAGCGTCGCGAGCGGCAGGTTGCAGCCCGGGATCGCGTTGATCTCGCCCTGCTTGCCGTACTTGCCCTTGCGCGCGCCGAGCAGCAGGACGCCGGCGAGCGCCGCCGCGGCGCCGCACAGGTGCACTACGCCGGAGCCCGCGAAGTCGAGGAAGCCGGCCTGGTCGAGGAAGCCGCCGCCCCACTTCCAGAAGCCCTGCACCGGGTAGATGAACCCGGTCAGGACCACCGCGAACAGCAGGAAGGACCAGAGCTTCATGCGCTCGGCCACCGCGCCGGACACGATCGACATCGCGGTCGCGACGAACACGACCTGGAAAAAGAAATCCGACAGGCCGGAGTAATAGGTTTCGCCGTTGCTCGCTATGACGTCGGCCGCGCTGTTGTCGCCGCCACCGAGCAGGCCTGTGCCGATCGTCGACAGGCTGGCGAACACGCTGCCGCCGACATCGCCGGGGTACATGATCGAGTAGCCGCAGAGCATGTACATGACACAGGCGATCGAGTACAGGCCGACGTTCTTCGTCAGGATCTCGGCCGTGTTCTTCGCGCGCACGAGGCCGGCCTCGAGCATCGTGAAGCCCGCCGCCATCCACATGACCAGGGCGCCCATGACGAGGAAGTAGAAGGTGTCCAGCGCGTAGCTGAGCTCCGTGACCCTTCCCGCCAGTTCAGTAGTTTCGTTCACTTGTCGCTCCTTCTCGTCAGGGTCAAACGGCCGCGTTGCCGGTCTCGCCGGTGCGGATGCGGATGGCTGCCGTCAGCTCGGACACGAAGATCTTGCCGTCGCCGATCTTGCCTGTGCGGGCCGCCTCGGTGATGGCCTCTACGGCCCGGTCGACCAGGTCGTCGGCGACCGCGATCTCGATGCGTGCCTTCGGCAGGAAATCGACGACGTACTCGGCGCCGCGGTACAGCTCCGTGTGACCCCGCTGGCGACCGAAGCCCTTGACCTCGGTTACCGTGATCCCCTGAACGCCCACGTCCGCCAGGGCCTGGCGGACGTCGTCGAGCTTGAACGGCTTGATGATCGCCGTAATCATTTTCATGGCTGTTCCTCTTTGGTCTTGCCCCTGGGTACAGGCGCGGCCAGCGGCCGGCCGTCTTCACGCTCAGTCGAGCGTGAAGGTCTTGCCGATGCCGACGACGATGGCCTCGTCCGTCTCGCTGGACGCCGGGTCGTCGCCGACGATCAGCGCGAAGCTCAGGTCGAAGCCCTCGAGCTCGGTGCCGTAGCCGAGTTCGAGGTAGTCGAAGTCGAAGTCCTGCGAGAAGCCGCCGTACTTGCCGTACAGGCCGTTCTTCTCGAGCGTCAGCGCGTAGTAGGTGTAGTCCTGCGTCGGCCCGGCGAAGTTGTCGTACTGGCCGACCGCGACCTCGGCGCTGGCAATGCCGTAGCCGAAGTTCAGGTTGACCTCTTCGTAGGTGTCGTCGAAGTCGCCGGTGTAGTAGTAGCCGGTGAAGCCCGCGCCGACGGTGAAGTCGCTGATCTCGCCGCTCCAGCCGCCGTAGACGTCGACCTCGAGGCCGTCGCCGACGTCCGCGGCCCAGCTGCCGAGGTACAGGCCCGCGTGCTCGAAGTCGATGCCGGCCGAGGCCGACGACGGGTGCTGCGCGATGCCGCGGAAGTAGTAGTCGCTGACCCAGCCCAGGTTCGCGGTCAGTTCGGCGCAGGCGGCCGCGGGGCCGAGGAGGGTCAGGCTGGCCAGCAGGCCGGTCGTTGCGTTCTTCATCAGGTCGTTCTCCGTCCAGGTCGGCCGCGTCCCGGCGGCGCTGCAGTGATTTCCTGTTTTGCCTTTTGCAGCATCCGTGCCAGCCGCGCGGCGACTGCAATTCAAGGGCTTGCGCGCGCCGTCGGCGACGGGTGGCACTGCCATGGGGCGTGGTGGCGCGGAGGGCGCTTCATGCAGGTGCGGCGAATCGGGCCGCCCCGCGCAGTTTGTGCGCTGGAGTTCGCGGGCCTTCTGCGGTATCAATCGCGCATGAACCGTGAATCGATCGATGGCCTCGCGCGGCGCCTGGTGCAGTCGCTGCCGGAGAGCCTGCGCGCCGTGCGCGAAGACGTGGAAGCGAACTTCCGTGCCGTGCTGAAAAGCGGACTCGCGCGCATGGATCTCGTCACCCGCGAGGAGTTCGAGGTCCAGCAGCTCGTGCTGGAACGGACGCGGGCGAAGCTCGATGCGCTCGAAGCGCGGCTCGCCGGGCTGGAACAGGCGCCCGCGGCGGCGGCGCCCGCTGCGCGCAAGGCGAAGAAAAAAACGAAGAAGAAAGCGAAGAAGAAAGCGGCCGGCAAGACGGGCGACGGGACCGCCGGCGACTGAGCACGGCCGGTGCCGGCCCGCGCGCCGGCGTTCCGCAGGCACGGACAGGCCAGGGAGAGGCCGTGACACAGCGTCTGCCTACATCGAATACCTGCCGGCGCGGCTGCGCGGGCCCGGGCTGATGGGCTTCGCGGGCCTGGTGAGCCGTGCGCAACTCGGCGTCGACGCACCGCCGGTCACGATCGAGGTCTACCTGTCAGGCGGCCTGCCGGTCTACTCCATCGTCGGCCTGCCCGAGACCGCGGTCCGCGAGAGCAAGGACCGCGTGCGCAGCGCGATCCTGTCGGCCGGCTTCGATTTCCCGCAGCGCCGCATCACGGTCAACCTCGCGCCGGCCGACATGCGCAAGTCGGGCGGCCGCTACGACCTCGCGATCGCGCTGGGCATCCTGGCCGCCGGCAACCAGGTGCCGGCCGCAGCGCTGGCTGGGCTCGAGTTCTTCGGCGAGCTGTCGCTCGACGGCCGCCTGCGGCGGGTGCCCGGCATACTGCCCGCCGCCGTGCGCGCCGCCGCTGCCGGGCACGCGCTGGTCGTGCCTGCCGACAACGCTCAGGAGGCAGCGCTCGCCGCGGACCGCGTGCACCCGGCCGGGAGCCTCGCCGAGGTCACGGCGCACCTGCACGGCGTCGCGGCATTGCCCGCGCTCTCGCGCTGCACGCCGGCGCCGCTCGCGGTCGCGGGCCGGGAACTGTCGGACGTGCGCGGCCAGGCGCGCGCGAAACGCGCGCTGGAGATTGCCGCCGCCGGCGGACACAGCCTGCTGCTGGTCGGGCCGCCGGGCACCGGCAAGAGCATGCTGGCCGAGCGCCTGCCCGGCCTGCTGCCGCCACTGAGCGAGGCCGAGGCGCTGGAGACGGCGGCGATCGATTCCGTGCTCGGCCTGCCCGTGGACCCGCTGCGCTGGCGGCAGCGGCCATTCCGCGCGCCGCACCACACGGCGACGGCGGCGGCCCTGGTCGGCGGCGGCAGCGACCCGCGGCCCGGCGAGATCTCCCGGGCGCACAACGGCGTGCTGTTCCTGGACGAGCTGCCGGAATTCAGCCGGCACGTGCTCGAGGTGCTGCGTGAACCGCTCGAGAGCGGGCGTACGACTATTTCGCGGGCGCGGGCCCAGGCCGAGTTCCCGGCCCGCTTCCAGCTGGTCGCGGCGATGAATCCCTGCCCCTGCGGCTATCTCGGCGATCCGGGAGCAAGCTGCAACTGCAGCGCGGACCGGGTCGCTGCTTACCGCGCGCGCATCTCGGGAC
>ERZ869936.2357-NODE-2357-length-11311-cov-3.949094_pt1 | contig 11311 bp, 10 predicted proteins | sample MGYA00520876_ERZ869936 | MGnify/ENA primary metagenome ERZ869936 (study PRJEB32218, sample SAMN09650985) | biofilter metagenome | isolation source: enrty point of leading RO module | place: Saudi Arabia: Thuwal, RO plant located on Red Sea | collected 2016-02-17 ... | reverse complement strand
CACCGACTTCATCTACACCCTGTTGATATGCCTGCTTCTTTTCTTCTGATGCCTTGTTCTCGAATGTATTCTTTATCGAGTCGAGCTTAGACTGGAGAGAAACCGGCTCAACTTGCTTATAAACATCAGTATTATCAGGGGGATTTAGTTTGTTTTCGGGCTTCTTTTCTGTGCAACCGAAGGAGAGTAGTGCTATTATAAGGAGTGTTAATAAAACGTAACGGTACTTTCTAAGTTTTAAACGCATGCTAATGGCTTTTATGTTATAATTAAATTCCGGATTAGCTGTATATATGATTGTAACAGCTAATAAAAATATATAGTTCAAAATTATTGTTAATCAAAAGCACTTATAATTTAAAGAAAGTATCGTTAATTTTCTCCTATGCAGATTAAATTTGATATAGATGGGGAAGGTTTCACAGCAGATATGTCTAAACCGCTGGAAATCTCCATCCCAATGATATTCAACGGACCACAGCCGAATACGTACGGTGTACCGGATGCCGTTGGAATGCCATATGAACACGAAGGATTTATTGGAGATGTACGACAGGGCGGGGGATGTAATTTCGAGAAGTACTCCATTATTCCACACTGCAATGGTACCCACACGGAATGCATAGGTCATATTTCGTACGAACGAATACCTGTAAACGAAACTCTGAAAGACCTCCTGATTCCCGCAATGGTTATCACTGTCGAAGTTGTCAAAGGTGAAGAAACGGACGACAATTACATTCCTGACAAAGAAGATGGTGACTATCTCATTACCAGGAAGTGGGTAGAGTTCTTTCTGAAAGAGGACAACAGGAAATTTGCAAAAGCTCTCGTAATCCGCACCATTCCAAATGATGATTCAAAAAAATCGCGCCGTTACATGGAAGATCAGCCTCCGTTCTTTTCACTCGATGCTATGGAGTACATCCGTGATATGGGAGTCGAACACCTGCTCGTAGATATGCCTTCCGTAGACCGTACATTCGATGAGGGTAAGCTTTCCGTTCACCATATCTTCTGGGGAGTTGAACTCGGAAGCAACGATATAGACCCCGAAAACCATTCGATGAAGACCATCACAGAAATGATATACGTACCGGACGAGATAACGGACGGTAATTACCTCGTCTCGATACAGATTCCGGATTTCAAAACAGATGCCGCGCCCAGCAGGGTGTTTTTATATAATATAGAAAAGTAATACTAATGAGCGAAACACTAACCAAAGAAAGAATAGAATACAAAAACGACATTTCATTCGCTAAGGAAATGGATGTCAACGATCCGCTGAAGGAATACAGGGATAAGTTTTATATACCGAAAAAGGACGGTGAGGAAGTCGTTTACTTCGCCGGGAATTCACTCGGACTCGAACCAAAATCCACACGTGACTACATAGAGCAGGAGCTTAAGGACTGGGAAAATATGGCTGTTGAAGGCCACTTCCACGCTAAATATCCATGGAAATATTATCACGAGTTCCTGACAGAAAAGACTGCACGTCTTGTTGGAGCGGAGAATGACGAAGTGGTGAATATGAACTCACTCACGGTTAATCTCAACCTGATGATGGTTTCTTTTTACCGTCCGGCAAGGGAGAGGTATAAAATCCTGATCGAGGCCAATACATTCCCATCCGATATTTACGCTGTCGAATCACACTTGAAATACCACGGTTATGACCCGCAAGATGCATTAATTACATTAAAACTGAGTGAGGGTGAATCGTACCACAGAACAGAAGACATTTTGCAGACTATCGAAGAGCATGGGGACAGTATAGCCCTCATAATGCTGGGCGGAGTTAATTACTACTCCGGACAAGCGTTCGATATGAAAAGCATCACTGAAGCCGGGCACAGAAAAGGCTGTATGGTTGGATTCGATTGCGCACATGCAGCGGGTAATCTCAGGCTGAGGCTGCACGATTGGGATGTGGATTTTGCCGTGTGGTGTAATTACAAGTATTTGAATTCAGGTCCGGGAGCTGTTGGCGGATGTTTTGTGAATAACCGTTTCAAAAACGATTTTGATATGCCGAGATTTTCAGGCTGGTGGGGACATAAAAAGGAAACAAGATTTCTGATGCCGCCGGATTTTGATCCTACAGTTGGTGTTGAGGGCTGGCAGATAAGTAATCCTCCAATTTTTCAGATGGCAGCTCTTAATGCCTCACTCGAAATATTTGACAGCGCGGGTATGGATAACCTGAGAGCAAAAAGTGTAATGTTAACAGGTTATGCCGAATACCTGCTCAATAGTTCCGGAAAAAAGAGCATTCAGATTATCACACCATCTGGTCCAAGCGATAGGGGATGCCAGTTATCACTTAGAGTCGGAAAAGAGAATAAGCACGTTCACGATACACTTACTCAAAACAATGTTGTGTGCGACTGGAGAGAACCGGATGTGATAAGGATTGCGCCCGTTCCTTTGTATAATACCTTTGAGGATGTTTGGAGGTTCGCGGAAATAATAAAAAAGCACCTGCCTGAATAGACAAGTGCCTTTAGCATTTTACGCCTAAATATTACTAACCATACTGAAAGAAAAATTTGTTCTTCTTAGTACTTTACCTTATCACAAATGAAAAAAAGTATGCCAGACCCAGTGTCACAAATATGAAGAGAGCAAATACTACAGCGGAATGTTCCGCAAAAGATGTGCCTATTGATTTTTACAATGTTCTTTATCCCAATAAAGAGTTCTTGAAAACCTTAATTACAATTAAATATTACAAAATGCGTGCCAAATAGTACAATCCCGATCTAAAATTGCATTTATAGTACTATTCTCCTATTCAAATTTTGTAACAGCTATATAAATATATATGTTAAACGAGAAAAAAATAGTAATAATTGGCGCCGGGCTTGCCGGGTCTTTATTGTCCATTTATCTGGCAAAGCGTAATTATATAGTCGATATATATGAAAGACGACCTGATATGAGAGTCATGGATGTAGGTGGCGGAAGATCAATAAACCTTGCGCTTTCGGTCAGGGGCATTCATGCCCTTAAGGAAGTAGGACTTTTCGATGAGATTAAAAAGATCGCTATACCTATGTATGGCAGAATGGTACATCCGCTTGGCAGTGAAGTGAATCTTCAGCCTTACGGAAAAGATGATACCGAGTATATTAATTCTATATCCCGTGCTGAGCTGAATAAACTTATGATGAATATGACTGAGCCGGATCCCAATGTTAAGTACCATTTCAATGAACGCTGTACGGGGATGGACTTTGAAAAGGGCAAGGTTCATTTTGTTAACGAGGAAACGGATAAAAAATGGACTCTTGACGCCGATGTGGTAATTGCTACCGATGGGGCAACTTCCCCCATAAGAATGGAAATGCTAAAAGTCCCCAGATTCAACTTTTCGCAGGAGTATGAAAATTACGGGTATAAAGAGCTCACAATCCCTCCCGGCTCTCGCGGTGAATTCATGATGCATAAGAATGCCCTCCATATATGGCCCAGAGGCTCGTATATGCTGATAGCACTGCCGAATATGGATGGCAGCTATACCGTGACTCTTTTCCTTGCTTATGATGAAGCTCTCGGAGGAGAGAATAGCTTCGAATACCTGAATTCAGACGAACGTGTGAAAGCGTTCTTTGAGAAGAATTTTCCGGATGCCATTGAGCTGATGCCGGATTTGGTTGATGACTTTAATTCAAATCCTACGGGTACCTTGATGACCGTTAAATGCTTCCCGTGGAGCTATAAGGATAAAGCAGCTTTGCTGGGAGATTCCTGCCACGCAATAGTGCCTTTCTTCGGCCAGGGAATGAACGCCGCATTTGAAGACTGTATTTATCTGAATGAGATAATCGGAAAAAACGAAGGAGATTGGGAGAAAATATTCCATGAATTTGAAATAATTAGAAAACCAAATACCGATGCTATTGCTGACCTTGCGCGGGAAAACTTCATCGAAATGAGAGACCTTGTTGATGATGACAGATTCCTGCTGAAGAAGAAAATCGAAAAAGAATTATATAAGAAATACCCGGATAGATTCATTCCAAAATATTCAATGGTAACATTCATGAGAATACCATATTCTACAGCCCTTGAAAGAGGTACAATACAGGATGATATTCTTAATAAACTGAGCGAAGGAATGCCGGATTTAGATAATGTGGACTGGTCCCAGGCAGAAAATCTTGTCTTCGAAAAACTTTCAACACTGTAACTTTTATGTAGTTTTTGCGTAAAACAATATTAATTACCTGTTTATTAAAGGTTAAAATGCTAAACGATTTCTTCCTTATATTCATCTAATTTAATAAAAAGGGAATTTGTATATTTTCACTTCTGTTCTTACATTTAGTAACCATTCGGATTTATCTATTCTATTCTGATTACTATATTTATTCATATACTAAAATCGATTTTTTACTAAAAAATAACCAAAGTAAAATGTTAAAAAGAATTTTAACTTTAGCGGTTGTATTGTGCTTGTTCGCCGGAGTTTCCAATGCGCAGGAAACCAACACAACAGGGTCAGGTACTTCTTCCGAAGTAGGAATGAATTTTGAAACCGGTAAATTAGCTGATCTTTTCCTAAAAGCTAAACAGGAGAATAAGTACATTTTCATAGATTGCTACGCTGAATGGTGCGGACCTTGTAAATGGATGATGGCAAATGTTTTCCCTGCAAAAGATGTGGGTGAATTCTACAACGAGAACTTCATTTCCTACAAACTGGATATGGAAAAAGGTGAAGGTATCGAATTTGCAGAGAAGTACAACGTTCATAGCTATCCTACTTATTTATTCTTCAATTCTAACGGTGAACTCGTTCACAGAAGCGGCGGCGCTAAGGAATCTGATAAGTTCATACAGGATGGAAGGAATGCAATGAATCCGGATATGACTTTGTATGGCCTGCAGGCTAAGTATGAAGCAGGGAACAGGTCTGCTGAAGTTCTTATGAACTACGCTATTGCGCTCAGTAATGCTAACCAGAAAGGTACAAAAGAAGTAGCGGATGCATATTTTGCCACACAGAGTGAAAGCGACCTCATGAGCGAATCTAACTGGAACATGATCAACAGATTTACAACAAGCATCGACAGCAGGGAATTTAAATATCTCGAGGCTAATTCGGATGCTTTCTCAAAAGCTTATGGCGAAGAAAAAGTAAATAAGAAAATTGATAATACATATATCGGTTATTATTTCCAGAATAAGGACTTCAAAGCCTACGGTGAGTATGTACAAAAGATCGAACCTGCGATCCATGACAATTGGAATTCATTGAATATGCATGCCTGGAATATGTATGAAGTAACTGATGATAAGGAATTATTGGAAATGGCTATGGGTTGGGCAAAGAGATCCATGGAAATTGAAGAGAATTTTTATAATACCGATACTTACGCTGCTTTGCAGTACAAGCTCGGAAATTACGATGAAGCTATGAAATATGCTAATCTTGCTATCGAACATGCTAAGAAGAATAATGAAAAGTATGATGGTACTCTCGAACTTATCGAGATGATAAAAGTTAAGAAAAATTAAATTTTACTGAAACATTTAACGCAGTTTTCCAGTAAGATAAATTGCGTGAGTGCAGAATTGCATTTGTAGATGTCTAATTTTAGATTTAATCAGTCAGCCATAACCTCCATCCTCTTTCGTTCCGTTAATCCGGAAAGGAAGAGGATTTTTTTATGCCACGTGGAATCCGGGCTGTTTGATTTCGGCTACGCTTAGAAGGGCTTTTACAAGCTCAGGATGGTTTTTTCTTATCCAAATGCCGAGATTCTTCGTTTCCGAAGTCATTCGCTCGATTTTCAGTATTTTCGATATGAAAATTAGTTTCGCGAAGTCATCAAGAATGTTAAAGGGATGATTCTCGCTCGTTATTGATTCTATGAATTGTTTGATCGTTACATAGTGCTTATCAAAAACATCTTTATTGCTCTTTATTTTTATGTCCTCGAATATGTTAACCCCTATTTTAGATGAGACCATCCAGGTGGGATTTGTTCCGACATGCCTGCCCTTTATTAACCTTTCAAGTTTTTTTATAAAGTATATGGCATTATCATAATTACATTTTTTACCCTTCCAGAATTCAAGGTCGATCTGGTTCAGGTACAGCACAGCAAGTGTCTCCGGGGTGTAGAATTTATTGAAATGGATCAAAGTATTATAATTCATATCTTCAAATACGGACATAAGCCTCTTGTTCACGCTGATATCAAATGAGAATTCATTTGTGCTCAGCATTATTGCTTCCCATTTATATATTGACGACGCAAGCCTGTCGGATAATTCGAGATACCATTTAGAGATCGCGTCTGCTTTTTGTGAAAACAATATGAGGTTTCGGATGAAATCATCACTTACATCATCGCTGCTTTCTTTGTTGAAATAAATAAGCATACGCAGATAGATACTCTGAACCATCAGCAGATTATTGTGATCTGTGTAATCATTCTTCAAGATATGATAGTACTTCTCAGATTTTGTGTAAAGCTGGGAGCCCTTACGGTTATCCCTGAAAAATTTGTTCAGCGTTTTAAGCAGCTCAACCACTATTGCTGTTTCATCGTCACCTGCAGACTTGGCTAGCTTATATGCTTTTTCCAAACTTTCGTCTGACTTATCGAATTCCTTTAGTCTCTGGTACGCTATGCCAAGTTGTTTGTGAGCATGGACAAGCTCTTTTTTTAAGCCGGCCTTTTGGGCTTTCCGGATCATTTCAGTCATCACTGTTATAATAATATCGTAATTTCTTCCGGATATAGTTTTAAAGATAGCTTTGTAATACTCAATTTTTAATATTGAAATTCTTATGGTTTCCAGTTGATTGGTGCTGATTTTCTTTACTAAATCGATTCTTTCGGCTTCTTTAAGATTCTTTTGAGCTTTACTGTAATATGTATTAAATTTACGTTGATCTCTCTGGTAAAAATAATAATGGGAAATGTGTAAATATACTTCCGATAACATTAAAAAATAATCAGCAGTTTTCTTAGTTTGATTGTTTTCTCCACCTTTTATTTCCTTCTCCAGTTTTAGGTATTCTTGTTTTGATTCCTTGACCAGCCCTCTGCAAAACATTCCGTTTATATACCCTAGCTTTTCTTTTAGACTTTTATCCCGGATGTCGTCCTCATTATGTCCGAAGTAGAATTGTCTTAATGACTTTAATAATCTTGATTTATGACAATCCAGCATCCTGGGGGATATATCCATCTTTCTGCATATGATTGACTCATCCCAGTCCTTTAAGTCGTTTCCATCAAGGATACTGTATATGAATTTAATTAAACGAACATTCTTCTGTTTCCCGGAATTCTTTCGCGTTAATAGTTTGTTCAGATATTCCTTTCGTACCTCTTCAGGTATTGCAAAAACCTCGAACAGGAAAAAATCATATGTGCTGAATATGTTATTTAATATGTTATTCAAACAAGTTATATTGTAAATGTTGATAATATGCAACAATTTACCTATTTTTTATTTGAAATCTAAAGTCAATTCCGATAGTTTTATCTCAGATTTCAATGAGAGAGACCTCACAATTCACGGCTTCGATTGGAAATCGCAGTAAATCCTAAAAAGATTTTTTTAAAATTAAATAAACTTTGAAATGGCAAAGAACAGCTACACAAAGATTTTATTGGGTACATTTGTTTTGTTTCTGGGCATTTACCTGTCAGGTTGTGTAAATGTGGATCAGAAAACAAAGCTAAATGCTGACGGCTCAGGTACAATTAATCTTGAGTACTGGACCAAAATGTCAAATGTTTCTTCAAGCGATGAAATCGGTGGTTTTGCTTTCTCAGAAGATAAAGCAAGCACTAATTACACTTCCTCTAATACCGAAGTAAAAAGTGTTAACATTTCAGATGACCTTGAAGATTCTACAAAGCATGTGAAGATGGAGATCTCCTTCAAGGATATCAACGCTCTTCCAAGCGCTAAAGGTTTTGAAAAAGTCACAACCTCATGGAAAGAGGGTGACGATGGTATGGACTTTGTTTATACCCTTCAGCAGGACACTTCTAATGCAAAGAATATGGGGGCAAGTGATACGAAACTTACTTATGAATTTGAATTCCCGGGCGAAGTCATTTCTACTAATGGCAGAAAAGACGGAAGAGCAGTTGTTTGGGAAAAAACCCGTGCTGACCTTAAAGAAGATGTTGAGATGACTGCTACCGTTAAAAAAGAAGGCGGTTCCTGCGGTCTGTTCGGACTTGAGCTTCCTATTGTCGTTGTGGCAGGTATGATCTTCTTGTATGGATTTAGAAGAAAAAAATAAAGTTTAACATTTGAGTTTTTCTAAGAATGGGATTTTTACTTTTGCTCCGTCCTCCCGGTTTCCGGGATGGAAAAAAAAAAAAAAAATTTTTTTATGCCTGATCCTGATTTCTTTAATTTATTTTTTCACGGGATGCTCTTCATCAAATGACCTTTCAAGAAAATATACCACAATCAATCAACAGGTTAAAGCTATCGACAAAAAAGTTAATTCCGTTAACCCGGTGCAGGTTACAATGGATGACGGTGCTGACCTTACTGCATACTATGAAAATGGAGTATTGCAGAAAATTCATATTGAGAAACCAATGCAGGGTGGCCAGGAAACCCGTGATTGCTACTTCAGGAATTGGAGGTTGATTTATCTCGCTGATAGGAAATTCTTCCTCGATATGCCAAACCAAAACAACACTGAGAAAAACAGCTATTATTTTAAAGATGATTCTATGATTGGCTGGGAAAAACCCGGTGATAGCGAGGTAACCTATTCTAAGGATAATAGTTTTAAAAATAAGGAAAGGGAATTACTGCTCGAGGTGGAACAGTACCTGCTCCTGATACAGTAACTATTTCTTACCGGACAACTTCTTATTCTTATCCATCGACTCCTTTTTTATCTTATTCTGAAACTTGATCACCTTATCCAGTATCTTCTTATCCGATGCGCCTAACATCTTTGCGGCTAACAGTGCTGCGTTCTTCGCGTTATTTATAGATACTGTCGCTACAGGCACTCCGTATGGCATCTGTACAATCGACAATAATGAATCCAATCCCTTCAACGCTTTCGTCTCGATGGGGACACCTATTACAGGAATAGGGGAATACGACGCGCTCATTCCCGGCAGATGTGCTGCACCGCCCGCACCGGCTATGATCACCTTGATACCTCTTTTGTACGCGTTCTTCGAATAGCTTGCCATTACGTCGGGTGTACGGTGCGCTGATGTTATCTTCATTTCGTAGGGAATACCGAATTCATCCAGTACGTCAGCTGCCTGCTGCATTACCGGGAGGTCCGAATCCGATCCCATTATTATTCCTACTACTGGTTTTTTCATTTTCTGCCTACTATTAAAATTGTAAGATCATCTATCTGCTCGTTCACCCCGATGAAACTCCTTACGTCGCTTTCAAGCAATTCGATTAATTCAGACGGGCTCTTATCCGTATTCTTGAATAGCACCTTCTCTATCCGGTCAAATCCATATTCCGCTTTAGCAGCATCCATCGCTTCATTAAGTCCGTCAGTGTAAAATACGATTTTATCACCGGGATTGAAATCAAAAACGACTTCCGCGTCGTGATTGGGTACTGAAATTTTATCCACCGCACCCAGTGTTATTCCGTGCTTTTTGATCTTAAATATGTCACTGCTCGCTGCCGATATCTTATATGGGGGCAGATGACCGGCATTAAAGAGCTTGCATTCGTTCTTCTCCGTATCTATCATCGCGAATACCGCAGTCACGAACATCTTTCTCTGCTGGGTCTTCCTCACCATCCGGTTAAGCTTCTCCATAACTATCTTCGGATCGCTTTCATCCTCCAGTATGAGATGTATACAGCTTCGCAGCCCCGACAGCATCAACCCGCTCGCTACACCGTGCCCCGACACATCGCAAATAAATACACCCAGCTTTGTATCTGATATCTTGAAGTAATCGAAGTAATCTCCGCCAACCTCGGACGCAGGCACTGACGTTCCCGAGATATCTATTCCGTTTATGTTGGAGTTGCTCTCCGGGAGCATGGATAGCTGGATCTCCTTAGCAGAGTCCAGCTCCTTCTTCATTCTTATACTTTCGAAATTCTTTTTTAAATAAAAGTCGTATTGCTCGTTAAATTTTCTGCGTGTCTTTCTCTCGGTGAAGTATGCCACTATAAAGAAAATTATATAAAAATTTCCGTACCCGATATAGTTATCTATTTCCAGGGTACCATATACAATCAACTCGCACGCTATCGGCAGTACAAACCCAAATGCCCATATCTTATACATTGCCGGTTTAGGGAAGGTGAATATAACCAGCATAATCGAGAGTATCATCAGCCACTCTGCAAACGTATCGTAATTATTACTGAAGTCCACCGTGACCCTCATATTTCCGGATTGATTTTCCCATACGGTATCCTTTTTAACTTCCTGGGTTGGAATCCGGCTGGAGTCGACTACCGTAGAGTCTACCGCAACAGAGTCTGTAACTGCGGCACTATCTACATTAACCTGTTGTGTTATCTCTTCATCACCGGGACCTGCTATAATGTGAGTAAAATTAATCAGGCACGCGAATACTATTTGCGCTACAAGGTAATAATACAAAAACTTTCGTATGTTGTTGGAATTTAATAGCTTGCGGTAGTTAGCTCGTACAATTATAAGGAAAACTAAATTGATCGCAATTGCCGCAAGTACTTCACCTGAAAAATTATCGAATATATTTACAAGGAGGGTAAGAGAAAAGAAAATAATAGCCAGTACCAGGTATGTCCTGAATGACTTTAGGTTTTTGTCATCCAGAAACCTGTCGTACGCTTCTGTCCGGGGGAGATTAATGTATTTGTCAGCGGTAAAAAACTCCAATAATGTCATCTTTATTTAACGGCAACCAATTAACTAATTTACGAAAAATCACGATAAAAGTTTAATAACATTTATTACTGGTTTTCCGGTGGAACATACTCATCCGGCAGCTGAGCGCCCTCCCCGAAGAAGTATTCCTGCATCTGGTCTTCGAATACCTTGTCCGTCGCCGGTGACGTCAAATCGAGCCTGTATTCGTTGATTATCATCTTAAAATGCTCAAGAAACATCTTAAATGCCTCCTTAGATACATTATCGTACACTTTCTGTCCTACCTCGCCCTCGATCGGTGGATTATCCAGTCCCGGCAGTTCTTTATTCAGCTTTACACACTGCACTAACCTCACTTCACTCATTATTACTCCTTTGGTTTATTGTTTGCTTATGTCGATTACTCTGTCTTCCCTTACTCCTTCTATCGTTCCCTGCTTTCGCACTGCT
>ERZ869936.2356-NODE-2356-length-11312-cov-4.221906_pt1 | contig 11312 bp, 9 predicted proteins | sample MGYA00520876_ERZ869936 | MGnify/ENA primary metagenome ERZ869936 (study PRJEB32218, sample SAMN09650985) | biofilter metagenome | isolation source: enrty point of leading RO module | place: Saudi Arabia: Thuwal, RO plant located on Red Sea | collected 2016-02-17 ... | reverse complement strand
TCGCAACCGATGCCCTGATGCGGGACGGCAAGCAGATCTTTACGCGCGGGCCCGCGACCCGGCGGCGTGTCGCCATTGTCGGGGCCGGGCCGGCCGGGATCGCCTGCGCCCATCGTCTCGCCGTCCTGGGGCATCAGGTTACGGTCATCGATGCCAGGGAAAAATTGGGCGGCCTCAACGAGTTCGGAATCGCCGCTTATAAAACAGTGGAGGATTTCGCGCAGCGGGAATTGGCCTATATCCTGTCGATTGGCGGGATTGAAGTCGTGACCGGCATGGAATTGGGTCGGAACATGCCTTTGGATCAGCTGCGCCGGGATCACGCTGCGGTCAACGCGCTGGGTTTGGCGGGCGAGGACCTTCCAGGCGTCGTCGACGCGGTCGATTACATCGCGAAGCTGCGCCAGGCAGAAGATCTGTCCATGCTTCCCGTCGGCCGGCGTGTGGTCGTCATCGGCGGCGGCATGACGGCGATCGACATCGCCGTTCAGAGCAAGCTGCTCGGCGCCGACGAGGTGACCATCGTCTACCGCCGGGGTGCGGCCCAGATGAAGGCGAGCGCCTACGAGCAGGAGCTGGCCCAAACACGTGGCGTGCAGATCCGCCATTGGGCCAAACCCGCCAAGTTGCTGGTCCAGGACGGGGAAGTTCGCGGTGTCGAGTTCGAGCGCACGCGCGAGGGCGGTTCCGGCCGCCTGGAGGGGACCGGCGAGACCTACAGCCTGCCCAGCGACATAGTGTTCAAAGCCATTGGTCAGGCGTTCGTTGCGGATGGACTGAAGCTGGAAATGCGCGACGGGCGTATTGCGGTGGATGCTCACGGGCAGACCTCGATCCCCGGCATATGGGCGGGGGGAGACTGTGTCGCCGGCGGCCTAGACCTGACGGTTGCGGCGGTCGAGGACGGCAAGGTTGCCGCGAATGCCATAGACCGCGCCTTGCGCGCCAGTGCCGCGACCGCGGGCGTGGCCTGAGGGTCTGGATCGAGGGAGGTTTGTGCGATGACCGATTTGCGCAGCGATTTCGTGGGCATCAAGTCGCCCAACCCCTTCTGGCTCGCTTCGGCGCCGCCGACCGACAAGGCCTACAATGTCGTGCGCGCTTTCAAGGCGGGTTGGGGCGGTGTGGTCTGGAAGACCCTGGGCGAAGACCCGCCGATCGTGAACGTCAACGGCCCGCGGTACGGCGCGATACACAGCGGCGACCGGCGCCTGCTCGGCTTCAACAATATTGAGCTGATCACCGACCGGCCGCTCGACGTCAATCTGCGCGAGATCAAAGAGGTCAAGCGCGATTGGCCCGACCGGGCCATGGTCGTCTCGCTCATGGTGCCGTGCGAGGAAGCGGCCTGGAAAAAGATCCTGCCTCTGGTCGAGGACACCGGCGCGGACGGCATCGAACTCAATTTCGGTTGCCCGCACGGCATGTCGGAACGCGGCATGGGCTCGGCGGTCGGGCAGGTGCCTGAATACGTCGAGATGGTCGCGCGCTGGTGCAAGCAGAACACCCGCATGCCGGTCATCGTGAAGCTGACGCCCAATATCACCGATGTGCGGCACCCGGCGCGCGCCGCCAAAAAGGGTGGGGCGGACGCGGTCTCGCTCATCAACACCATCAACTCGATCGTCGGTATCGACCTGGATACCTTCGCGCCCAACCCGGCGACCGACGGCAAGGGCACCCACGGCGGCTATTGCGGCCCGGCGGTCAAGCCGATCGCACTCAGCATGACCTCCGAGATCGCCCGCGACCCTGAAACGCAAGGCTTTCCGATTTCCGGGATCGGCGGCATCACGACCTGGCGCGACGCCGCCGAGTTCATGGCCGTGGGTTCCGGCACGGTGCAGGTCTGCACCGCCGCCATGGTCTATGGCTTCCGCATCGTCGAGGAGATGATCGAAGGCCTCTCCGGCTGGATGGACGAGAAAGGCTACGCGCGGCTCGAGGATTTCGTGGGCAAGGCGGTGCCAAACCTGACCGACTGGCAGTACCTGAACCTCAACTACGTGGTTAAGGCGCGTATCGACCAGGATCTGTGTATCAAGTGTGGCCGCTGTTACATCGCCTGCGAAGACACCTCCCACCAGGCGATCACCGCCGAAAAGAACGGTCAGCGTTATTTCGACGTGCTGGACGAGGAATGCGTCGGCTGCAACCTTTGCGCCAGCGTATGTCCGGTCGAAAACTGCATCACTATGCAACCCCTGACCTACGGCATCGACAAGCGAACCGGCCAGCCGATCCGAAGCGAGTACGCCAACTGGACCACGCACCCGAACAATCCGAACCGGGTCGCGGCCGAGTGACGCAAATATGATCGAGCCCGTCGCGTGACGCAGGGACAGGCGGGAGCCCGCGCGCGCGCCCTGACTGTGCCCCAGGCACATGGGGCCCTGCTGCTCTATACCGTCTTGATCAGCCTATCGTTTCCCCTCGGCCGTTTGGTCGCGGCGGAAGCCGATCCCTTTGTCGTGACCTTCCTGCGTTTCGGGATCGGCGCCGTCGTATTCGGGGCGACCCTCGCGCCGAGCATGGGCCTGGGCCGGCCGGGCGCCTGGGCCTTGGTCCGCTTTGGGTTTATCGGCTGTCTGATGGCGGTCTTTTTCGTCGCCATGTTCGAGGCGCTGCGCTGGGTCGATCCCTTGAGTGCCGGGTCGATCTTCACCCTGCTGCCGCTGCTCAGCGCCGCCTACGCCTATATCCTGTTTCGCCAGCGTCTCTCCGGGCGCCTGGCCATGTTGTTGTGTTTCGGGGCCTTCGGCGCTCTCTGGGTGCTGTTCCGCGGTTCGCTGGAAAAGCTTTTGTTGCTCGACTTCGGCTATGGCGAGGCGATTTTCTTCCTGGGCTGCTGCGCCTTCGCCGCGCATCCGGTCGCGGTCAAGCGCCTGCACGGTGGCGAGGCGATCCCGCGCCTGACCTTCTGGAGCCTCGTGGTCGGGACAGTGCTGTTGGGCCTGGTGTCGTTTCCGCGCATCCTGGCGACGCCATGGGCGGAGATTTCGACGGACGTCTATCTGGCCATCCTGTTCCTGGGCGTGTGCAACACGGCCTTCACGTTCTTCCTCGCCAAGTCCGCGAGCGTGGTTCTGAGTTCTCCCAAGGTGATGGCCTACACCTTTCTGATCCCCGGGCTGGTGGGGTTGCTGGAGGGCCTGTTCGGCCCGGGCTGGCCAGAGCCGGCGGTGATTGTCGGTGTGGCCATCACGGCACTCGCCATGGTGGCGATGTTGCGGGTCGACTAGCTGGGATCACGCGGCCGCAGTCCGTCCAGTATGATCCGGCACAGGGACTGTTCGATCCGCTCGAAGTCCTTATTGCCCAGCGATTTTTGCCCCAGGACCGCGGTGACCTGGGGCGCGAAATCGGCGTAGTGCTGGGTCGCCGCCCAGATCAGGAACACCAGGTGATGAGGGTCGACCTCGGCCAGTTTGCCACGATCGATCCAATGGCGGATGACCTGGGCCTTGCGGTCGACCAGGGCACGCAGGTCTTCGGCCAAATAGCGCTTTAGGATCGGCGCGCCTTGCAGGATCTCGGTGGCGAAAACCCGGCTGGCGGTCGGGTTCTTGCGGGAAAAGCGCAGTTTGGCCGCAATGTAATGGCGCAGTTCGCGCGCCGGATCGCCCTCGGGGTCGAGCTCCTTGAAGGGCTCCAGCCAGATGTCCAGGGTCCGCAGGAGAACCGCCAGGTACAAGTCCGTCTTGCGCTTGAAGTAGTAGTGGACGTTGGGCTTGGACATCTTCGCCCGGGCGGCGATCTGGTCGACGGTCGCGCCGCGAAACCCATGCTCGGCGAAGACATGCTGGGCCGCGTCCAGGATCCGGGTCTCGTTGCGGGCCTGAATCCGGGTCTTGCGGTTCTGGATTTCGGAACTGCTGGATGGACTCAACATGCTGGGTTCTGGGCCGGGGATCGAGGTTTCCTGTGGGGCAGATTCTGGCTTGTATCGGGCATAGCGGCTTGACCGCTTCGGGCTCCCTGCCTTAAGAATAATTTGACCAATTGGTCAGGATCAGGATGGAGCGAATTGGCCTTTCCTGTCAATTGGGTCCGCCGATCGGGGACGGTCGGCGGGGCGCAGCGGACCGAAGAACCGCGCGCCGAGACTGCAGGGCAAGGGGCGAGTCTGGGAAACGGAATCGGGAGCATTCGGCGGCATCGCGTCGGGGCTCTGTATCCGGAATCAGTCCCAGATTTGCCGAAGAACGGCGCGAATGGCGGCGGGAGGCAGGCATGGCGAAACTGCGCGGCGGGCTGATCCAAATGGCCCTGAAGGGCGACACAAGCATGTCGCCGAAGCAAATCCGCGACATAATGATCGAGGCGCACTTGCCTCTGATCGCACAGGCGGCGAAGCAGGATGTGCAAGTCTTGTGCTTTCAAGAGGTGTTCACCCAGCCCTATTTCTGCCCGAGCCAGGATGCGCGTTGGTACGCCGCTGCCGAACCGATTCCCAATGGCCACACGACACGCTTGATGCAAGAGCTGGCGCGCAAGCACAGCATGGTCATCGTCGTGCCGATCTACGAAGAGGAAATGACCGGCGTGTACTACAACGCGGCGGCAGTGATCGACGCCGACGGGACCTATCTGGGCAAGTACCGCAAGACCCACATTCCGCATGTCGCTGGTTTCTGGGAGAAGTTCTTTTTCAAACCCGGCGCCTCCGACTGGCCGGTCTTCAACACCGCTTATTGCAAGCTGGGCGTCTACATCTGCTATGACCGGCATTTCCCCGAAGGCTGGCGCGCGCTGGCCCTGAACGGGGCCGAGTATATCGTCAATCCCTCGGCTACAGTGGCCGGGGTATCGGAATACCTCTGGCGGCTCGAGCAGCCGGCGTCGGCGGCCGCAAACGGCGTGTACATCGGCGCGATCAACCGGGTTGGGACCGAGGCGCCCTGGAACGTCGGCGAGTTCTATGGCCAAAGCTATTTCGTCAACCCGCGCGGCCAGATCGAGGCCGAGGCCAGCCGCGACCGCGACGAACTCCTGGTTCACGACATGGATTTCGACCTGGTCCGCGAAATCCGCAACAAGTGGCAGTTTTTCCGCGACCGGCGGCCGGAAACCTATGACCGGCTCACGGATCTGAACTAGGCCCGATTGATCCGGCGGCGTGGCGCGGCTAGCGTTCAATCGGGTGTTCCTGGGAGAGTGAGATGACCGAGACCCGCAACCTGTCGATCGACGGCAAACGCCTCTGGGACAGCCTGATGGAAATGGCCAAGATCGGGGCCACGCCAAAGGGCGGCAATTGCCGGCTGGCGCTGACCGACCTGGACAAGCAGGGCCGCGATCTCTTCGTGCACTGGTGCAAGGATGCCGGGTGCACGATCCGGGTGGACAAGATGGGCAACATCTTCGCTCGGCGTGCCGGTAAGAACGACGACTTGGCGCCGGTCATCACCGGTAGCCACCTGGACACGCAGCCGACCGGCGGACGCTTCGACGGTGTCTTCGGCGTGCTCGCGGGTCTGGAGGTGCTGCGTACTCTGAACGACCTCGGCTACGAGACCGAACGGCCGGTCGAGGTTGCGGTTTGGACCAACGAGGAAGGCTCGCGCTTGGCGCCGGCCATGGTCTCCTCCGGCGTGTTAGGCGGGGTCTTCGATCTCGAGTACGGCCTCTCGCGGGCCGACGAAGACGGCAAGACCATGGGCGAGGAGCTTCAACGTATCGGCTATGCCGGCGAGGACGACGTCGGCGGGCGCGAGGTGCATGCATACTTTGAGGCGCATATCGAGCAGGGGCCGATCCTGGAGGCGGAAGATAAGACCATCGGCGTTGTCACCGACGCCCAGGGGCAGCGCTGGTACGAGCTCAACATCACCGGCGTCGAATCCCACGCCGGCCCGACGCCCATGGCGCGGCGCAAGGATGCGCTGCTCGGCGCCAGCCGGATCGTCGATCTGGTCAACCGGATCGGCCTGGACAACGCACCCCTGGCCTGCGCGACCGTCGGGATGATGAAAGTCCATCCCAACTCCCGCAACGTCATCCCCGGCAAGGTCTTCATGACCATCGATTTCCGCCACCCGGAAGACGCCGTTCTCGCGAAAATGGATGCCGCCATGCGCGCCGGTGCCGAGAAAATCTGCAAGGACATCGGCCTGCAGCTCGAACTGGAGCAGATCTTCTACTACGCGCCGATCCATTTCGAAGATTCCTGCATCGCGGCGGTCCGCAAGGGCGCGGAGGAATGCGGCTATGCCATGCGCGATATCGTCTCCGGCGCGGGGCACGACGCCTGTTACGTCGCCAAGGTCGCGCCGACCTCCATGATCTTCGTGCCCTGCATCGACGGGATCAGCCACAACGAGGTCGAGGACGCCAAGCCGGAGTGGATCACGGCCGGCGGACAGGTCTTGTTGCGGGCCATTTTGGACAAGGCGGGGGCGGCGGCCTGAGTTTCGGAGCGCGAGCATGACGGCGATGCCCATCCCGGCAGCCACCGAACCGGACGACGCGCCAGCGCGTGAGCCGGATCGGCGCAGTGTCGTGCAGGCGCGCGGGCTTTCGCTGACCTTCGAGACCGCCGACGGGCCGGTCTACGCGTTGTCGGATATCGATCTCGACATCGATCAAGGCGAATTCGTGTCCTTCATCGGCCCGTCCGGCTGCGGCAAGACGACACTACTGCGCGCGATCGCGGATCTGGAGCGCATCAGCGGCGGCACCTTGACGGTCAATGGCGTCACGCCGCAGCAGGCGCGGCTGAACCGGGACTACGGTTACGTGTTTCAGGCGCCGGCGCTCTATCCCTGGCGCAATATCGAACGCAACGTGACCTTACCGCTGGAGATCATGGGCATTCCGCGCGAAGAACGGCGGGCACGCGCGCGCGAGTTCTTGGAGTTGGTCAACCTGAGCGGCTTCGAGAAGAGATTTCCCTGGCAGCTTTCGGGCGGCATGCAGCAACGGGCCTCGATCGCCCGTGCGCTGTGCTTCGATCCCGCCCTGCTGCTGATGGACGAGCCTTTCGGTGCCCTCGACGAGATCGTACGCGATCACCTGAACGAGCAGCTCTTGCAGCTTTGGGCGAAGACCGGAAAGACCGTGGTCTTCGTCACGCACTCGATACCCGAGGCGGTGTTCCTGTCCACGAAGATCGTGGTCATGTCGCCGAGGCCGGGCCGGATCATCGACGTGATCGAGACCGATTTCGCACCCGACCGCACCCTCGACGTCCGTGAGACGCAAGATTTTCTCGAGGTCGCGCACCGGGTTCGCGAAGGCCTTCGGGCGGGGCACAGTTATGACGACTGACGCGCTGGCACCTGACGCGACGGCTTCGGTGGCTAATCGCGTACTGGTTAGCGCCGGTCCGGTCCTGGTTGTCGTTCTGGCTCTCATCGTCATCTGGTATGCGGGCGCGGTTTACTTGAATGCGCCGGGTCAGATGGACGCCTTCAAGCGCGCCGGAACGGATTGGACGATGGGCGACCTGATCGAAGGCACGCTGGCGCAGGACCGGCCCCTGCTGCCCGCGCCCCATCAGGTCGTCGTGGAGATGTACGATACAATTATCGACAAGCGCATCACCTCAAAGCGCAGTCTGGTCTATCATTCCTGGGTGACCCTGTCCTCGACTCTGCTGGGCTTTGCCATCGGCACCGGGCTCGGCATTCTGCTCGCGGTCGGTATTGTCCATGTCGGGACTCTGGAAAAGAGCCTGATGCCCTGGATCATTTCGTCGCAGACGATTCCGATCCTGGCCATCGCGCCCATGGTCGTCGTGGTGCTCGGCGCGATCGGGCTGAAGGGCCTGATCCCGAAAGCGGTCATCTCGACCTATCTGTGTTTCTTTCCGGTCACCATAGGCATGGTCAAGGGTCTGCGCTCGCCCGATCCGCTGCAGATGGATTTGATGCGCACCTACAACGCCAGTACCTGGCAGACCTTCTGGAAATTGCGCTGGCCGTCCTCGGTGCCGTTCCTGTTCACGAGCTTGAAGGTTGCGATCGCGATCAGCCTGGTCGGCGCAATCGTCGGCGAACTTCCAACCGGCGCGCAGGCCGGCTTGGGCGCGCGTTTGCTGGCCGGTTCCTACTATGGGCAGACGATCCAGATCTGGTCGGCGCTGCTGACCGCCGCCGCGCTCGCCGCGTGCATGGTGGCCCTTGTAGGGCTGAGCGAACGCCTGGTCGTCCGGCGCATGGGGATGGCGCGATGAGGCGCGGGCTGGACCTTTGGTGTGCCGTCGCAGCGTTGCTGGCACTGGCCGCGTTGGCGTTCCCGCTGCGCGGCGGGGCCGAACCGCTTGCTTGGGCCGATATGCCGCTGCACGCCGGTGTGACACTTGTCTTCGCGGCCATTTGCGCGTGGCTGGCTTGGACCGGCGGACGCAGTCCCCTGCGCGGCCTGGGCATGGTCATTCTGGTCGTGCTCGGCGGCGCATCAGCGCTCGATTTGCTCGGCACCGGCGGTGTCGCGGGCCAGGCTGCATCGGGGTTTTGGCTCTGGGTTTTCGCCTTGTGGGCCGCCGCGTGGCGCGGGATCGATCAGCTCGCGGCCTATCGCGGCCTCGATCGTCGTGTGCAGCGGGTAACCGCGCTAGCCGTGCCCATGGCCTTCGGCTGCTGGCTGGTCTTCCTGTGGGAGGTCGCCACGGTCGGCTTCGGCGTGCCTCAGGTTCTGCTGCCGTCGCCGGGCTTGATCGCGGCCCGCTTCGCCGGGTCGCAGCATATTCTTTGGGCGGACTTCTATCAGACTTTCGTCAAGGCGGTGATCAGCGGTTATGTCCTTGGCTGCGGCAGCGGATTTTTGGTCGCGATCCTGGTCGACCGCGTACCGTTCCTGAAACGGGGCCTCCTGCCGCTCGGCAACATGGTCAGCGCGTTGCCCATCGTCGGCATCGCGCCGATCATGGTCATGTGGTTCGGGTTTGACTGGCAGTCCAAGGCCGCCGTAGTCGTGGTCATGACTTTCTTCCCGATGCTGGTCAATGCGGTCAGCGGGCTGTCCGCCTCGGGAATGTTGGAACGCGACCTGATGCAATCCTACGGCGCCGGGTACTGGCAGACCTTGTTCAAGCTGCGGCTGCCGGCGGCCATGCCCTTCATCTTCAACGCGCTCAAGATCAATTCCACCTTGGCCCTGATCGGCGCCATCGTGGCGGAATTTTTCGGCACGCCAATCGTGGGCATGGGGTTCCGGATTTCCACGGAGGTGGGCCGCATGAACGTCGACATGGTTTGGGCCGAGATCGTCATGGCGGCGATCGCCGGCTCGCTGTTCTACGGGGCCATGACGCTGTGCGAACGCGGCGTCACGTTCTGGCATCCATCCTATCGGCAACGTCGTTGAACACGAGGATACAGGTACAACAGAGGAGGCAAGCAATGAAAAGACTTACCACACTACTCGCGGCCGGTGCGGTCCTGATGACCGCCGGTGCGGCACGAGCAGCGGACGAGGTGACCTTACAGCTCAAGTGGGTCACGCAGGCGCAGTTCGCCGGCTACTACGTGGCCCAGGAGAAGGGCTTCTACGAGGAAGCCGACCTGGAGGTGACCATCAATCCTGGCGGGCCGGACATCGCGCCGCCGCAGGTCATCGCCGGTGGCGGGGCCGATGTCATTATCGACTGGATGCCTTCGGCCTTGGCGTCGCGAGAAAAGGGCGTGCCGCTGGTCAATATCGCGCAACCCTTCAAGCGTTCAGGCATGATGCTGACCTGCCGCAAGGAAACCGGCATCGCAAAGCCGGCCGACTTCAAGGGCAAGACGCTGGGCGTCTGGTTCTTTGGCAACGAGTATCCGTTCCTGAGCTGGATGTCCCAACTCAAGATCCCGACCAACGGCGGCGCCGATGGCGTGACCGTGTTGAAGCAGGGCTTCAACGTCGATCCCTTGCTGCAGAAGCAGGCCGATTGCGTCTCGACCATGACCTATAACGAATACTGGCAGGTCATCGATGCCGGGCTCACACCATCCGATCTCGTGGTCTTCAAATACGAGGATGAGGGCGTTGCGACCCTGGAAGACGGCCTCTACGTGCTGGAAGATCGCTTGAAGGATCCTAAGTTCGTGGAAGTCATGGCGCGTTTCGTCAAAGCCAGCATGAAGGGCTGGGACTGGGCGCGGGAAAACCCGAAGGAAGCCGCTTTGATCGTCCTCGAAAACGATTCGACCGGCGCGCAGACGGAGAAACACCAGGTCCGGATGATGGGCGAGATCAACAAGCTGACCGAAGGTTCGGACGGCACCCTCCTCGAAGCAGACTACGAGCGTACCGTGAAGACGCTTCTATCCGGCGGTTCCGATCCGGTCATCACCAAGGCCCCGCAAGGCGCCTGGACCCATGTCGTGACCGATAAAGCGAAAGGCATGTAGACGAGTTTGGGGCGCCGGTGGATCGAATTTCGGCGGCGCCCCAATCTGTTATCGGAAGAACTTGATGTAATGGGAGACGGGCGATGGCGATCTTGATTCGGGGCGGAACGGTCGTGAACGCGGACCATTCGCAGCGGGCGGACGTGCTCATCGATGGCGATAAGATCGTGGCCTTGGGCGTTGATCTGGAAGCGCCATCGGGCGCCGAGGTTGTCGATGCCGGCGGGGCCTACGTGGTGCCGGGCGGGATCGATCCGCACACCCACATGGAACTGCCCTTCATGGGCACGGTCGCGTCGGAGGATTTCTTCTCCGGCACCACCGCGGGCGCGGTCGGCGGCACCACGATGATCATCGATTTCGTGATCCCCAGCCCGCAGCAGGACATTATGGAGGCCTACAAGACCTGGCGCGGCTGGGCCGAGAAAGCGGCCACCGACTACAGCTTCCATGTCGCCATCACCTGGTGGGACGAAACGGTGCACGAAGCCATGGAGACGCTCACGCGCGACTACGGCGTCAACAGCTTCAAGCACTTCATGGCCTACAAGGGCGCCATCATGGCCGACGACGAGATCCTGGTGAAATCCTTCACCCGGGCCCGCGAGCTGGGAGCGATCTGCACCGTCCACGCCGAGAACGGCGAACTGGTCGCGCACTTGCAGCAGGAGCTCTTGCGCAAGGGCATCACCGGCCCGGAAGGGCATCCGCAGTCGCGGCCATCGGAAGTGGAAGGCGAGGCGGCGGACCGGGCCATTCGCATCGCGCAGGTTCTCAACGTGCCGCTCTACATCGTGCACAATTCCTGCATCGAATCATTGCAGGCCATCACCCGCGCGCGCAACGACGGCCAGCGGGTCTTCGGCGAGGTTCTGGCCGGCCACCTGCTGGTTGACGATTCGGTGTATCAGCACCCGGCTTGGGATACGGCGGCCGCGCATGTCATGAGCCCGCAGTTCCGGCCCAAGCAGCACA
>ERZ869936.2355-NODE-2355-length-11312-cov-5.506352_pt1 | contig 11312 bp, 10 predicted proteins | sample MGYA00520876_ERZ869936 | MGnify/ENA primary metagenome ERZ869936 (study PRJEB32218, sample SAMN09650985) | biofilter metagenome | isolation source: enrty point of leading RO module | place: Saudi Arabia: Thuwal, RO plant located on Red Sea | collected 2016-02-17 ... | reverse complement strand
ACGACGGCCTCGCCTACTCGGCGGAGTGGGGCACGGGTGTCGTGGTGGTGGATGTGGGGAACCGTCAGTGGGGCGGGAGCATCGAGAATCCCGTCTTCGTCACCTCCTTCCCCCTCACCACCGGATCGACCCACGCGGTCTTCCCGTACTACCAGGAGTCCACGGGCCGCTTCCTGCTCATCGTCGGTGACGAACGCGTACAGCGCCGCGGCCTCGCATGGCAGGGCACCGGTCCGGACCACCGGCAGCAATACGACCCGGAGACGGGAACCGGCGGGTATCCCCGTGCCACGTCGGGCTACACGCAGATCGTCGACTTCACCGATCCCATGAACCCCGTCCAGCTGGCCCGGTACGAGGTAAGCGAGTACGGGACCCACAACATGTGGGTGGAGGACGACATCCTGTATCAGGCCTACTACGAGGGCGGCGTCCGCATGGTGGATCTGTCCGGAGACCTCATGGGCAACCTCTATACACAGGGTCGTGAGCTGGCCGTGTACAAGGCGTACGACCCTCTCGGATACATCCCCAACTCGGCGGCGGCCTGGGGCGTGATGCCGTGGAAAGGCCACATCTTCTTCGCGGACATCAACTCCGGTGTATGGTCCGTGAAGATGCAGCCCACGGAGCGACCTGTCTCGTAAGCGGCGTATGACGACCCCGTAGGAATGAACATGACCAACCCCGCCTCAGCACCCCGCCCCCGGCGCAGCGCCGTGCTGCGTGTCGCCTGCGCCTTGGCTTGCGCCGCCTTCTTCGCCGCCGCCTGCTCCGACGAGGGTCCGGTGTCCGGACCCGGGACCATGACCGCTACGCTGGTGGGTCCGAACGGGGCCGAAGGCGCGGCGCTGGTCTCCATTCTCGGCGACGGCATCGGCTCGGTCTCGGGCGTCGGAACCACCACCGTCCATGCCCGGTCGGGGGACAGCGAGCTGCGCCTCGTACTCATCGATCAGACGGGCGGCACGCTGTCCTTCGAAGTAGCCGTGCCCGATACGACCCAACCCCCCGCCGTGGTGATCCACGAGGTGGCGGGTCCCGACGACGCGCTGCGGCCCAGCGTCGACGGCTACACGGTGGAGTTCGCCCGATGAGGGGGGCGCTGAGATGCGGTGAGTCGCGACGGCCCCTGACCGCCCGGCTGCTCGCGGCCGGTGGGCTGCTTGCGGCCGGCGTGCTGCTTGCGGCCCCCCTCGGTGCCGGGACGGGCGTCTCCCTCGCCGCGCAGGACATCGAGGCGGAGGCCCAGCTGCGCGGGATACCCCTCCCCGACTCGTACTACCGGACCGTTCGCGAGAACCCCGACGCCTTCTCCCTTCCCAACGGCCTCTTCCGCGTCGACTCCAACGGTCTGAGGCGCGCACCCGTCACCGGTACGGCGAGCGTGCCGGTGGTCCTGGCCCTCTTCTCCGACTCCGAGGATCCCTACCCCCAGTTCTCCGAGACCGAGATCCAACGCGTCCTTTTTGATGGCCCGGCCGCCGCGGGCACCATCACCGAGGCGATGACGGAGATGTCCATGGGCTACTTCACCGTCACCGGTGACGTCTTCCCGTGGGTCCGCACCTCGAAGACCATGCTGGAGATCGTGGGCACCGAGAGCGGCTTCGGTGAGGATGCCGACCTGGGGAGCTACTACGTGGAGGCCCTCGACCTCGTCGACCTCGACGTGGATTTCGGGCAGTACGACAACGACGGGCCGGACGGGGTGCCCAACAGCGGAGACGACGACGGCATCGTGGACGCACTCGTGTTCGAGTATCTGGAGATCGCCGGTTCGTGCGGCGGTCCGTCCATCTGGCCCCACCGGTCCAGCATGCGATGGCGGACGGGCACGAACGAGCCGTACCAGACCGACGACGCCAGCGCCCACCCGGAGAAGGACGTCATCGAGGTGGACGGCTACATCACCCAGGGCGTGAGCGACTGCACCGGTCAGAACCTGCAGACGGCCAACGTCGTTTCCCACGAATACGGCCACGTCCTCGGACTGCCGGATTACTACCACTGGGTGGACCGCTCGGCGGGTCCACGGGGTCGCCGGTGGGTCCTGGGGTGCTGGGGACTCATGGCGGCGGGCTCGTGGGGCTGTGGTGACGTCGAAGAGGAAGGGGAGCTCCGCGACCCCTTCGGACCGAGCCACCTGAGCGCCGCGTCGAAGGAATGGCTGGAGTGGGTGGACCTGGAGGACCCCGGGGAGGTGTGGAACGAGGAGATCGTCCTGGAGCCCATCCAGACCTCGGGGCACGGCCTGAAGATTCCGTTGGAGCCCGGCGGTCAAGAGTTCCTTGTGGTGGAGTACAGAGGCCAGATCGGCTTCGATCATCAGCTCCCCGCGGCGGGTGTGCTCTTCTACCACCGCGACGAGAGCCTGCCCCTCGGCGCCAAGCCGGACCCCACCACCGACGATCCCTACCCCCTCGCCATCTTGGAGCGCGACGACGACGACGGTCTGGTGCGCATGGCCACCGAGGGAGGCAATCGGGGCGTGGCCGGCGATGCGTGGGGTATCGGGGAGGTGTCGGGCAAGCTCAACTACCACTCGCGCCCGCAGTTGGCGCTGAACGACGGCGGGTACGCCTCGGTCATGGTGCACGAGGTGCGCGTGGAGGGAGGCCAGGCGTTCGTCACCCTCTCCACGGGCACGACCCCTCGTCTCGTGGCCCCGGGTGGACCCTTCGAGGTCATGCAGATCCGGACCTTCGATGCCCCGGTGCGCATCGCCGGAGGCCGCGGTCCCTACTCCGGAGTGGGTGACCTGCCCTCGGGCTTCTCCCTCGAGGCCGTGGGAGACGAGCTCGTGCTACGGGGCTCCCTCACGGAGGTCGGCCCCTTCGAGTACAGCTTCCGGGTCCGGGACTCGGCCGGGAGCGAGTCGGAGCCGGTGGTCGTCCAGGTGTCGGCGCCCATCGAATGGGACGTGGACCAGCTGGCCCTCCTCGACATGATCCTCGACGACGATTCCGATGCCCTCACCCCCGGCGACCTCGCTCACCTGGACGCCATCGGCAACGACAACGGCCGCTACGACGTCGGGGATCTGAGGAAGTGGCTCCGGGAGAACGACTAGCGGGTCAGCGCCGCCAGGCCCGCCGTCCGTTCGCGCGCATCCTCGCTCCATCGCGAACGCCCTCGCGGTACCAGCGGATCTGAGCCCGTCCTGCACGGGCGTCACGGCCGGCCCGGGCCCAGGCTCGTGCGCCGCGCGCAGTGGCTCGGGCGCTCCGCGCCTGCCCGCGGGCTCCTCTCACGCTCGACCGGGCTCCCCTGACGCCGGCACGCGCCCCTCTCATGGCAGGACGACGGGTGCGCATTTCCTGAAGGGTCGAGAGCTGGTCTTCGGTGAGAATGCCTTCGATGCGGGCTCGTCGGTCTCCCGCGTCCGGCTGACTCTGTCGCATCTCCTGGACCAACGCCCGCATCTCGTCACGGTCGATCTCACCAGCACGCAGTCGCGACCGCATCTCGTCCATCTGGGCGCGCGACACGGCCCTCCGCTCCACGCTCTCGGCTCGGAGCTGCTCCAGCGCGGCGAGCTGGTCCTCGGTCAACTGGAGACGTTCCCGGACCGCCATCACCCGCTCCGGTACCGACGTGATTCGCGTTCTCCGATCCGTCGCGTCCTGGGCTGCCGCATCCGCCCCCATGGCCATCGCCATCACCGCCGCCGTTACCAGAGCCCTGGTATGTCCCCTCATGATCCCTCCTCGATCCCTTGTCAGCGCCGGACGGAATTCCCGTCCGTACACACCATGGAGTGCGGTGGTCGAGGCTTCGTTAACCGAGGAGGGCGTCGCGCATGACACGGGACCATTCGGCGAGGGAGTGCTGGAGATAGCGGGCGGGCTCGGCTGGCGTTCGGCCTATGGGCCCCTCGTTGCCGGCCTCCACCTCCGCGTGGCCGAAGGTCGGGCCCGGGAGTGCCAGGACCTCTCCGGCTGACGAAGCCCAGTCCCTGGCATCCGAGAAACGGAAGACGTGACGGAAGCCGACCGCCTCCGCCATGGCCGCCCAATCGAGGCGCCGGGCGCCGGCGACGGGCTGTCCACCGGTGATCTCGTAGACCCCGTTGTCGCAGACCACCAAGATGTAGTTCGACGCCCACACGTGGACTGCCGTGGCCAGGGTGCCGAGGCACATGAGCATGCTCCCGTCGCCGTTCAGGCAGATGACCTTCCGCTCGGGTCTCGCCAAGGCGACCCCCAGGGCGAGGTCGGCTGCGTGACCCATGGCGCTGTCGGCGGAGGCGAAGTCGAGATCGCTGTCGGACAGTCGCCCCCACGGCCGCACCACGCTCATGGTGGTGACCACCACCTCGTTCGTCCGATGCTGCGCCAGGGGCTGCAGGAGTTGGGCCGTGGTGAGCATGCGGTCAGTCCACCGACCGAAGTAGGATCAGAGCAGTCGGACGCCCGCTCTCGTGGGTCGATTTCACCAGATCGCCGAAGGCTTCGGCGACGTCATCGCCCTCGTCGCACACGGACCAGGGGATGCCCCACGCGTCGAGGGTCGGCTCGGTGAGGAGCGCCGTGGAGTCCACGTCCGGCCGGGTGAGGGACTCGAGGGTCCGCTCGTCGCCGGGGTCCACGCCGTGACGGCGCATCTTTGCATAGCCACGGCCGGTCACGACCAGGGGCACGGGAGCGGCCATGCGGATGGCCGTGCCCCGGAGGGCGTCGCCCGACTCGAGGAGGCCTGTATTCTGGATGACCACCAGGGGGGATGCGCCCCCCAGCCAGAGGCCGGACGCAAGAGCCACGCCTTCGCCCTCACGGGTCACGGTGATCAGCCGGATGGTGGGATGGCGCACGACCTCGTCGAAGAGGGGTCCCGACGTGTTGTCCGGAATCCCGACCACGTGCGTGACCCCCGAACGGAGCAGGGCGTTCACCGTTCGGGTCGCGGGGAACACGCGGGAGGCGCCCGCCGCCGGGTGGTGACCACGCCAGCAACCAGGAGGGCGGCGAGCATGGATCCTGCGCCGAGCGCCAACATGGGCTGGGTCCAGACGAGGATGACGAGGATGGCGATGTAGAGGACGATGGTGAGCGCCGGCAGGACGGGATGTCCCGGCATGCGGAAGGGGCGCTCGAGATCGGGGCGGGAGGCTCTCAGCTTGAAGTAGCCCAGAAGGACCATGGTGTCGACGGTGATGGCCACGGTCATCATGAATCGGATGAGGAACTCGAAGGCGCCGGTGAGCGCCAGCAGGGCGATCCACGCCGAGATGAAGTAGAGGGCGTTGCGAGGAGTCCCCCGTTCGTCGACCTGGGTGTAGGCACGCGGGGCCAGTCCGTTCTGGGCCAGACCGTACGCCACGCGGGGCAGCCCGAGGAAGTTGACGTTGGCGCTGCTGATGAGGATGAGGAGGCTCGCCACCACCACGATGGTCCCGGCCGCGTCTCCGAAGACCGCCGCCGTCGCGTCGGCCGCCACCAGCTCGGAGCCGGCCATCTCGGCGGGCGTCATGGCGGCGAGGAAGGAGATGTTCATGAGGAGGTACAGAACCATCACGGCCATGGCGCCTCCCAGCAGGATGCGCGGGAGTGCCCGTCCGGGATCCATGACCTCCTCCGACATCTTGGCGGCATCCTCCCACCCGTAGTAGGCGAAGGAGATGGACTGGTAGGCCAGCGCGTAGCCCAGCAGTCCGGCTACCTCTCCGCTCACCAGAGCCTCGGTGCCGAGTCCGGACGCGTTGCCCCCGGCGATGCCCACGGCCGCGATGATGAGGACGATGAGGACCTTGATGAGGGTGGTGACGTTCTGGAAGGTGGTGCTGGTCTTCAGGCCCCGGGTGTGCAGGACGAAGTACCCGAGGACCACCGCAAGGGCGAGGATCCGAACCGAGCCGGTGCCGGTGAGGGTGATGATGTAGGTGGCGATGAGCACGGCCTTCGACGCGCCGCTGAAGCCACGGGTCACGAGGAGCTCGGACCAGCCCGCGACGAACCCCATGGTGGGGCCCCAGGCGTGGCGGGCGTACACGAACTTCCCTCCCGCCTCGGGGAGGGCAGCGGCCATCTCGGCGAGCACGAGGGTGCTCAGGCCTGCCACCACGCCGCCGAAGAACCACATGGCCAGGATGGTGACCGGGTCGCCCAGGTATCCGGCGATGAGGCCGGGCGTACCCAGGATGCCGGCGCCGATGACGATGCCGACGGTGACGGCGAGGCCGTCGCGCACGCGGAGGACGCGCTTGAGCTTTCCGGATTGGGTATCGACGGTCACGGCGTCTCCTCGGGCGGCGGGCGAGCGGCAACATGAAGGTCGATCCCGCCCTTGGCTAGGAGCCTGCCGGGTAATCGGGCGAGCCGCGTTGGGAGCGCCGCTCTCTATCCGCCGAGGATCAGCGCGACCACCCGTCCCGGGCCGTGGACGCCGCGCACCATGACCTGACCGATGTCCGCTGACTTCGATGGACCCGAATGGAGGCCGAGGGCCGAGGGGAGGTCGGATTGGAGGGAAGCCAACGCGTGGGCCAGTGTGGGGTGCACGTCCCGGACATCGACGAGCACCACGTGGGTGGGCACCAGCAGTTGAGTCCTTCGACCATCACGAGAATCTAGAACGAGACTTCCAGTTTCTCCGATTGCCGCTCTGGCTCTGGAGATTCCCAGGTCGGCGACCGTTGGATCGGCGAGAGGTAGATGGGTGATCGCTCGGCTCACCCCCGCCCCCAGGCAGACCGAGCCTGGCTCGGCCAGGGAACCGATCCAGCGGGTGGCGGCGGCCTCGTCCTCGAGGGCCACCACCTCCCCTCCAGCGGATTGGAACAGCATTCTAAATTGTTCCGACGGGGCTTCCGAGGGATGGGGCCGCTCACCCAGGAAGGGACCGGGGTGGCTCGGGCTCGGGCCCTCCCCTTCACGACGGGTCCGGGTGGCTCGGAGGCGACTGAGGATCCGTTGCCGGGAGGCGGCGGCTTCGGGGCTCATTCGATTCCCTCCTTCCAGAGGGTCCGGAAGCTTTTCGGGCTGGGTCGTGGAGCCGTCCGTTCCTGCGTCCACCCGTTGATGACGGGCAGGGAGGAGGCGATGGGCGCCCATGGTGTCCGCCGTAGCCCCTCGCCCGCGAGGCCGAAGACTCCGGGGCGTTTCGCCGCGGCGGCATAGAGGGACGACCCGAGACGTTCGGCCCGGGGGACGAGGCCTGCCTCCACTCCCTTCCGTCGCCAGTGGAGCAGCAGTTCGGGAATGGGGATCCGGACGGGGCAGACATCGGCGCACGCGCCGCAGAGGCTGGACGCGTGGGGCAGGGGCATGCCCTCCTCGAGACCGAGGAGACCGGGAGCCAGGATCGCACCGATGGGACCGGAGTACGTCCACCCGTAGGCGTGGCCCCCGGTCTGTCGGTAGACGGGGCAGGTGTTGAGGCACGCGCCGCATCGGACACAGCGGAGCGCCTCCCACGCCTCGTCGTCGTCGAAGAGCCGGGTGCGGCCGTTGTCCACCAGGACTACATGCACCTCGTCCGGACCGTCCTCTTCGTCGTCCCGGCGGGGCCCCTGGAGGAGGGACACGAAGTTTCCGATGGGCTGCCCCGTGGCCGCGCGTGCCGTGAGCTGGAGGAATCCCGCGAGATCGGCGAATCGCGGCACGACCTTTTCGATCCCCACGAAGGCCACGTGGACGGGGGGAACGCTGGTCGAGAGCCGGATGTTGCCCTCGTTCTCGATGAGGGCGAGGGTGCCCGTGTCCGCTGCCAGGAAGTTGCCTCCCGAAATGCCCAGGTCGGCGCCGAGGAACTCCTGTCGGAGCGCGCCGCGCGCGGCACGGGCCAGGCGGCCGGGATCGGCGTCCATGGGCGTGCCGAGGCGGTCGTGGAAGAGCCGTCGGCAGTCGTCCAGGCTCTTGTGGATGGCCGGGCCCACGATGTGGCTCGGTGGCTCACCCAGGAGTTGGATGATGTACTCCCCCAGGTCGGTCTCGACCGGGCGGACGCCCAGGCCCTCGAGGTGGCGGTTCACCGCCAGTTCCTCGCTGAGCATGCTCTTCCCCTTCACCGCCGTCCGGATGCCGTGCCGGTGCACCAGCGAGTCGAGAACCGCCAGGGCCTCGTCGCCGGCGTCGGCCCAGTGCACCGTGGCCCCGTTTCGGATGAGGGCTTCCTCGGCCTGCACGAGGTACTCGTCGAGGCGGCTCAGGGCGTGGGTCTTCACGTCCCGCGCCCAGTCCCGCCACGCCTCGGCCTCGATCCCGGCGTAGGCCTCCCGCCGCTTCGCGTCGAAGGCCCGCGTGGCCGACCCTACCGCTTCCCGCGTGTCCGGGTGGTTTCGGATGGTGTCCGTGGCGGCGGCCCGATAGGCGCCGGGGTCGGGCCAGTCGTACCCGCTCACGTCACGTCCCGGAGGGGGTCGCCCGCGTCCGGCGTTCGGGTCGCCTGCCAGAGGAGCCGGGCGACATGGACGAACGACCGCTCCTCCCGCTGTCCCTCCGCCCGGCCCCGCATCTGGAGAAGACAGCCGCCGTCCGCCGAGGTCACCACATCCACGTCGGGGAGCGTCTCGAGCTTCCGGTCCGCCATGCCCGCCGACACCTCGGGCATCTTGGCACTGAAGAGACCCCCGAAGCCGCAGCACTCCCGATCCGCCTCCCACGGGACGACCTCGGCTCCCCCGTTCCGGAGGAGGTCGACGGGCTCGCGCTCCACGCGCAGCTCCCGAAGGGCGTGACACCCGTGGTGATACGCGACGCGAGTCCCGGCGAGTCCTGAACCGAGGGACTCCACGCCCAGGACGTGCACCAGGAAGTGGGACAGCTCCCACGTCCGCTCCGCCAGGCGGCGGGCCTCGGGGGTGCCCAGAAGTTTCGGGTACGACGAGCGAATCATGGCTGCACAGCTGCCCGAGGGCGCGACGACGTGGTCGGCTTCATCGAAGACCGAGAGGGTGTGCTCCGCCATGATGCGGGCGTCCCGGGCATGACCGCTGTTGTGGGCGGGCTGCCCGCAGCACGTCTGGGCCTCGGGAAACTCGACCTCGACGCCGAGGTGGCGCAGAAGCCGAACCGCATCGGCGCAGGCGTCCGCGAAGAACTGGTCCGCCAGACAGGTCGCGAAGAGGGAGACACGCATCTAGTCGGCCCCGGGGGCATCCGGGAGGATCTCGAAGACGGCCGCCCGTTGGGCGTCGTGGGCCAAGCGGTAGCGGGGATCCTCGAGGAGGTAGAGCGAGAGCTGGGGGTTCCGGGTGGGCTCCACCACGATCCAGCGGGCGCCGAAGTGGTCCGTCAGGGCCTGGTGGGTGTCCGTCGCCGTCCCGTCCGAACACGGGAAGGCGTCGCACGTCCACTCCGTGGTGGCGTCCACCGACAGGAAGAAGAACTCCCAGTAGGACGCGGGATCGTAGGCGAAGAGAAAGACCGGATCCATTCCGCCGAGGTAGCGGTTGGTACGGTTGTTCGCAAAGAGGGGCCCGAAGTTGTCCCAGCGGGCGTGGAAGACGACGTCTCCGGGCTCGCTCGCCGACTCCAGAAAGTCGGCGGTCTCGGCCAGGGTCGACGCGGGAAAGGCCACCAGCGAGACGTTGAGCGCGTGACGCCAGCCGAACCAACCGAGGTGGAGCGTGAGAAGCGCCACGGTCGCGAGACGCACTGCGCGGCGCCGGCCCTCCGACCCCGCCGACCACGCGCCCCGGGCCATCCGCCACGCGAAGGGGAGGGTGAGGGCGCCGAAGGCGACCCACTGCTCCAGGGCGCGACGTGCGGAGGTGAGGGCCAGGACGAGGAAGAGGGCGGAAAGAGCCGCCGCCGACCACACCAGGGTGGCGACTTCCTGGCGACGGACCGGGGGTGGGGTGGCTGTGCCCGCGCGCTCCGGCTCCACGCCGGTCCCACTGCCGCGGAGGAGCAGGACCATGGACGCCGACCAGGCCACGGCGAACAGTCCGGCCATCCGCAGCGCCTCGGCGGGGCCGAGGGGAACCAGTTCCCCGGCGAAGGTCAGAGGTAGGTCCAGCGCCTTCAGGGTGAAGAGCTCCACGAGCTGGACCCGGAGCAGGGAGGCGGCTTCGACGGCGTCGGGTCGGGCGGCCCACCCGAGGACGGCTCCGGCCAGGGCGGCCGGGAGGGCGAATCGAAGCGGTACGGCTCTGTCGTCGGGATCCCGGCCGAGGGCCACCGTCACGGGCACGCGGATCACCGAGTATGCGGCGGCCACCAGCGGGCCCATCCAGAAGAGGCTCAGGTGGAGCCAGCTGATGACCGCGCTGAGGAGGGCTACATGCCACGCTCGGCCGCGAACGCACACCGAGAGGAGGGCCAGTGCCGCGGCCAACGAGAGGACGTGGGGCCGCAGCATGAGATTGCGAAACAGGACGTTGGGCACCGCCAGCAGGAACAGCGCGGCCCACCACCCGGTGCCTTCCACGCCGTGGCGCCTCAGGACCGCCATGAACGCGAACCCCAGGGTGAGGGTCAGGATCAGCGCGCCCCCGCGGATGCCCCATTCCACTCCACCCACCGCGGCGAAGGGGATGGTGAACACGTGGAAGCCCCACCACAGGTCGCCGCCGGTCTCACCGATGATGGAACGGGTCGCCCACGGCAGCGAGGTATCGAAGGCCGAGCCCTCCAGGTAGGCCAGGGCATGCCCGATGTGATAGAAGGCGTCGAGATCGGCGACCCGGGGATAGAGGGACACAGGCGCCGCCAGGACGACGGCGCTGACCGCGGGGGGCTGGAGCGCCGGAACGCGATCCGTGACGAACTGGGGATCGACGGCGGCATCGTCTTCATGCCGCCAACATGTCCGGCGAATCGGCGATGCGGCAAGAGAGCCCCCCTGGGCGGGATCGTCTCAGCGGCCGTCATGACCCGGCCGGTATCGGCGGACCGCGCCGGCCTCGATATCCGCGTCCGTCCACCGGATCGACTTCATCTCTCCGCGCGCGAACATGGCGGCCTGATCGTCGAAGTGGGGCGAGTCCTCCCGGTTGCTCTGACCGTACGAGAGGATGGTTCGGGCCACGGGCTCGGCGCCCCCGAGCTCAACGACGAAGACCCAGCCGTCGCCCCGATTCGCGGCCTGTCGGCCGTCGTCGGTCGCGGCGAAGGAGAGAGTACGGAAGCACCCCATCCCCCCCTCGCAGCCCGCCACCGGCAGATCGATGTCGCCGCGGATGACGCGGTGGACGTCGCCCCAAGGCACGTCGAGGGGCGTCCCCGCCGCCCGCATTTCACCGACGACATGGTACAATGCGGCGATGGCCGGTCCGTGGGCGGCTACTCCCGAAGGCGTCTCCATGGGTCGCTCGGGGGTCCACGGGATGGCGAAAAGGCTGTCGACGCGGTCGCCGTACTCGTCGAACC
>ERZ869936.2354-NODE-2354-length-11312-cov-9.708182_pt1 | contig 11312 bp, 11 predicted proteins | sample MGYA00520876_ERZ869936 | MGnify/ENA primary metagenome ERZ869936 (study PRJEB32218, sample SAMN09650985) | biofilter metagenome | isolation source: enrty point of leading RO module | place: Saudi Arabia: Thuwal, RO plant located on Red Sea | collected 2016-02-17 ... | reverse complement strand
CCAGCTTCTCGAAGTCGGCGACGGCGGTGAAGGCTTCGTCAGGATCGTTGGAGACATAGAGGAAAAACCTCACAGATTGAGCCTAGAAGGACCTATGCGAGGGTCGCTTCCGGTTGACCGGCTCGGCGAGCCGCTATGTGACACGCTGCAGCGTGGGAGTCCTGGAGGCTGGCGAGCGTCGGGAGGACCTGAACACAGATCTCTTCCGCGAGAGGACATCGGGGATGAAAGGCGCAACCAGGTGGCGGATTGGCAGGATCGGGTACCTCACCGACCACACCGGCAACCTGGCGCGCTGCCTCTGCCTCCGGGTCAGCTGTCGGGACGGCCTCCTGTAGCGCCATCGTGTACGGATGAAGGGGTTCATCGGACACTGGTAGCCACGGTCCTGATTCCACGACCCGACCGAGATACATGACAGCGATCCGATCCGAGATGTGCCGCACCATGCTGAGGTCATGAGATATGAACACGTAGGCGAGATCGAGCTCATCGCGAAGGCGACCAAGCAGGTTCATGATCCCTGATTGAACCGAGACATCGAGCGCGGACACAGGCTCGTCGAGTACCAGGACCTCCGGTTCCACCGCCAGAGCCCTGGCGATCCCAACCCTCTGCCGCTGGCCACCTGACAACTGGTGGGGGTAGCGAGTTGCGAAGGTCGATGCCAGTCCAACCATCTCTAGCAGTTCACCCACACGGGACTTCCACTCAGGCTCAGATCGGACTCTGTGAACCTCGAGCACTTCTTCGATTGCGCGACCGACAGTGACCCGCGGATTGAGCGATGCATATGGATCCTGAAAGACCAGCTGGATTCGTCGGCGCACTTCTCTGAGCTCAGAAGACGACAGGGATGTGATATCGGAGCCGTCGAGGATCACACGCCCCGAGGTCGGCTCCTCCAACCGAACGAGAAGACGCGCCAGTGTCGACTTGCCACATCCGGACTCACCGACGATGCCCAGGGTTTCCCCTCGGCCCAACTCCAGCGAAACTCCCGCCACAGCGGTCAGCTCTTGACGTGTTCCACGGATCGGATAGCGCTTGACCAAGTCGGTCGCTGAGAGGATCGACACGCTCAGGCCACCCAGTCCTCTGGTGGAACCCAGCATGCGGCCGCGTGAGTGCCGGTGCCCCCGTCCCTGACTGTCATGGGCGGCATCTGATCGATGCACGTATCGATCGAGTTCGGACATCTCGGGTGGAATGGGCATCCCGACGGGTATCGGCTTGGGTCCGGCGGTGCTCCCGGAATCTGGTAAAGCTCTTCTCGCAGATCGCCTCTCGCCTGGGGCACGGCAGCGAGCAAGCCCGCCGTGTAGGGGTGCTCGGGTCGTCTGAAGACCTCGGAGGTCGTTCCTGTCTCCACGATGTGGCCCCCGTACATCACGAGTATTCGCTCGGCGACACGCGCGACCACTCCGAGATCGTGCGTTATCCAGACAACGGCCATGCCCATCGTGTCTTGAAGATCGGAGACGAGACTTATGATCTGCTGTTGGATGGTCACGTCGAGTGCAGTCGTCGGCTCGTCCGCAATCAGCACCTTGGGACGTAGCGCTAGGGCCATTGCGATGACAACTCGCTGCCGCATCCCGCCTGAGAACTCATGCGGGTACGACCTGCGGGCCCGATCTGGTTGCGGAATGCCCACCTCGGATAGAACTTCGAGCGTGCGAGCTTCCGCTTCCGCATTGCTGCGTCCATGCGCCGTGAGTACTTCCTCGATCTGATCGCCAACTCGCATGAGAGGGTTGAGAGAGGTCATCGGATCCTGGTAGACCATCGCCAGATCTGCTCCCCTCACCTGCCGGCGTCTTCGTTCGGTAGCTCGCAGCAGATCCTCTCCAGCGAGCCTGACTTCGCCCTCGACTATCTCTGCCGGCGGCTGTGGATGAAGTCCCATCACGGAGAGCATCGTGAGTGTCTTGCCTGAGCCAGATTCACCGACGAGCGCAACCGTCTCGCCTTCGGAGATGTCAAAGTCGACGCCGCGGACAACAGGAAGCTTGCCACCTGCGAGATGGAGAACGGTGGTCAGACTCCGGACAGAGAGGATCGGGTCGCTCATCGCTCCGTGACGATCCGGAGACGAGTCGGAGCGATGTGATGACGTGGGGGGAGATGAAACCCATCTCTTCCAGGCAAGAGGTCGCCCATTATTACGGGCCTCGTTGCCCCGGTGGCGGTTGGGATATTTCCTGGTAATTCGTGGACAGTCAAGAACCCGATCAGCGCAATGAAGTACGCCTCTTTCGATGCGGCAGAAAGGCCAAGCTCGTCCAGTATCCGCACCTCGACGTCTGGCATCTGCTCTCGAAGCATTGCCATCAGAGTCGGATTCGCAACACCTCCGCCTGCCACGACGACTTCCTCTGCGTCGTGAGCTTTGCAGGCATCGGCAACTGTGATGGCGCTCAGCGCGGTCACCGTCGCAACCAAGTCGGCGTCGGAGACAGGATCCACCTTCTCGAGGGCCGCCAATAGGTAGGGAAGATGAAACAACTCCTTACCCGTCGTTTTGGGATAGCTCTCCGAGTAGTAGGGCTCGGCGAGAAGCACGTCGAGCAGATCGCGATCAATCTGGCCGGACGCCCCGACTGCACCATCCTCGTCGATCGCCTTCCGACCGCTTGTGATATGCGCCATCGCCGCATCGATGAGAGCGTTCGCCGGCCCGGTGTCGTAGGCGATCGGATCGGATCCCGGGGCGACGAAGGTCAAATTGGCAATCCCGCCCAGGTTCAAAGAGACGCTCCGGCGTTGGGTGCCTGAAAGCAATAGTGAGTCGAAAAGGCTTGCCAACGGAGCACCTTGACCCCCCGCCGCGACGTCGGCGACCCGTAGCCGGGCCACAACCGGTAGTCCGGTGGCTTCGGCGATCCACGTAGGCTCTCCGATCTGGAGTGTCCCTCTGACACTCCCTTCCTCCACCCAGTGGAAGATCGTCTGACCATGCGACACCACGAATTGCGTGCCGGGCGCTAATTCCCTGATTCCTTGTCGGGCTGCGTCTGCGAATGCGCGGCCAATCTCGTTGTCGAGCCGTGTGATGTCCGCGGCCGAAGTTGTTGCAGGGGGAAGTGCTGCTCTGAGATCTCTCAACAGGTCTTCGGAATACGGAACGGATTTCGACCCAAGAGGCTCAATAGACACGCAGTCATCTTCGAGCTGAAAGTTCGCCCCCGCTACGTCGATCCCATCCATCGAGGTGCCGGAGATCATCCCCACAAGGGTCATCTGCTCGCCGGTCATGCTCTGTCCTTCAACGTATTGCGGATGATCCCGTTCTCTCTCTCGAGGTCTGCTCTGGCGGCTTCCACGTCGATCCCTTGCAGAAGCATCAAAACGGCCACCTTGACGTCTCCCTCGGCCTGGGCGAGTGCTGCGCTGATCGACTCGGCGTCAGCACCCGTTGCCTGGGCAACGATCCTCTTTGCTCGATCGCGCAGCTTTTCGTTCGTGGCTCGCAAGTCGACCATCAGGTTCCCGAAGGTCTTCCCGAGGCGAACCATTGCGATTGTGGAGATGATGTTCAGGATGACTTTCTGGGCTGTCCCTGCCTTGAGCCGGGTGGAACCCGCAATGACTTCGGGTCCGACGATCACTTCGATCGGATGGTCTACGACCGAGCTGAGCTGGGAATCCGGGTTGCAGCTAATGCCTATCGTCACCGCTCCCAGCTCCGAGGCTCTCTTGACTGCCCCCAACGTATATGGCGTCCTTCCCGAGGCAGCCAGCCCTACAACTGCGTCATGTTCGGAAACGCCTTGCAGGTCGGTGTCTGCGGCGCCTTGGGACTCATCGTCCTCGACGGCCTCCTTTGAGACGAGGAAGGCCTCCTCCCCGCCAGCCAAGAAACCCACAACGCGATCTGTGTTGAAGGTCGGAGGACACTCCGCTGCATCGAGGAGACCGAGCCGTCCCGCAGTGCCGGCACCCACGTAGAGAAGCCGCCCGCCCGACCGCATTCGATCAACCACGGCCTCGATGGCCGACTCGATCTCTGGAGCAACCTTGGCGACTGCGTCGAGAGCGTGCTTGTGATCGCTGACCATCAACCCGACGAGATCCCCCGTCGTCCGCAGATCGAGATCTGCTAGCTCAGGTCGGTGCTGTTCTGTGAGTAGGTGAGCAAGATCCATGTCAGCCCGTCTCCGATCGTGTCGGGTCCAATACATCTCGAAGGCCGTCACCGAGGAGATTGAGCCCGATCACGGCCGCTACGAGTGCCGCCGCAGGCGCAACCATCAGCCACCACCCCCTCGCGAAGAGGGTTCGCGCTTCACTGACCATCAAGCCGAGCGACGGATCAGGGGGCTGAGTTCCCAACCCGAGGAAGCTGAGGCTCGACTCTGTGAGGATCGCCCAGGAAAGAGCCAGTGCGATCTGCACGACGATCGGCGCAGTCACATTCGGTAACACATGTCGGAAGAGGAGGCGGCGCGGTCGATATCCCAGCACGCGGCCCGCTTTGACGAAATCCGACTCTCGTACCGTCAACACGGGTCCCCTGGCCACGCGGACGAAGATCGGGGTGTACACGATGGCAATCGCTATCACCGTGTTCACCCATCCGGGGCCCAAAGCGGCAACAATCGTCAGTGCAAGGAGGATCGCCGGGAAGGCAAAAAGCATGTCGGTGAAGCGCCCGATCAGCCGGTCCGCCCACCCACCGAAGAACCCGGCAACGATGCCGGCCACCGATCCGAGAAAGGCTGCGACGGCAACGGCCAGGACAGCCACACGCAGAGACGCAAAGAGACCCAGCATGACCCGGGAGGTGACGTCCCGACCAAACTGATCTGTCCCCATCCAGTGATCGAGGCCCGGCGGCAAGAACCGAGCCTCGGGCTCCTGAGCGATGGGCGAGTAGGGCATCACGCCGAGCGCGGCAAGCACCGACAGTGCCGTCAGCAGGCCAACCACTATGAGCCCAACCCGACCGTTCGCATTTCGCCACAACTGACGGAGACGCTTGCGTGACGGCGCTGCGGCCACTCCTACCTTCTCATGGACCTCAGCCGTCATGTCAGTCTCACCCGAGGGTCAATCCGTGCGTAGATCAAATCGACAATGAGATTGACTGTGACAAACAGAGCCGCAATCACGAGGACGGTGCTCTGCACGACGGCGAATTCTCGTTGAGAGATCCCGGTCAGGACCAACCGCCCCATGCCCGGGAGGGCAAAGATCTCTTCGACGATGATTGTGCCGCCTAGGAGGTACCCAAACTGGATACCCACGATCGTCACGATCGGGATCAGGGAGTTGTGAAGGATGTGGCGATATCGGACGCGTCGATTGCTCAGGCCTTTACCACGAGCAGTCCTGACGAAGTCTTGTGATGCCGCTTCGAGGAAAGCCGACCGGGTAGTCCGCATTGCGGCGGCCGCCAGACCGACTCCGAGGGTGATAGCCGGATATAGCTGCTGCTGCAGATTGATGAGAGGCGCGTTCCAGAAGTCGACATAGGAGGCGGCGGCTGGAAAGTACCCGAACTGAGACGCCAGGAACGCGATGATCGCCGTGCCTATCACGAAGTGGGGAATGCCGAGGCCTAGTAGCCCAAAGGTCTGTCCTGCGGTGTCTCGGATCCCGTTCGGCTTGGAGGCCGCCAGAACACCGATCGCCGTGCCGGCCAGGGCTCCGATGAGCGTGGAGAGAATCGCCAGCTCGATGGTCACCGGGAGTGCGGCAGCGATGAGCTGACTCACCGGCCTCCCGCTGGTGACTGAGACGCCAAAGTTCCCCGACAAGACGCTGCCGAGCCAGCCGAAGTACTGCTCAAAGAGGCTCTTATCGAGTCCATAGTACGCCTCCAGGGCCTCTCGCTGCGTTTCGGTCAGACCACCTGCCTCAATGCCGAGGCGCGCAGTGATTTCGTCCCCAGGCAGCACACGCAGCAAGAAAAAGACGAGGACCGAGACTCCAACGAGCGTGAACACGGCCTCGATCGCCCGCCGAAGCAGATACCGGCTCATCTCGGCGCTGGAAGTGTTGTCATCAGTCCAGGGAAGCTACGACAGCGTTATGGAATCGGGCACGCGTCGCGTTGAGTGGTCGGTTGAGGTCCACAACAGGATGGGTCGCATTCGCGAGCAGGACCGCGACCAACTCGCGCTCCGGATCAATCCATATCGAGGTCCCCGTGAAGCCTGTGTGGCCGAATGACTTTCGTCCCATCAGCTCACCTGAAGGCCAAGGAGTGAACGGTGAGTCGACCGGTGGGAAGAACCCGGCGTCAGCTCGACTCAGCTGATCGACCGTTGGGCCGGTCGTTCGCATGAGTTGCCAGCCGAGCCCTCGACCCGCGTTATCAGGTGCCTGTTCGCGGGTGGCGGCCTCCACCACTGCCGACGAAAGGATCCTGTCGCTCCCTAGCTTGCCGCCGCGAGCCCACATCTCCCCGATCAGAGCGACCTCTTCGGCATTCGAGAACAATCCCGCATGGGCGCTAACGCCGCCAAGCCCATAGTGAGTGTTGCCGTCGTTGACCTCGCCCGGGTGAAAGTCGGTTCGCCAGCCGTTGAATTGGAGGTCTGCCCAGTCCGCCATTCGCTTCTCGAAGGCGTTGCCCTTCTCCGTAGTGGCGAAGGCAGCTGGCGGGAGATCGGGGTTGAAAGAGGTGCGACTCAGGCCGAGTGGTTCAAAGATCAGTTCGCCAGCCAGTTCGGTGACCGTGGCATCCGCCGCACGTTCTAGAGCCAGTCCCAGGGCGATGTATCCGACATCGGAGTACTCGAATCGACTCCCAGGATCGGCCACGAGACCGAACTCATCGATCTTCCTCAGATACTCCTGTCGGGATGTCGTCCAGACATAGAACGGTCGCCAACCGACCAGACCAGAGGTGTGGGACAGGAGACGGCGAAATGTGACACCCCTCGCACGAACACTCTCGAGCTCCGGGAGCCAACGAGTCACCTCTTCGTCTAATGAGAAGTAACCGCGATCGACGAGACAGAGGGCGAGTGTCGCTCCGACGAGTGGCTTGGTCAATGAGGCCAGGTCAAAGACGGTCTCCGGAGTCATCGGAAGCTCCTCCGGCTCGCGAGCCGCGTGCCCGACTGACTCGTGCAGCACGATGTCTCCTCGATGGCGAACCAGAGCGACCGCTCCTGCGGTCGCTCTGGTCTCCACCGCGTCTTCCAGTACCCGGATCACGCGGTTCACGTTGTTACCTCTTCCAGTCGGAGAGCCTCGCCTCGATCATCCTCCGGACAGTGTCGCGTCCTGAAGCGAACGAAGTGAACCAGTGGGGTGAGACACGAAACCTTCCAACGCCGGCCCCACTACTTGGAACCGGTTTCCCCGGAACAACCAGATCCACGGAGACTCATCCAGCAGAATCCTGGAAATCTCGTTGTAGATCGGAACTCGTGCATCCTGGTCTGTAGTTGTTCGACCGTCGGCGATCAGCTGATCCAGCTCGGGGGAGCTGAACCCGGCCACGTTCTGGAACACACCGTCAGAGACGAAATACCTGATGTATGTGTGGTGTGGGTCAGGTCCTGCGCCATTCTCCGACAAAGCTGAATCGAAGTCGGCTGCAAGCCAGCGGTCCACATAGATATTGGTTTCGAGCTGGTTGAGCTCGAGATCCACACCTATCTCAGCAAGCTGGGCCTGAAGGTTCTGGGCGATGTTGACGTTCACCTCACTCTCACCGGTGATGATGATGGTCTCCATCGAGAATCCGTCGGGGTAGCCACCATCGGCCAGCAACTGCATGGCGAGCTCTTTGTCAGGCCCATCGCAAGGGAGCCCGTCCCAGGGATCCGATGCGAACATTCCGGTGACGTATGGTCCCGTCTCGACGCCGAATCCGAACAGCGCTGCATCGATAAGCTGCTGGCGGTCAATGCCGCAAGCGATCGCCTGGCGTACTTCCTTCTCCTGCAGCGGACCTCGCGAGCTGTTCAGGAAGAACGGGAAGTATCCCTGAGCTGGTGAGCTCTTGACCTCGAGTGGATCGGTCGCCTGCTCGATCACAGCGGGGTTCGTGAGCACACCAATGTGGACCTCACCAGCCTGAAGAGCCGCGAGCATCGAGGACTCCTCGGGCAAGACCCGAATCGACATGCCGTCGACGTTGGGCGCGCCGTCCCAGAAGTCTGCGAACGAATCGAGTTCGACGGACTGTCCTTGAAGCCACTCGTTGAATGCGAAAGGACCGGTTCCGTTTGGCTCACTCGTGACCGTGCCATTCTCGATCGCGCTCGCGGACAGTATTGCTGTCCCTAACCGCGTCAATGCGGCGGGCAGCGTCGCGTTCGGCTCGGACAATGTGAGAACAGCCGTCAGATCGTCGGGCGTTGCGATCTCGGAGATGGAGATGATGAAGTTACGGCCCACGGCGCCCGTGTTCTCGTCAAGGACTCTCTCGAGGGACGCCTTCACATCGGCTGAAGTGAAGGGATCACCGTTGTGGAAGGTGACACCTTCTCGCAGATTCAGTGTCAACTCAGTGCCGTCTTCGCTGTACTCCCAGTCGGTCGCAAGCCCGGGCTGGACATTGAGCTCTGTGTCCAGCTCGAAGAGGGTCCCGTAGATGAGTTCCAGGGCGTCGATCGTCTGGAAGGCGGTTGCGAGGTGCGGGTCGAGATTGTCGATGTCTCCGGTCCTGCCGACCACGAGGGTTCCGCCGGCCGCTTCGGCCTCGGTGGTCGTGGTCTCGTCGTCCGATGGGGCCGACGTGGTCGTCTCTCCGTCGGCCGCCTCCGTGGTCGTCGTCGTGGGAGGCGGCGAGCAGGCCGCCATAACCAGCAAGAGTGCAAACAAGGCGATCAGCCTTGCCGGTAACTTCTTCAATCTCATGTTGCCCTTCTCTCCTCCGAGTGGTCTAGACCAATCGTCTAGACCTTTGCTACCCTAACCAGGGCCGGACTTGGCGTCAACGGGTCGGGCAACGAAGGGAAAGAAGGTTTCGCCTGCTAGTCCACACTGTCTCTGGACCGACCGAACCCGCTGCACTCGGAGCGACGCTCATACATGAGCACATTTCGTCCATTGCGCTACCCGGCTTCTATTCGGCGGGCGACCAGTCGGCAGAAAAAGAGATCGTCGAAAGTGCTCTCAGACCGCTCACGCAAGCAGGCATCGACTCCCTCGTGAGCCTGACCGGAAGACGAGGACAGACGACGGCGGACAGCCTGGCACTGGAGGATCTCGCCGACTCCTTGGGGCTGCATGTCGTAGCCGGCTTCTCGTTTTACAAGGACCCCTGGCTGAGCTCAGTCTTCGAGGACGAGGATGCTTTGACACGGGAGTTCGTCGAAGCGGCAACCGACGGGCGGGCCGGCACTCGATACGGAGTCTTCGGGGAAATCGGGACGAGTCTTGACGAGATCACTCCGACAGAGGAATCCCAACTTCGCGCAGCAGCAAGAGCACAACAAGAAACAGGGCTTGCCATATCCACCCATTGCACACTGGGAACGATGGCGCTGGAGCAAGCCGCCGCCCTCGACTTGGCCGGAGCCGATCTCGATCGGGTGATCATTGGCCATCTCGATCTCGAGCCGGACATCGATTATTTGGTACGAGTGATCGAATCGGGAGTCAACATCGCCTTCGACACTTTCGGCAAAGAGTGGTTTGACTACTCGCCACCAGACGCCGAGGGACCCGAGGGACAGCAGGTCAGGCACCGCTACAACAGGCCCGATCGCGATCGGATCGCAGCGCTCGTCGAGTTGTGTGAAATGGGATACGCCGGCCGGATCTTGCTTTCTTGCGATATGTCGGGTGAGGAAGCCTGGCTCAATCCCGAGACGCACGGGACCCACGGCTATTCGTACCTGCCCCTCGTCGTGATCCCACAACTGCGAGAGCAAGGCGTGCCTGAGGACTCGATCCGGCAAATGCTCGTCGACAACCCGGCTCGAGTCCTGGCGGTGCCATGAGCAAGCGAAGGCACCTCTGATGACCGTTGTAGTGCGACCGGCAACGCGCCGCGACCTCGAGGCGGTGACGACCATCCACATTGCTTCCTTCGTCAAGACGTATGCCAACTACCCCAAGACCGTTGCCGCCTCGCAAGGGGCCCTCGAATCGAGGATCATTTATTGGCAGAGCCGGCTCGAAGACTCCGAGCTGAGGGTGATCGTCGCGGAATCCGATGGGAAGGTTGCGGGATTCGCGCTAATCGGTCCCATCGGTGACGAAGAATCCGACCAAGAACTCGGTCATGTCTATTCGATACACGTGTCACCCGATCGCTACGGACTGGGCATCGGCCGTGAGTTGATGGTGAGTGCGGAGCGCCAGCTCGTGGAAATGGGGTTCGAGGAGGCCACGTTGTGGGTGGTGGTCGACAACACCGGCGCAAGGCGCTTTTACGAACGTATCGGCTGGTATCCGGATGGCCAGACGAAGCGTGAAGTATTGGGTGTGAGCGGCGAGGACGGGGATGACGCGCGAGTAGTTGGCTATCGAAAGAGGCTGGCGCGGGACGGAGGGGAAGAGTGAGCGACCAAGACCTGGACCGCAAGGACGACTCAGTGCCGAAGCACTACGAGGTGAGGCAGTGGCTTCGACAACACGTCGAGGGGCTCCCACCCGGAACACCGGTTCCATCTGAGCGCAGCCTCAGCGAACAGTTCAACTTTTCGCGAACGACGGTCCGCCAGGCCCTCCACGATCTGGCCGTCGAAGGTCGGATTGTCCGAATGCAGGGTCGAGGAACCTTCGTTGCGAACCCGAAGGTGACCCAGGGGCTCCAGCTCACTTCCTATACCGAAGACATGCTCGCCCAAGGGATGCGACCAGGCACTCGCTTGATCGACGCAACAGTCACTGAGGCCGAGCCCGACGTCGCCGCCCAACTCGCTTTGGAAGCGGGATCACCAGTTGCCCGGATCGAACGAGTGCGCTTCGCTAACGGTGAGCCAATGGCAGTGGAAACCGTCTACCTCGACCACGGCCGATTCCCCGACATCGTGGACAAGCTGACGGACGACAGCTCGCTGTACGCACTGCTGGAGTCTGAGTACGGGGTGATCCCTACTGAAGGTGAGGAGACGATTGAGACCGTTCTCGCATCTCCAGTTGCGTGGCGCCTGCTTGGCACGGAGGCGACAACCCCGATGCTGGCCTTGACTCGCGCAACACGAGACTCCGAGGGGAGACCAATCGAATACGTCCGCTCGCTGTATCGCGGCGACAGGTTCCGGCTCTCCACTTCGATTACTAGGCCGGACTGAACCGACCGACGCCGCAAACGGCATTTCTCGGGCTTGATCGACTCGTGGCGTAGTCTCGAATCGTGGGCCAGCCGGACAACAACAAGGAGTTCCGAGCCGCCG
>ERZ869936.2353-NODE-2353-length-11319-cov-5.653320_pt1 | contig 11319 bp, 2 predicted proteins | sample MGYA00520876_ERZ869936 | MGnify/ENA primary metagenome ERZ869936 (study PRJEB32218, sample SAMN09650985) | biofilter metagenome | isolation source: enrty point of leading RO module | place: Saudi Arabia: Thuwal, RO plant located on Red Sea | collected 2016-02-17 ... | reverse complement strand
CCTTCTAATTCTTTTACTCTTGCTTGTAATGATTCAACTTGTGCAGATAATTCTTGTATAGCTTTGACAAGTATAGGATATGAGTTCATAGGTGACACATGAAGTTCATCTTCACTCATCTCTGTTACAAGTTTAGTTCTTTCTTTTGTATCAAATTGTCTTTCAACCTGATCAAGTTCTTGTGCTATAAAGCCAAGTTCTTTGACATCATTGTATGAGCCATCTCTTCTATCCCAAGTAAACTGTACTGGTCGCATGGCATTAACAAAGTCTAAACCTAACTGTAAATCTTGAACGTCTTTCTTATCTCGTATATCTGATAGCTGTGAAGTTAAAGCTACTGTGCCACCAAGATCAGGTAAGGCAATTTCTCTATTTGCTGTAGGTGTGGTAGTAATTAAATCTACATTAAAACTTGTTCCTCTTGTGCTTTGCCATTGTATTCTATGAGTGTCATTCATTAAAAACAAATAACCAGCACCAAGTTGTATACTTTGAGTCATTGAACCATTATTAATTACATTAAAACCTATTCTTCCATCTTCTGTACCATCAGTAACATCTGCGGTAACCATTCTCATCAAAGCGTATGTCACTTCTTGGTCAGCATCATTATCTGCTTTAAAATTTATTATTGCTTCATTAGTAAAATTAGAAGCATCTGAATGGTCATTAGATATAAAATTAAGGACTGGTCCACTATTAGCTGTAGACCCAATATTAACTACACCACTTTCATTAAGGACTACATCTCCAGTAGCATCAGGTAGTGTGATGGTTCTATCTGCTGTTGGGTCTGTTGCTACTACAAAAGTTTCAAAGCTATCTGTAGTTGCACCTTCAAAAGACAAACTAGCATTATTTTTTAATTGTAAAGTATCACTTAAAATATTAACTCTACCAAAAGCCAGTTCCATATATCCATAAGTAGAGCCATTTCTTAGTCCATCAATAAAAATTGCAACATCTTCTGTGCCATCTGTATCATCATCTATTTCAGCATAAATTCTTGCACCTTGTATTTTTTGATCTGCATCATTTTCAAAATTAAACTGAATTGTACCAAGATGATCTCCATTAGAAGGACTTGGACTGTTACGATATAAATCTAAAATAGGACCATTACTACTGCTTCCATCTGTAGATGTAACTGTTAAATCACCAGTAACTGTTGCACCAGTAGAGGTGGTTTCAAGTCTTACCTGATTATTATAGCGAATATTTACACCTTGATTTTGTATAGCAACAACTGCTTCCTCTCCATTAGTATGACCAAGTATAGTATAAGTAGCACCTTCTAATTTTAAATTACCAGTTCCAGTATCTTGAATTATAGAATTACTTCCATCGTGGTAAATTTCTAAATCACCACCAGTACCAAACTTTGCTTTTACATTATCATCAAATCGAGCATCTTGTTGAAATCTAGCTATCCCATCACCCAATGTTAAGTATACAGTTTGAGTGCCATTGTTAATTACAGTTGCACGCAATGCACCATTCTCTGTGCCATCTGTCTCATCAAAGATAATGCCATCAATTTCAGCATAGGTTACATCTTGATCTGCATCATTTTTGCCAAGTAAACGTACACTACCAAGAATATCGTTAACAGCAGGAGATGCACTATCTCTCTGTAAATACACAATAGGTCCATCTACATTAGTTGCATCTGTAGATGTAATAGATAATGCACCAAACATATTTACATTCAAACTTGAATCAATAGTAAAAGCATCATTTTTAGCTGATGGAAATAATTGATTACCATTAGAACTTGTTTTTGCTATAGCAAATCTACCATCACTTAATATTCCAGTAGACCAGTGTATTAAACCACTATCAGCAAATTTTATACCAGTACCATTAGTAAAAGTTTTGCTAGTATGTACATCACCAATTCTTACCCAAGTATCAAAATCAGCACTTAAATTTGCTGTATCATTAGCATCACTGCCACTTACTCTTATGTCTAATTTAGTTTGTGGACTTGTAGTACCAATACCTAAGTTACCAGTAACTGTTGCACCTGAAGATGTGGTTTCAAACTTTTTGCTATTGTCGTGATAAAGTTCTGCTGAACCATCAGCAGTACCTAAAAAATATGTTTCTGCTGCTGCAGACCTTAACCTTAAATGTGTAGCTTGTATTACTAAGTCACCAGTTCCTACATCAGAAATAAAACTATTACTGCCATCATGATAAATTTCTAAAGCACCAACAGTGACAAAGATGGCTTTATCATTATCACCCATAGACAAGCCATGATTCAGTGTCAAAGAACCATCAGTTTCAAATGTAGCAATAGCTGTATTATTTCTTCTAAATTGTAATATCTGCCCTGAACCTGCATTTAATAAAGTTTGTCCTGAAGCACTTTGCAATAAAGCATAAGCTCCTTGATTATCATTTAAAGCTTGATGAGAAAAAGCAGCATAACCATTATGAACAACATGACCTATATGTGCTTTACCTACTATTAAACCTACGTCATCTTCATTTGGTCTTATAGAAGCACCAGTAGATGAAGTTTCAAATTGTTTAACATTGTCGTGATAAAGTTCTACTGCTCCATCAGCATTAGCTTCAATCATTAGTTCTGAAGTACCTGATTTTTCTAATTTAAATATAGGGTTTGCCTTAATTATTAATGAGCCACCACCATTATCTTCTATAAGGCTATTACTTCCAGCGTGTCGTATTACCAAATCACCATTATCTCCAAGCTTCAATAGAACATTATCTGCAAACTCAAGGGCATCATCTGATTTATCAAATACTATGTTTCCATTTGTACCAGTAAATGTTGTATCACCATCTATTGTCAATCCAGTAAGTGTACCTAAAGATGTAATGTTTGTTTGTGAAGCAGTTTGTATTGTACCAGTAACATTGCCTTCAAGATTAGCAACTAATGTTCCTACTGCATAGCCAGTGCCACCAGTATTAACTGTTGTTGTAGGCTCTGTTTGTAATCCTTTAAATAGTTTGAACTTGTCATCGGTGGCATCTCTAAATAAACCAGCATATAAGTCCTGGCTACCAGTTGTGTCATACAATCCATAGAACCCTATATCAACAGCATCTGAACTATTGTTGCCACTTGCTAAAGATATAAGAGGGTCTTCTACGGCAAGGGTAGATGTATTAACAGTCGTTGTTGTTCCACTAACAGTAAAATTACCATCAACATTAACATTACCAGCAAATGTAGCATTGCCACCATTAGCCATATCAAAAACCAAAGCTTGAACTGTCGAACCATTATCACCTAAAATATTTAAAAAACTTTTTGTACTTGGAGCTTTTATATTAACGCTTGTATCATTACCTTTAATTTCTATAAACTTACCTTCTGACCCTTCATGTAATTCTATGCCACCATTAACAAGTTTTAGAAAGTCGCTACTATCTCTAGCAAGTTTTAAGTTACTATTTGTAATAGTATGAATATTTGTTTGCGATGTGTTTAATGAAACCTCTCCACTAGAAAGAGTAAAAAAATTACTATTAAATGAAGCAATACCTTTATTAGAAGTTGTAGCATCTTCACCAGCAATAGTTACAGTACTGCCAGTAGCACTAGTGTCTATACCTTCACCACCAGTTATTGTAAATGTTTCACCCAGGGTATTCGTAGCACTGCCACTATCAGAGGATAGTGTAATGTCATTAGCAGTAACAGCACCACTTGATACTGTGAAATTTGTAGAGTTAAAACTTGCAATACCTTTGTTAGATGTAGATGCATTTTCACCCTCTATTGTTATTGTTTGTCCAGAGCCAGATGTATCTATTCCTTCTCCACCTGTAATTGTAAGTGTTTGCTCAGATCCTACTGTTATAGAACCACTATCACTTGATGCGCTTATAGTTAATGGATCAAAAACTTGAACTGCACCAGTTGTTGCATGAAACCCTAAGAATTTTCCTTTTCTATTATCTATACTAGGTAATATATAATTAGGTGGATTTTGTGTTGGATCAGTTGATGGAGCTAATAATGTTCTATTTTCTTTTTCTAATCTATCACCTAATAACATAGTGATTGTATCAAAGTCTGATTCTAATGAAGCTGCAGTAATATTTCCTCCACTTGTATATACTGAAGTTCTACTTGTAGGAACTTTAGAAGATATTGTTACTGTAGATCCAAGAGGTGGTGAAGCAACATTTCCTGGATAATCATTAAATACAACAACACCAGTTCCATCAGTGTTTAAACCTAAATTATTATTACTATCTTTTATTTGATATTGTTCATTAGATTGAGATCCTTCAACTTGTAATACATCGTCTACTCTAACTTCTATTTCGCTAGTATTATTAACTTGAAAAGAAAAACTAAAATTATTTACGAAGCCACTTCCTTCGTACACAACTCTTCTAAGCTGATCATTTACACTAAATGTTGCCATAATCAAATAGTTCCTTTCTATGTTTATACATCATTAACGAAGTTCATTCAATATTTTGCGATTGTACTCATTAGCATCATCTATTTCTTTATTAGATGGATTAAATAACATTGGTGGATTTTCTCCGTACTCATTAAAATAATCATCTTTTTGATTTACTAAAGCTCTTAATTCTGGAAACTCTAATAACATTAATTGTTTAGCTGCACCTTTATAAATATTATCAACTTTTCTTAAAATTGTAATTTTTTGTCTGCGATTAGTAGGAACTTTTTTCTCATATTCATCATAAGTAAAGTTATACTGATCAGTAAAACCACCAAATCCGTCTGGTGTTTTGCCTGTTATTATCTTTTCAAATTCTACTAATGCAGGATCTGGTATATACTCTTTACCTCCAAAAACATCTTTTGCAAACTTTGAAGATGCAGGATTATTATATAACTCAACATATCTTTTATATTGCTTACCACTTAATAGTAATTTAGGTTCACCCATATTTCTTGCTAAATTAGAAAAACCTAAACCAATTTTTAAAAGTTCTTTGTTAACAATATTTGCTTGTGGTTTTTTTACTACTCTATATGGAACAAAACTTTCCCAAACTGCTCCTTGTCCTTGCATTATAGGTTCATTCCATCTATTAACTAATATAGGTAATTCTTCAGATAAAATAGGTATTCTACTTCTTAATCTATTTAGGCTTTCGTAAAACCCTCTTATTTCTGGCTGCATGCCTACAGTTGGTATGTAATAAAATCTTTGGTCTGGTTTTACATTTCTACCTTTTGGATCAACATATCTTTCAACTGTTGCGCTCATGCCCTGTCCAAATAACCCTAATGTTCCTACTTGTTGTGAAACTACACCTGCAGCATTTGTAACTTGCTTTGTAATTAATTCTCTTACTCTTTCTATTTTGCTCATGCCAGGTTGATATGGACTTCCTGCTAAGTCTACTAGCTCACCAATAAACTGTGTCATAGGCAAAGATGTTGTTACATATCTTGTTGTTGCTATACCTAAATTAAAAAAAGCATTATCTAAAAGTTCAGTATTATTAGACCATCTAAATGTTTCTGCAGTGTCCATTGCAAGTGCTAATATACCAGAAATAGGATCATACCTTTTATATGAAATCCATTCCCAAGCATCATCTTTACTATTTCTTACTCCAATAGAATATGGCTCATGTGTTTCTAACCATGTTTTTCTTAACTTTGGATTTGTAGGACCATACCCTGTAAGAACTAAATTTTCATCTATTAAGCCAGAACCTAACATCATCATAGTAGCGCTAAAACCAGATCCTAATGAAATTTTTGCTATTGCTTTTCTTCGTGTTTCTGTTGATCCATTTATAATTTGATCTCTTAAAACAGATGGCATTAATACAGCAAAAGGTGTTCTTTCTGTAATACGTCTAATAATTTGTGTAGGTGTTTTGTAAAATGGAATCCATATTTTTATAATATTATTATTCATTATACCTTGAGCTTGACCAAGTAAACCTGGCAAATCATCTTGAAATGTAACCATTCTTGCAAATTCAGATGCTTCATCAAAAGCTGTTTGTGAGTGTTTAGCTTTTAGACCTGCTTCATTTGCTTGTTCTATAGCGTACTCATGCAATGTTGTTGCATTACCTTTATAATCATTTGGTATAACACCACCATCCATAACTGAATTATAAACATCACCCTTAGTTCTAGCAGCTATAGCTTCTAACTGCATACCTCTTCCCCATGCCTTAAAAAATTCATCTATTGCTAACATAGGTCTATATCCGAACAATCTCATTAATACACCAAAGCCATCTGCAAAATGTGCTGCAGTTGAATATTTACCTTCTTCATTTGGTCTAAATCCTAAACCTTCTTTACTTATAGCTCTAACATTTACATCTAATTTAGATACATCATCTACTATTGTACGTTCATGTTTTAAAGCATACCAACTAGCTCTAACAGCTTGTGGAAAGTATGAAGCGTGAGCTTTGATCATGGCAAGTGCTTCTTTGCCATTACCTTCTAACATTCTTTCTAATATTAAAAGTTCTTGAAAAGCTAGTTGTCCAAACATATTAAAAGTATGTGTAAGAGGATTAGACAATAATGCGCTTTGAAATATCTCAACTAAAGCATCACCACCTTTTTTTAGTAAACTTCTTTTAGCAAAAAGTGCTTTACTTGCATCATCTGGTAATCTTTTATACATAGATAAAAATGTTCTTAAACCTTCTTCTCCACCATAAGCATCTAAATATTCTGATAAATTTTTTGGTGTAATTATTGCTGAACCTGTAACAGCATTTGTGTCTATATTTTCTAGCATTTCTTTTTGGCTTAACACTCTTGCTGCAGATGGAGATGCAATTATTTTATTAGAAACTAATGCTCTTCCTAAATCTTCTTGTACTTTAGTAAGCTGTATACTTGCATAACCTTGTATAGATATAGCTTGTGCTGCTTTTGCTAAATCTAAAACATCACCTGTTTTTTCTGCTTGCTTAACTAAAGAATCAGTATGCAGTTGTAATGATAAAATTGTACGTCTTGCTGCTAACAATTCTGAATCATTGAATATTCTATCTCCACGTTTTCGTGTCATTAGTTGAATAAAAATATCTACTGAACCAATTTTATTTGCTGCTGCAATTATATCATCAAAACCTCTTTCACCTTTTTCTAATATTTTCTTTTTATCAATTCCAACAGTGTCTTTAAAAGTTTCGTATGTTGCAGCTATAAATGCTTTAAGGCTTTTTTCATTCCCATCTAATGTTTGTATTTTTGATAAATTTGGTGAAATTATTTTTAATTCATCTGGTGTTTTCTTAAAGGCTTCTCCTGCAAATTTTCTTATTTTTTCCATTTCTTCTGCATTAGCACTGCGAATCCTAAGTTCTCCAGTATCTACTGTAGCTATTGGGTTTCCTTTTTGTACACTCTCACCACCTTCTTTAACTGATGGTGGTATTAAAACATCAGCTACACTTTTACTTGTTTTACTGCCAAACTTTCCTATACCAGACATTGCTAATTGAATATTTGGCTCTTCATCCGTATTAGGATTTATAATAGGAGCATCAGAGTATTCGTTTTGATTTAATAAATCATTAGGTATTGCCATCATTACCCTCATTATTTTGCATTTGTTTTGCTGTTACTCCTGCTCCTACTGTAGTTGCAGCAGGTGTGAATAATGGAATACCTTGATCAACTTTTGTTTTCATTTTATCTGTGATATCAAAACCTAATCTATCTTCAAAATCACCAGTTCTACCTATTTCTACAGATATACGTTTTACTTTTGTATTTTTATCAAACTTTTTAAGAACATCATTTGTTATAGAAGGTAATGCTTTGTTATAAAAACCTACCATACCTGGATTTGTAATTTCTAATTTATCACCTTTATAAGATGTATATTCACCTGTCTTAACATTGTTAATTATTTCTGCAGCTAATTTTGGTCCTACTGCATCTGCTAATTTATGTTCTTTAAATTTATATTCTGCTTGATAACCATTTAAGGCTGTAGCATTTATAAAATATGTATTTAACTCATTACCATCATCAGTATTTTTTGTTACTTCTAATTCTTTAAATGATCTTCTTAATGAATATCTTGGAATTTGCACTTCGCCAGGTGACCAGGCAATATGGTCATAACCTTGATCTTTAGCCATTCTAATTAATCTTTTCATTATTAAGCCACCCCATTTATTTACATCACTTACAAACGGACCTTCTGGTGTTTTTTGTGTGCTTATACTGTCAATGTTTTCCCTAAGTGTATCTAATAATTTTATTGCTTCATTTAATTCTTTTTCAATTTCTGGATATTTTACTTTATCAAAATCACCCTTTGTTGATATTATCATTCTTGCTAATGTTCCGTAATCAATATCTTTAGCTTTTTCTTCTGCGCTATCAAAAGCATTAGCCTGTTTTAATGGGTTGTATCTAACTTGAATATCTTTTGGCTCAAATGCTATTGGTATGGTTAAAAATTTATCTATTCTTTCTAAAGCAGTTTGATAAACTTTACTTCCTACAACTTCTTTTGAAGTTACATTAGAATCTATAAAAGCATTTTTCAAAGAAGGTTGTAACTTAACTAATTTATCTCTTAAAATTTTACTTAATTTAGAAGAGGTTTTTTGTATAGCTTCAACTTCTTCTTTTGATCTTACACCCCATGATCCATGTTTTCTTTTATAAGCAGCCCAATCACTTTGCATTTCTTCTAAATATAAAACTTTTTTACCATCTGGTGTAACTCTATCTTTAACTCTAACATGAGCTAATATTCCATTAAATCCAGTATAATGACTATGTGTTACAGTTTCTTCTTGCCCTGCTATATTTTTAAAATTATCATTTGTAAATAATATTTCTCTATAGTTTTGTCCTCCTGGTTCTTGCCAATCTGCATTAGCGTATTGAGGTGGACCAGATATTAAATAGCGAACATTATTTTCATCTACAAGTAATTCTTCTTCATATTCGTCATCTGGAAATCGTATGTGTCCATAATCCATAGCATCTGTATGTGCTGTAACTTTAACTTCATCTAAACTAAAATCGTGATCACCTAATACTGCGCCATCTTTTCGTAATGTATAACCAGTATCATCATTACCCAATATTTCATAAACAGTACCATCAGATGTTTCTGCTCTATAAGTAAAAAGTTTTCCATAATCGTCATATTCTAGTTCTGCTTGTTCTTGTACATATTCATCAATTAAATAACTTAATTGATCCTCTCGTTCATTCTCATTTAAAACAATTTTTTTAGCTAAAGGATTTTCTGATTCAAAGTTTAAAAAATTTTGCATATTATCAAAATTACCATCTTTTTCATATTTTTCTGCTAATAACTCATCCATTAATTCTAGCCAAATAACTTCTTTTTGTGGCTCTATACCTTGTAAATTTAATTGATTTGCATCTTGAGGATTTAAAGCTTTTATATAACTTTGATAACCATCAGCATACTCTATAGTTCCATCATTTTTTCTAAATCCAAAATTGTATTTATTTAATATATACTTAATTCCATCATCTAAATAGGTTGATCCTTCTTCCTGTATATCCTCTCTTATTCTTTCTGCCATATAATTAACTTCTTCTGACACTATAAAACGATCAGTTTCTTCTTCTGTAAAATCAAGACTATCCTCTACTTCATCCATATCTCTTCTAGCTAATACTTTTTCTTGTATTTCTATTCTATTATCTTTTAAATGATTTATTATTTGATCTTTTGTAATTTTAGGATTAGATGCAAACAAATCATTAAGACCTGTCCATAGCATTTCATCTTCTTTAACACCTGCTTTTAAAAGCATAGATTTAAATTGTTGGCTTGTGCCTTTTTCTTGTTTTAAATTTATTGCTTCTTCAAAGGCTTTAGAATAAAAATTATATTCATCTATATCAATAACTTGTTTTTTTTCTAATGCTTTACCTGCAGCAGACAAGCCTTTGGCAATAGGTATAGTTGGATCTACACCAGTAGTTAAAGTTGTACCAGTATCTTGATTTTGTAAATAGTTATCTGATCTGTTTCCTAAATCAACAATACCTCTTCTAACACCCTCAATGGCATTAGGCAAAGCATTTCCTAATCTTTCTCCAATTACTGCTCCTGCTCCTACTGCTGTAGCCAATTCACCTGCATTTATGTTTTCTTGTTGTTTTGCATCTATTTTTATATTTTGTCTAGCAAGGTTATCAACAGTAGCATATAAAGCGCCTTCTGCACCTACTACAGCAGAAACTTTAGTTGGTTTGCCAATAACTGCATTTTTTAATAATTTTTTTAAACTCATCCTAGTTAACTTTTGACCTGCATATTTACCTGCTACACCTATTCCTAGTGTACCTAAACCAACTAAATTAAATGGATCTGTTGCTACGTTATACAAACCTTTGCCAAAATTTGATAATAAAACTCCATCTCTGTCAGAAGTTTCCATTAAATAATACATAGATTTTAATACATTTTCTGGAGCATTATTTAATTTTGCAGCATCTATAGCTAAAGCTGCCATATTATAATCAAATGCAGACATAAAATTAACACCCCATTTTGCATAGTCTGTGCCTGTTTTTAATGGTTCTGTGTCAACAGTTTTTACATTTCCCCTAACATTTATTTTTCTAGGTCTGTTTAAATAACTATGAACAATTTTAGATGCTACCATCCAGTTAGGATCATTTAATTGTGAACCTTCTCTTGTTGCCTTAATTTTGCCTATATTTTCTTTGGAATATACCTCATGTGGTAAAGGAATATAATTACTTCTAAAAATATCATAGTTATATGCTTCTTCTGTATTTTCTACAATTCCTTGTGGATAATCTCCCCACATTAAAGGTGGATCTCCTATGCCTTCATGCAATTCACCAGATATAGGATGTTTGTATACAAATGAAGAATCAGATAATTCTGTATCTAAATGTTCATCATATATTTTATCATAATCACTCATAATTTAATTTATCTTATTAGTTGGATTAGCATCATTATATTCTTTAATTTCTCTTAATAAATTTGTATATACAGTAGATTTTGGAAATTGTCGTTTTAATTGTTTTATATCTTCAATATTTCCATAAGGACTCATTGAATCTAACACTGCACGTTTTCCATCATCTGATATATTATTTACAAATAAATCATAATTATTATTTAAAAAATCTATTGCTACAAAATTATCTTTATTAATTCTTCTTTCAATTCTCATAGCTTCTTCTATTTTTTGTAGTTTTTTTATACTTGCATTATTATTAGATGTGCCTATTAAATTTGCAGGTGGTAATCCTATTCTTGCTCTTGCTTCTTTTAATGCTTCATTAAAATCATCATCTACATCAGTTCCCCTAAC
>ERZ869936.2352-NODE-2352-length-11319-cov-22.045721_pt1 | contig 11319 bp, 8 predicted proteins | sample MGYA00520876_ERZ869936 | MGnify/ENA primary metagenome ERZ869936 (study PRJEB32218, sample SAMN09650985) | biofilter metagenome | isolation source: enrty point of leading RO module | place: Saudi Arabia: Thuwal, RO plant located on Red Sea | collected 2016-02-17 ... | reverse complement strand
TCACCCTTAATATCAGCTTCAGTTACATCAAAGCCAACAGATGTTGCGCCAATATATCCAGCCATTATGTTTGCTCCAGTACGCTAAGAAGAACGTCACACGATGATGCCGTGTTGCTAGTTACTACAACCGTATCTGCCGCCTCTAAGATAATCTTACCATCGAGAGCCGATAGACTAGAGTTTGCAGGGATAGGAACGCCTTTGACCACATAAACTCCTGCCGCTTGAACATCGACCTTAATTTGTGATGTGGTCACGTTTGCTAAATTAACGCCAATCAAAACTGAAGTTGTGCTTGCGGCAACAGTGTAGACCGTTTCCGCTGTTGTTCCCACACTTGCTGATGAAGGGTATCTTTTAAAGGTATTTGGCATGTCTTATCCTAACGCAATCCCGAAGCTGATTGCTTCATCTACTGTTGCTTTCTGTGCTATGGTTCCAATGTTACTGGCTACTGTTTGAATGTCAGCACTGTCACCCGCTACTGTTGAGATGTCAGCCGAGATACCTGCCGCAGTTGTTACATCCGCAGCAACACCTGCTACCGTTGTGACATTCGCTGATACACCCGCGACTGTTGTGACGTTTGCATCATTAGCAGCAACAGTGTTGATGTTCGATGTATTGCCAGCAACCGTAGTAATGTTGCTAGAGATACCAGCCGCAGTCGTGACATTACTTGAGATAGCAGCCAATGTTGACAGTGCATCAGTAGCATCTGTGCCATCCTCGATGTCAGCCAGTGTGGCAATATCTGCTGAGATATCAGCTAAGGTTTCAACATCAGAGATTTGTGGGCCAGCTTCTGGAACGCCAGTTGTTAAGTTGAATCCCAACACTGTACCTTTGCGATCTTCAAGCAATGGCATTTGTGTATCAACTTCACTATCGTAGTCCACTAGCTTCAATGAACGGTCAACCTGATCTTTCAGGTCAGCACTGATAGCAACAAAGCGATCTAGCTCCGTATTCAGAGAAGCGATATTAAAGGGGCCTGATGAGGGAAAGTCTGTTGTGCGCTCTAGGTCGATAGAACGTGTAATGACTACTGTAGAACCGCCTGTGGCCCCCACAACAGCACTCACGAAATTAACAGTACCAGTTGCACCGTCACCGCCAGTTGTTGTGTAGTCTGTAGTGAGTGTTTTTAGTGTACCATCTACATAAACATTGAGGTCAGCATCATCGAAGAACTCAAATGTTACAGTAAATGCCGACTGAGAAACCCCTTGCGCAACGGCGTAGGAGTCGCGTGGGTCATTATCTGCTAAGTTAATCGTCATATCTCACCTCTTTTTTATTGGGATAACAATGAAAGAAGTGATTCACAACGCACAAAAGTTAGTAGCGACCAAACCCGCTGATCTCACCCTCATCATCAATTGCATTACCCAATGCGCCAGAAAACTCATTTGTAAGCTGAGACAAGAACCACAGTTTTGTGTAAGGCAACTTACGGATCAGGTCTTTAGTTCCCTCACCCAAATCACCTGTAGTCATTTCTTTCATCGCATTGTAATAGTCGTATGCAATGCTTGGACCTGCACCAGCTAGTCCAGTAACAGCCCCCATGTAGTCTTGCTCTTCTGGGAACTTAGGGCGAACCAAGCCTTCCATGTAGTTATCGCCAGTCAATGCCATCGATGTGTGCATCGAGGTATAGAACATGTCAGTATACAAACCAGCAGCACCAGAATAATCGAACGCACGGATCATCTTGTCGCTCATGGGCGTATTATCCCAAGCTCTTTCACCACCTTTGGTTAGCTGTGACTTCATCTCCAAAGCCATATAGGCCATGCCCATCATCCAAAGCGTACCAAACAATGGCGACTTCATTTGACCAGTTGTGTATGCCGCTGTGGTTTTGTTGATCGCACCAAGAGTAAATGAGTAGAACTGGAACGGCAGCGCAAGCACTGGGGATTCTACTCGAGCAAAGCCTTTGTACTTTGGATCGGGCTTCATACCAAACTTGCTAGCAACACGCATAGGAATCAACGCAACGCCATCCATCATACGAGGACGATCAGCAGGTGTAGCGGTAATAATTGTGTTGAGAACACCGCTGCTTAACGCAGTTTGCAGCTTCTCTTTTGCTTTTAACTGTGCTGTGCCCTGCCATGCATCTGTATTTGCATAGATCAAACCACTGTCAGATCGCTCCCAGTTAGCCTTGCCCATTGTGTCTAGGGTCTTATCGTCTAGGTCATAGCGACGAACGTATTCCATTTCCCATTGCTCGATGGGCTGCTTGTTTACTTTACGCTGCGCAATATCAATCAGCGTATCTTGACGAAGAACAGCATCAACTTCTTTGAGATACTTGGTGATAGGCGTTAGCAAGTTAAGAATGTAGAACGCATCTTTACCCTTTTCCCAAACAGAATGGTAAAGAGGATTGTTAGCAAGATCATCGCTAAATCGCATACCTGCACTCAGGAACATACCCTCTAGTGCTTCACCCGCTTTAGACGCTTCCTGAACAGATAGCTTTACCTTCTGGTCAGTGTGACGCGCAATCAATGCTTTGAAGGTTTTACCAACGCCATGCTCTGCCATGATACGCCCAACCTCAGAGATCGATGCAATGCCAGCAGAACCAAGATAGTTTAGCGCAGCAACATCACGCAGAATTTGGAAGCTCTTTTGTGCCTTGGTGTGTGGCTTGCGCAGCGCAGCATTCATAACACGATCATAGCTTGTGCGAATATCAGCAGTCGTTGCAAATATCTCTTCAATATCCATGTCTGTGTTTTCAGCTAAATCAAAGAATTGCTCATCAAGCATTTCATCAAAGCTGCGTCCATCAAACTTCTTGGCAAACGAATAACGCGGAGCAACCTTTGCATTGTACTGCATGGCTACCTCAAACGGATTCGTGAAAATAAACTCAGTTACCAACTCATTTGGAATATCTAGCTGTCTGTGCATCATATGCTTAGACTTGCCATAACCAAAGAATGCATTCTCAAATGCTGACTCATCATCCAGACCAATAATCTTGTCAGCCGTTTCATTTGCGCGACGAATGATTGAGTCTGGGCTAGTGTCTAATTCAACCCGAGTGATAGGCGACTCAGGTGTAAACATGATTGTTGTTGGGTTCTTCTTATACCAGTCACTTAGAATCGCAACAAACTTTTCACGATTAGCTTTGATTGCATCTGCATTCCAATATCTAGGAAAAAACACATCCTCATTCGGCGGCTTGATTTCGTCTTGTGTCTTTAGATACTCAAGCGTTTCATCGATGGTCTTCAGGTGTGACTTGTACTCAGCAATCTTGTTTTTGTATTCTGCAAGAATTTTACCATAGGGGGTTAGTTTGCCATTTAACTTAACGGTTCGATTTTTCTGAATCCATCTTTCAAGACCAGCTTCGCGCTTGGCAATAACGCCTTGCCAAAACTTCTGGTTATTCTCATAGAACTTGCGTGTACCAATTAGACCAGTATCAAGCAGACGCTTTTCCCATGTGCTGTAAAACTCGTCCAGCATGTTCATAATCTGGCCTTCATACATGTTTGCTGGCTTCTGCTTTAGAATACGCTTTTTAGAAACTGTGTCTAAGAACTCCATCATGTCCCGCTGCCGCGGCTTCATGCCATCAAATGCATAGTCAAAGATACGCGTAACACCCTTGTTATCTGCTTGAGCAAACACCTCGAACATCTTGTTGTACATCTGGTACAACTCAGCTTGGTATTGTTTCTGCTCAACAAAGACACTGCGCCCTAGCGTCTGTCCATTCTGGTGCGCTTTAGTTAACTGCCCATTGTCGCCCACAATGTCGTAGTGGAACTTTTTACTAGCAACAGTTGCTTTCTTGTTTTGCATGTGCCGCTTGTATGGGGATGTAGCAAGTTTGAATGCCCAACTATCTGTAAACCAGTTTTCAGCCAAAGAAGGATCAGCAGGTCCAGAGAACTCAGCAACCTCATCTGCAATATCCTTTGTTGTTTGCTGAATAATTCTGCCAGAGTTTTTACTACCAATAAAACCTGCAATACCACCTAGCGCACCACCAGCAATACCCGCAGTACCAATCCCAATAGCCGCTTCACCTAGTGTCTTTGTAGGATCAACAGAAGCAAATGCTGCCTCTTGACCTGCAACAATAGCTGCGTTTGCAACACCAGTGCGCAAAGCAGACTTCGCAACGCTTGTGGTTACACCAATAGGCAATGAGATCAGGTTGATTGGATCGAAGAACGAAGCCAGCAATACATTGCCAGTACTAGAGTTTTCAATCGTGCGCCGCCGCTCGATCATTGCATCGACCTTGCCTCGTAGATACTCAAGGTGATCATCGTTTCTAGCAAACAAAAATGTTGAGCTGTACTGATGATACTCTGGTGGCATCTCAAATACAGATTGCACAACGTCAAACTCAGGGTCTTCGCGCATCAACTCCTGATCAAACGCGTCAACAAAGTTAGAAATAACTGGTTTGTATTGACCTAGAAGTGCACCAGATGTTTCAAAGAATGTTGCCTCTTCTGGCCCCATCTCCAACTCACGACCAATATCGAAACCAGGGGCAATAGTCTTAAATACATCCATTAGAAGCCTCCAGACATCGGTCCGTTTTCTTTCAACCAGTTAATAATTTCCATATCTGCACCAAGTTCTTGAAGCGTTTTACCGTCTTTTACTTCCATGCTAAGTGCGGATGATTGATAGTCAGCTAGTTCTTCTGCCATATCGAAACCAAGACCAATGCCATGATCTGTAATAACTTGCTCAAGAACTTTAACACCACCCTCATCAACTATCTCATTTACTGCATATTGCTGTCTTTGCGGTGAAACATTTGCAAACAGAGGCACAAGAACAACAGGACGATAGCCTTTGGTTGTGCTTTCAGCTTCAACGTGGTTGTGCAAAGTATAGCCTAGTGCATTCAACTGCCCCTCGAGGCTTTGCTGCAAATAATCTAGGCGTTCTTCATCTTGGCTAGCAACTTGATTTAGGGAATACTTTGATCGATTGCGATTCCCGATAGGTCGAGTCCCATCATAAACAAACCCAGCTTCTGAATAATGACGATTATAGCGACCTAGTATCTCACGCTCAATCTGTGATTTAGTAAAGTTTCTACCAACCAACATTGTTGCAATCATTCCCAACTCTTTAGTCAGCATTGGGTCTTTGTCGTCTAGTAGATCACTTACATACTTAGATGCGGTAATCTTTTTACCTTCTTCATTGATGAAGTAGTTTGCTATGCGCTCTTGTGCTCCTGATGCATTTGGTGCGTGACGCTTTGCTGTTTCAAGAATTGCTTCTTGAGCACTGTTATAAATTCCAGAATTGGTAGCAATGAGTATTTCGTTTAGTACCGCTTGATCATCTGCGCTAAAGAACCCGCTCAAGACATTCTGCTTGTTGTTGGTTGTAATGCCAGCATTTGTAATTGTCACATTGTAGTTTGCTAGTTGGTTAGCAATGTACAATAAGTTTTCTGAGTTAGCTGTTGGTTGTCCATCAGCCATAGCTTTTAGCCCATTAAACACACTTGTTGGAATGCTGCGCTGCGCCATCAACTGTATAGCCTGTGGCGTAATCGTTTCCATGTTTGAAAGATCAAAGCCCATACGCTGAGTTAGTACAGCCTCGGCAATGTTCTTTGCCTTTACACTTGTTCTTTCCAACGATCCGTTAGCAAAGTCGTTTACATCCTGCGCCAAATCACGCTCTGCTTTGAGAACTGATTCCTTCTTTTTCATGTCAGCAGAAACGCTGCGAAGATGTGTCTCAATGTTTTCACGCTGTACTGCGTTTAATCCAGCTAAGTTTGAATCAACCAATGCAGCAACATCAGGTGCTAACTCTGACTCGCCACCAGTGTTGATGTACTGAATAACGCTATCAACCGCTGTAGAGCCTAATCCATCCTCACTAAGAATACCTGCGCTAAGAGCCAACTTGCTAAATTCTTGCTTTGCGGCGTTAAATGAAAAACCCTGTCTAAATGACTCAACACGCGTTGGGTCAACTCCCGCCTTTTCAGCAGCACCAATAAATCTTACTACATCTTCTGGATCAAAGTTGGGCGAATCCATTTCAGTAAGCAAGTTTAGGTAGTCTCTTTGGAAATCTACCTCAGTTTGCTGACGCTGCATTGCTTCATTTAGTGATGATGTAGATTGTGAAATAAGAGGGCTAAAAAAACCAGCATCTTCTTGGTTGCCAGCTTGTAGCAATTGATAGCTATGCAGCCCAAAAACAACCTCACGCTGATTGTCAGTAAGCTGATTCATCATTGCCTCTAGTGTTGGCCCATTTACCAATGCACTACGGAATGCTTCACTGTTGCCTTCGGCAGCCGCTCGAGTAATTATAGGTGCTATCAGGTCACGACGAATCTCGTCTTTGCGTAGTTCTGGATTTACAAAGAACTCATTGGTTGCAGCTTCTCTATCAATATTTTCACCTGCTACACCAATACGTTCTCTTGCATTACGGATTGCCTGATCAATAGACATTGATCCATTAACAAAAGCATCAATAACATCTTGAGTACTATCAGCTTGCAACCGATCAGAAACATTCTCAAGATCATTGATGTAGCTCTGCGCTGCTTTGCGAGCATTATCATCGGCAATCTTGGTTTGAATAGCTTCTAATGCAGCCAAGTCAGAGTTAAGAGCCTCAACTTCAACAATGACACCTTTAACATTATTTGAGTTGATATACTTTGAAACATTGCCATAAACGTCAGCTAACTTACCAGTAAGTTGTCCACCACCGCCGCTTAGATGAATAACAAGTTGCTTACGCTGTGCAGCAGTTAACCCATTAAGTTCTGTCTTAAGGTATGCAGCAGCAGCCTTGCCACCTAGATCATCGGCAACACTTAGGCTCGAACCAACTTTTAGACCAGCACCTTCACCGTCTTTAGTTGCCTGAACACGTTGTTCGATATGTGCATCAACTGCATCGAACTTGCCCTCACGCGCATCAATCGCAATTTGTTCTGCCGCTTCTGCGTTTGTTGCAACGATATGCTCTGCCGATTGTACCCGCGCTCGATCACGCGCTTGCTTTACCAACCCAAGGTGGGTGCTTTCTTTTACGACTGTACCAGCATCAATAATAAACCTTTGGAAGCGACCCTCGCTATTCTTAGCCATGCCATCAAGGTAGGCTTGCATAGCATTGTCATACTCAAGAGGACTACGATCATACTTAACAGCTAGCTCTTTAGACTTTAGACGAATGTCCGAATCCATCTGCTCAAAGAATCGACGCTCAATAACATTGCGATATGATTCACGCGCTATGCGACCAAACCCTTCAGGTGCGCCCAGCGCAACAGGTTTACCCTCTGCATTCAAAGCGCGAAGATCAGCCGCCGCCGCCGCTTCTTCACCAGCTTTCTTAGCTTCTTCAGCATCAATTCGGAATGCAGTGCGGCGTAGTTGTTCACCAGCTTCCGCAAATGCCAAACCGACCTGATCTGCGCCAGTGTCCATATTTACTACACCAATCGGTTGGTTGGTGGCTTGTCTTGTTCTGCGGATAACTCGTACCATGTTTTCGCCTTATGCTGTCATGCTATAACCAGTGGATGCCCAATCGTGCATCCCAGACATGAAGTTACTCATAGTTCGTATGCGTGTGGCTGCGGCTTGGTTTTTCCCGCGCTGTATTTCTACAAGAGATGCAACTGTTTTCTTGCCAGACTCTAATCCCGCTTGCGTTTGCATCGTTGCTAGATCATCAAAGGCAATTTCTTTTTGCTCTTCAAAGATGGCATCGATGGTTGTAGTAAAGTCTCGATTGTAAAGAAGTGTTGCTTCATTAGCTGCTAGATCATCAAAGTATTGTGTGTAGCGCATGACCTGTTGTTGAACGGCTTGTGCTTCACCAATAATCCTATCAGTGATCATATTTTCTGCGGTGTCTTTTGACTGTTGCTCTTGAGCCTTAGCGGCAGCCATGCCGCCCATAAGGTTCATACCAAGCCCGATTACCTGAAAAACACTCATTAGAATATTAACTCCGCGACTAGACCATTAATCTGCAAGTTCAGTGGTGAATCTTGAGTAATGGTAATTTGTGGGTCACGATTGTAACCAAACAATCGAAACTCTTTTTTGCCAGTAAAGGCTTTTTGTTGCAGTGAAAAGTCATCCGTAACATTGCGAATAATCAGTTCAGTGCTGTTTACTTTGCAAGACAAAGTATTGTTAAGGTCAAGGATAACGCTGCCCAAACCACGAGGGATACCAGTTAAAGGCCCATTCCCTACATTTGCATCAATGGGATTTGTCTTTAGCTCTACGTTAAACTTATATCCAATCTCAGCAGTAGTTAACGTAGCGTCAACTCCAGAAACATCGACCTCACCGCCTGACACAGTAAACTCACCAATGAAGTTGTTTCCATCAATTACCTGAACAACAGCATCGTCATTATAATCAGCAGACACATCAAACACGCCAGCCGTTCCGCTGTATTCTTTTGCCATATCAGTATTGAAGCCAGCATCAAATTCACACAATACAATGGCTTCAGTACCATCACCCAAGTCATACTCAACATTAGCAAAAACACGATCATCAATCGTTACAGTCGAATGGAATACACCATTCGTTGTAAACTCTACCCAACCCGCACGTTGTTCTGCACGGTTAGAGTTAAACACAGCCATTGTGCCATCATCGTTAAGAACAAACACATAGCTTTCTGATCGAGACAAAGCACCGTAAAGAGTGTTCATCTCAATAGGTGTTTTGATCAAGTGTGATGATATTGTTGATATTGGATTAGCAACATACGCTGCTTCAGCATCGCTAAACAAATACTCTCGAACAATCTGGCCACCTTTTTGAATAAACAGTGTTGCACCATCGATTGCTTGCGGTCTTTCAAACCCAACACCAAAAGGTGTTTGCCGCCTAATCTGCGCATTTGTTGGCGTAAGTGGTTGGTTCTGGAACGCAGGTACAAAGAACTCAGCAGATGCAGAGAATACTTGCAGGTCACGGTTTGATACCAAGTGACGAATCTGTTGAATCTCACCAACAGCCGCAGTCAGGTGAATTGCCTGATTGTCCTTGGCCTCACCAACATCAAAGTTGTAATAAGATGCAATCTTACTAAACCAAATAGAATCTGGTTGTGCTAACGTCCCACCAAATACCAAACGGTTTTGGTGAAATGTAACCGCCGCAGGGAAACCACGAAGCGATGAATAGGATTGCTCATCCCAGTTTGTTGTTGGCGCATGAGTTGTAATGTCAGGTGTACCGCCGCCAATGTCTGACTCATTAGCATTTGCGCCAGCATTTACAGTAAAGACATCATCACTGATAATCTTTTGAATAGTTCTTGAACCGTTAATCTGGTTTACAGAAATGCCTCCAACTGTACCAGCATTAGAGATGGTAATTGAATCACCCTCATCCAATCCGTGATTAACAAGTGTAATCTCAAGAGTAGCCGATCCTTCATTTGTACGAACAGAATTAGCACTCAATGTAGTCTTTAGGCTGTCAACAATATCGCCAGTAGCAACTGTCGAACTAGTAACGCCAGTAATCTCAATCTCATGCCCATTGTAACGAATGGTTGTACCGATGTGCTTAGAGGGACTGCTTGTATCCCAATACGCAGAACTGGTTGTTAGCGTTGCCCCACTACCGCTAGATTTACTAGGATCAAGCGTAGTTCCCGCAGTTTGGAATGAATAGTAAGGCTGATAAACCTGATCACCATTAGAACGTTGATCGAATTGAAACGATTCAACTTGGAATGATGTAAGGCCAGTGCGAACAATTTGTTGCGGAATAAATGTTGGATGTGCAATGAACATAACGTCACCCGCTTGGGCGTATGTATATTCATGCAGATAACTGTCAGTGAACTTTAGAGTAGCACTATCAATATCTTGTGTAATTGTTGAAATCAAAGATACAGCACCAGTAGTTGGGCTAATCTGAAATACCCTCACCTGTTGATGCTCTAACGAAATAATATATTGCTCATCATCAGAGAATACAAAAGGCAACAAGCGACATTGCTGCCGCTTCGATGTATCGATAGTTGTGTCAAACTTATATATCTTCTTAAGGCCAGATCGCTTAATGACCCCGCCTTCTGATCGAAGAAAGAAGTTTTCTACGCGCTGGGCTGACTGGTTGTATATTGGCGTATCAGTTCGTGAATACAGAGAAGGACTAACTTCACCAAACTGAAAGTTTGTTAGTGGGACTCTGACCTTCTGCATTATGTGTGCCTTATATTAACAAGTCTTTTTGTATTCAGCCTACGCGTTGTCTGTTGTTGTGAATCTAGGTTTCTAGCCTTAATCATTGCAGCTTGGGCTTGCTGCGTCATTAGTGATGCTAGTGCTTGATCTCGCGCCAATCCAACAGCAAACACAGATGCCAACTCATACTGCACGGCAATAGTAAAGTAAGAAGGCCAGTTTTGTTCTTCAGCACGATAAGTATAATCTAGGATTAAGGTATCTGTTGGAGATGTATCTGCAAAGATTTTATTGCCGTATGTCTGATACTCAATCACATTATCATTAACGGTTACAGCATGTGTCATAAGCCATCCGCTAGGAAGCTGATATGCTGCATCATAACGACCAGTAGGCTTTTCACTTAGTCGATTCATCTCAACTTGGTTTGTAGCAAAACGCCAGCGTGAGTTTACCAATGCAGAACGAGCAATGTCTTCATACATGTTAGAGGCAATTAATGCCTCATTGTTACCATCATCAAATGATGTAATCGGATCAGCACCGATCAGAATCAAAGCACGACTACATACATCGATAGGTGAACTTGCGTGTGTACTCGAAACTGCCATACCTAATCCTCAAGTTGGGAAAGGGGGCCGAAGCCCCCAATCATTAGTCTGTGTCAGTCGCTGTGACTGTTAGGCCATCGGTAACATCGATTGCAGATGCAGATACATCTTTCGCATATACCAATGAAACAACAGGTGTACCGCCAGTAGAGGTAACTGCAATGATTACATCATTTTTTGCAATCATGCCGATTGCATCGTTGAAGTAACCAGCAGTATTTACTGTAGCGATAGTGTCCGCTGTTGAGTAGTGCCACAAGGACATACCTGAAGCACCAGCCAAACGATTCAAACTAGAAGCTGTGTAAGCCATAACTCAGTCTCCTTAGTTGTTGTCTAGGACTTCGTAGACACCGTTGTCGTCAATAACAACAGAACCCATAGACATCATTGATGTTGCTAGGTGTGACACTTTCTGTGGTACATAGTTAACTTCTGTCTGTACGTCAGAGTTAATACCGATACCAACAGCACGCATATGGTA
>ERZ869936.2351-NODE-2351-length-11320-cov-3.662583_pt1 | contig 11320 bp, 8 predicted proteins | sample MGYA00520876_ERZ869936 | MGnify/ENA primary metagenome ERZ869936 (study PRJEB32218, sample SAMN09650985) | biofilter metagenome | isolation source: enrty point of leading RO module | place: Saudi Arabia: Thuwal, RO plant located on Red Sea | collected 2016-02-17 ... | reverse complement strand
TACAAATGCCGCGAATACGGATAATGAAATATTTGTCGTTGTCCTGATACTGTACGGCACATAGAATGTCCAGCCCGTATCCATAATTCCGCCGCCGCCGAACAATGAGAATATTGCTATAGCACCGCCAATTATGTACAGATACCATGACATTAAATTCAGTTTCGGAAATGCTACGTCGGGTGCCCCCAGCTGTATAGGCATTATGAAGTTACCGAATACCGCCGGTATACCCGGAATTATGAAAAGGAAGATCATAATAACACCATGTAAAGTAAAAATGGAGTTATATGTCTGGGCCTGCATGATTGTCTCACCAGGAGTTAACATCTCCAGGCGCATCAAAAATCCTAATGTCACGGCTACGGCAAAAAATGACATCATTGAGATTAGATACAATATACCTATTCTCTTATGGTCTAATGTTATAAACCAGCCAAGTATCCCCTTGTACTTTCCTTGATATTCGTAAAACGAAACTTCTTTCGCCTGGTCGTTAGCCATTTTGTTGCTCTTTGTTAATTTCTTTCTCGTTATTATTCCGAGGTGAATTTTTTTTCTTTACTAAAAATATCACCGCGAATATTCCTATTAAAAATATTATTATTCCACCTGAGACTCTGGTTACATCCAGAACATAACCTCTACCCTCAGGGTCGTAACTGAAGCATATCTGCATCAGCTTTGATATCGTTGGTCCGACTTTCCCCTCTGATGCCTCTATAATAGCCATCTTTAGATCGAACGCAAGGTACTGTGTCCCGTATAAATACCTGGCTATCTTTCCCTCCGGTGAAACTACCACAATCGAAGCCCCATGCATAAAATCTTCTCCCTGCTTCTCGTAGTTCCATCCGACTACTTCGGTGATCCTGTGGGCGTTCACGCTGTCACCAGTCAAAAACCTCCATGAGGTTTCCGGTAGCTCCCTGGTGATTGAGTGAAGATAATTCTTCTTCTTCTCTGCTGCAAGCACATGATCTTCTCTCGGATCCATACTGAATGTCAGAACATTAAAATCCTGTCCCGGCTCGAGGTCTACCATGTCGACCACGTCTGCAAGCCCCACCAAAAGCGGACTGCATAATCCCGGGCATCTGTAATAAACTATCGAGATTATAGTCGGCTTTCCGTCGATTAGTTCACCAAGGGTTACTGTCTTTCCGTATTCGTCATAGAACGTCATATCCATCGGTATCGTCTCTCCAAGCTTCTCATCGATGCCGATTTCCTTCGGCTCTTCTTCCTGGGCTGATACCGGGTATGTTAGTACTACTGCTAAAATTAAATGAACGAAAATTAGAAACGTCTTCTTAAGGCTGATTCTGATTTTCGGCTGTCTGTTCGTTTGTTGCATTATTTTCCTCCACCTGTGCATTAACGTTGATTACACTTCTTAAATACCCGTAGAGCATTGACCACTCTTCCGGCGTAAAATCGTCTATCTGTGCTTTGAATCCTTTCTGTAATGGATTCGTTGAAATAAAATTAATGAAAGCTGACTCGCTTGGAGTCCAGCTGTTATCGCTTATTAATGAAACTACATTCTTTTCTATACTTATGCTGATCCTTTTTAAAAGCAATGCTCCCGGAGATTTATCCGCGTTTATCCTGTTGATCGCACCGTCTATCTTTCCCATTGTAGGAGCATACTCCACCAATATTTTTTCGATCGCCATTGTTACAGGAATCTGGTTTGGCTCTTTCTGCCCTTCTAATAATTTATACTTATTCTCCAGGTTTTGAAGATCCGCATTGGTCACCGGTGGGAACTGAGTGCTGAATGTCCTGATGTATGAGAGTATGGCAAGTCTTTGATCCGGGGGCAGATTCGCGAATGCAGCCATTCCGGTATTCGGAATACCATCCTGTAATGTTATATACATTCCCTCGATAGTAGGCCCGTTCTTCCACCCTTCCATATTAGTAAAATTTCTTGGCGGAGGATTCAATGTTGATCCCGCGGGTCCGTCACCTGCTCCGTTCTCACCGTGGCAGCTTGCACAATTGGATGCATACAACTGCTTACCTGTCTCTATTATTTCCTGGCTCGGGTTCTCATATGCAAATACATCCACCGGCGGAGAGAGCGAACCTTTCTTCATTTGCACATCGCTTACTTTCTGTGTCATCGGTACACTGTCTGTAGCTGTTACCGGGATCAGCTTATTCGAAGTCATATATCCCAGCTTGCTAAGATACATCGTACCAAGGCTGACAATACCTATCAACAAGATCAAGTACACAAATGCATAAAGAGAAGTTAACGTAAGCTTCTCTTTACGTGATTGTATTACTTCATCTTTCTGCTCTATTTTATATTCTTTGATATTGTCCATCTAGACAGTTCTAATTGGTTTTAATTTAGGTGAAAGTTTAATCCGCTTTCTAACTTAGGATCACCTATTGGCATTAAATTATGCTTGTTTGCCTGCATAGTAAACATCGTTCTTATCAAGCCTACTGCTGCTATAGGATACATTATTTCAATCCACCCGAATAATACCCCTTCCTTGCTGTAAACCGGCATTATCATCCAGTAAAGATCATAATAATGAGCCGCCAGTAACCACACCGCCATTATCTTCAGTCTCTGAAGGTTAGTCTTCACACTCCTTGGTATCAACACTAAAAACGGTATTATAAAGTGAAGCAATACCAACCCGTATGAAAAATACAGCCAGCTTCCTTCAGCCCTTTGTATGAACCAGAATGTCTCCTCGGGGATATCTGCATACCAGATAAGCATGAACTGTGAGAATCCAATGTAAGCCCAGAATACATTAAAGGCGAACATCAATACACCCATACTGTAAAAATGTGAATTAGATATCCTCGAACTCAAATATCCGTTCTGTTTTAATAACACTGAAATAAATGTCAGCGATGCAAATGCTGCCAGCACTGTTCCTGCGAAGTAGTACACACCGAACATCGTTGAAAACCAATGCGGTTCTAAACTCATTATAAAGTCAATAGCAGCTATCGTTATTGTTATCATAAATATCGGCGCGAATAATGCAGCAAACTTACCGCTCGTCCTGGTAAGTTTAGGATCCTTTGTTGTATCCTGCTTCCTTGAATTCCTTATGAATATATAATAAAAACCAAGCCACAATACATAGGTTACACCAACCCTAATCAAAAAAAATGGAACATTTAAATACGGCTCTTTACTCTGTAATATTGCATCGTGTTCTACTGCCTCCGGATGTGACCAATGGAACAAATCGTGGATACCAAACAACAATGGAATAACCAGTATGATAAGCAGTGGAAGCACCGAGGCAAGGAACTCGCTGACCCTTCTGAATGGCGTGCTCCATGATGCTCCTGCCAGATACTCAAGAGCTACTAGACCTAGTGAACCTAACCCTATGCTCAAAACGAACATATACATTATCAGGTAATTGAACATTGCCCTGTGACTGTCTACGACAAATGACAATCCTATGCCGAGAGCGCCGACTACCAGCATTATCAGCCCGAGTTTACTTACCTTAGACGGCAGTGGTTTATGTTGATAATCTATCATTACTTTGTAGTATCTGGTTGATTCTGGGTTGTTGTATCTTGTGTATTTTTTTGCGTCCCTGTTGTATCTTTACCCGTGATTCCAAGATCCTCATCCGTCGCGTTCTTAGCTCTCTGGAGTACTCTTATATAATGTACAATTGCCCGCCTGTCTTCTCTGGTTATCTGACTCGCGTAGCTCGGCATTACATTCTGTCCGTTAGTTATAACGTGATATATGTTACCATCTACCCAGTTCCTGACCTTCTCGCTGTGTATTGTAGGTGGATTTGGAAACTGCCCCCTTAACCTGCTGTCACCATCACCGTAATACCCGTGACATGGACTGCAGTATGTATCGTACCTTGTTTTACCCTTATCCAGAACTGTCTGTGTTACAGGCAGTGGATTGGATAAGAACTTGACCATCGAATCAGGTAATCCTTTGTACTCATACGGGATGAATCCCCTCATTACTGTACCTTCCGGCGGAGTCCTTACTGAAAATCCATCTGAGAAGAATTCCGACGGCTGCTGTGGAGTAACCTTCTGCTGCTCCCACATAAAATTGAACGGATCCTGGAATAACAACCAATTCAATGTTACATAAGTACCCAAAGCAGCTATTATTGCCGTTGCCGCTAGTGCACTTATAAACTTTTTCTCGAATATCGGAGCCCTGGTGTTTCCTTCACGAAGCTTAAACTTGTCTATTACACTGACATCTTTACTTCCTAAACTCTTTAAATAATTTATCGCCTCTTCTTTGTTAAACTTCTCATCACTTGCCTTGATTATTACACCGAATTTATCCGATGAAACTCTCTTCATATATTCGGTATCCATCAATGGATTGTTCGTCCATGGTAATTTATTGAAGAGGAACATCATGACCCCCACCGTTACCAGACCGGAGAATAAAACTGTTAACTCGAATGTGATCGGAATTGCCGGCGGAATCGTAAAGAACGGCTTACCGCCTACTATACTCGTATAATCTATTCCGGACATCCATCCTATCATCACTAAAGCCGAAATAGTACCGATTAATCCGAACAGGAATGAAAAATATCCGAGCTTTGTCGGTTTCAGCTTCATTGCGTCATCCAGCCCGTGTACCGGGTATGGAGTGTGTACGTCAAAATCTTTATAAGCTGAAGAAGATACTTTATCGGCAGCAATTATTATCTCATTAGGTGTATCGAATAATCCGGCGACGGCATATACCTCATCCGAACGCGGATCGATCCCCATTTCATTGTCTGCCTTTATATATAGTTCTTTTAGCTTTTTGATCATCTAATAAATGATAAACTTTTCTATTCGGATTTTATATGTATGTCCTCGACCGGCAATGCATCCGATTTTCCCGGTCCGTCATGTCCGTTTAAATGTATCGTCGGCTGTGCGTGAGGCGTTACCGCTTTAAGTTCAGCTATTGATACTGCCGGTAATACTCTCAGGAATAACAGCAGGAATGTAAAGAAGAAACCGAAGCTTCCTAACAATAAGCCGAAGTCCACAAGCGTTGGGTAAAACATTGCCCAGCTTGATGGCAAGAAATCCCTGTGAAGTGAAGTAACAATGATTACAAACCTTTCAAACCACATACCAACGTTCACCAGTATAACTATTACAAGCATTATCGGTATGCTTCTTCTTACTTTCTTAAACCAAAATAACTGCGGGAATCCTACATTACAAGCTATCATGATCCAGTAAGCCCACATGTAAGGACCAAATATCCTGTTGATGAATGCGAACTGCTCGAACTGGTTACCGCTGTACCACGCAATAAATAACTCCATTCCATAAGCATAACCTACCATCGTTCCCGTTGCAAGGAGGATCTTGCACATCTTCTCTAAGTGGTCGATCGTTATGATATGCTCTACGTGAAATGCCTTCCTCAATAATATAAGCACAGTCGCCACCATACCAAATCCCGAGAATATAGCTCCCGCGACGAAGTATGGAGGGAAGATGGTTGTATGCCAACCCGGTAATACCGAAACAGCAAAGTCAAAACTAACAATTGAGTGCACTGAAAGTACGAGAGGTGTTGAAAGTCCTGCTAATATCAAATAAGCTCTTTCATAGTGCTGCCAGTTACGGTTGGAGTTGCTCCACCCGAGGCTGCCGATCTTATAAAAGAACTTCTTGATACCGCTCTTTGTCCTCTCCCTCATTGCTGCAATATCCGGTACAAGGCCTATTCCCCAGAAAACAAGCGAAATTGTAAAATATGTCGATACAGCAAATACGTCCCATAAAAGAGGTGAGTTAAAGTTGACCCAGATTGCATTCTGGTTTGGATATGGGATTAGGTAACCTGCAAGCCATGGTCTACCCGTATGGAATATTGGGAATAGACCGGCCGTCATTACCGCGAATATCGTCATAGCCTCCGCGAATCTCGCGATAGCTGTTCTCCATTTCTGCCTGAACAAATAAAGAATAGCCGAGATTAGAGTTCCCGCATGTCCGATACCGATCCAGAATACGAAGTTTATAATACCAAAACCCCAGCCGATTGTGCTGTTGTTTCCCCACATTCCGATTCCGTAATAAACTGTCAGCCACAATGAAACCGCTCCGATAAGCAGAGCTATTACACTAATGCCGAATGCAACGTACCATGACTTCCCGGGCTTCCACTCGGTCGGTGCGAGTATCGCGTCATCGATCTCTTTAAATTAATCCTTTCCCTGCACTAAAGGAATCTCTGCCGTGTATGATTCGTTAAAGCTCAATGGCTTTTTTCCTCCGTAATTTCTTCCTCTGTGTTTCTTAATTTTGCTATGTACGTAACGTTCGGTCTTACCTTAAGACTGTCTAATACCGTATATCCTAATTCGTGGTTTCTGTATTTGCTTAATACTGATTCTTTATCGTTCATGTCACCGAATACTATTGCATCTGTTCCGCATGCATCCTGGCAGGCTGTTGTCACATCCGTTCCTTTTATCTCTCTTCCTTCCTGTACTGCTATCTGTCTTGCGTGCATTATCCTCTGTATGCAGAATGTACACTTCTCCATCACCCCTCTCGATCTTACTGTTACTTCAGGGTTTGACATCTGGTTAAGAGGCTCCTGGTATTGGTATCCGTCTTTGAATATTCCTCTAAAGTTGAAGTAATTAAACCTTCTTACCTTATAAGGACAGTTGTTAGCGCAGTATCTTGTTCCTACGCATCTGTTATATGCCATTCCGTTAAGTCCGTCGTCTGTGTGAACCGTCGCTTTTACCGGGCAAACGTTCTCACAAGGTGCGAAATCACACTGCTGGCAAAGCATCAACTGGAAACTTGACCTCGGATTCTGCACTGAACCGGAATAATACCTGTCTAATCTCAACCACATCATCTCCCTGCTGTTGGCTACTTGATCTTTACCCACAACAGGTATATTATTCTCAACATTGCAAGCGATTATACACTCTCCGCATCCGATACATTTATTTAGATCAACCGCCATTGCCCACTTAACACCCTCATACTTAAACTCTTGACCTGTGATAGAAGGGAAGTTGTCCTCTTCATTCAGTTTCTTTGTTCTTTCTCTCAAAAATTCAGGATGCTCTTTGTACTGTTTAACAGTTCCCTCTTCTATTATATGGCGTCTGAATTGGATGTCCTTGTACTTCTCTTCCTCTATATTATAATGCTCTACAGTAGACACCAGCTCATATGTATCACCTGTCTTTTCTATGCTTGCGTTATTGTATAGCCATGTTGTTAATGCCGGGGCTTTCGACATCAATACATTGACATCTACACCCACTCCTGAGCCTACCGTTCCTGCTACTGTTCTACCGTATCCTAATTCTATCGTTACCTGGTTATCTGCTGCGCCCGGTACTATAAATACCGGCATATTGACTGAACTTCCGTTTACCGTAAGCTTAATTACATCATTAGATTTTAATCCGAGCTCTTTACCCGTATCAGGTGATATTGCGGCGAAGTTATCCCATACTATTTTCGTCATCGGCTTCGGAAGCTCCTGGAGCCAGCCGTTATTAGCGTATCTTCCATCGCCAACTGCTTCACCTTCTTTCAACAGCACTACTACTCCGCTTCCGGCCGTCATGCTTCCGGCTGAACCAAGTGCTGACGCATTGAATGTAGGACTCTGGCTTGAAACCTTATTTGTCAATACTGAGCCGTCATGCAGTGATGCCATCCAGAAATTATTAAATCCTACACTGGAGTTTAATCCCGGATAGATACTCTTCTGCCAGTTATCTTTCAGATATAGATGATATATATTGTCGTTATACTCGTTTGGATTTCCGCTTAGCCAGTTTAGTAGAATAGCTTCCTTCTGTCTCGTATTATATAGAGGAGCAATTACCGGCTGTTGAAGACTGTAATAACTTGCTCTCGTCTGAAAATCTCCCCATGACTCGAGATAATGGTTGATCGGAAGCACATAGTTGCTTACTGCCGATGATTCACTCACCTGCTCCGTCATTGTTATAACGGTCGGTACACTCTTCAAAGCTTCGCCGTATCCGTATTCACCCGGCATAGTGTAAACAGGATTCGTATCGAAATGAATTACTACTGCCACTTTACCTGATGTCATTCCATTCACTAAACTGTCTATATTCTCCCTGGTATTCATCAATACAACGTTGCCTGTATTCGTCGTAACCGGTGGAGGTGTCTGCTCACCTGCTGCCTCTGTCTGAGTTTCAGTGGGTGTTACAGGAGCGCTTGTTGCACCTTCCAGTATATTATCAAATGAATAAAGCGCTGTCGCTCCAAGTGCATCATTGACCATATTGACAGCAATGTGCCTGGACTCAGGAAGCATGCTCCCTGCAGTAAGTAACGCTTTACCCCTGTTACCGCTTGCGGTTAGATCCGTTACAAGCTGGTTCAGAGTTGTCTTATCTAAGTTATACTTGCTCGCGAAATCATCGAGGTTGTAGCCGCCGAAATTTCCCGCCGGCATAGATACGCCCCTTCTGGAAAGCTCTGCCGCTAAACTCATTACGAATTCCTCGATCGCGTCTGTCCTTATCCTCAATCTGTAATCTGCATTCATTCCCGTAAGCGAAGCATCACCCTCAATCGCATACAGCCTGTTAAAATCAACGCCGTCTATAACGTTCCTGCGCTCTGTATACAGTCTCACATTCTCAGGTACGTTTCCGCCTGAATAAAGGAAATCATCTTCGAGAGCAACGATCACATTAGCTTCATTCCACTTTACTATAGGGAATTTGCTGATGCCGTAACTCTTCCTGAATGCGCTGTCCTTTACGCTGTTATTTACTAACCCGTATGAATATACTTTTGTCGTTGGAAATGCCCTCTGGAAATCACCAAACAGCTTACTCTGTGTCGGCGATATCACTTCATCTGTTATGATTGCGATTTCTTTACCGCCGGCTGATGCGCTCTTGAGCTCATTAATAATATTCGTATCCAGCTCCTGCCAGCCTGTATCATTAAAGTTGCTCCTGTCTCCGCTGTGTCTTGGGTTTCTTATTCTCTCGGGATCGTACAGGTTAAGAATGCTTGCCTGTATCTTTGCTGTGGTCTTCCCTTTGGTAACAGGATGATCCGGATTTCCGTCAAGCTTTATGGGCCTTCCTTCCCTGGTCTTTACCAGTACACCGTAGTCCTGTCCGTTATATGTATATGTCGATGCGAAATAGTTTGGCTCACCGATGATAACACCTTCAGGCTGCTTATTATATGGAACTATCTCGCCTTTATCTCTGTAGTTTGAACATCCTGCTGCCGCTAAAGCTGCCGATGCGCTCATTAACGCAAGAAACTTCCTCCTCGACATTCCCGACATATTCTTTATATCAGGTGCCTGCTCGGCTTCCTTGCTAAACTCGTATTTCTTTGCTTCCAAAAAGGCTGGATCCCGGTGAAGCTCCCCAAAACTCCTCCAGTAATTTACCTCTTTTTTCTCCTTTGTCTCTTCATTGTTCATTTCCTTCTCAGTCTCGGGCAGTATGTATGAGCTTATGTCTAAGTTCTTTCTATCCATTCTGTATATTAAGAATTATTCTGTCTCTTTATGGAATGAGGATTCTCTTTAAACTTCACTGCGCCTGTGAATTTCTTGTTCTCAACAGCGCCTAATGCTTTGGACCTGAATATCTCCCATGGTGAGCGTAACATCGAATATACTCCAAGAGCTGATGCGCCCAGCATTACTATAAAACTCTTTCTCTTTATGTTCTTCATCTATATATAAATAGATTTACCTGTGACAGGCATTACAATACTCAGGACCTTTTTTGAGATTGTCCTTTATTAACTCAAATTCTGCTATCTTCTTTTCCGGGTTTCTGTGACAATCAAGGCAAGCACCCATAGTAAATGAATTTACCTGGCCTACCTTCTCCATCTTCGCTATATCTCCATGACAGTTCTTGCAGTCTATTCCTTTATTTACGTGAGAGCTGTGATTGAAATATACGAATTCCGGTACCCTGTGAATTCTCTTCCATGGTATCGGCTTTCCTTCCTCATAGTATTTTTGAAGCTTTTGTATCTCCGGACTGTCTGTTCTTGCCAGTGAGTGGCAATTCATGCATGTCTCTGCGGATGGAACATTTGCAAATGATGACTTATCTACACCAGAATGGCAGTATTTACAGTCGATTTGCATATCGCCTGCGTGAAGTTTATGAGAATAGTTTATTGGCTGATCCGGAGTATATCCAATTCCGTTTCTTTCGGCAAATGAAGCATAATAGGTGATTGCGAATACGGATAAGGCAACAAAAATTACTATTGGAACTCGTACTTTAAGGTTGTAATCGAGTAAAAGTTTCTTCATTAATCCTGATTGTCACACAAACTAAACAATTAAAATATTTTTTTCTATGGAAAAACATTTCAATTTTTCTTCCATTAATATTACATTGAAATTATTCCAATAAATCCTTATCGTTTTTACACTTAAAGGCGATTAATTTAGTCTTTTTTTACCCGCACAAAAAAACAGCCACCCCGGTTTGAGGTGACTGTTATTTTTTTTTACACAATTTGTTAATGCATTATGCCGGGGCTGAGCCTTAGATAAATTTCCGCCGACATTGGATTCTTTCCATAAATCGGTTCAAGCTCCTTGCCAGGAAAAAATATACTCCCTTGCACTCCCGCGCTTAGTATCGTATTCGAAAATTTGTACAAGTCCCTGCTGTATCCTATAGTCAAAGCGTTCACATCATATATCTCATCATGTGCATTCTCGATCTGCAGCTCCTCTCCGGACTTCTGTACCCATTCATACCTTCCGTAAATTGCATTCTTGTTAAATTTATATGCTGATTCAAGTAAAAAGGAATTTTCTTTGTGATCACCACCGGCATCATTCCTTCCGAAAACTGCTGACCCTGTTAAAAAAGAACTTCTTCCTAATGTTTTTGAGTAGATCAATGAACCGGTTAACTTCTTTACGTTTTCATCAGGGTGTGACGATTCGGGACTCTTTATATAACCGTATGAAATTTGTGCCGCCGTTTCTTTTGTTGGGTTCACATTTAACCTGAAGGAATACGAATCGAACTTAGGCTTATCAAACCCCCACCTTTCTTCAGAGGGTTCCCTGCCGGTAAATACCGATCCTTCTAATTTTACATTATCATATCTAAATCCAAGAGTCGCTACACCGAATGTAATGTGCGTGGCATCCTGCCAGTGATGCCCCAGTGGAGAATCCGGATTAAATGAAGATGACAGCCTGTGCATGAATGCCACCGGACCTAATGCCGGTTCTCCCGGATATCCCAGGTATAAATTTACATCCGATTTATCAGTAAAGGAATGA
>ERZ869936.2350-NODE-2350-length-11320-cov-7.173369_pt1 | contig 11320 bp, 6 predicted proteins | sample MGYA00520876_ERZ869936 | MGnify/ENA primary metagenome ERZ869936 (study PRJEB32218, sample SAMN09650985) | biofilter metagenome | isolation source: enrty point of leading RO module | place: Saudi Arabia: Thuwal, RO plant located on Red Sea | collected 2016-02-17 ... | reverse complement strand
ACGGCTATTAAGTTCCGTTTCGTAGGTGCGATCTAGCTTCGTGCGGTTGCGCCACGTTCGTGCCGCGCCGCGCTTCGCCAGACGCGCGGGCCGGCGCCCGTCAGGCCAACACGTCTTCGATCACCCGACCGTGCACGAACGTGAGCCGCTGCTCCGTGCCGTTGTAGAAGTAGCTCAGCCGATGATGGTCGAGCCCGAGCAGGTGCAGGATCGTGGCGTGTAGCTCGTAAACGCTCGACTCGTTCTCTACGGCCTGATAACCGAACTCGTCGGTCTGGCCATAGCTGGTGGCCCGCTTCACGCCGGCGCCGGCCAGCCAGACAGTGAAGCCCTTGGGATTGTGGTCGCGTCCGTTGGCCCCCGCCTGAAATGTCGGCATGCGGCCGAACTCGGTGGTCCAGACGACGAGCGTGTCTTCCAGCATGCCCCGCTGCTTCAGATCCTTGAGCAGGGCCGCCGCCGGTTGATCGAGTATCGGCGCGTGCACTTCGTACTGCGACTTGAGCGTCTTGTGGCCGTCCCAGTTGCCGACACCCTCGCCCATCGCATACGCGCCGTTGAACAACTGCACGAAGCGCACGCCGCGCTCGAGCAATCGTCGCGCCAGCAGGCAATTCCGCGCAAAGCCAGCTTTCAGCTTGTTCGGATCGTCGGTGCCGTATTCGGCGTGCGTCGTCGCGGATTCTCGCGCCAGGTCGCTCACTTCCGGCGCGCTGAGTTGCAGCCGGGCCGCCAGTTCGTAGCTGGCGATGCGCGCCGCCAGCTCACTGTCTTGGGGATTACGCTCCAGGTGTTTCTCGTTGAGCAGTTTCAAGAAATCGCGCGATGCCCGCTCGTCGGCCGCTACGAACCGATCTGGCGTTTGCAAATGGGCGATCGGCGTGTCGGCGTTGAACGCTGTTCCTTGAAACACGGCCGGCAAAAACCCGCTCGACCAATTGTTCGGGCCCGCTTGCGGTACGCCGCGCGGGTCGGGTATTGCCACAAACGCAGGCAGGTTGTTGCACTCGCTGCCCAGCGCGTACGAGATCCAAGCGCCAGCGCTCGGATAGCCGTCGACCGTGAAGCCCGTGCTCATGTGGTTTTCGCCGGGTCCGTGCGTATTGGTCTTCGACGTCATCGAGTGGATGAAGCACATCTCGTCGGCCAACGCGGCCAGCTTCGGCAGCAAGTCGGAAATGTACTTGCCGCTCTGGCCCCGCGGCTTGAACTTCCAGGGACTCTTGATCAGGTTGCCACTCTTGCCCTGGAAAGTAACCAGCTCATCGCTGCCGGGCATTGGCGTGTTATGCCGTTTGATCAGTTCCGGCTTGTAGTCCCACGTGTCGACGTGGCTACACGCGCCCGAGCAGAAGATCATCAGCACGCGTTTGGCTTTCGGGGCGAAGTGCGGCAACCGCGCGCCCAGCGGCTGCTCGGGTCGAATGGCGGGCCGTAGCGGCGATGTCTCGGCAGCCAGCAGACCCTGGGACGCCATCAAGCTGGCCAACGCGATCCCGGCCAACCCATCGGCAGAGTGCGTCAAGAACCGCCGGCGATCCAGCAGACGGCGTCCAGAGTTGGAAAGGATCGGATCCATGCTTCTCGTCGGCCGATCGGTCATCAACCGGCCAAACCTAATTCACGTACAAAAACTCGCTGGCGTTAAACAGCGCCCGGCAGAAAACCGTCAGGCCGTGCGCTTCGATCAGTTGCCGTGCGGCGCTGCGTTCGTCGGCCTCCGCGTCGCGACCAAAGGCCAGGCGAAACCCGCGCTCGATTTGGGCGTCGACGTCGTCGCCCGCGTCGCGCCGCAGCCGCTCGGCAAGCTGCTCGGCCTGCTGCACGACGAACGGACTGTTCAGCATGTTGAGCGATTGCAGCGCGGTCGTGGAAACGTTGCGCCGGGCCATCGCCTGGCTGGCGTCCGGACAATCGAACGCGCCGAACGTGGCGTCCTGTTCCATCCGTGGTTTGTTTTGGTAGACCATCCGCCGCCATTCGGCCGGCGTGAAGACCGATTTCGGCTTGTAGACCTTCACGTAGTTCGTATTCGGTTCGAACACGTCGTAGCCCGGTCCGCCCATTCGCACGTCGAGCACGCCGCTGGTCCGCAGCATTGCGTCGCGAATGGCTTCGGCCTCGAGTCGCCGCGGTCCGTAGCGCCATAGCAGGGTTCCATCGCGATCCGCCTTGGCCGGGGCCGCGCGGTAGTTGCTTGCCTGTCGATAGGTACTCGACAACATGATCGTGCGGTGCAGCGACTTTAATCGCCAGCCCTGGGCGACCAACTCGGTCGCTAACCAATCCAGCAACTCAGGATGCGATGGCCGTCCACCACCCCATCCCGGTGCGCGTGTCGTGGCCCCCCGCCTTCGGCGCACTTGTTGTACGCAGGCCGGATCCGCGCCGCCCCGTGCCGTCAGCGGATTCGAGTCGCTTCCGATCCAGCGGGCAAGTGCCAGCCGCCGCTGGGCATCCGAAGCATCGTCCGGCAACCTGAGTGGATCGCCCACCGAGGCGATGCCGCCGGGCGCGACTGGCTCGCGCTTCTGCAATGGCTCACCACGATACAACACATGGGTCGCTTCGGGCTGCTTGAAGGCGCCGGCGTAAACGATTCGCGGGGCGAGTGCCGCAATCTGTTCTTGCAGCGACGCCGCCTCCTTTTTCAATTGGCGATACTCCTCGGCCACGTCCGGGGGCAGGCCCGCCAATGCGTCGCCGCCGGCCGATCGCGATCCGTCGTCGTCCGACTCGAGCGACTTGCGGTCTTCGCTGGTCGCCACCGTCTGCCACTGGTTGCCCGCCGCACTGACTTCGATCTTGTAGCGCGTCGGCAAGCGGTCGGAATATTTTCCCTCGCGGTCCCGCGCCCACACCACCCGGTCAATGCGGATTGGTTCGGGCCATTCGATGCGCACCCAACCGGCCCCGTCTTCGTGTGAAATCCAACTGCGGCCGTTGCCGTACTTGCCATCGTTGATGTGCTCCAGGCGATGCAATTTGGTTGTTCCACCCGCGTAGGTGCCCGATGCGTCCGCAATCGCACCGTGCGAGGCCAGCGCCACGTTGCGCTGCGGATCGTCCGCCGCGAAGACCTCGAGCTCGTCCAGACACGGCTCCGATTGATTGGTGGCCAAGACAGCGAACCGCACCATTCGGGCCACGACCGGCTCAAACCGATCGACGTTGATCGTCGCCCGCACTGCGGGCCGTAGCGTCGCGTTGGGAGAAGCTCCCACCCGGGCAATCGGCTGGTGCCGCATCCAAAGTGAATCGATTTGCGACCGCAAGTCGGCCAACTCGGCGCGCAGCGTTTGCGCCCGGCGTTTGCGCCGATCGGAATCTGGCGTGCGCAACTCGCGCTCGCCATGTTCCACGCCGGCAAAGATCGCTTGCAGCGCGTAGTAGTCCTTCTGTGATACTGGATCGAACTTGTGATCGTGGCACTTCGCGCACCCGACCGTCAGCCCTAGGAAGGCCCCGGCGGTCGTCGTGATCATGTCGTCCAGATCGTTCATCCGCTGCTGGAGCGTCAGGCCGATGTCGGGGCTCTTGACCGTGTCGTGCGGCCCGCCAACCAGCATTCCGGTGGCCGCATCGGCTCCGAACTGGTCACCGGCCAATTGCTCGAGAATGAACCGCCGATAGTCCATGTCCTGGTTCATCGCTCGAATGACCCAATCGCGATACGGCCAGGCGTTCGTGCGGGCCGTGTTGGTTTCGTAGCCGTTGCTCTCGGCGAAGCGGACCACGTCGAGCCAGTGTCGGGCCCACCGTTCCCCGTAGTGCGGCGAAGCCAGCAGACGGTCGATCAGACGTTCATACGCGTCCGGTGCCGGATCGGCGACAAACGCTTGAACCTGCTCGGGCGTGGGCGGCAATCCGATCAGATCGAACGACGCGCGACGGATCAGCGTGGCCCGATCGGCATCGCTCGCTAGCGAAAACCCGCGCTCTTCGAGCTGGGCCAACACGAACGCATCGACCGGCGTGCGCACACGTCGCATGTTCTTGACACGCGGCAATGTCGGACGCCGCGGTGGCGCAAGCGACCACCAATCCAATCCGGCGCGGGTGTCGGTCGTGAACTCGAACGGACTGAGCACCCGGTTCGCCGGCCACGCCGCGCCGCCGCCGATCCAGGCTTCGAGCCGCTGCTGGTCTTCGGGCGCGACCGCCCTGCCCTGCCCTTCCGGCGGCATCTCGCCGTCGCGAATTCGCTCAAGCAGCAAGCTTTGCTTCGCATCGCCTGGCACGATCGCCGGCGAGCCGCTATCGCCACCGGCCAGGGCCCCATCGCGGCGCGTGAGGTCGAGCCCGCCGGCCGGATCGCTACTGTTGTGACAGCCGGCGCAGTGCCGCACCAAAACCGGTACGACTTCCTGTTCGAATGGGTCGCTGGCCCGCGCTGCGCCAGCCAACAACGCAACCACGATCAACGATTCAGCGAGTCGACGCGCCATCGATACCCCCAACGTGCGGCACGCAATTTGGCCGCCATCGGGTACGATAAACTGTCGGCGAACCGAGTGTCAATTCGCGGAGTGCGCGAAGATCCCAATTAGGTCGTGGGACTATTGTGCCTAGTGCCGATTTCCTCAAATCGGAAACTCATGCGTACGCAATGTTGACATTAGTCGAACCCACGTTTAGCGGCCAGGTTGCAACTTCTTCCAGTATTTCACTAGCGTGGGAATGTCATCTGGATCATACGTGGCCGATCCATCGGCGTTCAGCTCAACATGCAATCCATTCCAATGCGTGCTGTTGCGCGTTCGGTCCGCGTCCGTTAGAACGGTAATCGCAACGTGGGCCGCGGCAAACCGCTCTCGATCCTCTAGCAACACCATAAGAATCGGAATCCACGAATCACCGTGTGACTCAAGAGCGCGGATTAACCTATCCGATGGGAGAGGCAAGAGACCACCAACGTCTCCGTCCCATTCAATCTTGTCATTTTTGACAAGTTCAAGCATCACCGCGAGATCATCCGGGGAAAGGTTGCGTGGCTTGTCAGCAACAAACCGGCATCCGATGATCAGGCTCGCGACCGCGGTTACGGCGACTACGACAACCGCGCCAACCAACGATTCGGACGTAACGCGCATGATGGCGGAGGAACGCCCGAGGCACGGACGATCACATCTGTTTTGCGGTTGTAACACCTGTCATTTCATTTCGGCCTAGCGCTGCTCCATCGTCTCAATCTGAATGAGAACATCTGTGATTGCAATGATCTTTGTTCGCTGGTGCGCAACCGAAGACCGAATGGAGGAACAGCAGTCGGCGGTGATTAGCCAATCCGCGCGGCGAAAGACATATCCGCGCAGCTAACCGAGAAAAGAGCGCGGGATTCAAGCACTTCGAAGTTCGAGCCGGGCGACACGGCGCGACTGTGCTCTGCCAGACGAACACTGCCCTACCAAACAAACGCTGCGTTACCTGCCGATTGCCCTGCCGGCCCGTCGCTGCCCTACCAGCCCATCACCATGTTCGACTCGATGACCTTGCGCGATCGTTCCAAGTCGGAGCCGGTCTCGTGCATGTAGAGTCGAATCGCGTGGACCTTGTCGCCGCTCGCTTTGGCCAGACAATCGCGGGCCGTCGTACAAGGATCGATTTCCGTCGAGATACCCAACGCGCTCTTCGAGATGACCCACGTGTCGCGCGGGCGTTTCGTAAGTCGAGTCACCCGATCTGCCGGATAGGCGTCGTTGACAACCGCCGAAGCGGCGTCCTCGTCCGAGGCCCAAGTGATGATGATGTGGCTGTCGGTCTCGACTTCGAAAAGCGGCATGATTGGTACCCTCCCAATGTGCATGCGAGGTGCGGTGTGCGCGCTCTTTGCAGGCGGCCGGCGCGCTGTTCACCTGAATGGTAAATCGTGGTTCGCAATCCGTCAACGCGACTGCACACCCAACGCGCCAATCCGTCGCTAGGCGCAGGCCGCAAGCGTTGGCGCCGTCGAGAAGGTTTGCCCAGCCGCGACATTTGGTCGCCCCCCAAAGTCACGACCATCGAGGCGGCAAGACGCGACTATCCGGCCGGTTGCGGCTCGAGTTGATCGATTTCAGCCGGTTCGACGCTCGACGGCTCGATCTCTAACCCGGTGTGGCGGAAGATGCGGTTCCGTCCGGCGGCCTTGCTGCTATAAAGCGCCGCGTCGGCTCGGGAGAGCAGCGTCTGCTGATTGTCTCCGTTGACCGCCTGGGCGACGCCGCCGCTGATCGTCAGCCCGACTTCGGTCTCGACCGACAGCCGCACCCGTTCGGCAAAGCGGCAGGCGTCTTCCGATTCGGTGTGCGTCATCACCACCACAAACTCCTCGCCGCCATAGCGGGCGACGATGTCGGTATCGCGCACCGTGTCGTCCAGCAGCGCGGCAATCGCTTGCAATGTGCGATCGCCGTGCAAGTGCCCCTTGGTGTCGTTGACCTGTTTGAAATGGTCGATATCAAAAATCACCAACGAGAACGGTTGGTTATATCGCTCCAACAGGGCAAACAAGGAATTCAATGATTCGTCGAGTCCCCGACGATTGCTCACGCGCGTCAGCGGATCGGTCCGCACCTCGGTGAACGACATCAAGTGATTCGTCTGCTGGCGGATCTCGTCGTACGCCCGCGAAATTTGCTCGGCCAAGCGCAGCGTGGGTTTGAGAATTTGCTCCGCCTCGCGTCCCAGTTCGCTCCAACCGGCCGATTTGTCGTGGTCGGACAACTCGCTGACCCGGTCCTTGAACCGCGCAATGCTCATGTGGTGCGACGCCAGTTGTCGGCGTACGCCCTCGGCGATCTGCTCCAGTTCCTTCGCGACCGCTTTGGCGCGACGCAGCTCGCGGCGGGCCTTGTCCGCCTCGTTCAGCGCTCGGGCCCGCGAGGTGCGGCCAGCCAGATAACCAAGGACGGCGATTACCGCCAATGCCACGGGCAAGGGAATGTTGTAGGTGAAGTCCATTGCGTTTTCCTATTCTTCGTGCGCGTGTGAGAGGTCCGCGGACGTCTCGAAACTGTCGCAATCCACCTGCCCCTGTAACGCCGAACCCGCCGAACCTAGTAGTTGTGCCGTGAACCGAATCCTCGCAGGCAATAAATGCCGATCGCCACGATCACGATGACCAGCAACACGGTTTGCTGGAAATCGAGGCGCTCCAGTGGTTGAATCACTGAGCGATACAACTGGTTGAACGACATAGCTCAACTCCTGCCCGAAGGGCATGCAACACGCCGAAATCGCCGAATGCCAACACGACCGGCACGCCGCAACGAACATTGCGGACCGGTCGCCCCGGCAGCCGGCAACAACGGTCGCGCGGCAACTTCTCTGTGCAAATCCTAGGTCATGCTGGCCCGCGCACAGTACCAAAAACCCCACTTCGCGGATGGCAAGGTACGGCGCTTTGTGCACGCGCATCGAAAGAATCGCTACGGGCCGAACAACCGTTACGCCCCGTATTGCGGGTTGGCCCGTACGCCCGGTTCGATTCACTGGCGAGCGGCTGACGACCTTCGACGTCTGGCGGCCCAAGGGTCCACTGGGGTCCGCCGGGCAGAGACCGAACGACGACCAAACAGTCCCCGCAGCCGTCAGAACAACCGGCCACGAGCGCCGTGCGTTGTCGCCCGCATTGCTCGCGTTGCCTGCCGGTTTGTGGCGGGCGACTTCCCCTTGCGAGCCCTTGTCGGCCGGCTATAATTCGAAGTCTCGACACGATTTCGGATCATACGGGACAGGGCGCCGGCCCAGCCCGCGTCGCGCCGCCCGCACCGAAATCCGACCCGGGGGTGTAGCTCAGTTGGTTAGAGCGCCAGCCTGTCACGCTGGAGGCCGAGGGTTCGAGTCCCTTCACCCTCGCTCTTGTAAACTCTGCCGGAATCTCACGTTCGATTACCCGTCTACTTTGGCGGTGCGGCCTGTTCTCACGGGTTTTGTGTGTAGTACTGCAGACGCGCGAGACTCGATGGAATCGAGGACCGCGCGCAGCGCACGCCATCCGAAACGGCTCCACCGACACAGGCTGCGCCGTTCGCAATGCCCCTCGAGCTGGCACTAGCCAAGTGCAATGCCGATCGCCAGTGCGTCGAGCAGCTCGTCGTCCAGGTCGGAGGCGGCGTCGGTCAGGTCGTCGCTGCCGATATCTTCGGCTTCGAGCAGCAGACCGGTGTCAATGGCGGCAGCCGCAGCCGGGGATGCGGAGGCAAGTCGCGCGGCGGTGCTGGCCGGCAGGGACGGCGAAACGGACGCGCTCGACTTGGCTGCCAGGGCCGAGGCGATGCCGGCGTCGCCGTTGATTGCAGCGGACTGGCCGCCGCTTGCGACGCCGCTCGCGTCGCCGGCCGGATCGTCGTCGCCTTGCGGCGCGAATGGGCCGCCGGTGCCGATGTTGATCCTCCGCAAGCGATTCAAGAAAGGCAAGGGATTGTTCCGCGCAATGACCTGATCGGTTGCATTGACGAAACGATCCTTGTTGTAATCGAACGGATCGTCAACGGTGGCCGGGTTGCCGAAGCCGTGGGGATTGTTGCGGGCACCGATCTCGTCGGTTGCATTGACGAATGTACCAAACGCGCTATTTCCTGTCCCGGAATCGCCGACCGCGTTGCCGAAATAGAACACGTCACCGATTCCGCCGCCGAACTTGTCTGGCAGGCCGGTGTTGCTGTTTGCCAGCACCTGGACTTCGAGCCACTGCGTTTGAATGGCGCCCGTGGTCCAGATGAGGTCCACGCGGTCGGAACCACTTACGCCGGCACCGGTCCGCACTTGGACGGCGCTGGGAGCCGGGGCGGCCGCCCAGGAACTAGGCGAATTGTCATTTCCGACCTTGAACACGAAGTCGGCCGCGGTGATCGGCGCGATGTTCGTGCCCCGGGCGATGTCGATCATGATGCCGTTAATGCCGTGGTCGAATCCGGTGACGTTGGCGTCGACGGCGTTGCCGGCACCCGGCAGGTACGCCGAGCGGACCGGATCGATGGCCGCATCGTCACTGACCGAGAAGCCGGCCGTGTTCTTGTCGAAGAACGAGTCGTTGTAGAAGATGTGGCGGCCGGCAATGCTGCCGGCGGCGATCGCCTCATTCTCGTACCAGGCGATGGTATCGTCGTTATCGGACGAGGAAACGACGTCCAAGTCGCCATCGCCGTCGATGTCGGCGGTCACCACGTTGCGCGCGCCGTCCGCCGCGGCAGTGATCGTGTGTGCGGTGAAGTTCTCGCTGCCGTCATTCTCATACCACGCGATTTTGTCGTCGAGGAATGAGGCGCTCAGCACATCCATGTCGCCGTCGCCGTCCACGTCGGCTGCAAACACGCCCCAGGCGCTGTTGGCTCCGGTAGTGATCGTGTGCGTGGTGAAGTTCTCGTTGCCGTCGTTTTCGTACCAGGCGATCTTGTCGTCGCTGCTCGACGCGGAGAGCACGTCGATATCGCCGTCGCCATTCACGTCCGCGGCAAAAACACCAATGGCCCCTAGAGCGCCGGTCGTGATCGTGTGGATCGAGAAGTTTTGATTGCCGTCATTCTCGTACCAGGCGATCTTGTGGTCGCTAAGTGACGCGGAGAGCACGTCCATGTCGCCGTCGCCGTCCACGTCGGCCGCATACACTTGCACAGCGAAGGTGCCGCTGTCGATGACGTGCTGCTCGGCGAACGCACCACTCGCGGCGCCCGGAGAGACGATCGAGAGCGCATGGTCCTCGACTTCGCCGTCGTCCGCCAATCCGCCGACGCCCAAGTCGCCGGCCGAACTCAGCCGGAACCGGGCGAACGTCACGCCGTCGACGGCCCAACTCGGCACGTCGAACTCCAGCAGATTGTCGCCACTGCCGGCGTCGCTGACGTCGACCGAATCAAAGATCTGCTCGCCCGGTCCGCCCCAACTGCCGTCGCCGTTGAAGTCAATCCAGGCGTCGAGCTTGGCCGAGCCACCTTGCACATTCACCGTCACGGTGGCATCCAGTGCGCCGACCTGCACTGTGCCGAAGGTGACGCCGTCTTCGTCGTCACTTCCCGTCGTGTCGTCGGCGTCGGCATTGGGCGAATGGACCCCGTCGGACTCGATGTCGCGGGTAGCGCCCAGCGTGGGCCCGGTGGCCAGATGGAGAGCACCGTTCTCTTCGGTCGTCGTGGGATAAAAGGCCGGCGCGTCGCCGAAATCGGCGGCCACGTTTTCGTACCAAAAAAACGCCGCGCCACTAACTATGGTTTCGTCGGCGGCGGCGAGCACGTCCAGATCGCCGTCGCCGTCCACATCCGCGGCGAACACGCGGCGCGCGTTAAACGCTGAATTCGTGATCGTGTGCGTGGTGAAGTTCTGGCTGCCGTCGTTCTCGTACCAGGCGATCTTGTGGTCGTCATTAGACGCTGACAGGACGTCCATGTCGCCGTCGCCGTCCAAATCAGCAGCGAATACGTCAAACGCCCAATCGGCGGCGGTGGTGATCGTGTGCGTGGTGAAGTTCTGGCTGCCGTCGTTCTCATACCACGCGATCTTGTCGTCGAGCGAAGACGCTGACAGGACGTCCATGTCGCCGTCGCCGTCCACGTCAGCGGCGAACACGCTGATGGCCCAATCGGCAGCGGTCGAGATCGTGTGCGTCGTGAAGTTCTGACTGCCGTCGTTCTCGTACCAGGCGATCGTGTCGTCGTAGATGGACGCTGACAGGACGTCCATGTCGCCGTCGCCGTCCACGTCAGCGGCAAACACGCTGATGGCCCAATCGGCAAACGTGGTGATCGTGTGGGTGGTGAAGTTCTCGTTACCATCGTTCTCGTACCAGGCGATTTTGTCATCGAGAAACGACGCGGACAGGACGTCCATGTCGCCGTCGCCGTCCATGTCGGCGGCGAACACGCTGTACGCGCCATCCGCAGCGTTCGTGACCGTATGAGCCGAGAAGTTTTGGCTTCCATCGTTCTCGTACCAGGCGATCTTGTCGTCGCCGCGCGAGGCCGAGAGGACATCGATGTCACCGTCGCCGTCCACATCCGCGGCGAACACGCGGCGCGCGTTAAACGCTGAATTCGTGATCGTGTGCGTGGTGAAGTTCTGGCTGCCGTCGTTCTCGTGCCAGGCGATCTTGTGGTCAAAGATGGATGCGGAAAGGACATCCATGTCTCCATCGCCATCGATGTCGGCGGCAAACACGTCTACCCCTCCATCAGCGCTCGTGCTGATGATCGATGGCGCAACAAACGCGCCGCTGGCGAGCGCCGGCGAGACGATCGTGAGTGCATGGTCCTCGACTTCGCCGTCGGATGCTGGGCTGCCGACGCCGAGATCGCCAGCAGTGCTCAAACGGAACCGGGCGAACGTCACGCCGTCGACGGCCCAA
>ERZ869936.2349-NODE-2349-length-11322-cov-4.196059_pt1 | contig 11322 bp, 10 predicted proteins | sample MGYA00520876_ERZ869936 | MGnify/ENA primary metagenome ERZ869936 (study PRJEB32218, sample SAMN09650985) | biofilter metagenome | isolation source: enrty point of leading RO module | place: Saudi Arabia: Thuwal, RO plant located on Red Sea | collected 2016-02-17 ... | reverse complement strand
TTGGCTTCGGCCGGCGGTGTTCAGTCTTGTCGTTGTCCTGGTTGCCGTGACCATTGCCGGGGTGGACGGCTATGTGCGTGCGGAAGTCTTTTCCTGGCTGCCGCCGATCCCTCAAGCCGCGACCGAGGGGCTGCTTCGGTTGGTGGCGGGCAGCATGCTGACGGTGACGACCGTGGCCTTGTCGGTGCTCATGCTGGTGCTCAGCCTGACCGCGGGTCAGGCTTCACCGCGCGTGGTGCCCGAACTCATGGCCGATGACGCGACACAGAATGCGTTGAGCACTTTCGTAGCGACCTTCGTGTTCGGGCTTGCCGCGATGCTCTTGATCGGTATGGGCGCGATCCATGCCGCAGGAATCACGCTCACGTTCTTTTTCACCTTGCTGCTGGCCATAGCGGCGATCGGCTATCTGGTTTACTGGATTCACCACGTGGCGGACTCGCTCAAGCTGACGCGGATCACTAACCGGGTTTTCCAGCAGGCGGAGGCGACGCTCGAAGCCTATCTGCGCAAGGCCGGAACAACGGATGCTGAGTGGCAGGGAACGAAGGGCGCACCAGATTGCCAGATCCGGCCGATTCGGACCGGCTATATTCAATTGGTCGATGAAAACCAGCTCGACGAACTGGCGAACGATTGCGGTTTGCGCATCGACGTGGCGGTGCAGGAAGGCGACTTCATTCATCCGGAGTCTATCCTGATCCGGGTAAGCGGCCGGCACGAGCTAGACGGCGAGACAATCGATCAGATGCGCGACGCTGTGGTTGTCGGCACGGAGCGTAACGCAGAAGGGGATCCTCTGCTCGGTTTCGAATTGCTGGCCGAGATCGGGTGCCGCGCCTTGTCGCCGGGCGTCAACGATCCGCAAACGGCGATTACCTGTATTCGCTATATCGGCAGCCTCTTGGCGCGGGCAGCGAAAGCGCCGCCGGAGGACTATCCCGGACCTATCACGTCGAGCGGAAAGGTAAGGTTGCCGCGCCCGCAATTCGAGAACTTCTTGAAGCGGGCGATTCGCCCGCTGGTACGCGATGGCGCCGCTTCGGCCGAAGTCGTCGGGGCGATTCTGGATATCCTGGTCAACCTTGCCGGCTCCTGCGCGGAACCCTATCGGAAGGCCCTTGGCGCCGAGGGACAGCGCACTTTGGAGTACGCATCGGCGCGCTTGAAATTGGCCGCCGACAAGAAAGCTATCGAGGAGAAAGGCCGCGACTTGCAGCGTCGATTGGCGGGTTCGGCGGTTGCCTGAGTGACGGCTGAAACAAAGCACGAACCATCGGCTGTGTCGCCGTTCGTCCTGCCGTGCTTTAGGGTTTTCCAATGGAAGCGATTGACAGACAGGCGCTTCCTCGCGAGAAACGCTGTCCGCGGGAACTCTGGCGACGGGAGCGGCGATGGCTGCGGCTTACGACATCCTCTTCGAGGTCAAAGGCGGGTTCGCGGTGGCGACGTTGAACCGGCCGGAGGCGCTCAATGCGCTGACCCTGGACATGTGCCAGCGCTACGACAAGCAGCTCGCGGCCTGGGCGGCGGACAGTAAGGTGCGCGCCGTGGCCCTGGCCGGGGCGGGCGAGCGCGCCTTTTGCGCCGGCGGCGACGTGCGCGCGGTGTGGCGGGCCGGTAAGGCCAAGCAGCCCTTGACCGCGCGCTTCTTCCGCGACGAGTACCGGATGAACCGGCGCATCAAGACCTTTCCGAAACCGCATATCGCGCTGCTCGACGGCGTGACCATGGGCGGCGGCGTTGGCATCTCGGTCCACGGCGGCCACCGGATCGCGACCGAGCGCACGCTGATCGCCATGCCCGAAACCGGGATCGGCTTGTTTCCCGACGTTGGCGCGACCTATTTTCTCTCGCGCCTGCCGGGTGGGCTTGGCTTCTACCTCGGCCTGACCGGGGTGCGCATGAAGGCCGCCGATGCGCTCTATGCCGGGTTCGCGACCGACTATGTGCCGAGCGCGCGCCTGGACGAACTCATGGCCGCGTTGGGCGCCGCCAAGCCCACGTCGAAAGAGGACGTGAGCGCGCTGATCCGCGACTTCGCCGAGGATCCGGGTCCGGCGCCGCTGGCGTCCAAACGCCAAGCGATCGGCCGCTGCTTCATGCAGGAAACCCTCGACGATGTGCTCGACGCCTTGACACATGAACCCGACGACTGGTCGGACGAAACCTTGAAAATCTTGAAGACGCGCTGCTCGCCGACCAGCCTCAAGGTGACCTTCGAAGCGTTACAGCGTGCGGCCAAGATGGATTTCGATGCCGCTATGGTCATGGAGTACCGGCTCAGCCAGGCCTTCATGGCCGGGCCCGATTTCTACGAAGGCATTCGCGCGTTGTTGATCGACAAGGACAACAATCCGGCCTGGGATCCGGCCACGCTGGCTGGCGTCACCAAGGATTTGGTCGAGACGTATTTCACACCGCCGGCCGCCGGCGACCTGACGTTCGACTAAGGAGGACTCGCACCAATGACCGACATCGGATTCATCGGCCTGGGCAACATGGGCGGGCCCATGGCGCGCAACCTGGTCAAGGCCGGGCACAAGGTGAAGGGCTTCGATCTGGCGCCGTCCGCGATCGAAGCGGCCAAGGCCAACGGCGTCTCGGTGGTGACGAGCGCGGCGGAGGCGGCGCAAGGCGTCGAGGTCGTGATCACCATGCTGCCGGCCGGGCAGCATGTGCGCGCGGTCTACACCGGGGCCAACGGCGTGGTCGGCCTGGCCAAGAAGGGCGCGCTGCTGATCGACTGTTCGACCATCGATGTCGCCAGCGCCCGGGCGGTGCACGAGGCCGCGGCGGCGGCCGGGATGGACATGCTCGACGCGCCGGTCTCGGGCGGCGTGGCCGGCGCCGATGCCGGCACGCTGACCTTCATGGTTGGCGGGACCGAGAAGGCCTTTGGGCGCGGCAAGCCGCTGCTGGAGGCCATGGGCCGCACGATCGTCCATGCCGGCGGCGCCGGAAACGGGCAGGCGGCCAAGGTTTGCAACAACATGATCCTGGGCATCACCATGATCGGCATCTCGGAGGCCTTCACCCTGGCCGAGAAGCTGGGCCTGGAGCAGAAGAAGCTGTTCGACATCAGCTCCAAGGCTTCCGGCTCGTGCTGGGCCATGCTCAACCATCTGCCGGTGCCGGGCATCGTCGAAACTTCGGCCGCCAACCGCGACTACAAGCCAGGCTTCGCGGCGGCGATGATGCACAAGGATTTGAAGCTGAGCCAGGAAGCGGCGGCGCAGGCCGGCGCCGTCACGTCCATGGGCGCCGAGGCCACGGCGCTCTACACGATGTTCGTTAACGCCGGCAACGGCGATCTCGACTACTCGGCGATCATCAAGATGATCCGGGGTCAGTAAGGCGCCGCGGCTGGGTTACTCGGCTGCCACGTTCAGGCGGACCGGGGCCGGCGGCTTGGCGGCGAAAGCCACGCCGCCCTTGTAGACGGCGCGGTGATGCCTGCAGTCCGCGGCCATGGCGATGTCCTTGGTCGGATCGCCCTCGACCAGAAGCAGATCGGCGCGCTTGCCGGGTCCGAGCCGGCCGATGTCCTCCGGCCCCATCAGGTCGGCGGCGTTGGCCATCGCGGCGGTCAGGGCCTCGGCCGGCGACAGGCCGTACTCGACCAGGAACGCGAGCTCCTGGGCATTCGCGCCATGATAGTTGAAGGGCGTGCCGGCATCGGTTCCCATGGCGAACTTGCCGCCGGCGGCGTGGAACATGCCGATCGATTTCAGGTGATGCTCGCTGACCCGGCGCGCTTTCTCGACAGCGTAGGCGGGCACGCCCTTGTCGGCGTTGCGGACGATGTTCTTCAGGGCCGAGACGGTGGCCACCAGATAGACCCCGGCCTCGTTCATCTCCTCGATGCACTTTTCGGTCATGAAGATGCCGTGCTCGATCGAGTGGATGCCGGCGCGCACGGCGTTCAGGATGCCTTCCGTGCCCTGGGCATGGCTGGCCGTGCGCTTGTGGAAGCGGCGCGCCTCGCTGACCCCGACCTTCATCTCCGCCGCGCTGTAATGCGCGTCCTCAGGGTTGACGCCCGGGGTCATGACCCCGCCGGTGGCCATGATCTTGACCAGATCGCAGCCGGCGTGGACTTGCTCGCGCACCGCCTTGACGACCTCGTCGGCGCCATCGGCGACCCGGCCGTTGGCGTTTCCGTGCCCGCCGGTCATGCAGATCATGCGGCCCGCGGCGTGGATGGTCGGGCCGGGAAAGACGCCGCGCTTGATAGAGTCGCGGACCGCGAATTCCAGGTGGTCCTTGCCGCCGCAGTCGCGCACGGCGGTGACGCCCCCGGCCAGGCACTTCTGGGCATTCTCCAGGGCGGTCAGCGTGATCTCGGCCGGGGTCTGCTTGCGCAGGACGGCGCCAGGGTCCGGGTGGCCGGAATAGACCAGGTGGACATGGCAGTCGATCAGGCCCGGCATCAGGGTCGCGCCGCCGGTATTGACCGTATCGCCGGCATAGCCGTCGAACTCGCCCTGCGGGGCGATCCGTGCGATCCGTCCGTCCTCGACCAGGACGCCTTGGCCCTCCAGCCGCGTACCCGCACCGTCGAAGACCAGCCCACCCTTGAATAGCACCACCGAATACTCCTTCGTTCGTCCGTTTCGCTTAGGTTCCGGGTCGTGATCCTAGCCCTGGGTGGGGGTACGGGAAAGCGGAATGCCGGGTCCGGGCCCGCGGAACATGGTTAAGCCTTCGCGAAGTCGGGGACCGGGTAAAAAAAGTTGCCCCGATCTAAATGAATTGAAGCGCTTATTGCTCCCTAGGATGTGCGCTTAATTCAACCTTAACTAGCCGCTTCGTAAACTGATCCAGGAACGCATTTGGTCCGACGAAAGGCGCGAGTCCCGTGAAGGCAGCATATTTGGAAACGATCTCATTGATCGAACGCCTGCACCGCCAGTGCTTGGAGGTGGTCAAGGCGGAACTGGATCGGCGCGGCGTGCGCGACCTGAACAACGTGCAGGCGCTCATCCTGTTCAACATCGGCGAGGAGGAATTCTCCGTCGGCGAGTTGACGCAGCGCGGGTACTACCTGGGATCGAACGTGTCCTACAACGTCAAGAAGATGGTCGAGCACGGCTACCTGATTCAGGAACGCTCGCCGCACGACCGGCGTTCGTTTCATGTCCGTGCCTCGGAGAAGGGCGTGGAGATTTTCCACCGGCTGAGCAAGGTGTTCGACGATCACACCAAGGAACTCTCGGCCGCGCAGATCGACAAGGAAGCGCTCGACGGCGCCAATGGCTTGCTGCGCCGCATGCTGCAGTTCTGGGCCGCGCCGCAGCGCTCCAATTCCCAGCTCAACTCGGCAGCCTAACCGGCGGCAGCAACGAGGCCGTCGCGACCAATCCGTCGAGGCTCACCGTCACTCGGGCAACAGTCCCGGCAACTTCATTCACCTGAAATGTTCGCGCGGTTCCAACGCCACGCGTGACAGTGCCTTGCGTTCATCGTGGGTTTACCGTCGCTCGTCACACTGACCGGCCAACAATAAGGATCCGGGCAAGAATGCTGCAACCGCACCAAAGCCTGAGACAGCGGCTCGAACTCTACAAGGTCGACGCGGACATGATGGCCGCCGCGAGCAAATTCTGGTATGCGGCGCGCCCGGAATTCCGTGTCGTCCTTCAGCGGTTCTACACACATCTGAGCGCCAATCCCGAGAGTGCGCGATACCTGCCGGGCGAAAGGGGTTTGGAGCGCCTGCGTGCCGCTCAAACCGCGCACTGGGGCGAATTGTTCACCGGGCAGTTCGATGCCGGTTTTGTATCCAGGGTCAACAATGCGGCCAAGGCGCACATACGGATTCGCTTGCCGAACTACCACTACATGGCGGCCTATGCCTTCTTTCTTAAAGAACTGATCCTGATGGCTCACCGTCTGTTTTCCGACGACGACGAGCGCAGCGAAGTCATCGGCGCCATCACCGCCCTGGTGATGATCGATGCCGACCTCACGATGTCGTATTACATGCAGCGACTCATGCGCGGCGACGATGCCGACGCGACAAACGAGGCGGCCTCGGCCTAAGAGAACGCCTGAATCCCGGTCTGCGCGCGGCCCAGGATCAGGGCGTGCACGTCGTGCGTGCCTTCGTAGGTGTTGACCGCCTCCAGGTTCATGACATGGCGAATGACATGATATTCGTCGGCGACGCCGTTGCCGCCGTGCATGTCGCGCGCGGTGCGGGCGATGTCGAGCGCCTTGCCGCAGGAGTTGCGTTTCAGCATGGAAATCGCCTCCGGCGCGGCCGTGCCCTCGTCGAACATGCGGCCCAGGCGCAGGCAGGCTTGCAGGCCGATCGCGATCTCCGTCTGCATGTCGGCCAGTTTCTTCTGAACCAGTTGGTTGGCGGCCAGCGGGCGGCCGAATTGCTTGCGCTCCAAAGTGTAGCTTCGCGCGGCATGCCAGCAGAACTCGGCCGCGCCCAGCGCGCCCCAGGCAATGCCGTAGCGCGCCCGGTTCAGGCACCCGAAGGGGCCCTTGAGGCCTGAGACGTTGGGCAGAAGATTGGCCTCCGGCACGAACACGTCGTCCATGACGATCTCGCCGGTGACCGAGGCGCGCAGCGAGAACTTGCCCTCTATCTTGGGCGCCGAGAGGCCCTTCATGCCGCGTTCCAGAATGAAGCCGCGGATCACGTCGTCGTCGGTCTTGGCCCAGACCACGAAGACATCTGCGATCGGCGCGTTGGTGATCCACATCTTCGCGCCCTTGAGCACGTAGCCACCGTCGGCCTTGCGCGCCCGCGTGGTCATGCTGCCGGGGTCGGAGCCGGCGTCGGGCTCGGTCAGGCCGAAGCAGCCGACCAACTCGCCGCTCGCCAGCTTGGGCAGGTATTGGCGGCGCTGCGCCTCGGTGCCGTAGGCATGGATTGGATGCATGACCAGGCTGGACTGCACGCTCATGGCCGAGCGGTAGCCGGAATCGACCCGTTCGACCTCGCGCGCGACCAGGCCGTAGCAGACGTAGTTGACCCCGGCGCAGCCGTAGTCCTCGGGCAGGGTCGAGCCCAGGAAACCGAGCTCGCCCAGCTCGAACATGATGTCCCGGTCGAAGCGCTCGTGCCGGTTGGCCTCCAGGATGCGGGGCATGAGCTTGTCCTGGCAGTAGGCGCGCGCGGCGTCGCGCACCATGCGCTCATCCTCGCTCAACTGGGCACCCAGCAGCAGGGGATCGTCCCATTCGAAGGCCGGCTTGGCGGTGCCGGGCCGAACAGGGGTGGAGCTTGGATGCGGCTGGGCCATGCCTCGGTCTCCTGCGGCGGGGTGTGATTGGAGGTCAGCCGCCAATCTAGCCTATCCAGGCGTGCGGAACAGCCCCAGGAACATTCATGGAAGATCGCCGCTTAAGCCTTTGTTTGCCATGGCGGCAGATGATTTGGCCATGCCGAACCCGAAGAACGTGATCATCGAGTTCATCTCCGTGGGCGCCTATGTGAAGGTTTCCGCGGTCGATCCCGTGACCTTGACCGAGGTTTCGATCGTGGGCGACCCCCATGCCGGGGAGGCCAGGCTCAAGCGCGAGGTGGTGCGCCGCCTGGAATATGTCCTGGCGCGCAAGTCCAAGATCCGCCCGGCGCGGGCCCGCTAGTTCCCCCTCTGTACCCCGCACTGATCGGTCGGAACCGGCCCGCGCGGCGGCGCATGCGGGCGGCAATCCCTTTTCAACCCACTTGCGAGCCCAGGGCGCTCGGGCTATGAAGCGAGCCAAGCAGTGCCGCGCGCGCCTCGACTCCCTTTGACGGCGGCGCGCGCATAACAGACTGCCGCTAGAAGTTTTTTTGGGGGGCTTGCAACAGGGGATCTTGCCGCGCAGGCGGATCGCAGTTCCGCCAAACCTGACGACCGCTCGCCTGGCCGGTGAGGCAAACGCCTCGGGCGGGTGCGGGCGGTGGCCGCGCGGTCCCCGGGACCAGAGGGCGCATGCAACACACCTTCGCCTATTTCGTCGATCAGCTGATCAACGGCCTGACGCTTGGCTCCATTTATGGCCTGATCGCGATCGGCTACACGATGGTCTACGGCATCATCGGTATGATCAATTTCGCCCATGGCGAAATCTTCATGATCGGCGCCTTCGTATCGATCATCACCTTCCTGATTCTCGGTATCGCGGGCGTGACTTGGATCCCATTGGCGCTCTTGATCGTCCTGATCGTGGCCATGATCCTAACCTCGATCTATGGCTGGACCCTGGAGCGGGTCGCCTATCGTCCGCTGCGCGGCTCGCCGCGGCTTGCGGCGCTGATCACCGCGATCGGCATGTCGATCTTCCTGCAGAACTATGTCCAGCTCTTGCAGGGCGCCCGCAACAAGCCGATGCAGCCGGTCATCAGCGGCGGCATCACCGTGATGCAGCAGGAAGACTATGTCGTCTCGTTCAGCTACATGCAGATGATCATCATCGTGGTCACGGTGGTGCTCATGACCGTGTTCACCCTGATCCTGACCCGCACCGCCTTGGGCCGCGCGCAGCGGGCCTGCGAGCAGGACCGAAAGATGGCCTCGCTGATCGGGGTCGACGTCGACCGCACGATCTCGCTGACCTTCGTGGTCGGCGCCGCCCTGGCCTCGGTCGCCGGTATGATGTTTCTGATGTACTACGGCGTGATCGATTTCTTCATCGGCTTCCTGGCCGGAATCAAGGCCTTCACCGCGGCGGTGCTGGGCGGCATCGGTTCGCTGCCCGGGGCCATGCTGGGCGGCCTCTTGATCGGCCTCATAGAAGCCTTCTGGTCGGGCTATTTCACGGTCGAGTATAAAGATGTCGCGGCTTTCGCAATCCTGATCCTGGTCCTGATCTTCCGGCCGACCGGGCTGCTCGGCAAACCCGATATCGAGAAGGTCTGAACGGCGTGTCGGTCACGACCATATCCGGGCTGACGGTACGCCCCTTGAACATGAAGGCGATGTTCAAGGAGGCAGGATTGACCGCCCTGGTGATCTTCGCGCTGGCCGTGGCCTTGGTCGGGTTCGAGACCACGGATATTCCTGGCGGCATTGGCATCAACACGCGCTTCGACGATGTCGCGGTCGTGGTCGTTCTCGGTTTCATAGGCCGGATCGCGCTGGTTCTGCTGCGTGTCCACCGCCCCGGCCCGGTTCTCATCGGCGCGCCGGTTATGGCGGTGGCAATGCTGGGCCTGCTGCTCGCCGAACCCCTGTTCGGGCCAGCGGTCGCGCATACGCTGCAACCGATCATGCCGTTCCACGACCCGATCGTCCTGTGGGGTTTCTTCATCGTCACGGTGATCATCGCCGTGCGGGCCGTGCTTTCGGCGCGCCACATCGCCTCCGAGGAGACGCCGGACGCGCGCGAGGCGCGCATGGACCGGATCGCCGCGAAGGTTCAGCACGCCGCGACGTTCCTGGGCCCGCTGCTGCTCGCCTTCGCCATCATTTTCCCGTTCCTGCCGGCGGCGAACCGGCAGCTTCTGGATATTGCGATCCTGGTCGTGACCTACATCATGCTCGGCTGGGGCCTGAATATTGTGGTCGGCCTGGCCGGCCTGCTCGATCTCGGTTACGTCGCGTTCTACGCAGTCGGCGCTTACAGCTTCGCCCTGCTCGCGACCCACTTCGAAGTCAGCTTCTGGCTGTGCCTGCCGTTCGCTGGGATCATGGCGGCCTTCGCCGGCGTGCTGCTCGGTTTCCCCGTGCTGCGCCTGCGCGGCGACTACCTGGCGATCGTGACCCTGGGCTTTGGCGAGATGATCCGTGTCATCCTGCTCAACTGGTACGAATTCACCGGGGGGCCGGACGGCATTTCCGGCATTCCGCGTCCCAGTTTCTTCGGCCTCGCCGAGTTCTCGCGCAGTGCCGACAACGCGTTCCACACGATGTTCGGTCTGGAGTACACGTCGCTTCAGCGTATCATTTTCCTGTACTATCTGATCCTGATGCTGGCCATGGTGGTCAACGTCTTCACCATGCGTATCCGCAAGCTGCCGATCGGCCGCGCCTGGGAAGCCCTGCGCGAGGACGAAATCGCCTGCCGCTCGCTGGGCATCAACCCGCGCAACACCAAGCTGACCGCATTCGGCATCGGCGCCATGTTCGCCGGTTTCGCGGGCTCGTTCTTCGCCACCCGGCAAGGCTTCATCAGCCCGGAAAGCTTCACCTTCATCGAATCAGCCGTAATTCTGGCCATCGTCGTCCTGGGCGGTTTCGGCAGCCAGATCGGCGTGGTGGTCGCCGCGATCCTGCTGATCGGCCTGCCGGAGTTCTTCCGCGAGTTGCAACAGTACCGCATGCTCGCGTTCGGCATGGCTATGGTGATAATCATGCTGTGGCGCCCGTCCGGCCTACTGGCCCACCGCGAGCCGACGATCAAGCTGTTCGGCCGCAAGACGGCCAAGGAGGCGCAGTCTTGAGCACGATAGCCACCGCGCGCCTGGACGATATGCGTACAGCCGAAGTTCCCGGCGGCGGTGCGCCGATCATCACCGTCGAGCATCTGACCATGCGCTTCGGCGGCCTCGTGGCCATCGACGATGTCTCGTTCCGGGCCGCGTCCGGCAAGATCTCGGCGATCATCGGCCCGAACGGGGCGGGCAAGACGACCGTCTTCAATTGCCTGACTGGATTCTACAAACCGACCGTCGGACGCCTGACCCTGCACCATCCGAGCGGCGACTATCTGCTGGAGCAGTTGGAAGGTTATAAGACCTCGCAAGCCGCCGGCGTGGCGCGGACCTTCCAGAACATTCGGCTGTTCCCGCGCATGACCGTTTTGGAGAACTTGGTCGTGGCTCAGCACAACAAGCTGATGCGCGCGTCCGGCTACACGATTCTGGGCCTGTTTGGCGCCAAAGGCTACCGTAATGCGGAAGCGCAAGCGATCGAACTGGCGCGCTATTGGCTCGACCGGATCCATCTGACCGACAAGGCGGACTGGGAGGCGGGCAACCTGCCGTACGGCGACCAGCGGCGCTTGGAAATCGCGCGCGCGATGTGTACCGAGCCGGTACTGCTGTGCCTGGACGAGCCGGCGGCCGGCCTCAACCCGCGCGAGTCGCACGAACTGAACTCGCTGCTGACCTATATCCGCGATCATCACAAGATCGGCGTACTGCTGATCGAGCACGACATGAGCGTGGTCATGCACATCTCCGATCACATCGTGGTGCTCGACTACGGCAAAAAGATATCGGACGGGACACCGGAGCAGGTGCGCGCCGACCCTGCGGTCATTCGCGCCTATCTGGGCGAGCCGGATGTCGAAGAGGACGAATCCGGAGGTGCGGACTAACGCCATGCTGCAAGTTTCCGGATTGCACACCTTCTACGGCAACATCGAGGCCTT
>ERZ869936.2348-NODE-2348-length-11323-cov-14.091409_pt1 | contig 11323 bp, 26 predicted proteins | sample MGYA00520876_ERZ869936 | MGnify/ENA primary metagenome ERZ869936 (study PRJEB32218, sample SAMN09650985) | biofilter metagenome | isolation source: enrty point of leading RO module | place: Saudi Arabia: Thuwal, RO plant located on Red Sea | collected 2016-02-17... | reverse complement strand
CGAGTAGTATATTTTCTGTATAAAGTTTCACCATCTTTTTCTATTTTATAATATTTTGGTTCACTTTCGCACCTTTTGTTTAGTTGATAACTCGGGCAGTAGCCACCTGCTCTAGTACGTCTGACATAACCGCTAGCGTACGAAGCAACGTGTATAGCACTGCCTTTTGAGCAGTAAAGATCTTTGATTGGCAATTTAAATTCACGTGTGCCGTTTGCTTTTTGTTTTTTAGTTGTAACTTCTTGTATATCAAGCAGTTGTAACATTTGTTTTATGTTCATGGTATAATGATTTTAGTTGTTCAATAATTGTTCTACCTGTTCTTGTTTGAAAGCCGTAGCTGTGTGTATGTAGTTGAGTTATTGGATCGTTAAAGAACAATAGCCTCATGTAGTCTAGAGCATCAGGTGATTTAGTAAACTGAGTGCTGTAGTTGTTTTCTGCTACATCATTACAAGCCGCAGCAATACACTCTGGACAATGTAATAATTCATCATCTGACCTGTATAACATATAGCTACGTACTTTATTTGCTGTTAGTTTTTTCATATTTAATTTTATTATATTATCTTGCTATTATCGTATTTAATTTGTGGTAGTGCGGGACTTGAACCCGCTCGATTATTCGGCCGCCTTTCTACCCTAACATTGTGCCATAACCTCTACGTCTAGTAGCTCTAGCTATGTGCGCTGCATCACTTTGTGACATTATTTGTATTGTATTACCTGTTTTGTGGTATGTAATTGGTATACAACCATATTTTTCTGTAGTTGAACAGTTAACACACGTAGTATAACCAAGATCTAACCTACCTTGAGGTATTATATTGTTACATTTACACTTCATTAGTTCCAAGATTCAAAGTTACTTTCACTTATTAATACTAAGCCAGCATGACCGCTACCTAACTCGTTTACAGTATACCAGCTAGTTAATTTGTCTGTACCAAACTTAGCAGGCAAGTTAGATATAGTATATGCTCTGTATAATTCGCCGTTAATTTTGTACTTTAAATAATTTTTTTCTGGAGTTTTAAATTTTTTAATAGTTTGCATGATTAGTTTATTTTATTTAATTAATATTTATTTATATATATTATCTTGCTTTAATCGTTTTTGTATTGTGTTATCTGTACATGTATTTACCACCACAAGTTTTGTTTAACTTTTCTCCTGTACCTACGTGAAACTGCTTGCTGCTACTACAACTTGACATTGCTATAATCATTATTGTAAGTATTATTATTTCTGCTAAATATTTTTCTATTTTTCTTTTCATATTATATTATTTATTTGTTATACATTTATATTATCCAACACTAATCGTGTTTATTTTGTAAATTTTGTCCACTCAGCATCTCTAGTAATTACTTGTCCATCTTCATGAACCATCCACTCGCAGTTTTTTAAGTTATGACCGACACTACTTAAAAAGTCTTCTATACTTTCAGAGTCAGGATTCCAACCTTCACCCATTGTTTCATATTGGTATACTCTACCATTTTCAAAATCTAATACTGTTATATAATTCATAGTTTAATCTTCTTTCATGAGTGCTCCGTAACACATCATAGTTAGTAATATTAGTATTATCCACCCAGTCATTAGTCTAAATTATCTCTGTTATTTCTTAGTCTACCTGACTCTTCATCTAGTTTAATACAACTTTGTATTGCTCTGTGCATTAGTTCTTTTTTCTCACGTCTTTTTTCTGCACCAGTCCAATACTTGTATACAAATCTAGTCGCGTCAAATAAATTCTTTTCATAAACTTCTACACTGTGACCATACGTGTCAGTTACTTCTACTTTACACCAACCATTGTCTTGTTTAGTTATAGTATATTTTCTTTCATCTTTCATATTATTATTTTTATATTTGTTCAACACTTTGATCCACATTACCGTACGCTGGGCAAAGATTTTGATTACCAAGAGTACACCTACCTGTGCCACAGCTACTCATTATTATTGTTATTATTGTACTTATTATTATTAATTTTTTCATATTTATATTATCTTACTTGTGTTTAATTTATGTTGTGAAAAGTGTGACAAAAGGTAGTTACTCTAATTATTTAACTACCTAATGTCATACTCAAACAAACTAAACTAATACTTTGTTTCTTAATACTACTGGTATATTATTAGTCGCAGTGTACGACTTGTACTTTGTCCAACATGGTAGAGTAGTTAGTTTTTTCTTCATTATTTCGTATACTTTATCATGGTCATACTTAACTACATCACCTTTTTTATTTGTGAATACAATTACTTGATTTTTACCGATTAGAGACTGTCTTACAACAAATCTCTTACTTTTTAATACATTTTCTTTCATAATTAGTTTGTTTTATTTAGTTTATATTTGTTTTACATTTATATTATCTTACTTACATCGAATTTGTGTTGTGTAAAGTATATAGTTTGTTTAGTCAATTAAAATATCTTGGTAGTATTGCTCTGCACCTTTCTTTGTATCAAACTTATATTCTAAGTATTTGTTACTTTTAGTTTGTACTCGTACTATATATTTATTATTTATAGTGAGCAGCGCTACTGACTTAATTATATTTTTCATAACTTTATTTTTATTTATATATATTATCTTGGAGTAGTCGAATTTATTTTGTGTGTGGCGGAGCGCGTGCTATACATATTGCTATACACGAGTGCTTTCGCACTTCGTGTTTTACTAACTACCTACAGAATGTTGGTATGTTGTTAGTATTAGTGTATGACTTATACTTTTGGAAACAGTTCATACTTTCAAATCTATCTTTGTTACGTGTGTATACTTCGTCGTGATTGTATGTTACTTGTTTACCTTTTTTAGTAGTAAATGTTATTACTGTGTTAGTACCAATTAGTGACTTTCTGATTACAAATCTTTTTGTTGTTAGTTTGTTTACTTTGTTTGACATGTTAGTTTGTTTTAAGTTATTAATTTATTTATATATATTATCTGTTGTTATACTTATTTAGTTTGTGTGTACATTATATGTTACTAATAATTGTAGTTACTACGAACGAAAATAAAAATACAAATGAAGTAATGTAAATAATGTTTAGTGTTGCGTTAAATTTTTTCATAATCTTTTTTTGTTTATATTATCTGACAACAGTCGAGTTAAGATTGTGTGTAACGGCGGTAGTATGCTATACATTGCGCAAGCGCTGGGCTATTGCCAAAAGGCCCGGGGCCTATAAGTAAAACGCAAAAAATTCTGTGACAACAAGCAAACAGCAAGGGGGCCTGGGTTTTGTGTAAACGATTTTGCAAAAGCGAAGAGAGCGGGGAGAGAGAGTGCAACACTATACTTCTATATTAGTAAATATCTTTTTTTCTATGTGATAATATAAAATATGAATGGCTCACCAATAAAACTAACTAAACAAAAACTATCAGCTAAAGCTGCTGCTGCTAAAAAGCGTAGAGATATAGCTATGGCTAAAACACCAGCGCGTAAAGCTAAAAAAGCACAAAACCAAAGATTAGGCCAAAGATCAGATAGTGATATACATCACATGCCAAATGGCAAAGTAAAAAGAGTAAGTATAAAAAATAACCGCGGTAATTTTGGCCGTGGTACTAAAAACGAATAATATGGAAAGATTATCAGATTCTACATTTAAATTAAAGTCAGGAAACAAGCCATCTCCAGCTAAATTTTTTGGATTAAATAAAATTTTAGGTGGCGCTATAGGTTTGTTAGGATCAAAAGCAGGTAATGCTTTAGGTGGTCCGCTCGGAGGCGCTATAACTCAAGGCGCTAATCTTGCAGGTAATTTTGTTTCAGGCGGAGGTGTGCCAGGTATACTTGGCGGAGTGTTAGGATTAGGCAACATGCTAAACAGAAGAGGTAACATGTTTGCGCAAAGACAAATTAACCAAGCTAACTCCTTTAGAATACCACGTAACTATAGATCAGACAATGTAACTGATCGTTTATATGGAAGAAAAAGAAGATCTCGTGTCAATATAGCTACAAGGAGATAAAAAATATAGGGAAATACCCTATACCAAGTCAATATTAACCAAAAATAAAACCAAAAACTATGACTTATTTGTATTACAAGACTAGTACATATACTAGCAACCAAAAACCGAACGATAAAACTATTAACCAGTGGAAACATTTAGCTACTAAAGCTAACTGGCGTATTACACAACTAGCTAATGGTTATTATCAAACAGAGTGTTCAAACCCTGATAATGAAGAGTGGCACGCTGTAACAAGAAGAGAAACAATTGAAGGTGCTGAAACAGCAATTAATGGAAGCATCGATCACTTCTCTAAAAAGTTAGAGTCTACAAAAGGCCCTAAAGTTATAAAAACATTTGAGTAGAAACTAAATTAAATTAAATTAAATGGAATATAATCTACCTAGTGAGATTGTCAAAGATGTAAACTTTGGCGATAACGCTAAAAAACGAATAATAGCTGGCGTAAGTAAGCTAGCCCAAGCCGTAAAATCCACATTAGGCGCAAGCGGTAAGTGCGTTATATACGAAGATGGCCGCGGCAAACCGGTAATCACAAAAGATGGTGTAACCGTTGCAGAAAGCGTAGTCTTGTTTGATCCGGTTGAAAATATGGGTGCAACACTTATTAAAGAAGCAGCTCGAAATACAGTGAAAGAAGCAGGTGACGGTACTACTACAGCTACTGTCCTTGCTGAAGCACTGATAAAACAAATAAACCATGAACAAGCGCATGGTGCTTCTACTAGAGATATTAAACAAGGTATTAATAGTGGATTAAAAAAAGTAAACGATTATCTTGATAATATTAAAATTGAGGTAAAAGATGATATGTTAGACAATGTCGCTGCTATTAGTTGTAATAACGACAAAGAATTAGGTGCTATAATTGCAGCTGCTTATAAAAAAGTGGGTAATGATGGTGTAGTTTTAATGGAAAGCTCCGAAACTGATGAAACTTACGTTGAATTAGTTGATGGTGTACAGCTTGATTGTGGTATTACATCACCGCACTTTGTTACAGATACTGAAAAACAACGTGCAATACTTGAAAATGCACTAGTTTTAATAGTAGCATCAGAAATACCTAACATTAGAAAGATACAAAACGTGTTAGAGTTTGTTATTAAAAACAATAGATCACTTTTAATAGTAGCTCCAGTGTCACAACAAGTAAAATCGGCGCTTTTAATGAACAAAGTTAAAGGTAATATTAAAGTAAACATTATAGATCCGCCTGGTTTTGGCCCTACAAAGCAAGATACTATAAAAGATTTAGCTATTTTAACAAATGCTACTGTAATTAACGAAGAATTAGGTGATGATTTAGACGGAATATCACTAGATATACTTGGTGAAGCTGAAAAAGTAGTTACAGATGATAAAAATACAGTAATTACGCTTGAAAATATTGATGAAAGCGTAAAAGAACGTATAAAAGAAGTAAAAAAGCTGTATAAAAACGAAAAAAATAACTTTTTAAAGAAAAAAATACAACAAAGAATAGCAATGTTGTCAGGAAGCGTAGGTATTGTGCGCGTTGGTGCTAATTCTAAGGTTGAATTAAAAGAAAAACGTGATAGAGTTGAAGATGCGATATATGCAACTAAAGCCGCGCTAAAAGAAGGTATAGTTCCAGGTGGTGGTATTGCACTATTAAACGCATCGGAAAGACTTTCTTCTGACAATTTTGGCGAAAAGATATTATTAAACGCTATTAGATCACCATACAAAACAATACTAGATAACGCTGGTATTGAAGAAACAGAAGAACTAGCAGAAGGCAATGGAATAAACGTTGTAACTGGTGAAGAAGTTAATATGGTAGAAGCTGGAGTTATAGATCCTGTGCTTGTTACTAAAACAGCACTTAAAAATTCTATTTCTGTGGTGACTACTATTATATCTGCTGATTGTGTAATTTCAAATATTAGAATAAATGAAGGCAGTTAATCATTACATAATCATAGATCTTATTAAAAACGAACCTAAAAAAGTTGGTGGCTTAATACTAACTGACGAGGTAAATGAAGATAACAGATATTTAAAAGCAAAAGTTGTGTCTGTTGGTAATCTTGTAGAAGGAATAAACGAAAACGATGTTGTTTATTACGATAAACATGCAGGCCACGGTATACAACATAAAGATAAATTTTATGGCGTTATAAAACAAATGGACGTCGTACTTATAGATTAAACCTAAACCACAAACAATAAACCTTAAACACAAAACAACAAACAATAATTATTAATCAAAAAATTTTAAAAATGGCACAAGATACATTATTACAATTTATGGATGCTTCTGCAGACTCTAGCGATGATGGGTTTGTAGCAAGGTCATCTGATTTTTTAGGTATGGAAATTGCTGGTACAACTACAGTTAAGTTGTCTTTTAGAGGTGGTCAAGACAGAGACGCTGTTAATACTGCTACTATAACAGTTCCAGACTTAGAAGCAGCACACGATGGAACTGGATCTAACGAATCGTTTAGAGATATTTCAGAAGTAGTAGCTGGACTATTAAACGGAAGAGATAAGTACATCACTGTAGCTGATATGAACAAAGGTGTTTTCGTACATCCTTTTACAACTACTGTAGTAGTAGCTAACTCTGTAGACTAATTATAAATACTAAAAAACAAAATTATGAAAACATTATATTTCTCAGAAACTTCTCCTGCTGATGCAGCTGGAGATGCAATTTTACTTCCTATATCTAGTTTTTTAAGTATAGATGTTTTATCGGCTACAACTACGATAATGCAGTTTAAAAAAGTAGATGGTACACACGACAACTCTCACATAACAATAACACATCCTGCTGGTAAATCACTAGAAGTGATGAAAGTTGTTTCAGCTGCGATGGCTGGAAATACTAGAAGCAATGTTATTGATATTGTAGAGTTAGCAAATACGCATCCAGTTGGTGGTATATTAGGAGAAACTAGTTCGTTAATCACAGGTATATCTATATCTGAATAAAAATAAAAAAAATGAATAAAGAAAAATTTTTAATATTCGCTGAAGCTCTTACAACTGAAGATGTAGACAATAGCGATAAAACTGTACAAACAACAACTTCTTTAGTTGATCCTGTTTCTCTGCTTAACGCAACTTCTGGAACAGATGGTATTATTGAAGTTCAACTTAAAGCACATGCAGATCATACATTTGGTTCTGCTTACGGATCACCATCAGCTGGTGTTTATGTAACTATTAATAGTAGCGGTTATACTATTGGTGCTTCTGACGGTATAATAACTATACTAACAACTACTGAAGACGATGTTAATGGTGTTGATGTTTCTTCAACAGCTAATAACAATGACTTTAGAATAAATTTACTTCAACATATTGATGGCGGTACTTTAGCTTGTTTTCCTGCTAGCAGGTTTAGAGGTATGCAAACTGTAGATGCTGACGAAACAGATCTTTACTTTGACGCTGGTACTGGAGACTTAGATGCAGTAGATGTTATTAAAGTAACACATGGCGCTGGTAAATACCAAGAACTAGCAGAAATGGTAAGAGATGCAATATCTCCTTCTAAAACTGGTGGAGCGGTTGAATTTTTTGTAGGTGGTAGTACTGCTACTGGTACAGCTACAATAATAGACGACGTTAGCTACAACGGTAACCCAGCTGGAATAACTTCAGTTGATATACAACTTGACGGAGATTAATAGTTGAGAATAACAGCGCAAGATCTGCGTGAAATGAATATCCTTAAGTATTACAGGCTCACTAGAAAGTGGGCTTGTAAGACTTACGGATTAACAGATGCAGATTTAGAATTATTAATTTACTTAGATTGTAAAAGAAGATTTACACGAAACGAATTTATAAATGGTACTTATACCATGAGCTGGGATAAAAACCGGTGGGAAAAACTAAGAAGAGAAGGTTGGATCGAAGTTTGGAGACAACGTAATAGAACAACTATTAAATACTCTATATATAAAACTTCTTTTCAATGCTCACAACTAATAAGTAGAATATATAGGGTACTTTTAGGTGAAGAAGATTTACCAACTTCAGAGAGAAGTGCATTTTATAATAATAAATCATATACAGATAAAGTTTACAACAAAGCTATAGACGATATGATAAAAGACAAAGATAGATAATATGGCATTTAAAATGAAAGGTTTTAGTGGATTTAAGAGCTCACCAATGAAGCAAAGTAAAAAAAGCGAAACAAAAGTAGGTCAATACACAACCTCAGGTATACCTAAATTTTTATATGACGCAGATGGTGCTAAAATTAACACTGTTAATATAGATGAAGGTGTTTTAAGTAAAATAAAAGTAGAGTCTGGTACTAATAGAAAATATGTAGAATATACTACAGGTTCAAAACAAGGAGGAAGATTATACTTGAAAAACAAATAATATGGGATTTAAACTAGGCAAAGGTAAAAGACCAGCTATGTATGGCGGAACTATAAGATCAAAAATGAGATTTGGTCAAGAGGCTGGAGACTCTGATATATCTGTGCCTGGAACACCAGTTTTAAGAAAAAGTTTAGATGAAGGTATACTAGGCGAAGCTAATATGGATGGTAGTATATTTATTAGCGATAATATAGAACCTGGTAGCCACGAAGAAAGACAAGTAATAAATCACGAAATGAGACACTCTACTGATATGAAAACAGGTAAATTAGCTTATGGAGATGATTTTGTAAAATACAACGGCGTTACTTACCCAAGAGTAACAATAAACGGTAAAGATATGATAATCGTTGATGGAGTTGCTAGAGAAGCAGGTGATGGTAACTTTCCTTGGGAAGACGATGCTAATAACGGAACACAACCAAACGTATAATATGTTAAGTAAAATATTTTCAGCTGGAGCTGGAGAACTAATAAAAAATGTAGGTGGAGTTATAGATAACCTACACACATCAGCAGAAGAAAAAGCAGATGCTGAAAGAAAAATAAAAGATATGATAATGGGTTATGAAGCTGAGATGCAAAAGCAAGTAACTGAAAGATGGAAGGTTGATATGGCCTCTGATTCTTGGTTATCAAAAAATATAAGACCACTAGTTTTAATATTTTTATGTGTATCAACAGTATTGTTAATATTTATCGATGCTGGTGTTATATCATTTGAAGTTAAAGCTTCGTGGGTGGACTTATTACAACTAGTATTAATAACCGTGATCGGTGCTTATTTTGGCGGTAGATCACTAGAAAAAGTAAAAAAATAAAATGATTAATAATAAAACATTTACAAAAGTATTACCTACTTTACCTGCTAGTATACAAAAAGCAACTTATGCGGATACAGAAATACTATTTGATTGGCACGAAGTTAAAGGCTTTAAAGGCGCTTCAATAGATGGTATACAGGTTATAGTAAGAGGTACAGATGGCGCTGATCAAACAATGCGAGATATAGACTTATTGTTTGCTACTAGTCACATTAGAGAGGAAGAAAGAGGTATATCAGTAGATCAAGTGCCTCCAACTTTAGGAACTACTGGTGCAGCTGTAGATACATTTCAATGGAAAAATAACTTAGTAGGATATGTTCCTATTGTAGCTGGAGATTTTATAGATGGCGATCTAGTTGTTTTAAATATAGCTACAAAGTCTGGTTTAAATATACCTGTTAGTGGAGATTTGTATGTGGCTGCTATAGCTAAAGGCACTTTAGATTTTACATCAACAGTACAAGTTAGTACTGAAACAGCAACTAATACACCTAATGTAGTTGTTAAAACAACATCTGCTTTAACTAGCTTTGCACCAGGCGATGTATTGCACGATGAAGACGATCAAGTTATTGGTACTGTTAAATCAGTTACTGATGCAAATAATATTGTATTAACAAAAAATTGTCAAAGCGTTAGTGCTGTAAACAAAGATCTATACAACATACACCCGATACAACTAATATTATCTGGTTCTATATAAACAAATAATTAACTTAAATTAAATAAAATGGCAAAAACAAAAAAGAAAGCTGAAAAGGCTACAAAAATTACAAACGACGAATTAAATCAAGTACAATCAGTTATTAATAACATAAACAGAGCTCAAATTGAAATAGGTAGCTTTGAAACTAAAAAACATAGTATGTTACATCATATTGTTAGTTTACAAGAACAACTTGCTAAGCTACAAGAAAAGTTTAAGAAAAGTTATGGTACAGACGATATTAATATTCAAGATGGTACTATAAATTACGAAAAAGATGAGCAAGCTAATTAGAAAAATTACCATAGGTAAAGATTACAAGGAAAACGCTATGCACTACGCCGTAGGCCAAGATGTTTATGGTGGGCATACTATATGTGATATAATAGAAGAAAAAGATAAATATTCTATTTACATTAGAAAAAATAAAGATGTACTACCTTGGAAAGACTTTAATAAAAACATGGCGGTGTCTGTAGAGTATAATTTAGAGTATTAATGAAAGCGCCTTTTGACTTTGTTATAGAGCCAAAAGGTAATAGATATAACAATACTAAAAAAGTTGGCGATAAAGACCTTATATTAAACACAGAGATATTTAATCACCAATATATAAATAGAGAAGCTATTGTTAAGTCTATACCTACAGCCTATAGTACTAAAATAAAGCCAGGCGATACAGTTGTAGTACATCACAATGTTTTTAGACGATGGCACAATGTTAAAGGTAAAGAAAAAAATAGCAGAAGTTATTTTAACGAAAACACATATCTTGTAAAGCCAGATCAAATATTTTTGTACAAAAGAAATGATAAATGGCTAGCTATAGATGGATATTGTTTTGTACAACCTATAAAACAAAGAGATAAACTAAAACTAGAAGAAGAAGAAGAGTGTATAGGTATAGTTAGATATACTGATGGTGTTAATAACATTGGCGATCTTGTAGGGTTTACACCTTTTTCAACTTACGAGTTTGTAATCGATGGTAAAAGATTATATAGAGTTTTAAATAAATTTATTACAATTAAATATGAATATCAAGGAAACGAAGAAGCTTATAATCCAAGCTGGGCACAAAGCAGTTGAAGAGCTAATTAATGTCGCTAAAGAAAAAATTATTACAAATACAGAAGACGATGTTTCTGCTGATAGACTAAAAAATGCTGCAGCTACTAAAAAACTAGCAATATTTGACGCATTTGAAATACTTAACAGGATTCAAGAAGAAAATAACCTGCTTGAGGGCAAAACACCTAAAGAGGCAGAGAAAAAAACTTTTAAAGGATTCGCAGAAGGCAGATCTAAGTAATGTACGAGCAAAGTTTAGTTAAGGTCGTAGAGCCTATAAAGAAAACAACAATCACACGGATGAACCGTGGTAAAAAATGGAAATATGGATACAATA